>Ga0208636_100023_pt1 | contig 295179 bp, 294 predicted proteins | sample LakWasM103_HOW12_2_FD_183921 | JGI IMG/M metagenome (GOLD analysis project Ga0208636, IMG submission 183921) | Freshwater sediment methanotrophic microbial communities from Lake Washington under simulated oxygen tension - Sediment Metagenome... | ecosystem: Environmental > Aquatic > Freshwater... | reverse complement strand
CCCGTTTGTAGATGTTCAGTCTGTTCCTCGTTGCGCTGCTTCTTAGAACACAGGTCTAGAAATGGAAAAGACCCCGAAGGGTCAGGTCTTGCTATTGGAGCTTGAAACGGTGGGAAGTCCTTGTAGACGGGTTAGAGCTCACTTCGTGCCCCCTGCTGCGGCGTTGGTGGCACGTGCAAGCTTTGCCGGCAAATCAAGCAATGCGCTGTCTTCGGGATCACCGGTAAAGGGGGCAACTTGGACGTGATTGCGAGGCTGGCGCGCGACCTTCTCGGGTGAATCATCGACCATAAGAATTTGCTCAACTCGGTAGCCCTGTCCCTGCACTTTACGAAGATCCTTCAGATAGACATAGCCATTAGATCTCGGGTCTCCGCGCTGCACACAGCGCTCGATGGCCCAAGCGAACTTCAACGGCACCCGGTCGCCGAAGACGTGCGAGACAACAGCATCAACATATGGTCTTGAGGCAGATGACCAAACAGCAAGGTCGAACTCTGGGCGGACAGCCTGAAGCATGGCTTGCAGATGCGGCCGGACGTAGACAAAGTACTCGTCAATCTGGAAATCTGGCGCGTGGTCCAGCTCCCGCTCTGTCGCATGGACTAGCGTCTCATCAAGGTCAAAGATGACGAGGCGGGATTGCATTTGTGAGCTCTAACGTTGAAGTTGAGCCGCGAGCGGCGGCTGGGCACGGAAGGCCCAGAATGAAATGGGGGCCTGTAGTGACCAGCCGTTGCGAGTCGGCTCGAACGCCCGGTTAGGCGTCACTTTTTGTCTGTAGGGTTGAGCTGAGCTTGCAGAAACTGAAGCAATTGGGACTCAGCTCTATTCAGGTCAGTAGCGAGTGCAGATGTAGTTGCCTGCAATTGCGCAAGCGCGAATTGCTGGTTATGGAGGATACGGGCGGCATCCTCCGCGGTGGTATTCAGCAGCGAGGCAGTACCCTCAACAAAGGGAGCAGAGATCTCAACCTGTTGCTGGGCCTGCTCTACTCGTTGTTGTAGCTTCGCTTCCACGAGCTTCTGCCTGCTTCCTCCGAGTCCACCGGATGAAATCGCACTTTGGCGGTATGCAACTTCAAGGCGCTCCGCAAGGGCTCCTACTTTCGCATGTTCAGCTCGGGCGGCAGCAACTACCGCGCTGATCTCCCGTAGAAGTGACCTCAGTTCAATTGCTTCGGTCAGCTTCTTTGACTCCTCCGCAGACTTGGCAGAACGGAATGCGGCAACGGCTGCCGCGATGCCAGCAAAGGCGCTAGCTCCAGCAGCGATTGTGGCCATAAGCTCGCTCGTGGTCATCGAAGCTTCCGGTGTGGGCATGTGACGCCTAACTAGGTTGTAGGGCGACAGATTTGCTGCATAACACCGGAACCTGTCTGCATAACATCGGACGCCTCCCCGGCCTGCATGCCGCGCCATTGCTGGATTATGACCAATGGGCCGTCAATTCACACTGCATGAACAGACCGACGAAACCGGCACGTGGTCAGCTCCATTTGAATCGCCCCGCACTCGGTTGGTACTCGTGATCGAATGGGCTGCCGCGGCACGATCTATGCCGCTTTGTCGGCCTGAAAGCGGTCATCATTGAACGCCTGCCCTCAGCCTGATCCTGAAGTCCTCCGGGTTCGGCCGCTCATACCTTGGCGAGGAAAGCCGCCGCATCACCCGCTTCACACTTCCAGTCTGCGAAGACCCCGACCAGATTGCATTCCACGCAGTGGCAAGCGATGTAGTACCAGCGCACGTTATGTGTGCCCTCGTACACGGAGACGCCGGACATCAGCTCGAACACCTCGTTCTCGCACACGCACTCGTGCGTCTCGGGCGCGGCTTCTTCAACGTAGTCCGCGCTGTCGCCCATCAGGTGTTCCTGCCCGCAGTCGGTGCAGGTGCGGATTGCCACGCCGGCTTCTTCATCAGTCTGCAGCGCGAAGGTCCGGCACCCGCAATCACATTTGGACGCGGCAAACCTGACGGCCTCATGGCGATTCGCAACGCTGTAGCTGCGCAGTTCGGCTTGGGTGTCGCCGGACGTCGTCCCGTACCAGAACTCGCCCTTCTTCGTCAGTGCCATTGATGCTGCTCCATTCTTCAAGGTGGGCTTCCCGGCAGGCCTGATGCCAGGCTCGCCCCGATCATCTGGATTTTGCCTGCAGGCCCGGCGAATCGTCGTCAAGGGCCCGGGTCGGGGTGGTGGCCGGCAAGGGCTGCAGACATCCTTATTAATTGCCGATCTTGGAGATCGCAGCCATCCGGTGGCCTCTCCGATTGGAACGACTCAGACCAGCCTGATGCGACCCCCTTGGCCGCTCAACATCTGCTCGCCAGCTTGTACATTCCCAGGCATCACCCAAGCACGCACGCCAACCTCATGCCAAAAACCCCTCAGAAGCCTTTCGTCATCGGTGTCGCAGGGGGCAGCGGCAGCGGCAAATCGACGGTGACGCGCCAGGTCTTGGCCGCCATCGGGCCGGAGAAGGTGGCGGTGGTGATGCAGGATGACTACTACCGGGACCAGTCCCACATGCCGCCTGAGGACCGGCGCAAGCAGAACTACGACCATCCCGATGCCTTTGACTGGCCGCTGATGGCGCAGCATCTGGCCGCGCTGCGCAAGGGTGAGGCGATCGAGATGCCGGTGTATGACTTCTCGGCCGACAACCGCTCCAGCGAAACCATTACCGTGAAGCCCGCACCGGTGATCGTGGTCGAGGGCCTGTTCGCCTTGTACGACACCAAGCTGCGCAACATGATGTCGCTGAAGATTTATGTGGACACGGCCTCGGACGTGCGGTTCATCCGTCGGCTGCAGCGCGATATTTCGGAGCGTGGCCGCAGCACCGAGTCTGTGGTGCAGCAGTACCTGGAAACCGTGCGCCCCATGCACAAGCAGTTCATTGAGCCGACCAAGCGCAACGCCGACGTGATCCTGCCGCACGGTGCCAACGGTCCGGCGGTGGACATCATCACCACCAAGGTGATGAGCTTGTTGCACGATGACGAGCGTGGCTGAGCCCAGGCGCCCGTCGCTGCGGCGTCCTAGAGGCCGCCGCCGTGGGAGTAAGAAAGAAGTGAAAGCGTTGATCCTCCGCTTGAAAGCCGAAACGGGCTGAGGCACCGAGCACCAGCCACGCCTTGTCGCGCCCCTGCGCGCCGCTTGACACACATCAACCTTCACCGAGCCACCCGCGCTAAGCTGCGCCCATGGCAATCTCAAAAGGCTTGCGGCGCTGGCTCAGCGGCGCCCTGATGGTGGCGATGCTGTTCATGCAGCTGGCCACCGCCGCCTATGCCTGCCCACAGCTGCAGCAAAGAAAAAACATGCCCGACTGCCAGGGCATGGCGGCCATCGCCGACCCCGCGCAGCCCCAGCTCTGCAAGGCCCATTGCACCCAGGCGGCCCAGGCCAGCGCGGCGCATGCCCTGCCGGACCTGCAATGCAACCCCGCCGGCCTGCTGCTGGTGCAACCGCTGCCGGCGGCGCCGGCGCCGGGCTTGCAGCTGCTGCAGCGCGCCGCGCCCCCGGCCAGCCACCCGGGTGACCCACCGCTCTACCTTGCCCTGCTGATCCTGCGGAATTGATCGGCGGCAGCGTTGCCTGCCGTTACGCATCAACCGAGGATCACCATGCCTGATGAAGAACTCTGCTTTCATTTTTCCCTGAAGGCGCCGCGCTCTTGCCTGGCCATCGCCCTGCTGGCCTGCGGCCTGGGCGCCGGGGCGCAGGAGCTGCCGGCCCTGCTGGCGCTGGCGCGCGCGCAAAGCCCCGAAGTCGCGGCCATGCGGCTGGAGGCCGATGCCGCGGCCCAGCGCGTGCAGCCCGCCGGTGCCCTGCCCGACCCGGTGCTGCGCGTCGAGCTGATGGACGTCAACAACTATGGCAGCGAGCGCAGCCCCAACCTGCTGCCCTGGAAGGTCGGCGAGACCAAGTACACCTTGATGCAGACCCTGCCCGGCTGGGGCAAGCGCGAGCTGCGCCGCGAGCAGGCCGACGCCCAGGCCCGCGAGGCCGAGGCGCGCGCCGCGGCCAGCTGGGCCGAGCTGGCGATGCGCGTCAAGAGCAGCTACGCGGAGCTCGCCCGCGCCGCCGGCAGCGCAACACTGACGCGTGAATTGCTGGCCCTCGGCGCCCGGCTGGAGCAGGCGGCCCAGCTGCGCTATGCGCAAGGCCTCGCCGGCCAGCAGGATGCCCTCCGAGCCCAGCTGGAGCAGACCGCCATGCGCGGCGAGCTGCTGATGCAGGAGGCCGAGCAGCGCCAGCTGCTGGCCAGGCTCAACGGCCTGCTGGCGCGCCCCGCCGCTACACCGCTGGCGGACCCGCCCACCCTGCCACCCCTGCCGGTGCTGAGCACCGCCGACGCCGCCGGCCTGGCCGAACGCGCCCGCCTGAACAACCCGCTGCTGCGCGCCGAGCAGGCCCGCCTGGCCGCCGCGCGCAAGGGCCAGGAACTGGTGGATCGCAACCGCTATCCCGACCTCAACGTGGGCATCTCGCCCTCGCAGATGGGTTCGCGCATCACCACCTGGGGCCTGATGCTGGAGCTGAATCTGCCGCTGCAACAGGGCGCGCGGCGCAGCCAGGAGCGCGAGGCCGCGGCCATGGCCGAGGCGGCGCGTGCACGCAGCGAGGCGCTGACGAACCAGCTGCTGGGCGAGCTGGCCGGCCGGCTGGCGGCGCTGGAGGCGGCGCGCCAGAGCGAACAACTGATTGCCAAGCAGATGCTGCCGCAGGCAGAGCTGGCCCTGCAATCGGCGCTGGCCGGCTACGAGAGCGGCAAGGCCGAGTTCGCGATGCTGCTGGAGGCCCAGGGCCAGATCCGGCGCAGCCGGCTGGCGCTGCTGAAAACCCAGGTCGAGGCCCGCATGGCCCTGGCCGAGATCGAACGTCTGTTGGGAGAAGAGCTGTGAGCAACAACAAGACCATTCTTTCCCTCGCCGTCATCCTGCTGGCGCTTGCCGCTGCCGGTGGCGGCTACTGGCTCGGCACCCAGACGCAGCATGGCGGCAGCAGCGCCGCCGCGCCGGCCACCTCCGCCGCCGCCCCGGTGCGCAAGCCGCTCTACTACCGCAACCCCATGGGCCTGGCCGACACCTCGCCTGTGCCCAAGAAGGACGAGATGGGCATGGACTACATCCCCGTCTATGCCGACGCGGACGAGGCGCCCGCGAGCAGCAACAACGCCGCCACGCTCAAGATCAGCACCGAGAAGATTCAAAAACTGGGCGTGCGCAGCGAGGCCGCGGCCCTGCGCGTGCTGGGCCGCGGCCTGCGCGCCGCCGGCCGGGTGGAGGCCGACGAGCGCCGCATCGCCGTGGTGGCGCCCAAGTTCGAAGGCTATGTGGAGCGCCTGCACGTCAACGCCACCGGCCAGTTCGTGGCCAAGGGTCAGGTCTTGTTCGAGGCCTACAGCCCCGAGCTGCTGGCAGCCCAGCGCGAGGTCGTGCTGGCCGCGCAGGGCGCACAGGCCATGCAACAAGCGGGCAGCGATGCCCAGCGCGGCCTGCAGCAGTTGGCCGAATCCGGCCTGGCACGGCTGCGCAACTGGGATCTCTCGCCCGCCCAGGTGGCCGCCTTGCAGCAGACCGGCCAGGTGCAGCGCACGCTCAGCTTTGCTTCGCCGGTGTCGGGTATCGTCACCGAGAAGAAGGCCCAGCAGGGCATGCGCTTCATGGCCGGCGAGACCCTCTACCAGATCACCGACCTGTCCAGTGTCTGGGTGATCGCCGAGGTGTTCGAGCAAGACCTGGCCCTGGTGAAGCCCGGCGCCGCGGCCACGGTGAGCCTGGACGCCTACCCGGGCCGGCGCTTCACGGGCCGCATCGGCTACATCTACCCCACCCTGAAGGCCGAGAACCGCACGGTGCCGGTACGGGTGGAGCTGGCCAACCCCGGCGGCCTGCTCAAGCCCGCCATGTTCGCCCAGGTCGAGCTGGCGGTGGGTAGCGCGGCGCCGGTGCTGGCGGTGCCCGAATCAGCGGTGCTCGATACCGGCTTGCGCAAGCTGGTGCTGGTACAGCTCAAGGAGGGCCGCTTCGAGCCGCGCGAGGTCGAGCTGGGCGCGCATGCGCAGGATTATGTGGAGGTGCGCAAGGGCCTGCGGGCGGGCGAGCAGGTAGTGACCTCGGCCAACTTCCTGATCGATGCCGAGAGCAATCTCAAGGCCGCGGTGCAGGGCATGGCGCCGGCTTCGGCAGCCTCTGCGGCTCATTGAGGAGGCCCAGCCATGCTTCTCACCAAACTGATTCAATGGTCGGGGCGCAACCCGGTGCTGGTGCTGCTGGCCACGCTCTTCATCGTCGTGGCCGGCGTGCTGGCGCTGGCGCGCACGCCGCTGGACGCCCTGCCCGATCTCTCCGACGTGCAGGTGATCGTCTACACGGAGTTCCCCGGCCAGGCGCCGCAGGTGGTGGAGGACCAGGTCAGCTACCCCCTCACCACCGCGATGCTGGCGGTGCCGCGCTCGAAGGTGGTGCGCGGCTTCTCCTTCTTCGGCGCCTCCTTCGTCTACGTGATCTTCGAGGACGGCACCGACATCTACTGGGCGCGCAGCCGCGTGCTGGAGTACCTGAACTTCGCCGCGAGCCGGCTGCCCAAGGGCGTCACGCCCACGCTGGGCCCCGACGCCACCGGCGTCGGCTGGGTCTACCAGTATGTGCTGCTGGCCAAGAACAAGACCCTGGCCGAGCTGCGCACCATCCAGGACTGGTATCTGCGCTACCAACTCACCAAGGCGCCGGGCGTGGCCGAGGTGGCTTCGCTGGGCGGCTTTGTGCAGACCTACCAGGTCACCGTCGATCCGATGCGGCTGCGCAGCTACGGCATCCCGCTGGCCAAGGTGGCGCAGGCGATCCGCGACTCCAACCGCGACGTGGGCGGCCGCGTGGTCGAGATGGCCGAGACCGAGTACATGGTGCGCGGGCGCGGCTATCTGCGCGGCAAGGCCGACATCGAGATGCTGGCGCTGAAGAGCGAGGGTGGCGCGCCCGTGCTGATACGCGACGTGGCGCGCGTGGAGCTGGCGCCCGACGAGCGCCGCGGCCTGGCCGAGCTGAATGGCGAGGGCGAGGTGGTGTCGGGCATCGCGATGTCCCGCTACGGCCAGAACGCGCTGGAGGTGATCCACAACATCAAGGCCAAGGTGGCCGAGGTGGCGGCCGGCCTACCCGAGGGCGTGAGCATCCAAGCCGTCTACGACCGCTCGGAGCTGATCGAGCGCGCCATCGCCACCCTCAAGCGCACCCTGGTGGAAGAGAGCCTGATCGTGGCGGCCGTCTGCGTGGTGTTCCTGATGCATCTGCGCTCGGCCCTGGTGGCCATGCTGATGCTGCCGGTGGGCGTGCTGATGGCCTTCATCGCCATGCACGCGCTGGGCATCAATGCCAACCTGATGAGCCTGGGCGGCATCGCCATCGCGATCGGTGCGATGGTGGACGCCGCCATCGTGATGATCGAGAACGCGCACAAGCACCTGGAACGCCTGCCGGCGGGCCATACGCTGAAGCAGCGCAGCGCCGCCATGCTGGCGGCCTGCCAGGAGGTGGGGCCGGCGCTGTTCTTCTCGCTGCTCATCATCACCGTCTCCTTCCTGCCGGTGTTCACGCTGGAGTCGCAGGAGGGGCGCCTGTTCGCACCGCTGGCCTATACCAAGACCTTCTCGATGGCGGGCGCGGCCCTGCTCTCGGTGACCCTGGTGCCGGTGCTGATGCTGCTGTTCATCCGCGGCCAGGTGATGCCGGAGGCGCGCAATCCGGTGAACCGCCTGCTGATCTGGCTCTACCGCCCGGTGATCGCCTGGGTGCTGCGCTGGCAGAAGCTCAGCATCGCGCTGGCGCTGCTGGTGCTGGGCTGCAGCTGGTGGCCGGCCTCGCAGCTGGGCAGCGAGTTCATGCCCACGCTCAACGAGGGCAGCCTGCTCTATATGCCGGCCTCGCTGCCCGGCATGTCCATCACCAAGGCGGCCGAGGTGATGCAGACCCAGGACAAGCTCATCAAGAGCTTCCCCGAGGTGGCCTCGGTGTTCGGCAAGGCGGGCCGTGCCAACAGCGCCACCGACCCCGCGCCGGTGGAGATGTTCGAGACCGTCATCAACCTCAAGCCCGAGAGCGAGTGGCGGCCCGGCATGACGATGGACAAGCTGATCGCCGAGCTGGACGGCGCGCTGCAGTTCCCCGGCATCTCGAATGCCTGGACCATGCCCATCAAGGCGCGCATCGACATGCTCTCCACCGGCATACGCACGCCCATCGGCATCAAGGTGTTCGGCCGCGACCTGGCCGAGATGGAGCGGCTGGCGCAGCAGATCGAGCGCGTCGTGAAGGCGGTGCCCGGCACCACCTCGGCCTTTGCCGAGCGCCTCACCGGCGGCAGCTATCTGAACATCGAACCCGACCGCGAGGCGCTGGCGCGGCTGGGCATCTCGGTGGGCGAGCTGCAGGAGCTGATCGCCACGGCGCTGGGCGGCGAGATGGTCAGCACCGCGGTGGAGGGGCGCGAGCGCTTCGGCATCACGGTGCGCTACCCGCGCGCGCTGCGCAGCAGCCCCGAGCAGATCGCGGCCGAGGTGATGGTGCCGCTGATGAACGGCGGCGTGGTGCCGCTGGGCCAGGTGGCGCGCGTGCAGGTGGCGCGCGGCGCGCCCGGCATCCGCACCGAGAACGCGCTGCTCTCGGCCTATATCTTCGTGGACATCCGCGGCCGCGACATCGGCTCCTATGTGGCCGAGGCGCGCCGCGCGGTGGCCGAGCAGGTGGTGTTCCCGCCCGGCTACTACATCAGCTGGAGCGGCCAGTTCGAGTACATGGAGCGCGCCATCGCCAAGATGAAGGTGGTGGTGCCCATCACCCTGCTGACCATCTTCCTGCTGCTCTACCTGAACTTCCGGCGCCTCACCGAGACCCTGATCGTGATGCTCTCGGTGCCCTTCGCCCTGGTGGGCGGGGTGTGGCTGATGTGGTGGCTGGGTTACAACCTCTCGGTGGCGGTGGCGGTGGGCTTCATCGCCCTGGCCGGCGTGGCCGCCGAGACCGGGGTGGTGATGCTGATCTACCTGGACCATGCCTGGCGCGATGCCCAGGTGCGCTGCGCCGCCGCGGGCCGCGCCGCCGGCGCGTCGGAGCTCTATGCCGCGGTGATGGAGGGCGCGGTGGAGCGGGTGCGGCCCAAGATGATGACGGTGGTGGCCATCATGGCCGGCCTCTTGCCCATCATGTGGGGCAGCGGCGCCGGCTCGGAGGTGATGAGCCGCATCGCCGCGCCCATGGTGGGCGGCATGATCTCCTCCACCGTGCTGACGCTGGCGGTGATACCGGCGCTGTATGCGCTGCTCAAGCGCTGGGAGCTGCGGCGCGGCGCTGCTAAGGTGGCGGTCAGCGACACAGCAAGCCCCGCCCAGCCATGAAGCGATTCATCACCCTGGCCCTCGCCGCCACCCTGGGCCTGGGCGCACCCGCCCGGGCCACCGACGCCCTGCCCCTGCCCGCGGTGGAAAGCGGCCGCATCGAGCGGCTGGAGAACTTCCCCTCCAAGTTCGTCGATGCCCGCCATGTGGACGTCTGGCTGCCCGAGGGCTACAGCCCCGCGCGGCGCTACCAGGTGCTCTATATGCACGACGGCCAGATGCTGTTCGATCCCAGCACCAGCTGGAACCGGCAGGCCTGGCAGGTGGACCGCGCACTCGGCCGGCTGCTGCAGCAGGGCCAGGTGCCCGACACCCTGGTGGTGGGCATCTGGAACAACGGCCGGTACCGGCATGCCGAGTATTTCCCGCAGAAGTTCCTGCCCTTCATGCCCGCCGACCTGCGCGAGCGCTACACCCGCGAGGCCTTGCAGGGCAAGCCGCTGGCCGATGCCTATCTGCGCTTTCTGGTCGAGGAGCTCAAGCCGGCGATCGACCAGCGCTATGCCACCCTGCCCGATGCCGCCCATACCTTCGTGATGGGCTCCAGCATGGGCGGGTTGATCTCGGTCTATGCGATGAACGAGTACCCGCAGGTGTTCGGCGGCGCGGCCGGCCTGTCCACGCATTGGGTGGGCGCGCACCGACCCAATGCCACCCTGCCGCTGGCGGCCTACCGCTATCTGCAGGGCGCGCTGGCCGCGCCCGAGGGCCACCGCCTCTACCAGGACCATGGCACGATCGAGCTGGACGCGCTCTACGCGCCCTACCAGCCCTTTGTCGACGAGCTGGTGCGCGAGCGCGGCTATCGTGAGCAGGGCGAGCAGGCCAATTTCCTCAGCCGCGTCTTCCCTGGCAGCGGCCACAACGAGGCCGCCTGGGCCGCGCGGCTGGAGATCCCGCTGCTGTTCCTGCTGGGCCCGCGCTGAGCCGCCGCAAGACAAGGGATTGACGCCGTGCAGGCCGGCGGGCAAAAACATGGGGTCACTTGTTGCCAGGAGGACCCCATGATCAGAACTTCGCTTCGCCCGCTCGCCGCTGCGCTGAGCGCCGCCTTTCTTCCCCTGCTCGCGCTCGCGCAGGGCAGCAGCCAGCAGGTGGTCAAGCCGCCGCAGGCCCAGGCCTGGATCGATCTCGCCACCTTCAGCGGCATGGGCATGCCGGGGGGCATGGGCGCGGCCGGCGGCGGCGGCAATCCGATGGCGGCGCTGGGTGGCTTGTTCGGCGGCGGCGCCAGGCGCGACGAGGCGAACCGCTTTGGCCAGACCCAGAGCATGGCGGCCGGCCGCTGGATGGACGTGACGCTTTACAGCCGCGCCAACCCCAAGCTGGCCGAGGCCCAGCAAAGCGTGCCGCCCGGCTTCATGAGCCCGGCACTCAAGCTGCAGAGCCCGCTGGAGACGCGCGGTGCGCCGCCCGAGCCGGGCGACGAGCGCGTCGTCGAGCCCGAGCAGGAACGCCCCAGGGGCAAGATGCTGCTGTACTGGGGCTGCGGCGACACGGTGCGCCCGGGCCAGCCGCGCGTGATCGATTTCGCCACCGCCACGCCGGCCGAGCTGGCCAAGTTCTTCCAGTCGCGCCGCGCCACCCAGCGCGGCAGCCATGCCGCCAGCGGCCGCCCGCTCTGGCCCAGCCGCGACGACAGCCGCATGGTCCCCGCCGCGGCCTCGCTGGTGGGCGAGCATGCCTACAGCGCCGCCGGCCTGCCCGAGGGCTTTCGCTTCCAGATCCCGGCCGCGCAGGACCTGATGCCCGCCATCGCGCTCAAGCAGCAGGAACAGGACGGCACCACCCAGCTGAGCTGGCAGGTCCTGCCGACGGCGCGCGCCTACTTCATCTCGGCCATGGGGGCGCGCGACAACCAGGAGATGGTGATCTGGACCAGCAGCGAGCAGCCCGACATGGGCTTCGGCCTGCAGGATTACCAGACCAATGCCGCGGTCGACCGCTGGCTCAAGGAGCAGGTGCTGCTGGCCCCGCAGACCACGCGCTGCAGCGTGCCCAAGGGCGTGTTCGGCAGCGGCCAGGGCGCAATGCTGCGCATGATTGCCTATGGCAGCGAACTCAACCTCGCGCACCCGCCGCGCCCCAGCGATGTGAAGATGCCCTGGGAGCCGCAATGGGCGGTGAAGCTGCGCCTCAAGTCGGTGGCCTCGGCCATGCTGGGCATGGACATGGGCGACATGATGATGGAGCAGCGCGGGCGCCCGGCCAAGGGCGACGATGCCGATGAGCCGGCCAAGGAAACGGCCAAGGAGCCGCCCAAGAAGCCCGGCGTGACCGATGTGCTGAAGGGTTTGTTCGGGCGCTGAGGATCAGCGGCGCGGCGATACTGTTGCAGGAGGCAAGCAAGATGCATCGTCGCGAGTTCATGGCGCTGAGCGGCCTGGCGGTGGCGGGCCGCGCGTTCGCTGCGCCCGCGGCCGCACCCATCTCTGCGCCCATCCGCATGGCCTACTTCGACAAGTACGAGCCCTTCAGCCAGCGCGCGGCCGACGGCACGATGAGCGGGGCGCTGATCGACGGCATCGAGCTGCTGGGCCGCGCCAGCGGCATCGGCTTCGAGCACCACGGCTACCCCTGGGCGCGCGCCCAGCTGCTGGTGGAACGCGGCGAACTCGACGCCCTCTGCACCGTGCCCACGCCGGCGCGCCAGGCCTGGCTGGAGTTCTGCGGCACGCCGCTGGTGAGCCTGGCCTACGGTGTGTTCCACCGCAGCGACGATGCACGTGCCGCCCAGGCCCAGTCGCTGGAAGATCTGCGCGCCTTGCGCCTGGGCAGCTACCGCGGCAGCGGCTACAGCCGCGGCCTGCTCAAGATGGACCAGGTGCAGATCGACAACGATGCCGAATCGGTGCTGCGCCGCATCGTGATGGGTTCGCTGGACATCTTCATGGAGAGCGAGCTGATTGCCGGCACGCGCATCAGGCAGCTGGGCCTGGCCGGCAAGATCGGCTTCACGCCCCTGCCCTTCCTGCCACCGGCGCAGTTCTGCTTCGGCCTGCGGCGCAGCCATGCCGATTGCAGCGCCATCGTGGCCCGCATGGAAGCGGCCACGGTGGCGGCGCGCCAATCCGGCGCACTGCAGAACCTGTTGGCCAAGTACCGCTGAGCGCCTGTTGACGCTCGGCTCGGGCCGCCTCAAGCCGGCAATAGCGCGGGCACGGGCACGGGCGCGGGCGCGCGCGGCGCCTCGCCCAGCAGGGCCGCCACATCGGTGAGCAGGATGCGGCGCTCGCCCAGCAGCGCGATGCTGGCGGCAAGCCCGCCGCCGTTCATCTCGGGTGCGGGCCGGATCGCCTCGGGCGCCAGCTTGACGACATCGTGCACCGCATCGACCACCAGGCCCACCAGGCGGCCGCGCAGATTGGCGATCACCACCACCGTCTGCGCCAGCGGTGCCTGCTCCTCGACGCCCAGCAGCACGCGCGGATCGAGGATGGGCACGATCTGACCCCGCAGGTCGATGATGCCCAGCACATGCAGGGCCGAATTGGCCAGCCGCGTCGGCAGCTCGAAGCTGCGCAGCTCCTGCACGTCGAGGATGGGGATGCCGTACTCCTCCGCACCGAGGCGGAAGCTCAGGATTTCGTCGTGTTGCATGGGGTGCTCGCTCGCTTGGATTCGCTTGGATTCAGGATGCGGTGTGCACGCGGAAGGTCTGCACCACCGCCGACAGCTGCGAGGCCTGCTCGCTCATGCTGGTGGCGGCGGCGGCACTCTCTTCCACCAGGGCGGCGTTCTGCTGCGTCATCTGGTCCAGCTGGGCCACGGCAGCATTGATCTGGTTCACGCCCTCGGCCTGCTCGGTCGCCGAGCTGGCGATCTCGCCGATGATGTCGCGCACCCGGCTGACGTTCTGCACGATCTCCTGCATCGAGGCGCCCGCCATATTGACCAGCTCGGAGCCGGCGCTGACGCGTTCCACGCTGTCGCTGATCAGGGTCTTGATCTCCTTGGCCGCCTGCGCGCTGCGCTGCGCCAGCGTGCGCACCTCGGCCGCCACCACCGCGAAGCCGCGCCCCTGCTCGCCGGCGCGCGCCGCCTCCACCGCCGCATTGAGGGCGAGGATATTGGTCTGGAAGGCGATGCCGTCGATCACGCCGATGATGTCGCTGATGCGGCGCGAGGACTCGTTGATCTCGCCCATCGTGCTGACCACCTGGCCGACCACGCGGCCGCCCTGCTCGGCACTGGCGCCGGCCGTGCTGGCGAGCTGATTGGCGACGCGGGCCGAATCGGCGGACTGGCGGATCGCGCCCGACATCTGCTCCATGCTGGCCGCCGTCTCTTCCAGATTGCTGGCGGTCTGCTCGGTGCGCGCGCTCAGGTCATGGTTGCCGGTGGCGATCTCGCGGCTCGCCACATTGATGTTCTCGGTGCCGGCGCGCACCGCCGCCACCAGCTTGCGCAGCTGGGCCTGCGCCTCGTTGAGCGCCAGCTGCAGTTGCGCCAGCTCGTCGTCGCCGCGCACCACGATGTCCTGGGTCAGGTCGCCATGGCCGAAGCGGCGCGCCGCCTGCACGGTCTCGCCGATCGTGCGGGTCAGCTGGCTGACGAAGCGCCAGCACACCACCACCGCCAGCAGCACGGCCGCCAGCGTGAGCGCACCGGCCAGCATGAAGAGCTGGCCGAAGCGCGCCTCCACCTGCGCCTCCAGCTCGTGCAGCTGGCTCAGCTGGGTGTCGGCCAGGGCCTGCACCGCGGCCACGTACTTGTCGGTAATGGGCAGAAACTTGGAGGCGATCAGCGCCTTGGCGGCGGCATCGTCGCCGGCCGCCTTGGCCTTGTTGATCTCCTCGCGCATGGCCAGCCACTCGGCGCGCACCCGGCCCACCTCCTCCGCACCCTGCTTGGACGCGGGCAGCACGGCCCGTTCGTTGAAGCGCTTCTGCGTCTCGGTGGTGCTGCGGCTGGTGGCCGCCATGGCCTCCTTGAAGAAGTCCAGCAGCTGGCTGCCGTCGGCCTGGGCCACCGCCAGCGAACGCGCCGAGTTCTGGCGCACATCGCCCAGCCATTGGTCGGCCAGCTTGAGCAGCTCGGCCTCGCGGTTCATGTCGGCCGTGGCCTCCATCACCTGGCGCGCGCTGAATGCCGCGCTGCCCAGCACGACCAGGAAGATGCCGACCACGAGCGCGAAGCTCAGCGCCAGCCGGGTGGAAAGGTTCAGGGACTTCATGTCGCGTCGCGGCCGCAGCGCGGGTGGCTGGGCATTCCGGTTCGGTCGGCCGCGGTCCGCGCGGCTGCGGCGCCAGCCCTGAGGCCGGCCGGCACGCGCGCATGAAGCATGGGGGAACAAAGGGCGTGATAACGCCTTGACGAGGCGGCCCGGCCCATGCGCGCGGGCGCAGGGGCAGCAACTACCACGGCAACCCCGCTATCGTTTCCCGCCCGAGAGGGCGGAAGGCAGACCGGAGGCTTTGCGACCCTGGCTTTCGCGCAGGTGTGCCAAGCGGCGGATTCTGGTGTTTACCCTGATAGGCGTCAATGCCGGGCGCGATACATCGGCTTACATCCGGCGCACAGCGGCAATATTGCACGCTTGGGCGGGTGCAGCGCCCTCCTCAGTCGCGCAGCGCCGGCAGCAGTGCTTCGATGTCCTCGATACCACGCCGCTCGCTGGCGGGCGCCAGCGGCGCCAGGGCATTCAGGGCCTCGCTGCTGAGCCGGCCCACCAGCTGGCCCAGCTCGCTGAAGCGCAGGCCCTGGCGCACCAGGAAGGCGATGTAGCTGTGGCGCAGCATCTCGGCCGTGAGGGCGTCGGCGCCGTCGAGCTGCGCGTCGTGCGCGGTGGCGGCGACGATCATGTGCACCTCGTCGGCCTGCAGGGCCCGCCCGCTCGCATGCTGCAGCAGCGGCAGCTCGGCCGCGCCACCGGCATTCAGCGCCCAGGCCGCGCGCAAGGGCGCCGCCAGCGGCAGGCGGCGCGCGTCGGCACCCGGCACCTGCAGCTGGCCGCGCTTGGCGTCCACATGCTGCAGCTGCAGGGCCAGCAACTCGTCCACCGTCAGGCCGCACAACAGCGCCGCCAGCACCGGCTTGTGCTCGGGCGTCGCGGCCGCAAGCAATTGCCCGACCTCGCCGGCCTGCAACTCGCGCGGCGGGGCGCCGGCCAGCAAGGCCCGCTCCGGCGCCGCCGGCAGCACGGCCTGCGGCGGCATGCCGGCCTGCCCCGGCAGACCCATCATGGCCGGGGGGATCACCACCGTGGTGGTGACCGGCGCGGCCGCCTCGCTGCGGTTGAAGAACTCGACGAACCAGACCGCCAGAAAGCCCAGCAGCAGCGCGCCCGCCAGCACCAGGCCGGCATCGCGCCAATAGGCCGGGCTGCTGGGCGCCGCCGGCGTCACCGCCGGCTCCAGCACCAGCAGCTGCGGCCGCCGCGCGCGCTCGCTGGACTCCAGCGCCAGCAGCTTCTGCCTGGCCGTTTGCAGCAATTGCTCGAGGCCGTGGACCTCGGCCTGCATGACCTGGTAGGCGCCCAGCTGCTGGCTGGCGGACTGCACTTCCTGGCGATCGCCGCTGAGTTGCTGCTGCAGGCGCTGCACCGTGCTCTTGGCGGAGGCCAGTTCCTCGCGCGCCTCGGCCAGGGCCATCTGCTGCGACTTGCTGCGCTCGGCGTCCAGCTGCTGTTCCAGATTGGCGATGCGCGCCTTCAGCGCCCGCGCGCCCGGGTCCATGTCCAGATACTGCGGCGTGTATTGGCGCTCCATGCCGCGCCAGTCCTCGCGCGCCTGCGAGAGCCGCGCCTCCAGGCCGGCCACCGTGGGGTTGTCCCGGGCCTGGGGCAGGCGCGCGCCGCGCGCCACGGCCTGCTCCAGCGCCTGCACCTTGCCCTCGCTCACCGCCTGGCGGTCGGTGGCCTGCTGCAGCGAGGTGTTCAGGCCCTTCAGGCGTGCGAGCGCCTGGCTCTCGTCGCGCTCGCTGGACACGATGTGGTTCTGCTGCCGGTAGCTCTCGGCGGCGTGGCGCTTGTCCGCCAGCCTGGCCTCGATCACGCGGATCTCCTCGCGCGCCGCATCCAGCTTCTCGTTCGAGGCCAGGCTGCCGCTCTCGCTCTGGGCGCGCCGGTACACCTCCACCAGGGTGTTGACCAGGGGCGCCACCAGTGCGGCGTCCGGGCTCTGGGCCTGCAGCTGCAACAGCTGGCTGTCGGCCACCGGCCGCACCGAGAGCAGCTGCTGCACCGCCAGCACCGGGTCATCCGCCCCCGCCTTGATCAGCCCCTGGGCGCTCAGCTGCTCAACCGCCTGCTGCACCAGGGCGCGGCTGCGCAGGATCTCGCCCTCCAGCTGCAGCGCCGGTGCCACCGGCGTCAGCGTGGCCGCTGACGAGGCCGCACCCGCCACCAGGCCCGGCGCCGGGATGATCTGCAGCTTGGCACTGGCCGTGTAGACGGCGCTGCGCATGAAGTCCAGGCCCAGCCCCAGCAGCAGGCCAAGGCCGAACACCGCAACGAAGACCTGGAGGCGACGGCGCATGGCCAGGCTGCGCGGCGCCGGCGCGGCGAAACCGGCACCGTGATGCAGGCTTGCCATATGGAGTGTGCGATGCGGCATGAAGATTTTTGCGGGCGCCCGGAGCGGGCGCGTAGCTGCGACTATAGACAAGCGGGCCCGGCCACGTGCGAGTGGCCCGCGCTTGACATGGCGCAAGTCCCTCCCGCCCCGGCAGGCCGACACTGCAAGCAATCCCCCTGGGGTGCCGCTTGGGTTCAGGCGACGATGCAGTCAACCACGGGGTTCAATCCTGATCGGGAGATCTCCATGTCGAAGAACGTCCTTCATGCCATCGCACTCGCCGGCCTGGCGCTGAGTCTGGCTGGCTGCCAATCGGCACGCGAAGAAGCCATGCCACCTAACACCCTGGTGGCCCTGCAGGCCAAGGCCGCGCCCAATCTGCAGGCCGGCGCCGCCGACCCCGCCTGGGCCCAGGCCAGGCCGCTCAACGTGGCGCTGACCGATGGCGCTAATTTCGGCGGCAAGGGCGACACCCAGGCCACGCTGAAGGCGGTCTACGCCGGCGACTCGGTCTACTTCCTGATCCAGTACGCCGACCCCACCCACTCGCTGCGCCGTGGCCCCTATCAGAAGCAGGCCGACGGCAGCTGGAAGAAGCTCAAGGACCCGGCCGACAAGGGCGGCGACGACAACATCTATTACGAAGACAAGTGGGCCATGATCTGGCCGATCGGCAACTCCATCCCCGGCTTCGACAAGCAGGGTTGTGCCGCGCTATGCCATCTGGACCAGGGCAAGCCCTATGGCAACAAGTACACGTCCAAGGAGGGCGAGCTGGCCGATATGTGGCATATGAAGGGCTCGCGCACCGCCCCCTTCGGCTATGTGGACGACCAGTACGTGGACCACACCCGCTATGACGCCAAGGCCAGCCCGAATGCCGGCCGCAAGAGCGACCCCGGCACACCGAATGGCGAGTACAACGCCGTGCCCCTGGTGGATGGCAAGCCGCAGTTCATGAGCCGCGAGGCCAAGGCGGGCAATGCCGGCGGCAGCTACTTCATCAAGCGCGGCGAAGAGGTGGCCTTCGACGACAGCAAGTTCAAGCCCGGCGACGAGGTGGCCTCCTACATCATCAACCCGCTGCAGGGCGACCGTGCCGACATCCGCGTCGCGGTGAGCTGGAAGAACGGCATGTACACCTCGGTGGTGGCACGCAAGCTGGTCACGGGCAGCAAGTACGACGTGCAGTTTGCCGACCTCGGCGCGCGCTACGGCTTCGGCTTCTCGGCCTTCGACAACGCCCAGGTGCGGCACGCCACCTCGGAAGACCCGCTCTACCTGGTGTTCCGCAAGTAGTCGCGCCGCGCGCGGACCACACCCGCTGCCGCTCAGGCCCTAGCTGAGCAGCAGCGGCACCGGCTGCGCATCGCCCGGCCCGGCCGCCATCAGCAGAAAGCCCGGCGGCAGCTGCCCGATCAGATCGGCCATGGCGAGGATGAAGGTGTTGAAGGCCCAGGTCATGCCTTCGTCGAAGGTGCCGATGCCGATGCCGCTCATGGTTTCGCTGGCCACCGCCACCGCTTCCAGCGCATCGCGAATCTCCATCAGCAGCGGCTCGATGCCGGCGCGAAACGCGGCCGGCGGCCCCTGCATGGGCTCGGCCAGCAGGATGGCGCGCAGCCTCGGCCCGGCGGCATGCAGGGTGCGGGCGCAGCGCAGCACGGCGGCGAAGCGATGGAACACCGACAGGCGACGGCTGCCGTCCGTCCAGGTGCCGCTTTGCACCGCGATGCCGACACGGTTCGCAGCGTCGAGATCCGGGTTGCGGGCCGAGACATGGCCCGGCCGGTACAGGCCCAGGTAGGCCAGCATGCGGGCCTGCTGCGAGCCGCCGCCCTTGAAGTTCTCATCGGCCAGTTCCTTCAAGACCTCGCTGGGCGAGGTGTGCGAGAAGCCGGCCATGCCCGCGTAGTACTGGTCCAGGCAATCCAGCCCATGCGCCAGGAAGCAGGCCTGCACCTGGGCAGGGTCGAGGGCCTCGAAGCGGCGCCAGGCCGGCGCATTCAGCGCCACCGGCAGGGTCAGCACGAGGTCGCGCCAATAGGCCTTGGCGTTCTCCGGCGCCACCGGCGGGTTCAGCAGCAGGCCGACATCGCGGTGCGTGCGCGCGCCCAGCAGCGCCGCGTAGTCGTCCACCACATGCTGCACAAAGGCCTTGGTGGTGGCCTTGCCGCGCGCCGCGTAAGCCCCCTTGAGCGACAGGCTCAGCTCCGCCTGCCCGTCGCGCTGCACCAGGCTCACATACACGCCCAACGCGACGCTGCGCTGCAGCCACTGGTTCTTGGTGACGGCCTCGATGTCGACATTGGCGTCGGCGGCGCTCAGATGGCCCCAGAGGTCGGCCTTGAAGCGCATGCCGATCAGGCTCACGCGCGCGCTCGAGAAATCCCGCCCGAACAGGCTCAGCAGGGCCGACTCGCTGTCGACCAGCTTGCTGGTCTCCGACAACCAGCCGCTACCCAGCTCGAAGCAGCCCCCGGCGCTTGCGGCATCCACCAGCTCGCCCAGCAGGCCGATGCGGCCGCTGCACAAGGCCTGGTACAGGCGCTGCGCGGCCGCCCGGTCGCCGTTCGGGCCGAACCAGCCCTCGAAGGCCAGGCTGGCATTGCGGCTGCGCTGCACCTGCTCCGACAGCGTGATGCCCAGCCTGGCCTTCTTGGCCTCGCTGAGCGCCGCCAGCAGCCCGGCGCGTGCGTCGTTGTAGGCCTGCAGCGCCTTGGCGATGGCCGTGGACACCGGGTTCTGATCGAGCTTGGCGAGCTCCTCGTTGAGGCGCGCGCCGAAGGCCCCCAGCGGCGCCAGCAATTTGTCCAGCGCGTCGCTGGCGCCTGCCTTGACCTTGGCCTGCGCGGCCTGGATCTCGCCATCGAGCTTCTTGAGCTCGGCGGCCAGGGCGCTGCTGGCGGCCTTGAGCGCGGCATTCGCGGCCTTGGCGACCGACGGCTTGCCCAGCAGGGTGTCGCCGGCCGCCTTGCCCAGCAGGCGCTCCATCCAGTCGCTGGCGAGCTGCGCGGCATCGGCCGACTGGCTGGCCAGCTGCTGCGAGGCGTTGTCCAGCGCGTCTACCAGCGGCGCCGTGAGGCGGTCCACCAGCTGGCGCTCGACATCCGGCAGCGCGCGCTGGCCGAACAGCAGCAATGCCAGTTGCTCCAGCTCCGGATTGGCAATCTTCGCCCTCAGCAGCTCGCCCAGTTGTGCGCCCAGTGCCGTGCCGGGTTGGGTCAGGGCGCTCAGCCTGCCGGCATCGAGCGCGGGCCAGCCGGCGCGCAGCGCGCGCTCGGCGCTGGCGGCCAGCGCACGCAGATCCAGGCCGGCGCTGAGCGTCACCCCGAAGCGTTCGTCATGCGCGTCCAGGGTCTCCAGCTCCAGCTTCAGGCCCCAGGCGCCGCCGCGCTGCTCGGGCCGCACATGCAGGCGCATGCCGCCCTGGTGCTGCAGCTGCAGGCGCGCATCCATGCCCACGCTCAGCCCGACGCCGGCGCGCGCGCCATCCAGGCCATAGGTCCAGGCGGTCCAGCCGGCCTTCGCCCCCAGGCTCAGGCCCGCCGTCAGCTGGGCCTTCAGGTCCAGGCGCAGGCCCCAGAACATCGGGTCCGGGGCGAGCCTGAGCAGGCCCTCCAGATCGTTGGGCAGCAGCCAGTAGCGCGCGGCGTCTGCGGCCGCGTCGACCACGCTGGCCCTGTTCTCGGCCTGCACATACCACCAGAGACGGGCATCGGTGCCGGCCGAGAGATTGGCGCTGGCCTGACCCCATGCGCCGATGCTCTGCTGGCCGCTCAGCCCGGCCGACAGGCTCAGCGCCGCGCCATAGGACATCACGACATGGCCGTCGGCCGGTGCTATGCCCAGCTGCCGGTTCTCCTCGGCGTCCAGCATGGGGGCGATGCTGAGGCTCAGGGAGGCATCGGCCTGCGCCGACCATTCCCAGCCGAGCTGCGTGGTGGCGGTCTTGCCGGCGGCGTCGAGCAGCTTGGCGCTGAGCTCCGGCTGCTGCTCGTTCTTCAGCTCACCCAGCGGCGTGACCAGCAACTGCACGTCGTGCGGGGCGCCCACGGCAGCCAGCAGCGGCGGCAGGCCGGCGGCGGGGTTCTTGCGAAAGGCGTTGGCGGCGTCAAGCAGCTTGGGGTCGACCTGGAGCAAGGGCATGGCAGTGAGCGGACAGTGAAGGCCTCGAAGCGTAGCCAGCCCGGCCGGGCCCGGCATCCTCGACCTGGTGGATGCGGCGCCTGAGCAAGGCCGAGGTTGATATTCGTCATGTCGCCGAGCCTTGCGCGGGCGAAGAATAGGCAGCACCCACTCAAGGGAGGGAGCGCCCCCGATGTTGCAGATCCGTATTCACGGCCGTGGTGGCCAGGGCGTGGTGACGGCGGCCGAGCTGCTGTCGGTCGCCGCTTTCGAGCAGGGCCGCCATGCCCAGGCCTTCCCCAGCTTCGGCTCGGAGCGCACCGGCGCGCCGGTGGTGGCCTTCTGCCGCATCGCGGAGCGCGAGATCCGCCTGCGCGAGCCCATCCTGGCGCCCGATGTGCTGATCGTGCAGGACCCCACGCTCCTGCACCAGGTGGATGTGTTCCAGGGGCTCAAGCCGGATGGCTATGTGCTCATCAACAGCCGGCGCAGCTTCGACGAGCTGGGCCTGGCCGAGGTGGCGGCGCGCTTCCGCCACGAGCGCCTCACCACCGTACCGGCCACCGAGATCGCGCTCAAGCACCTCGGCCGGCCGCTGCCGAATGCGGTGCTGCTGGGCGGCTTTGCCGCGCTCTCGGGCCTGGTGTCGCTGGCGGCGGTGTCGCATGCCATCCAGGCCAAGTTCAGCGCCAAGCTGGCTGCCGCCAACATCGCCGCAGCCGCCGAGGCCTTCGAGTTCGTCCGCCAGGAAATGCAGGAGTTGGCCCACCATGCTCAAGCAATGTGAAGGCTCGCACGCCGTGGCCGAAGCGGTGGCGCTGTGCCGCCCCGAGGTGATCTGCGCCTACCCGATCTCGCCGCAGACGCATATCGTCGAGGGCCTCGGCGAGCTGGTGAAGGATGGCACGCTCACGCCCTGCGAGTTCATCAATGTGGAGAGTGAATTCGCGGCCATGAGCGTGGCCATCGGCGCCTCGGCGGCCGGCGCGCGCAGCTACACCGCCACCGCCAGCCAGGGCCTGCTCTTCATGGCCGAGGCGGTCTACAACGCCTCGGGCCTGGGCCTGCCGATCGTGATGACGGTGGCGAACCGCGCCATCGGCGCGCCCATCAATATCTGGAACGACCACAGCGACTCGATGAGCCAGCGCGATTGCGGCTGGATCCAGCTCTTCGCCGAGACCAACCAGGAGGCGGTGGACCTGCACATCCAGGCCTTCAAGCTGGCCGAGGAACTCTCGATGCCGGTGATGGTGTGCATGGACGGCTTCATCCTCACCCACGCCTACGAGCGCGTGGACATCCCGGCGCAGCACGAGGTCGACGACTTCCTGCCGCCCTACGAGCCGCGCCAGCTGCTGGACCCGGCCGAGCCGGTGTCGATCGGCGCGATGGTCGGGCCCGAGGCCTTCATGGAGGTGCGCTATCTGGCGCATGCCAAGCAGCTGATGGCGCTGGAGGTGATCCCGCGCATCGCCGAGGACTATGCGGCGCGCTTCGGCCGTGCCTCGGGCGGGCTGGTGCGCGGCTACCGCTGCGAGGACGCCGAGACCATCGTCGTCGCGCTGGGCTCGGTGCTGGGCACGCTCAAGGACACGGTGGACGGCCTGCGCGAGCAGCAGGGCCTGAAGATCGGCGTGCTGGGCATCCATTCCTTCCGCCCCTTCCCGCTCGCCGCGGTGCGCGCCGCGCTGCAGGGCGCGCGGCGCGTGGTGGTGCTGGAGAAGAGCTTCTCGGTGGGCCTGGGCGGGGTGGTCTCCACCGACGTGCGGCTGGCGCTATCGGGCCTGCAGCTGCATGGTTATACCGTGGTGGCCGGCCTGGGCGGGCGCGCCATCACCCAGGCCTCGCTGCAGCGCATGCTGCTGCAGGCGGTGGCCGATGCGCTGCCGCCGCTGAGCTTCCTGGACCTCGACGAGCGCATCGTGCAGCGCCAGCTGCAGCGCGAGGCGCAGATGCGGCGCAGCGGCCCGATTGCCGAGAACCTGCTGCGCGATGTGGGCACGGTTGCTTCAAAGGTGGCCTGAATGAATGCTCCCCAGATCAAGTTCTACCAGACCGGCACCTTCACGGTGGGCAACCGCCTGCTGGCGCCCGAGCAGCGCAGCGTGCAGTCGTCCAGCGAGCGCAGCAACTCGATCAACTCCGGCCATCGCGCCTGCCAGGGCTGCGGCGAGGCGCTGGGCGCGCGCTATGCGGTGGACGCCGCGATGCGCGCCACCCGAGGCCAACTGATCGCCGCCAACGCCACCGGCTGCCTGGAGGTGTTCTCCACGCCCTACCCCGAGAGTTCCTGGCAGCTGCCCTGGATCCATTCGCTGTTCGGCAATGTCGCGGCGGTGGGCACCGGCATCGCCGCGGCGCTCAAGGTCAAGGCCCTGAAGGCCGGCATGAGCGAAAGCGCCACGCGCGTGATCGCCCAGGGCGGCGACGGCGGCACCACCGACATCGGCTTCGGCTGCCTCTCGGGCATGTTCGAGCGCAACGACGATGTGCTCTACATCTGCTACGACAACGAGGCCTATATGAACACCGGCGTGCAGCGCAGCTCGGCCACGCCGCCGGCCGCGCGCACCGCCACCACCATGGCCGTGGGCGTGCAGCCCGGCGCGTCCTTCGGCCAGGGCAAGAACCTGCCGCTGATCGCGATGGCGCACGAGATCCCCTACGTGGCCACTGCCACCGTGGCCGATCTGCGCGACCTGGAGGCCAAGGTCGAGCGCGCCATGAGCTTGCGCGGCGCGCGCTACCTGCACATCCTGGTGCCCTGCCCGCTGGGTTGGGGCGCCGCCAGCCACGACACCATCAGGCTTGCCAGGCTGGCGCGCGAGACCGGCATCTTCCCGGTGTTCGAGGCCGAGCATGGCGAGATCACCAGCGTCACCAAGATCCGCCACCGCGTGCCGGTGGCCGAATACCTGAAGCCGCAGAAGCGCTTTGCCCATCTGTTCGCCCAGCCCGGCCAACCCGGCCACCCCGAGATGCTGGCGCGCATCCAGGCCGATGCCGACAAGAACATCCGCCGCTTCAAGCTGCTGGACGAAGAGGTGACGGTATGAAGGACGCACGACCTTTCGCGATCACGCTGGATCCCGGCTCCTCGCTGGCCAACAAGACCGGCTCCTGGCGCACCGAGCGCCCGGTCTATGTGGACCGCCTGCCGCCCTGCAATGCGCAATGCCCGGCCGGCGAGGACATCCAGGGCTGGCTGTTCCACGCCGAGAGCGGCGCCTACGAGGCCGCCTGGCGCCATCTCACGCGCGACAACCCCTTCCCCGCCACCATGGGCCGGGTCTGCTATCACTCCTGCGAGGGCGCCTGCAACCGCGGCCAGCTCGACGCGGCGGTGGGCATCAACTCGGTGGAGCGCTTTCTGGGCGACGAGGCCCTGAAGCAGGGCTGGCAGTTCGCGCCACCGGCGGATGAGTCGGGCAAGCATGTGCTGGTGGTGGGTGCCGGGCCCTCGGGCATGTCGGCGGCCTATCAGCTGCGCCGCCTGGGCCACCGCGTCACCGTGCTGGAGGCCGGCCCGATGCTGGGCGGCATGATGCGCTTCGGCATCCCCAAGTACCGCCTGCCGCGCGAGGTGCTGGAGGCGGAGCTGCAGCGCATCGTCGCGATGGGCGTGCAGGTCAAGCTCAACTGCAAGGTCAGCGACCTGGCCGAGACCATGCGCATCGGTGGCTACGACGCCGCCTTCCTGGCGGTGGGCGCGCATATCGCCAAGCGCGCCTTCATCCCCGCCAAGGACGGCGCGCACATCCTCGACGCCGTCGCGCTGCTGCGCTCGATGGAGGGTGCCGAGCGGCCCATGCTGGGCCGCCGCGTGGTGGTCTATGGCGGCGGCAACACCGCCATCGACGTGGCGCGCACCGCCAAGCGGCTGGGCGCCACCGAGGCCATCATCGTCTACCGCCGCACGCGCGCGCAGATGCCCGCGCACGACCTCGAGGTCGAGGAGGCGCTGGAGGAAGGCGTGATGGTGAAGTGGCTCTCCACCATCAAGCACGCCAGCGAGGGCGCGCTGATGATCGAAAAGATGACGCTGGACGCGCAGGGCCGCCCCCAGCCTACCGGCGAGTTCGAGATGCTGGAGGCCGACTCGCTGGTGCTGGCGCTCGGGCAGGACGTGGATCTTTCGCTGCTGGACCGCGTGCCAGGTCTTGCCGTGCAGGACGGCGTGGTGCAGGTGGACCCGGCCACCATGATGACCGGCCATGCCGGCATCTTCGCCGGCGGCGACATGGTGCCGGCCGAGCGCAACGTCACGGTGGCGGTGGGCCATGGCAAGAAGGCCGCCCGCAACATCGACGCCTGGCTGCGCGGCCACGCGCTGAACCGGCCGCCCAAGCATGAGCCCGCCAGCTTCGAGCGCCTCAACCCCTGGTACTACAGCGACGCGCCCAAGACCATGCGCCCGCAGCTGGACCTGGCGCGCCGCAGCAGCAGCTTCGACGAGGTGCAGGGCGGGCTCACCGCCGAGAACGCGCTGTTCGAGGCGCGCCGCTGCCTGAGCTGCGGCAACTGCTTCGAGTGCGACAACTGCTACGGCGTCTGCCCCGACAACGCCGTCATCAAGCTGGGGCCCGGCCAGCGCTTCGAGTTCAATTACGACTACTGCAAGGGCTGCGGCATGTGCGCGGCCGAATGCCCCTGCGGCGCCATCGAGATGCGGCCCGAGCAGGTCTGAGGCGCATGAAGCGGCTAGCATCGCGCGTCTGTGTTGCTGTTCGCGCGCCGCGCCTCGCCCCATGCACCCCCAAAATCCCAAAACGCGCCGCATTGTCCAGGCCCTGCTCTATGAAGCCATTGCCGTGGCCGTGGTGGGCCCGCTGCTGAGCCTGGCCTTCGAGCAGCAGGCCGGCTCCACGTTGGCGCTGGCGCTGCTGATGTCCTCCATCGCGCTGGGCTGGAGCTATCTGTTCAACAGCTGGTTCGAGCGCTGGGAAGCGCGCCAGGCGCGGCGCGGGCGTTCCGTCTGGCGCCGCCTGGCCCACGGCATCGGCTTCGAGGGCGGCCTGGTGCTGTGGCTGGTGCCCATCATGGCCTGGTGGCTGCAGACCTCGCTGTGGAACGCCCTGCTCGCCGACCTGGTGCTGCTGGCCTTCTTCTTTGTCTATTCGATCGCCTTTACCTGGGGCTTCGACAAGGTCTTCGGCCTGCCCGCCTCGGCCGCATGAGCAAAGAAAGCAACCCACACATGAGCAAGCACAAGCCCTTCAAGATCGCCGTCATCCCCGGCGACGGCATCGGCCGCGAGGTCATGCCCGAGGGCCTGCGCGCCCTGCAGGCGGCGGCCGCGCGCTTCGACATCGCGCTGGAACTGACCCACATCGACTGGGCCAGCTGCGACTACTACCTGGCCCATGGCCAGATGATGCCCGCCGACTGGAAGGCGCAGCTGCAGGGCATGGACGCGATCCTGTTCGGCGCGGTGGGCTGGCCGGCCACGGTGCCGGACCACATCTCGCTGTGGGGCTCGCTGCTGAAGTTCCGCCGCGAGTTCGACCAGTACATCAATCTGCGCCCGGTGCGCCTGTTCGAGGGCGTGCCCTGCCCGCTGGCCGGCCGCCGGCCCGGCGAGATCGACTTCTTCGTGGTGCGCGAGAACACCGAGGGCGAGTACACCAACCTGGGCGGCCGGCTGTTCGAGGGCACCGAACGCGAGCTGGTGATCCAGGAGTCGGTGTTCACCCGCCATGGCACCGAACGCGTGCTGCGCTATGCCTTCGAGCTGGCGCGCTCGCGTGCGCGCAAACAGCTCACCGTCGCCACCAAGAGCAATGGCATCGCCATCAGCATGCCCTGGTGGGACGAGCGCGCCGCCGAGATGGCGCAGGCCTACCCCGAGGTGGCGGTGGACAAGCAGCACATCGACATCCTCTGCGCCCGCTTCGTGCTGCAGCCGCAGCGCTTCGACGTGGTGGTGGCCTCCAACCTGTTCGGCGACATCCTCTCCGACCTGGGCCCCGCCTGCACCGGCACCATCGGCCTGGCGCCATCGGCCAATCTCAATCCCGAGCGCAGCTATCCCTCGCTGTTCGAGCCGGTGCATGGCTCGGCGCCCGACATCTATGGAAAGAACATCGCCAACCCGGTGGCGATGATCTGGTCGGCGGCGCTGCTGCTCGACTTCCTCGGCTGCCGGCCCGCGCATGACGCGATGCTGGCGGCGATCGAGCAGGTGCTGGCCCGCGGCCCGCGCACGCCGGACCTGGGCGGCAGCGCCAGCACCACCGAGATGGGGCGCGCGATCGCGGAGCTGATCGCGGGCTAATCCAGCGTGCGCACCAGCCGCACCAGCAGGCGGCTGCTCTTGCTGACGTCGCCATGCGCCGCGCCGCTGCCCAGATGCACGGCCCAGCCCAGCATGGCGGCGCTGGGCGCCTCGCCGCCGCCGCCACGCATCACCGTGCCGTAGTTGTAGGGGTTGCTGGCACGCCCGCCAAGCTGGGCCGTGGCGCTCCAGAACAGCTCGCGCGGCGTATCGGGAAACAGCAGCGGGTCCGGACCGGCGGGCCTGGCCGCTTGCTTTCCCCTCTCCACCAGCCGCTGCAGCTCCTGGACACGTGGCAGGCGCCAGGCCAGGCCATCGGCCTGGCTGCGGCCACGCGCATGGGCCAGCGCCTGCGGCAGGCTCATCAGCTGGGGCGTGCCGCGGCAGAACTTGCCGGTCCAGGCCATGCCTTCCACGCAGCGCGCCCAGGCCAGCCTGGCCTGCGGGTCCAGCACCGCGGCGCCGTCCGCCGAGATGCTCGGCTTGGCCGGCAGCGGCTCGGCCGCCAAGGCCGGCCTCAAAGCCAGCGCCCCAGCCAGCAAGCCAACCAGCCAGCCGAGCGCCCGCCGCCCAGTGATTCCGAGGGTTACGCGCTTGGCTTCGCTGGCATGGCACATGGGCGTAGTATGGCCGCATGACATCCCCACGCACATTGACCGCCCTCATCACCGGCGCCTCCTCGGGCATAGGCGCGGCGCTGGCCCGGCGCTTTGCGCGTGGCGGTTTCAACGTCGTGCTGGTAGCGCGCAGCGCCGACAAGCTCGAGACCCTGGCCAAGGCGCTGGCGGCCGAGCATGGCGTGAAGGCATGGGCGGTGGCGGCCGATCTCGCCCGACCCGACGCCGCCGCCAACCTGGCCAGCGCAATGAAGCGGGCGCGCCGGCCCATCGACCTGCTGGTGAACAACGCCGGCGTGCTGGCCCATGGCAGCTTTGTGGAGCTGCCGGCGCAACGCCACCAGCAGCTCATCGACCTGAATGTCAGCGGCCTCACCGCCATGCTGGCCGCCTTTGTGCCGCCTATGGTGGCGCGCGGCCAGGGCCGGGTGCTCAACGTGGCCTCGATCGCGGCCTTCCAGCCGGTGCCCAGCCTGGCCAGCTATGCCGCCACCAAGGCCTATGTGCTCTCGCTCACCGAGTCGCTTTCGGAGGAGTTGAAGGGCACGGGCGTGAGCATCACGGCGCTGTGTCCCGGCATCACCGCGACGGGCATGCTGGAGCAGGCGCGCGCCGAGCATGCCGAACTCGCCAGGCTGCCCGGCTTTGTGATCGGCAGCGCCGAGGCGGTGGCCGACGAGGGTTTCGAGGCCTGCATGCAGGGCGAGGTGATACGCGTGCCGGGCGTGCTCAACCTGGCCACCGTGCTGGCCGGCCGCGCCACGCCCAAGTGGCTGCTGCGGCGCGTCAGCGGCGCGCTGACGCGACAGCTGAAGTAGCGCGCTAGGGCTTCGCGACGCGCCAGTCGCGGAACAGATCCAGGTCCACGCCATCCGGGTAGTTCAGGTAGCCGGGCAGGTGGCCCTTCACCCCCTTCACGCCGTACTGCCAGATGATGGCCTTGGTCTGACGGTCCAGCACGATGACGCGGTCGTGCAGATCGTCCACCACCAGCACGTCGCCGGTGTCGGGCAGCTCGCGGGCGATGGAGGGATGGTCCAGCATGCCCTCGCCCTCGCGCACGAAGTATTCCCAGCTCGGCTTGCCACTGGCGGGGTCGAAGATCACCACGCGGCCGGGCTTGCTGAAGTCGGCCACGATCAGCTGCTTGCCGTCCACGGTAGGGAAGGTGTCGGAGGGATAGCGCACATGCGGGGCGCGCACGCTCCACAGCACCTGGCCCCTACGCGTGATGCGCGAGACCCAGGCCTCGCTGATCTCGGTCACCAGGATGTCGCCGTTGTCCATCGGCGTGGCGCCGTTGGGATGGCCCAGGTACTGCGGCGGCTGGTGCTTGCAATGGCCGGGCTGGCCCCATTGGGTCTTGATGCTGCTGTCCTTGGGATCGACGATCAGCACCCGGCAGTTGCGGATGTCGGCGGTGAGGAACATGCCGTCGGCCAGCAGGTGCGCATCGTCCGGGTAGTTGAGCAGATTGCCCTTGCTGCCGCGCGTGTCGGGCACGCCATAGGTCCAGGTGATGGCGCGCTGCTCGTAGTCCACCAGGTGCACGTCGAAGTTGTCTTCCTCGCTGACCGCCAGCTGGCGGCCATCGGCCGAGAAGTTCACGTCCTCGTTGCCGCGGTAGAGCTTGAGATTGGGCGAGGGGAATTCCCAGACGATGCGCTTGTCGGGCGCCACCTCGATGAGCCGGTTGTTGCGCCGGTCGGCGATCACGATGGGATAAGGCAGCGGCTTGCCCCAGGAGGCCACCGGCTTGCTGCGGCTGCCGGTGACGGGCGGAATCGGCGGCAGCACCGTTCCGCTGGACACCATGCCGGCGCCCAGCATCTCGCTCGTGACCTCGACCGGTGTGCCCGGCGCCCTGGTTGGCTTGGGGGCCTTGGCAGCGGCCGGCTCGCACAGCATCAGCGCCGCGAGGGTGAGAAAAGAAAGGCCATGGCGGGTGTTGGGCAGCTTCATGGCGCCACCATGCCCGAGTGCGCACGACGCGGCTTTGACCGCGGGCAAAGGGGCTGACAAAGGTGCTTCACCAGTAGGCGTGAAGCTCCCAGAATTCTGGCAGCGAAGTGCGTTCGCACCGCGGCCCAGGCCGGCGCAGGCACTCGGCCCCAGAGGCGGAGGCCTTCACTGCGTTCAGGCTCCTCTCGCTGCTCGCCAAACCGGGACTCGCGCGCAACTCGCCCTCGCACCCCTGCGGGCCGCTGTCCGCCTGCGGCGGCCAACTGTGCTCGGTGCTCAGACATAGCGCGCTCGACGCATCGCCTGGAGCGATGCGCAACCCGGTTTGGCTGCGCGGCTCGGCACCGCCAATGGGGCCTCGCACCCGCCGGCCTGGCCCGCTCGGATCCCACCCGTGGCACGAGGGGCGCGCACACCGATCGGTGTTGGCAATGCACTGGGCGGGTGGTTGCGAAGGCCCTTTGCGCTGCCGAGGAGCACAGGGCCTTGCGGCCGCGCGCGTACCCGCGCGCTTCAAGCACTGGAATGGCGCACTCTGTCTGAACGCAGCGAGCCGCAGGTGAGCGCAGTGAGTTGTGCGCCAGGCCGCAAGGGCCGAGCACCGCAGGGGAGCCCGAGCATTGCGAGGGCCTGCGCATCCGGGCCGCAGCGGCCACCCGCCCAGGGCTTTGCCGTCCGCCGACCTTGGCGGTCGCTTTCCCACATCGATGAAGAACCTTGCTACAGACTCTCGCGCACCGCCCGGCCATTCAGCGGCTGCGGCGCGCGCGCATTGGGCGCGATCAAGCCGGCCAGCCGCTGCAGTTGCGCGGCCGAGAGCGTCTGCGGTTGGCGCAGCAGCAACCACTGCACGCCCTCGGTGCAGGGCGGCGCGGTGAGCGAGCCCTCGTAGGCAAAGTAACCGCGCTCAGCCGGCAGCCAGGCAGCGGGATCCAGCGCGAGCCGCCGTTCGGGCTCGCCCGGTGCCGGCAGGCTGGCAAGCACACTGGCCAGGGCCACATGCTCCGGCCCGAGGCGAAACCACAGCACCATGGCCAGCAACTGGCCGCTGCGACTCTTGTGCAGCAGGTGCATGGCCATGGGGAAGTCTTCGCCCTGCAGGCGGTCGCCACCCGGCAGATGGAAGTGCAGCTGCTGCAAGGCATACACCTGCTTGCCGATCTGCAGGCTGCTGCCTGGCGCGACGCGCAGCCGCACCGTGTGGCCGTCATGCTGCACGCGGCCCGGCCCGGCCCGGTAGTCAAAGCGCAAGGTTGGCATGGCCTGGCGCTGCGGGGCGACGATGTCCACCGGCGATTGCTGCCGGCCGCTCTCGCACAGGCCAGCATGGGCCGGCAGGGCCAGCGCCAGCAGTACCGCGAGCCAGGCCCTGATCAGAAGCCGACCCGCAGCAGATTCACCGCCGCCACCACGCTGATGGCAAAGGCGCTGCCATAGCAGCAGAGCTTGGCCACCAGGCCCTTGTGGATGCCGATGTCGTGCAGGCTGCAGAGGATGCGGTGCGCAGCATGCCAGGCGAACAGCGCGATCACCGCCAGCAGGAAGAGCTTGCCCAGGCCATGCTGCGCCAGCGCCAGCACGCGCGGGTAGCTCAGCAGCTCGGGCGAGTAGAACCAGCCCAGCGGCACCGCCAGCCCGGTGATGAAGACCAGGGCCGTGCCCAGCAGCGCCGACAGCATGCCGCCGGCTCCGAACATCAGCCAGAAGATCGGTGCATTCGAACGCGCCTTGCTCATGATTGCCACCATGCGGCGAGGGCCAGGACCAGCACCGTCGCGATGGCGGCGGCGCTCCAGCCGGTGCGCTGGATGGCACCGGCGCTGACTTGTTCACCACCCATTTTGATCATCGGAAGGGTCTTGGGCATGATCTGGAACCAGCTGTAGGCATGGATCACGAAGGCGAGCAGCAGCACCAGGTGCAGCAGCAGCGAGAGCGGCGAGCGCAGCGCCTGCAGCCAGCCGTTCCAGGCCGCCTCGCCCTGCGCCAGGCGCACCACGCCGACGCACAGCACGATCGCATAGGCGGCCACTGCAAAGGCGGTGGTCTCGCGCAGCATGTAGCGCATGAAGAAGGGATCGCGCTTCCACCAGCCCGTCATCGGGCGGCGGTAGGGCGGATGGCGTTTGACGTTCATGGCTTGCCTCCTCGCTTGGAGCCGGGCAGCAGAAAGCGCTTGAAGTAGTCGGTGGCGCTGTTCATCTTGTTCTGGTTCACCGCACGCGCCGGGTCCACGCCCTTGGGGCAGACCTCGGAGCAATAGCCCACCGCGGTGCAGCTCCAGACGCCGTCCTGCGCGTTCAGCACCTCCATGCGCTCGGCCTGGCCGCCGTCGCGCGAGTCGGCGTTGTAGCGGTGCAAGAGGGCCAGCACGCCGGGGCCGGTGAACTCGGGGTCGATGCCGAACTGCGGGCAGGCGGCATAGCAGAGCATGCAGTTGATGCAGGAGCTGTACTGCTCGATGCGCTCCAGCTCCTCGGGCGTCTGCAGGTACTCGCCCTGCGCCAGCGCGCGCGGTTCCTTGGGAATGATGTAGGGCTTGACGCTCTCGAGCTTCTTCACGAAGGGCTCGACGCTCACCACCAGATCGCGCTCGATCGGCAGATGCGCCAGCGCCTCGACGCGGATCGGCCCGGGGGCGAAGTCGCGCAAGAAGGTCTGGCAGCTCAGCATGGGCTTGCCGTTGATCATCATGCCGCAGCTGCCGCAGATGGCCATGCGGCAGGACCAGCGGAAGCTCAGGGAACCGTCCTGGTCGTCCTTGATCGCCTGCAGGCCCTGCAGCACCGACATGTCGTCGGTATAGGGCACGGTGAAGCGTTCCCAGACCGGCTCGCTTTCCTGCTCGGGCCGGTAGCGCATCACTTCGATGACGATGCTTTTGGTGATGGTTTCAGACATGGCGCGCCTCCGCATCCGCTTTCTCGCCCGCCGCGCCATAGGCGCGCGTGCCCGGCGGCGAGCTGGTGATCTTCACGTCGCCGTAGGCGATGCGCGGTGCCTCGGCGCCAGCGTAGTAAGCCAGGCTGTGCTTGAGGAAGCGCGCGTCGTCGCGCTCGGCGAAACCGTCCAGGCGCTGGTGCGAACCGCGCGATTCCTCGCGCTGCAGGGCCGAGTGGGCGATCGCCTGGGCCACGTCGAGCAGATAGCCCAGCTCGATGGCCAGCAGCCACTCGGTGTTCCAGGCGCGCGAATGGTCGTCCAGGTGCAGGTGCTGGTAGCGAGCTTTCAGCTCGGCCAGCTTGGCGCAGGCGGCGCGCATGGTGTCGGCGCTGCGGTAGATGCCGCAGCCGTCTTCCATGCATTGCGCCATCTCCTTGCGCAGGGTGGCGATGCGTTCGCCGCCGCTGGGCCGCGTCACCAGCGAGAGCGCATGGCCGCGCACTTCCTCGGCCAGGGCGCCGATCGCCGCGGCATCGCCATGCCCATGCTTGCGCGCGAACGCGGCGGCCTCGGTGCCGGCCAGCTTGCCGAACACCAGCAGCTCGGTGAGCGAGTTGGAGCCCAGGCGGTTCGCGCCGTGGATGCCAACGCTGGAGCATTCGCCGGCCGAGTACAGGCCCGGCAGCGGCGCCGCGGTCTTGCCGTCGGCCATGATGCCGCCCATGGTGTAGTGCACCGCCGGCAGCACCGGGATCGGCTCCTTGGCCGGGTCCACGCCGAGGTATTCGACGGCCAGCTCGTAGATCTGCGGCAGGCGCTCGCGCAGCTTCTTCTCGCCCAGATGGCGCAGGTCGAGGTGCACCACATGGCCATGCGGGCCCTGCACGGTGCGACCCTTCTGCTTCTCGTGCCAGTAGGCCTGGCTCAGGCGGTCGCGCGGGCCCAGCTCCATGGCCTTGTTGCGCGGCTCGGGGGTGGCGGGGCCGAGGCCGTAGTCTTGCAGGTAGCGGTAGCCGTCCTTGTTGAGCAGGAAGCCGCCCTCGCCGCGGCAGGCCTCGGTGAAGAGCAGGCCGGTGCCGGGCATGCAGGTGGGGTGGTATTGCACGAACTCCATGTCGCGCAGCGGCACGCCATGGCGGTAGGCCAGGGCCATGCCGTCGCCGGTGACGATGCCGCCGTTGGTGTTCTCGCGGAACACCCGGCCGGCGCCGCCGGTGGCGATGACCACCGCCTTGGCCTGGATGAGCTTGAACTCGCCGCTGGCGATCTCGATTGCCACCGCCCCCTGCACGCGGCCGTCGTGCACGATCAGGTCCACGCAGAAATGCTCGTCCAGGCGCTCGATCTGCGGGAACTGGATCGAGGTCTGGAACAGCGTGTGCAGCATGTGGAAGCCGGTCTTGTCGGCGGCGAACCATGTGCGCTCGATCTTCATGCCGCCAAAGGCGCGCACGTTCACATGGCCGTCGGGCCTGCGGCTCCAGGGGCAGCCCCAATGCTCCATCTGCACCAGCTCCTCATGGGCCTGGCCGACGAAGTACTCCACCACGTCCTGCTCGCACAACCAGTCGCCGCCGGCCACGGTGTCGTGGAAATGGGCTTCCAGGCTGTCATGCGCCTGCGTCACCGCGGCGGCACCGCCCTCCGCCGCCACCGTGTGGCTGCGCATCGGGTAGACCTTGGAAAGCAGCGCCACCCGGGCGCTCGGGTCGGCCTGGGCCACCGCGATCGCCGCTCTCAGCCCGGCGCCACCGGCACCGATGATGAGCACATCCGTCTTGTAGCTGTCCATGATGGTGTCAGCGTGTCAGCACCAGTTTCTGGTACAGGCCGCCAAAGTAGGTTTGATGATCGGTCGATGCAAACTGCACGCCGGACGGCAGAAATTCCCGCAGCGGGTGGTTCCACAGGTCCATCGCGAAGGGCTCGAGCTTGCGAAACACCTGGCGCATGAGCGGACGCAGCGGATGCCAGCGCACCGGCTGGTGGTAATCCACGATCACCAGCTTGCCGCCCGGCTTGAGCACGCGCAGCGCCTCGGCCAGGGTGCCGCGGCGCACGGCCTCGGGCTGCTCGTGCAGCAGGAAGAACATCAGCACCTGGTCGTAGCTGGCATCGGCCGCGGCCAGGGAGGAGGAGTCGCCCTGTATCAGCTTGATGCGTTCGTCGGCCGGCAGCTTCTGTGCCAGGTTGTTGAGCTGCACCGGCAGGATGTCCAGCACGTCCAGGCTGGCATCGGGGGCCAGGTTTTGCCTCAGGCGCGGGGTCAGGTTGCCATAGACGCAGGCCACCTGCAGATTGCGGCCGTGGATCGCCGGGCTGCCCAGCTCGGCCAGTGCCAGGTCGCGCAGGCGGGCGTAATTGCCAAAGAGGATGGCATTCACCAGCCACTCGCGCTCGAAGGTCTGCACCGCCTTGGGATGCACATAGGCCCACCAATACACCTGTTCCAGGTAGCGCGGCACCATCGGCGCTGGCGGCGGGCTGAAGGCCTCGAGGGTCAGATCGGCAGCGCGGGGGGTGGGCGGCGTCATGCGGCGATTCCTTGTTCTCTTGTTTCCGATGTCGGCGCTGCCAGCCTAGGTCGCTGACTGGGCGGCGCACTTGATCTAGATCAGCCCGGCCGTGAAAGCCACAGCCGGACCGGGCGGACAAATCTGGCGTCCAATACGGGCATGGACATTCAGCAGCAGATCGATGCCCGGCTCACCGAGCTTGAAATCAAGGCCAGCTACACCGAAGACGCGGTGGAGCAACTCAACGCGGTGATCGTGCGCCAGCAACAACAGATCGACCTGCTGCTGCGTGAGCTGATGCACCTGCGTCAACAGGCACCCGAGCCGGGCTCGACACCGTTCCGCAGCCTACGCGACGAATTGCCGCCGCACTACTGAGGGTTCACCCCAGTTCGACGCGGTCGCGTCCCGCCTGCTTGGCGCGGTAGAGCGCCCGGTCGGCGCGGCCGAACAGGCTGTCCGCGCTGTCGCCGGCTTGCCACAGCGCGATGCCGAAGCTGGCCGAGATGGCCGGCTCGCTGGCCGAGCCGGGGCGTGCCACCAGGGTGCGCAGGCGCTCCGCCAGGCGCAGCACGCCGGCCGCATCGCTATCGGGCAGCAGCACCGAGAACTCTTCGCCGCCATAGCGGAAGGCCTGGTCCTGGGCGCGCAGCCCGCTCTTCAGCCGCGCGGCAAAGGCGGCCAGCGCGAGGTCGCCCTCGCGGTGGCCGAAGCGATCGTTGATGGACTTGAAGTGGTCGAGGTCGGCCATCATCACCGCGAAGCTCGGCTGCTCCTGGCGTTGCGCGCGCGCCAGCATGCGCGCCATCGCCTCGTCCAGCGCGCGCCGGTTGCCCAGGCCCGTGAGCCCGTCGGTGAGCGCCTGCTCGCGCACCTCGGCCTCGGCCCGCATCTTGCACAGCTGCAGAAAGCCCAGATTGGTGACGATGATGTAGACGAAGCCGAAGATGTAGATCGGCTCCTGCCAGGCCGGCGGCAAGTCCAGGTAATGCAGTTGCGCCCCGGCCAGCAGCAGGCCGGCGGCACGCAGCGGCAGCACCAGGCCCATCAGCAGATAGAACAAGGCCACCAGCCTCTGCATGCGGCCCAGCCCCGGCCGGCCGGCGCGCCACAGCACGCGCGCATTCATCAGCTCCACCAGGCCGTAGACAAAGCCGTTGAAGATGGTGGCGCCGACGTAGTTGGCGCCGGCGATGAAGCCGATCAAGGTGACGGCCAGGCACATCGCCGCCAGCCAGGCGCGGCTGTAGGGCAGGCCCAGGAACTGGCGAATCGCAATATAGAAGCCCGCCACGCTGAGGCTGCCCAGCGCATTGCCCAGGCCGCCCGAGAGCAGCGCCGGCAGGCGGCCCGCATTGGCCAGCAGCAGATAGGCCAGCCCCTGGCAGCTGATCGCCAGCATCCAGGTGCGCAGGCCATTGCGCTCGTCCGCTTGTGCGCGTGCCGCCCACAGCATGGCCGCACTCGTCACCAGGGCGAGGGTCTGGGCCAGGAACAGGGTTCGAACGTCCACGATGCGAAGAGCAGGAAGAAAGGAAGAAAGATTTCAGCCATGCGGGCAGCCGCGCATCGTAGCCGCAGCACGAACAAGGCAAGATAAGCGGAATGAATGGCATTGAGCAACCCGGCTTCAACACCCGGCTATGGCGCCGCTTCCTGGCCATGGCGGCCCCCTACTGGCGTTCCGACGAGCGCTGGCGCGCGCGCGGCATGCTGGCCCTGCTGATCGTGCTGCTGCTGGGCCAGACCGGTTTCAACGTGCTCTTCAACCACGAGACCGGCGAGTTCACCTCGGCGCTGGCGGCGCGCGACGCCGAGCGCTTCTGGGCCTCGATCTGGCGCTGCCTGGCCCTGCTCTCGGCCGCCGTGCCGATCTACGGCCTCTACTACTTCGTGCGCGACACCCTGGGCCTGCGCTGGCGGCGCTGGCTCACCGAGGACTTTCTGCAGCGCTACTTCGGCCGGCGCGCCTACTACCGCCTCAACACCATCACCGGCATCGACAACCCGGACCAGCGCATTGCCGAGGACATCAATGCCTTCACCCAGCAGTCGCTCTACTTCTCGATGATCCTGCTCGGCGCGGTGCTGCAGCTGAGCGCCTTTGCCGGCGTGCTGTGGTCGATCTCGCGCACCCTGGTCTACTTTCTGCTGGGCTATGCGGTGTTCAGCACCCTGTTCACCGCCGGCGTGTTCGGCCGCCAGCTGATCGGGCTGAACTTCCGCCAGCTGCAGCGCGAGGCCGACTTCCGCTTCAACCTGGTGCGGGTGCGCGAGCATGCCGAGCCGATCGCCTTCCACCGCGGCGAGGCGCGCGAGATGTCGACGCTGCAGCGCGTCTTCGCAGCCATCTATGCCAACTACCAGCAGGTGCTGCGCTGGCAGTTCAAGCTCAATCTGTTCCAGTATGCGCACAGCTTTCTCACCACCGTGCTGCCCAGCGTGATCGTGGCGCAGCAGGTGCTCGAGGGCGAGCTGGAGGTGGGCCGCGCCATCCAGGCCGCCGGCGCCTTTGCCGCCATCCTCAGCGCGCTCACCGTGGTGGTGGAGCATTTCGAAAGTCTGAGCCGCTTCTCCGCCGGCATCGACCGCCTGCATGGCTTTGCCAAGGCGCTCGCGGCGCCGGACGCGGACGACGCGCAGCAGATCCGCCGCCAGGACGGCTTCACGCTGGAGTTGCAGCAGCTCAACCTCTACACGCCGGGGCACGAGCATCTGCTGCTGCGCGATCTCAGCCTCGGCGTGGCGCCGGGCGCGGGCCTGCTGATCGTCGGCGCCAGCGGGGCGGGCAAGAGCTCGCTGCTGCGCGCCATCGCCGGGCTCTGGACCAGCGGCTCGGGCCTGGTGCGGCGCCCGGCCGGCCACGACATGCTGTTCCTGCCCCAGCATCCCTATCTGCCGCTGGGCGATCTGCGCTCGCAGCTGCTCTACCCCCAGCTCAGCCAGGACACCTCGGACGCGGAGCTGCAGCAATGGCTGGAGCGCGTCAACCTGGGCGACCTGGCGCAGCGCTTCGGCGGCCTGGACGCGGTGCAGGACTGGGCCAAGCTGCTCTCGGTGGGCGAGCAGCAGCGCCTGGCCTTTGCGCGCGCCCTGCTCGCCAAGCCGCGCTACCTGCTGCTGGACGAAGCCACCAGCGCGCTCGACGCCGACAACGAGGCGCGCCTCTACGCCCAGCTGCAGGGCCTGTCCATCACCGCCATCAGCGTCAGCCACCACGCCGCGCTGCTGCAATACCACCAGCAGGTGCTGGAGCTGCAGGGCCAGGGGGCCTGGCAGCTGCGGCCGGCAGCCGGCTACCGCTGGCCCAGCTTGTGAAGGGGCGCGCCCAGATGCCAAGCGACCAGCAACTGGGCATGGACCGCGCCATCACGCGGCGCGACTTCATCAACGGTGTCGCCGTGGCCGCGGGCGGCCTGGCGGCCCCTGCCTGCCCGCATGCGCAGGCGCAGGAGGGGGCGGGCGCGGCAGGTGATTTCGGCGGCCAGTCGCTCGCCGCCGCGGCGCCCCTGCATGCGCGCCGCGATGGTGCGCCGCTGCCCGCTTGGTCCGAGTTTGCCGACGACGGCGAGCGCTTCGATCTGGTGGTGGTGGGTGCCGGCATCAGCGGCCTGGCGGCCGCGCAGATGTACCGTCAGCATGCCGGGCGGCCGGTGTCCATGCTGATCCTCGACGCCGCACCGGAGCTCGGCGGCCACGCGCAGCGCAATGAATTCACCGCCCGCAACGGCCGGCGCCTGATCGGCTATGGCGGCTCCGAGTCGCTGGACTCGCCCGGCCTCTGGTCGCCCGCCGCGCATGCGCTGGTGCGCTCGGTGGGCATCGAGCTGGAACAGTTCAAGGACTATTACGACAGCGGCTGGCAGGCCCGCCACGGCCTCACGCAAAGCGCCGCCTGGTATGCGCCCCAGCTGTGGGGCGAGGGCCGGCTGGTGCGCCACGCCCCGGGCGAGCCGGCGGCCGACTGGGTGGCGCGCACGCCGCTGCTGCCCGCGGCGCAGCGCGATCTGCTGCAGCTGCTGCAGGCAAGACATGACCCCTGGCCGCAACTCACGCGCGCCCAGAAGCGCGCCCGCCTGGCCGGCCTCAGCTACGACCGCTTCCTCACCGAGGTTTTGGGCCTGCACCCGCAACTGACCCTGCTCTACCGCAACCGCACCAGCGGCTACATCGGCGTGGGCAGCGACGCCTGCAGCGCGCTCGACGCCTTTGCCCTGGGCCTGCCCGGTTTCGCCGGCCTGGCGCTGGGCGAGGCGGTGGACGCGCTGATGAGCCCCAGCGGCCGCCAGGCCAAGGGCGGGCGGGACGACTACATCTACCACTTCCCCGATGGCAATGCGGGCCTGGTGCGCGCGCTGCTGCGCAGCCTGATCCCGGCCGCCCTGCCCGGCAGCGGCATGGAGTCGCTGGTGCTGGCCGAGCGCGACGACGCCCAGCTCGACCGCCCGGATGCGCCGCTGCGCATCCGCCTCAACAGCCCGGTGCTGCGCGTGCAGCACGCCCCCGGCGGCATGGCGGTGGACGTCGGCTACCGCGGCGCCGACGGCGGCCTGCGCCGGCTGCGCGCCGGCCAGGTCGTGCTGGCCTGTTTCCACCGCGTCATCTCCCAGCTCTGCCCCGAGCTGCCGGCGGCGCAGCGCGAGGCGCTGAACGACCAGGTCAGGGTGCCGCTGATCTACGGCAATGTGCTCTTGAGCCATTGGCGGCCCTTCCAGCGCGCCGGCATCGCCGGCCTCGGCCTGCCCGGCCATCTGTTCGACAGCCTGCGCATCGACTTCCCGGTCAGCATCGGCCGCTACCGCTTCCCCGACTCGCCGGACGAGCCCATCCTGCTGCACCTCAGCAGCGTGGTGCTGGACGGCCCGGCCGGCGCGCCCGAGCGCGTGCAGGCCGCGGCCGGCCGACGCAAGCTGCTGGGCCTGGGCTTCGCCGAGCTGGAGCGCGAGATCCGCAGCATCCTTCAGGGCGCGCTGGGCCCCTTCGGCTTCGACGCCGCCGCCGACATCGAGGCCATCACCCTGAACCGCTGGGCGCATGGCTATGCCTACGAGTACATGCGGCCCTGGGACAGTTTCTGGCCCGCCGGCCCCCTGCCCATGCACAGCGCGCGGCGCGGCTGGGGCCGCATCGCGATCGCCAACAGCGATGCCGGCGCCTACGCCTATGCGCAGGGCGCGATCGACCAGGCCACGCGCGCCGTGGCCGAGCTGCTGCCGCAGGCGCACCTGCCGCGCTTCTGGCGCGAACCCGGGCCCTCGGCCCGACAACTGAAACTGCCCCGCTGATCGATGCCCAAATTCGCCGCCAACCTCAGCATGCTCTACCCCGAGCATGAGTTCCTCGACCGCTTTGCCGCCGCCGCCCGCGACGGCTTCAAGGGCGTGGAGTTCCTCTTCCCCTACGAGCACCCGGCCGACGAGCTGGCCGCGCGGCTGGGCGACGCCGGCCTGGAGCAGGTGCTCTTCAATGCGCCGCCGGGCGACTGGGCCGCCGGCGAGCGCGGCCTGGCCTGCCTGCCCGGGCGCGGCGCCGAGTTCCGCGCCGGCATCGCCAAGGCGCTCGCCTACGCCGAGGCGCTGGCCTGCCCGCGCATCCATGTGATGGCCGGGCTGGCGCCCGCGGGCGTCGAGCGCGCGCGGCTGCAAGCCACCTACGAGGCCAATCTCGTCTGGGCCGCCGAGCAGGCCGCGGCGGCCGGCCGCCGCATCCTGATCGAGCCCATCAACACGCGCGACATGCCCAGCTACTTCCTGAACCGACAGGACGAGGCGCATCGCATCGTGAACACGCTGGCCGAGCCGGCGCTGCAGGTGCAGATGGACCTCTACCACTGCCAGATCGTCGAGGGCGACCTGGCCACCAAGCTGCGACGTTATCTACCCGGCGGCCAGGTCGGCCACCTGCAGATCGCCGGCGTGCCGGACCGCCACGAGCCCGACCAGGGCGAGCTGAATTACCCCTGGCTGTTCGAGCTGATCGACCAGCTGGGCTGGCAGGGTTGGGTGGGTTGCGAGTACCGGCCAAGGCGCGGTGCGGTGCCGGGGGGCACGACGGCGGGGCTGGGGTGGCTACGCGGGCGTTGATGCGCGGGCCGTGCCCTTGGCGCGGTACATCTGCAGGTCGCCGCGATGCAGCAGGGTGGCCACATCGTCGCCCGGCTGCGCCTCTGCCACGCCGAGGCTGACGCTGACGCGCAGACCCTCGGCCAGGCCCTCCCAATGAAAGGCCCCCACCGCGCTGGCAATGCGCTCGCACACCTGCGCGGCCTGCGCCCGCGGCGTGCGCTGGAACAGCACCACGAACTCATCGCCGGCCCAACGCGCCGGCAGATCATGCTCGCGCACGCTGTCGCGCAGAATGGCCGCCAGGCGCTTCAGCACCTGGTCGCCGAGCTGGTGGGAGTAGCCGTCATTGATCTGCTTGAAGCGGTCCACGTCGAGCACCGCCAGGCTCAGCGGCTGGCCCTCGCCCGTGCCGCCACGCAAGGCCTCGGCCAGGCGCGCCTCCAGACAGCGCCGATTTGCCAGGCCGGTGAGTGGATCCTCCATCGACAGCTTGTGCAGCAGCTGCGATTCGGCCTCCAGGCTGCGCAGGCTGCGTTCTGCCGCGCGCACGTCGAGCTGCCAGCCCACCACGCGGGCGCGGCTGTCCAGGCTTTCGATGCGAATCTGTTCCTCGCGCCGGCGCAGGCTGCGCAACTCGGCCAGCGCCTCGGCGCGCTTGCCCCGGGCCTCGAACAGGCTGGCCGCCAGCAGATGGCCCAGGCAGGCCAGCTGCTCATGCTCCACGGCTACCGCCTGTACCACCATCGCAGCCAGCTGTTGCTCGGCGTCCGCCCAGTCGCCCCGGACCCATGACAGCTCGGCCCTCACCCAGCATTGCACTGCCAGCAACCAGGTGGGCGTCTGGTAGCGCTGGCTCCACTCCAGCCCCTCACGCAGTTGCTCATCGGCCGCCGTCCAGGCGCGATTCCAAGTCAGGCACAACGCCGCCATCAGGTGATGCATGGCATGGCAGGTCACCTGGATGCCCGGCAGCAGGCCGTCGAAGCCGGCCTGCGCCGCGGCCTCTTCGCAGGCGCGCATGCGTTCGCTTAGGGCATCGGTGGCAGGCAACTGGCCGCCATGAAAGCGCTCGTTGGCCAGCCTGAGCGCCTCGAGGTAGAGCAGATTGGCCAGCGGTTGCAGCGGGCTCAGCGGCGGCTCGGCGGCGCGGGCCAGCGCGGCTGCTGCCTCGAAGGCGGCACTGGCCTGCGCGTAGTGCCGGCCCCAGAAATAGGCCGTGCCCAGGTAGTTCTGCGCCAGCGCACGGTGGGCGCCCGCGGGCAGGGTCTCGCTCAGCCGCACGCTCAGCAGCGCCGCCTCCACCGCCTCCTCGCTACGCCCCAAGCTGGCGGCGGTGTGGGCATGGGTGCTGAGCGCCATCGCTTCGGCGGCGGTATCGCCCAGATGGCGGAACAGGTGGGCGGCGCGCTGGCTGCCGTCGTGCGCCCTGCGCAGGCGCGAGACCTGGCGATCGCAATGCGCCAGGCAGGCCAGGGCCTGCGCCTCGGCCAGCAGATCGCCCTCGGTCTGTGCGGAGTGAAGCACCTCGCGCGCCAGGGCCGCGGCCCGCTGCGCATCGCCGGCATCCAGGGCTTGATGTGCTTGCAGCAGCCGGCCGTCCGGCACGCCGCCCCCAGCGTTTCGTGCGTCCATCCGCCCCTCCCCTCGTGTTTGTTACATCTTGTCAGGCGGGCGCCATGCTAACCGCTGGCGCGGCGCCGGCGATCGAGTTTGCGCACGAATGTTATTTTGGTAACATTATAACTTTACAGCAGTAGAAACAAACACACCATGACCGACGCCGAGTTCCTCGCCGCGCTGGAGAGCGCGCGGCTGAGCCCCGCCGAGTTCGGCCATCGCGCGCATTTGCGCGCGGCCTGGCTTTACCTTTCGGGGCGCCCGTTTCTGGAGGCCTGCATCGCGATGCGCGACAGCTTGCAGCGCTTTGCCGCCAGCATCGGTAAAGCCGGGCTGTATCACGAGACCATCACGGTGGCCTTCATGAGCCTGGTGGCCGAGCAGATGGCGCGCCATCCCGGGGCCGACTGGCAGGCGCTGCTGCGGCTCAATCCCGAGCTGTGCGAGCGCGATCTGCTGTCGCGCTACTACAGCCCCGAACGCCTGCAGGACGCGGCCGCGCGCCATGTCCTGCTGCTCAACCCACGCGCCGCGCAAGAAGGAAAAGAGGCAGCATCCACATGAGCACCAGCAAGAGCAAAAAAACGAAATCCCCCGCCGCCGCCGCCGAGACCTTCGTGGTCGAGCGCGTGCAGACCGGCTTCCGCATGGAGAAGCGCATGCTCAAGGTGCTGAAGGCCTTGGCCGAGTACCACGACCTGGCCCTGGGAGATCTGGTCGAGGGCATCGTGCTGCACGCCTTCGAGGGCAAGTCGGCGTTCGGCGCGCAGAGCCTGGAACGCATCGCCGACCTGAAGCGCATCTATGGGCTGGAGCTGGGCGCCGAGGCGGCGCACCGGCTCACCGAAGCCTAGGAGTCTGCGCCGCAGACCGCGCGCACGCAGCCGCGCAGCCAGCGGTGCGCCGGGTCGCCGTCCATGCGCGGGTGCCAGAGCAGCGAGACGGTGAACTGCGGCGCCAGGGCCGGCGGCAGAGCAAAGCTGTGCAGGCCGGCGCGCAGATGGCCGGTGTGGCGTTCGGGCACGCTGGCCACCAGCTCGCTGTCGCGCGCCAGCGCCAGCGCGGCCGAATAACCGCCCACCGTGGTGACGATCTCGCGCGCCAGCCCCAGGGCCGCGAGGGCCGTGTCGATCGGGCCCTTGCCGTCGCTGCTGCCGCGGCGCGACACCAGCACATGGCGGGCGGCGGCGTAGCGCTCGGCGCTGGGCTCGCCGCCCTGCGCCAGCGCATGGCCCGGCCGCACCACGCCGACAAAGCGGTCGCGGAACAGCGCCTGCGCGCGCAGCTCCGGCCCGGCGCTGCGGCCCACCACGCCGGTCTCCAGGTCCACGCTGCCCTCACGCAGCGGGGCGCTGTCCTTGTCGAGCTTGGGCAGGAAGCGCAGGCGCACGGCCGGCGCCTCGGCTTCGATGCGGGCCAGCAGGGCGGCGCCGAAGTTCTCCACAAAACCCTCGCTGCTGCGCAGGGTGAAGCTGCGTTTCAGCTGGCCCAGCTTGAGCCGGCTGGCGGGCCGCAGCGCGGCCTCGGCCTCGTGCACCAGCTGGCCGACGCGCTCGCGCAGCTCCAGCGCCCGCGGTGAGGGCACCAGGCCCCGCCCGGCACGCACCAGCAGCGGGTCGCCGGTGCTCTCGCGCAGCCGCGCCAGGGCCCGGCTCATCGCCGAGGGGCTGAGGTGCAGGCGGCGCGCGGCGCGCGCCACGCTGCCCTCGGCAAGCAGTACGTCGAGCGTGACCAAGAGGTTGAGATCGGGTCTGGACATGGTGGCGGCACAGGCTAGCGCCCATGATATGGCGTCTGGCGCACGAATGAAGTGCAAATGCTGCGCCTTCCGCCATGCCAGCCGCGCACCTATCGTTGCCAGGCAACCGGAGAGCATGCGATGGATACAGCCACGAACACGGCCACAAACACAGCGACAAGCCTGGCGCAGGCGCCGCCCGCAAGGCCCACGCAGACGGGCCTGCTGGCCAGCCTGGCCCTGTGCGTGCTGCTGCCCTCGCTGGGCACCAGCAGCGCCAATATCGCCCTGCCCGCCCTGGTCGAGGCCCTGGGCGCGCCCATGCAGCAGGTGCAGTGGGTGGTGCTGGCCTATCTGCTGGCCAGCACCGGCCTGATGGTCGGCGTCGGGCGGCTGGCCGACATGCTCGGCCACCGGCGCCTGCTGCTGGCCGGCGTGCTGCTGTTCACCGCCGCCTCGGCGCTGTGCGGCCTGGGCGCGGGGCTGTGGCCCCTGGTCGCCGCGCGTGCGGCCCAGGGCCTGGGCGCGGCCGCCATGCTGGCGCTGGCCACCAGCCTGGTGAGCGCGGCGGTGCCCAAGGCGCGCGCCGGGCGTGCCATGGGGCTGCTGGGCAGCATGTCGGCGCTGGGCACCGCGCTGGGCCCGGCGCTGGGCGGCCTGCTGATCGCCGCGCTGGGCTGGCGGTCGATCTTTCTCGTCAACCTGCCGCTGGGTCTGCTGGCCTTGGGCCTGGCCTGGCGCTATCTGCCGGCTGAGCGCGCGGTGCCGGACTCGGCGCGCCCGCGCTTCAGCACGCTGGCCACGCTGCTGCTGGCCGCCCTGCTGCTGGCGCTGGGCCTGGCCGCCTATGCGCTCGCGATGACGCTGGGGCGCGGCAGCTTCGGTGCGCTCAACCTGGCCCTGCTGGGGGCGGCGGCGCTGGTGCTGACCCTGTTCCTGCTGCTGGAGGCCCACAGCACCACGGCGCTGATCCCCTGGGCGAGCCTGCGCGCGCCGCGGCTGCGTGCCGGCCTCGCGATGACGGCCCTGGTCTCGACCGTGATGATGGCGACCCTGGTGGCCGGGCCCTTCTACCTCGCGCAGACCCTGGGGCTGGACATGGCCCGCACCGGCATGGTCATGGCGGTCGGGCCGGTGGTGGCGGCATTCAGCGGTGTGCCCGCGGGGCGCTGGGTCGACCGCCTGGGCGCCGCGCGCATGAGCATCTATGGCCTGGCCGCCATGCTGGCCGGCTGCCTGGCGTTGAGCATGGTGGCAGCGGCCGCACCGCTGGCGCTGGCGCTGGCCGGCTACCTCGGCCCCATCGTCGTCATCACCGCCGGCTACGCGCTGTTTCAGGCCGCCAACAACAGCGCGCTGATGAGCGAGCTGGCCCCGCAGCAGCGCGGCGTCATCTCCGGTCTGCTGAACCTGGCGCGCAACCTCGGCCTCATCACCGGCGCATCGGCGCTGGGCGCGCTGTTCGCGGTGGCCGGCATGCGCATCACCTTTGTCGCGGCGGCGGCGTTGCTGCTGCTGGCGCTGCTGTTGGCCCCGCGCCGGCGGCAGGCGAATTAGACTTGGCTCCCTCACAGCCTGCCCAGCTCGCCCATGACCATTGCCTGGAATCTCTTCACCCCCTGGAGCGCCCTGCTCGGCGGCCTGCTGATCGGCCTGGCCACGGCCCTCTATCTGCTGGGCAACGGCCGCGTGGCGGGCATCACCGGCATCGTCGCCAGCCCGCTGCGCGCCTTGCTGAGCCGCAGCAGCCTGGCGCCCGAAGTCCCGCGCCTGGTCTTCATCGTCGGCCTGCTGCTGGCGCCCTGGCTGTGGCGCCTGTTCGCGCCGCTGCCGGCGGCCGCGGTGGATGTGGGCCCGCTGGCCCTGGTGGGCGCCGGCCTGCTGGTGGGGGTGGGCACGCGCATGGCCAATGGCTGCACCAGCGGCCATGGCGTGTGCGGCCTGAGCCGCTTCTCGCCGCGCTCGCTGGTGAACGTGCTGGCCTTCATGGGCGCCGGCTTCGCCACCGTCTACCTGCTGCGTCACCTGGGCTGAACAGAACATGCTGCGACTCCTCATTGCAGGCCTCAGCGGCCTGGTCTTCGGCCTCGGCCTGATCGCCAGCGGCATGAGCAATCCGGCCAAGGTGAAGGGTTTTCTCGACCTCGCCGGCTCCTGGGACCCCAGCCTGGCCCTGGTGATGGGCGGCGCCATCGCGGTGGGCGTGTTCGCCTTCGCCGCGGGCAAGCGGCGCGAACGCGCCTGGAGCGGCGAGCGCATGGAGATCCCCAACATCCGCGTGATCGACGCGCGCCTGATCGTCGGCGGCCTGCTGTTCGGCATCGGCTGGGGCATTGCCGGCTTCTGCCCCGGCCCGGCCCTGGTGGCGCTGGGCAGCGGCATGGACGCCGCGCTGATCTTCGTGCCCGCCATGCTGGCCGGCATGCTGCTGCACGACCAGTTCACCCAACCACGCTGAGGAGGCCGCGATGCTGGTATTCCGCCAACTCTTCGACCCCACGTCGTCCACCTACACCTATCTGCTGGGCGACTCGGCCTCCGGCGAGGCCCTCCTGATCGACCCGGTGTTCGAGCACGAGCGCCGCGATCTGGCCCTGCTGCGCGAGCTGGGTCTGCAGCTGGTGGCGACGCTGGACACCCATGTGCATGCCGATCATGTGACGGCGGCCTGGCTGCTCAAGCAGCGCTGCGGCAGCCGGATCATGCTCGCCGCCGCCGCCGGCGCCGCGGGCGCCGACCGCGCGCTGCAGCATGGCGACCGCGTCGCCTTCGGCAGCCGCCACCTGGAGGTGCGCGCCACCCCGGGCCATACCAATGGCTGCGTCAGCTATGTGCTGGACGACCAGCGCATGGCCTTCACCGGCGACGCGCTGCTGATACGCGGCTGTGGCCGCACCGATTTCCAGCAGGGCAGCCCGAGCCGGCTCTACCACTCGGTGCGCGAGCAGATCCTCAGCCTGCCCGAGGCCTGCCTGCTCTACCCCGGCCATGACTACCGCGGCCTCACCGTCACCAGCGTGGCCGAGGAGCGGCGCTACAACCCGCGCCTGGGCGGCGACGTCAACGAGGGCGATTTCAGCGGCTATATGAAGAACCTGGGGCTGCCCCACCCCAGGCTGATGGACATCGCCGTGCCCGCCAATCTGCGCTGCGGCGAGCCCGAAGACCCCGGCGCCGGCGCCGGCGAGCCCGACTGGGCGCCGCTCACCTGCACCTTCAGCGGCATCTGGGAGATCCAGCCCAATGCCCTTTACGACTGCGTCGCCGGCGGCGCGGGCAGCGCGATCCAGATCGTCGACGTGCGCGAGCCCGACGAGTTCAACGATGCGCTGGGCCATATCCAGGGCGCGCGCCTGATGCCGCTGTCGCAGCTGGCGCAGCAGGCCGCCGAGCTGGCCACCGACCGGCCCATCGTCGCCGTCTGCCGCTCCGGCGCGCGCTCGGCCCAGGCCACCGTGCTGCTGCAGAAGCAGGGGCTCAAGCAGGTCGCCAACCTGGCCGGCGGCATGCTGCGCTGGCGCGCCGAGGCGCTGCCGGTGGAGGGCGGCGCGGTTTAGTCAATCGCCCAAGTCGATCTGCCCTGCCAGCGCCACCCCGGCCAGGCCCGCCGGCAGCGCATAGTCCGCCAGCACCCAGGCGCGGCTGCGCTCCGCCGCCGCCTCGCTCAAGAGCTCGTTGAGCACCCGTATCGAGCGGCCGTCCAGCGCCGCAAAAGGCGTGTCCAGCAGGGTTAGCGCCGCACCGCTGGCCGCCGCGGCCAGCAGGTGTAGCTTGCGCCGGCTGCCGGTGGACAGCATGTAGAGCGGCTTGTCGAGGTGTTCGGCGAGCTGCAACGCCGCCACCAGGGCGGCCTCGGTGCCGGCCTGCCAGCTGGCGGCAAAGCCCTCGCGCTGCGCGGCCAGCCAGGCGCGCGCCATCACCGCGTCATGCCGGGCGGCCGTCGCCTCGTCGAAAAAGAAACAACTCAGCTCGGCCCGGCGCTGCAGCCGGCCGTGCGTGGGCGCCAGCTGGCCCGCCAGCAGGCGCAGCAGCGTGGTCTTGCCGCGCCCGTCGCCGCCGCGCACCAGCGTCAGACCGGGCTGCAGCGCGAAGCACAGGCCTTCCAGCAGTGCGCGCGCGCCGACATCGAAGCCCAGTTGTTCGGCTTGGATCAAGAGGCTGGCGGGGGTAGACATGGTCCCATTCTCGCCGCGCATTTGGATACAAGCTCGCTCACCGGCGCCGCCGGCAGGCACTAGGCTGCGCACAGCGCATCTTCAACACGGGACGCCCATGCACATCCACACCCTGTTCACACGCGCCCTGCTGCTCGGCCTGGCCCTGCTGGGCGCCTGCGCCAGCGTGCCGCCCCCGGCCGCGCCGGCCGCAGCGCCCGCCACGCCGGCCCAGCCCAGCATCGATGCCCAGCGCCAGGCCGAGTTCGACCGCAGCCAGGCGCGCTGGCATGGCGCCAAATTGCAAGAACTCGTGAGCAAGCTGGGCAAGCCCAGCAGCAACACCCGCGCCGCCGATGGCAGCCAGGTGCTGGTCTACGCCAAGTCCGCCAAGATCAAGGGCCCCAACGGCCCCAGCCTCTTCAGCTGCGTGGTGCGCTACCAGATCGAAGCGCAGAGCGAGCGCATCGTCGGCCACCAGATCGAGGGCTGCTAGCGCAGGGCAGTTCAGTCGATGAAGGCGCGCGCCAGCCGGTCGGTGAGCGGCTTGGTGAGCATCGCCAGCGCGCTGCGCTCGCCCAGGGCCACGAACACCTGCACCGGCAGGCCCGGGCGCAGCTGCGCGCCGCTGGCGGCCAGGCGCGCGCGTTCCGCGGCGGGCACGGTCAGGCGCACCAACAGATAGGGCTCGCCGCTGCGCGCATCCTGCAGGCGGTCGGCCGAGACCGTCAGCACCTCGCCATGGATCACCGGCGTGCGCGTCTGGTCCATGCTGGTGAAGTGCAGATCGGCGGGCAGGCCGGCCGCGAGCTTTTCGGCCGCGCTCAGCGCAAAGCGCGATTCGACGATCAGCGCGCCATCCTCGGGCACCACTTCCATCAGCGTCTCGCCCGCCTTCACCACCCCGCCCACCGTGTGCGCGGTGAGGCCCACCACCTTGCCCGAGACCGGCGCCAGCACCTCGGCGCGCGCGATCTGGTGGCGCAGCGCCGCGGCGCGCGACTGCGCGCCGGAAAGCTGGCGATCCACGTCGAGCAGCTCCAGCTCCCAGTCGCGGCGCGTCTCGCCAAGGCGCTTGCCCTGGGCCGAGCCGGCCTCCTGCAGGGCCTCGCGCACGCGCTGCAGCTCGGACACGCCCTGCGCCTCCTCCTGCGCCGCGCTCACCGCCTGGCGCTGCGCATCGATCAGCTTGAGCTTGGGGTAGTAGCCGTCGCGCGCCAGCTGCTCCAGCGTGGCCAGCTGGGCGTCGACCAGGCCGCGCTGCTCGCGCTGGCGCTCGATCTGGGCCTGGCGCCCGCCGATCTCGGTGCGCAGCTGGGCCAGCCGCGCCTCCAGCTGCTGGCGCTCCTGCGCCGTGCCATGGCGCTGGCTGTTGAAGAGCGCCTGCTGCAGGGCCAGCGCGCTGTCGCCACCTTCCAGCTCGCGCGCCCGCGCCTGCAGCGTGGCATCGAACTGCAGGCTGGCGGCGCCCGCCAGCAGCGCCTGCAGGCGCGCCCGGGTGGCCCCCAGCGCCACTTCCTGGCGTTGCAGATTGGCCAGCTCGGCGCGCTGCGGCGCCATCTCCAGGCGCAGCAAGACCTGACCCTTGTGCACCGCATCGCCCTCGCCCACCGCCAGCGCGGCGACGCTGCCGCCCTCGGCATGCTGGACCGCCTGGCGCTGGCCGGCCACCACCACGGTGCCCTGGCCCGGCAGGGCCTGGCCCAGCGGCGCCAGCGCGGCCCACAGCAGCAGCCCGCCCAGGCCCAGGCCCAGCAGGGCCAGGCCGCGCCGCAGCAGGGGGCGGATCTCGTCGTCGGCCGTCCAGGCCTCGTTGGCAGCAACAGCAGCGGTCGTCATCATGTTCATCTCTCCTTGAGCATCAGGCCTGGCGTGCCATCGGCACGGCGCGCAGCGTGTGGTGCAGCACCTCGTCGCGCGGGCCGAAGGCGGCCTGGCGGCCGGCCTGCAGCACCAGCATGTCGTCCACCACCTGCAGCAGCGGCAGGCGGTGCGACACCACCACGAAGGCACCGCCGGCGGCCTTGTGGGCCTGCAGGGCCTGGCGCAGGGCCTGCTCGCCCTGCTCGTCCAGATGGGCGTTGGGCTCGTCCAGCACCAGCAGCACCGGCTTGCCGAGCAGCGCGCGGGCCAGGCCCAGGCGCTGGCGCTGGCCGCCTGAGAGCTGCAGGCCGCCGCGGCCCAGCCGGGTCTGGTAACCCTCGGGCAGGCGCAGCAGCAGCTCGTGGATGCCGGCCTGCTGGGCGGCCTGCACCACCGCGGCCGCATCCACCTCGCCCATGCGGGCGATGTTCTCGGCCACCGTGCCCTCGAACAGCTCGACGTCCTGCGGCAGGTAGCCAATCGCGCCGGCGCGCTGCGCCTCCGGCCATTGCGCCAGCTCGGCGCCGTCCAGCCGCACCGCGCCGAGCGTCGGCGCCAGGCCGCCGGCCAGCAGGCGCGCCAGCGTGGACTTGCCGGCACCGCTCGGCCCCACCACGGCCAGGCCGCGGCCGGGTGCCAGTTCGAAACGGAGGCCCTGCAGCAGCGGCGCCTGGCCGGCACCCGCCTGCCAGCCCAGGCCTTCCACGCTCAGCCGGCCGCTGGGCGTCGGCAGGGCCAGCGGCTCGGCCGGCGCGGCCTGGCTCAGCAGGCCGTTGAGACGCTGCCAGGCCTCGCGCGCCGACAGAATCTGGCGGCTCTGACCCACCAGGCCCTCGATGGGGCTGAGCGCGCGCCCCAGCAGCAGGGTGGTGGCCATCATCATGCCGGGGCTGATGCGCTGCTCCAGCACCAAGAGGGCGCCCAGGCCCAGCGCCAGCGACTGGGTGGCCAGGCGCAGCAGCCGTGTCACCGCGGCGGCATGCGCCGCTTCCACGCTGAGCTCGGCCTGCAGGCCGGCGGCCTGCTCGTTCAGGCCCAGCCAGCGCCGCGCCAGCGCGCCGCGCATGCCCAGGGCACGCGCCGCCTCGCCATGGTTGATGGTCTCGGCCAGCGCCTGCGCCGCCTCGGCCGCGGCGCGGTTGGCCTGCAGCGCCGGTGCGCGGGCTCGCCGCTCATGCCAGACCGCCACGCCCACCAGCAGGGCCAGGCTGCCGGCCACGAACAGGCCCAGCCAGAGATCCACCGCGAAGGCCATGGCCAGGAACAGCAGGCCCAGCGGGGTGTCGAAGCACAGCGCCGGCACCGGGCCGGCGACGAACTGGCGCAGCGTCGCCAGGTCGCTGGCCATCAGCTGCTGGGCGCTGCCGGCCGGCGCGCTGAAGGCGGCGCGGAACACCTCCGGCGCCAGGCTGCGGTTGACGCCCGCCGCCAGGCGCACGCAGATCGCGCTGCGCACCGACTCGAGCGCCGCCAGCAGCGCGAACAGACCCAGCGCCCCCAGCGTCAGCAGCGCGAGGGTGACCTCGTTGCGGCTGCTCAGCACGCGGTCGTAGACCTGCAGCATGTAGACCGTGGGCACCAGCAGCAGCAGGGCGATCGCCACGCTGAAGCCGCCCAGCGCGCCGGCATAGCGGCGCAGCGCGCGCGCCACCAGGGCCAGGGGAGGAGAAAGTTCGGTGCTGGGCTTGGCGGACATGAAGAGGCTCCGGGCGGGTCGATGAATAAAGTGTCCGAAGCCTGGGTTTCAGGCCCGCTTCAGGGGTGGGCGCCCGTGCGTTTCGTTTGTTTCAGGGCGCCCCAGATCAGCATCAGGCGAAGGTCACCATCTCGCTGTCGAAGTGCAGCAGCGACGTCTCGTCGTGCAGGTTGATGGCGGTGTTCACCAGCGCGCCACCGAGGTGGTAGGCGGTCTCGTTCAGGCTGCCCGAGGAGAAGCCCACGTCGTAGCCGCCGGCCAGCTTGAGGAGGTCGTAGCTGAAGTCCAGGTCCACCAGCAGATCGGTGCGGTTGCTCAGGTTGACGGTGGGCACCAGCTCCAGCTGGTATTCCACCGTGCCGTCGGCGTCGCCGTGCAGGTCGATCTGCGAGGCGTTCGCGATCTTGATGTCCTCGCCCATCTGGAAGGTCTGGGTCGAGCCGTCCTCGAAGTGCAGCACGCCGGTGAGCTTCTGCTCGTCCATCAGGAACTTCTGCTGGATGCTGGCGCCGCCAAAGATGTCGAAGTCGATCAGGTCCAGCGAACCCCACACCAGGCCCAGGTCCAGCTCCAGCTTCATCGCATCGTTGCCGCCCAGCAGGAACTGGTCGACGTCGAAATTCATGTTCAGGAACTGCGCCTCGGCGGTGCCGGCGAACTGGCCGTCGGCGAGCGACTTGACGCTGCCATCGGCGAGCAGATCGGGCCAGGACATATGCGCTTGCAGGCCCATGCTGTCGATGTCGAAGTCGAGGTCGTGGGTGTCGAAATCGATGATGTTGGTGCTGCCGTCCAGCTTGATGTCCACCGGCGGCACGGTCAGCGGGATCTCCAGCACATCGCCGATGTTGACGCCCGCATAGGCATAGAGCGAGAGCAGGGCCTTGAAGTCGAGCTGGTAGGCGGCCTGCGGGCCGGAGGTGTCGAAGCTGCCACCGACCAGCTCGGCGTCGGTCTTGATCAGCAAGGTGTCCAGCGTCTTGTTGTGGGTGGCGTCCAGCGTCACGTCATAGGTCAGCGAGGCGTCGATGTCGCCGCCCTCGATGTCGATCTGCTGGCGGAAGCCCAGCGTGTAGCCGGCCGAGAAGTCGTACACCAGGGTGTCGCCGGGCTCGCTCTTGGCGGCGCCATGCTCGTCCAGGCCGTAGAAGTCGTCGGTGTGGATGTCGGTGGCGGCGCCGCTGCCCCACATGCTCTGGTCCAGCGTGTCGAAGCGCTGCTCGGCCTGCTGGTGGCTATGGTCGATCTCGATCTTGAAGCTCTGGCTGGCGGCCTGCTCGTCGCCATTGCTCTTTTCCTTGGCGATGGCCTGGAAGCTGAGGTCGAACTTGCTGTCCTGGCCCTCGGGCAGGGTGAGCACGAATTCCTGCACCAGCTGGCCCGGCTGCGTGCCCGGGTTGACGCCCGAGGGCGTCAGCGTGGCGCCGGCCGGCAGGCCCAGGGCCTCGATGCGGTCGATGTACTCGGAGCCATCGGCGTCGGTCTGGGTGGCGGTGACGATGAACTTGATCTGGTTGACGCTGTCGCCCTCCAGCATCTGCACGTCCAGCTGCGGGCGGTCGGCCACCGCGGCCAGGCTGAGGTTGATGTGGGCGCCGTCCACGCCGCCATGGCCGTCGCTGATGCAGTAGCCCAGGGTCTCGGTGCCGGCGAAGTCGGCATCGGGGGTGTAGAGGATGGCATCGCCGGCCAGGTTGTCGGCGTCGGCACCGTCGACGATCTGCAGCGTGCCGTGCTGGGCGCCTTCCACATGGGTGATGGTGAGGGTCTGGCCATCGGCGTCGCTGTCATTGGCCAGCACCTGCAGCAGCAGGCCGGCGGGCTGGTGGCTGGGGCTGGCGAGGCCGGCCTGGCCGTCCTCGAAGCCGCTGACGTTGTCGTCATGGGCGTCGGGGGCGGCGGGCGCGACGGTGGTCAGCTTGGCCAGGTCGTTGCGCGGGCCGCCGGTGACGCCCACATTCGCCAGCCGGGCGCCGAAGTCCATATGGGCGATGTCGTCCAGCGTCAGGTTGTTGGCGGTATTGGAGAGGGTGAAGCTGATGGACTTGATGTCGTCCTTGGCGATGCCCTGGGTGCCGAACTCCAGGCCCACGTCATAGGGCGAGGCCGCGCCGCTCATATTGGCGCCGTTGCCCAGGTCGATCACGTCCACGGTGTCGAAATCGGTGATCAGCGGGCTGCCGCTGGTCTTGAGGCCGGCCAGCTTGCTGTCGTCGGCCAGGTCGAAGAACAGGCCGCGCATGTCGGCGGTGGTGCCGGCCGGGCCGCTCAGGGCCAGCGCAAAGTCGATCTTGCCGTCATGCTCGGTGGCGGTGACGAGCACGCCCGGCGCCTGGGCCGAGCCGGGGATGGTGAAGTTGATGCTGCGTGCACATGTCATGGTGGACTCCTGAACGGTTGAGTTGGATAAGGGAAAGAGGGCTTGACTCGCTGGTTGGCGATGTCGAGATGGTGCGAAGCGCAGGTATCAGCCCGGTTTCGATGCGCGGCGGCGGCGGTTTCATTTGTTGCCCGGCGGCCGTGGCGGCCACGCTGGCGCGCGCCGGCCATGTGCCGCGCGCTTGACCAAGCTCAATAGCGTCGGGGTGGGTTTTCAGGGATCCTGGGTGCCGATGATTTAGACTCGGCAACCCAATTTCATGGAGCCGACCGGCTCCGGGGCGCCCACGCCCCTTCCTGATTGAAGAAAGCCGATGATGCAACGCCTGGACGATTTCCGCCTCAAGATGGGCCGCCACGAACTGGTGCCCATCGTGATCGGCGGTATGGGGGTGGACATTTCCTCTGCCGATCTGGCACTGGAAGCGGCCCGCCTCGGTGGCGTGGGCCATATCTCCGACGCCATGGTGCCGACGGTGACCGACCGCCGCTACCAGACCAAGTTCGTCAAGGCCAAGCAGGCCCTCTACAAATACAACATGGACTCGGAGGACAAGTCTCCGGTCAAGTTCAGCCTGGAGCAGTTGGCCGAGGCCACCCGCCTGCATGTGGAGGGCACCATGGCCCGCAAGCAGGGCAAGGGCCTCATCTTCATCAACTGCATGGAGAAGCTGACGATGAATGCGCCCAAGGAGACCCTGGCGGTGCGCATGAGCGCCGCGCTGGACGCGGGCATCGACGGCATCACCCTGGCGGCCGGCCTGCACCTGGGCTCGTTTGCGCTGATCGAGCAGCACCCGCGCTTCCGCGAGGCCAAGCTGGGCATCATCGTCTCCTCGCTGCGCGCGCTGCAGCTGTTCCTGAAGAAGAACAGCCGCCTGAACCGCCTGCCCGACTACGTGGTGGTGGAAGGCCCGCTGGCCGGCGGCCACCTGGGCTTCGGCATGGACTGGGCCGAGTACGACCTGGCCACCATCGTGAAGGAAATCGTCCAGTACCTGCAGGACGAGAAGCTGGAGATCCCGGTGATCGCGGCCGGCGGCATCTTCACCGGCAGCGATGCGGTGCGCATGCTGCAGCTGGGCGCGGCCGGCGTGCAGGTGGCCACGCGCTTCACCGTCACCAAGGAATGCGGCCTGCCCGACGACGTGAAGCAGGAGTACTTCAAGGCCGGTGAGGACGACATCGAGGTCAACCAGATCTCGCCCACCGGCTATCCGATGCGCATGATCAAGGCCAGCCCCGGCATCGGCGACGGCATCCGCCCGAACTGCGAGGCCTACGGCTATCTGCTCGACGCCAACGGCAAATGCGCCTACGTCACGGCCTACAACCGCGAGGTGGCCGCGCACCCGGGCGAGCGCCGCATCCATGTGATGGACAAGACCTGCTTGTGCACGCACATGCGCAACTTCGAGATCTGGACCTGCGGCCAGACCGCCTGGCGCCTGAAGGACACCACCCACCGCCTGCCCGACGGCAGCTACCAGCTGCTCACCGCCGAGCATGTGTTCCGCGACTACCAGTTCAGCGTGGACGACCAGGTGGCGCTGCCGGAGCCGACGCTGACGGTGGCCTGAGCGGGGTCAGTGCCGACAGGCACGGCGCCCTCGAGGCGCTAGCATCGCGGCTTCCAAGAAGGAGACAAGCCCGATGCGCGCTGCGCCACACCACAAACACCTCGGCAGCTTGATGCTGCTGCTGGCCGCCCTGCAAGGTCTGGCCACCCCCTGCGTAGCCGCTGCCGCCGCCAGCACCACGGCCGCCACCGCAACGACATCAGCGCCGTCCCGCCTTGCCGCCCTGCTGCAGCGCCAGGACTTCCGCGCCGCCGCGCCGCGGCTCAAGCCCCTGCTGGCCAAGGCCGCGCCGAGCCCGGCCGAGCGCGCGCTGATCTACCAATGGCTGTGGATGCGCGAGGACATGGCCGAGCTGGACCGCCGCACGCGCCTGGCCGCCAACAGCGCGCCGGTGGACCTGCAGTACGCCGGCCGGCTGGCGTTGGAGACGCGCGACTTCGAGCGCGCCAGGCAATGCTTTGAGGGCGCGCTGCAGCGCGCCGGTGCGGCCGAAGGAATTGCCAAGGGAACCGCGGAAGACAAGGCCGCCGCGCTCAAGGGCCTGGGCCAGCTGGCCTACCAACAGCGCGACTTCGACGCCTCGCACCAGCAGCTGCGCGCCAGCCTCGCCGCCGCGCCCACGGCCGACGGCTACCAGGCCCTGGCCGACACCTTGATACGCCTGGGCCGCACCGACGATGCCATCGCCGCGGCCGAGCAGGCCGTCAAGCTCAACCCTTATCACGAGGCCGCGCATTACCTGCTGGGCAATGGCTACGCGCGCCAGAACTACAGCCAGCTCGCCGCCGCCGACGCCAGCGCCTTCCAGGCCGCGACGGCCCTGGTGCGCCAGGCCTCCGACGCCTTTGCCGCCGGCCGCTTCGAGGCCGCGCGCGACCATGCTTTTGCCGCGCTGCGCCGCCTGCCCGGCCTGGGCCGGGCGCACGCGGTGCTGGCCAAGGCGCTGGAGTCGCAGCGCATGCTGCAGAGCGTGCACCGCGCCGCCGACGAGCGCCGCTTTGCCGCCACCCCCATGCCCACGGTACCGGCGATCGAACGCTATGTGCTGAACTGGGCCGAACTCTCGCCGCGCCACCAGAAACGCGTGGCGCTCTCGGTCGCGCCCTGGCAGGCCTTCATCCCCCTGCTGGTGGAGGGTGGCGCCACCCACTACATCAAGCCGCTCTACATGAAGCTCTCGGACACCCCGGGCGCCAAGGCGCTGAAGGACGCGCGCATCGAGTACGACTCGCGCCTCTGGGACGATGTGCGCGGCATGGGCGGCCACCACACCGTCACCGGCATCGAGGATGTGGAGCGCTCCATCTTCGAGCGCTACAACACCGTGCTGCACGAGCTCAGCCACCAGGTGCACGGCGTGCTCACCGCCGACCAGTGGCGCGAGATCCAGGAGCTGTATCGCCGCGCCAAGGAGCGCGACGCCGCCACCGGCAACGGCTTCCTCTCGCGCTATGCCGGCGGCTCGGTATGGGAATACTTCGCCGAGGGCGCCAACGCGCTCGACTCGCCGCGCCGCGATGCCTACGACCCGCGCGAGATCGTGCGCGAGCGCCTCGCCAGCATCGACCCTGAGCTGCAGGCGCTGGAGCGCCGGCTGATGGCCAAGCAGGACGTGCAGGCCAGCCTGCCGATCGCGCTGGTGAACGGCGCGCGCCAGCAGCTGGAAGACGGCGAGCTGGCGCCGGCCCTAACGCGCTTCGAACGCGCGCTGCAGGTGGCGCCGGACGACGAGGTGGTGCTGGGCGCCGCGCTCTACGGCATCTCGCTGAAGGGCGAGCGCGCACCGGTCGACGCGCTGGCAAAGCGCGCCCTGCAGCGCCACCCCTTGAGCGGCGGCATCAAGACCGCCGCCGCCGAGGCGCTCTGGCACACCGGCCAGCCGCTGGCCGAGGTGATCGCCGCACTGGGTGCGCGGCGCGACGAGCTCAAGGGCGAGGACCAGTTCCGCGTCGACCTGGCGCTGGCTGACTACCAGCGCAAGCAGGGCGATGTGGACGCGGCCCTGGCCAGTTATGCAAAAGTGCTGGCCTACCAGGCCGACAGCCCCGAGGGCCTCTGGGGCCGCGCCGCCACGCTGGCGCTGGCGCAGCGCTGGGATGAAGCCTTTGCGCAGTACGAGAAGGTGCTGCGCCTGCGCACCGGCCTTGTGCCGCTGCGCACCGACTATGTGCGCGACCTGCTGCGCGCCGGCCGCACCGAGGCCGCCGCCAGCCAGCTCAAGGAAGCCCTGCTGCTGGATGCCACCGACCCCAACCTGCGGGCCCTGGATGCCTGGATCTCGCTGCAGGGCAAGGACGCGGATGCCGCGCTGCGCAAGACCCAGGCCGCGCTCGCCCAGTTCCCCTGGTGCGATCTGGCCCTGATCGTCAAGGCCAAGGCCCAGCAGGCCCTGGGCCGCCAAGACGAGGCCAGGGCCACGCTGGCCGCCATCAGGCGCGACGGCCCGGCCTACCTCTTCCGTGCCGACAAGTCGGAATGGGTTTCGGTGCATGAGCTGCCGGCGGTGGAGCAGCGCCTGCTGCCGCAGACGCCCTGAGCCGGGCCGCGCCATGGACCCCACCGAGCTGCCCGCCCACGCCCTCAGCGCCGCCATCCATGCGCGGCAGCTTTCCTGCCGCGAGCTGATGCGCGCCACGCTGGCCCGCATCGCCGCGCTGAACCCGGTGCACAAGGCCATCGTCAGCCTGCGCGACGAGGCCGAGCTGCTGCGCGAGGCGGATGCGCGCGACGCGCAGTTGCAGCGCGGCGAGGCGATGGGCTGGATGCATGGCCTGCCGCAGGCGATCAAGGACCTGGCCCTCACCGCCGGCCTGCGCACCACGCTGGGCTCGCCGCTGATGAAGGACTTCATCCCCAAGGAAGACGGCCTGATGGTGGCGCGCATGAAGGCGGCCGGCGCCATCGTCATCGGCAAGACCAACACGCCCGAGTTCGGCCTCGGCTCGCACAGCTTCAACGAGCTGTTCGGCTGCACCGGCAATGCCTACGACCCGGCCAAGTCGGCCGGCGGCAGCAGCGGCGGCGCGGCGGTGGCGCTGGCCACGCGCATGCTCGCGGTGGCCGATGGCAGCGACTTCATGGGCAGCCTGCGCAACCCCGCGGCCTGGAACAACGTGTTCGGCCTGCGCCCCAGCCAGGGCCGCGTGCCGCTGTGGCCGGCCAGCGATGTCTGGGTCACGCAGCTGGGCACCGAGGGTCCGATGGCGCGCCACACGCAAGACCTGGCCCTGCTGCTCGAGACCCAGGCCGGCCACGACCCGCGCGTGCCGCTCTCCCTGCCCGGCGGCGAGCGCTATGCGCAGCGGCTGCGAGACTTCCAGCCGCGCGGCCAGCGCATCGCCTGGCTGGGCGATCTGGGCGGCTATCTGGCGATGGAGCCCGGCATCCTCGAGGTCTGCGAGCAGGGGCTGCAGCGCCTGCAGGGCCTGGGCTGTGTGGTCGAGCCCCGGCAGCCCGGCTTCTTTTCGCCCGAGGCGGTCTGGCAGGCCTGGCTGGTGTGGCGGCGCTGGCTGGTGGCGGGGCGGCTCGCGCCCTATCTCTTCAAGCCCAGCAACCGCGCCCTCATCAAGCCCGAGGCGTTGTGGGAGGCCGACCAGGCCGCCGGCCTCAGCGGCGCACAGACCCTGGCCGCCAGCACCCAGCGCAGCGCCTTCTACCAGCAGATGCTGGCGCTGTTCGACGCGCATTGCGACTTCATCGCCCTGCCCGCCACCCAGGTCTGGCCCTTCGAGGCGAGCCAGCGCTGGCCCCAGCAGATCAACGGCCGCGCGATGGATACCTACCACCGCTGGATGGAGGTCACCATCTACGCCAGCTTCGCCGGCCTGCCGGCCATCAGCCTGCCCGCCGGTTTCGGCCCGACCGGGCTGCCCTGCGGGCTGCAAATCATCGGCCGGCCGCAGGGCGATCTGGCGCTGCTGCAGCTCAGCCAGGCCTATGAGGATGCAGCGCAGGACGTGCTGCAGCGGCGGCCGCCATCAATCGCCGCGCAACTCGACGATGGCCTCGCCTGACACCGGGTCGGTAACACCGAGCCCGTTGCCGAGGTCCTCCAGCATGCCGCGCAAGCGGTCCAGCAGCGCAATCATGCTGGGGCGCGCGCTGACGATGCTCTCCATGCTGTCCCACTCGCCGATCACGCAGTAGGCGCGCTCGCCGGTCTTGAGCAGGGAGAATTTGCGCATGCCCGGCAGCTCGGCCCTGACTTGCCGATGCTCGTTCACGAACGCGTCCTCGAACCCCGGCTTCACCTTGAAGCGAACGACGTTGTATACGGTCATAGGACCTCCTTGCTGAGGGATGCGAACACCCCGGTCTGAACTCTTCGCGGCCGCCGCAGGATGGCGAGGCAGCGCGAGATCAGCAGAGTCAGCATAGGCCGCGATGCGGCCGAGTTCCAATCCGGGCCGGCCCGCGCTCCGGCGCTCAGCCGCCCGCCTGCCCAGGCGCTGCGCGCAGGGACTTCATGCGCTCCATATAGGCCGCCAACGCGGGGTATTCGCCCAGGATCTCGGCACTGCCGGGCGGGCGGGACATGTAGACCAGCTGGGCGTTGACGGCAAAGTCGCACAGATAGGGCTGCGCGCCCAGCAGAAAGGGTTGGCCGGCCAGCATGCCCGTCAGGGCCGCGAGCTCGCGCCGCAGGTCGCTGGCGATGTGGCCGGCCGACTTGCGGCCCGTGCCTTGCCCGCGCAGCTGCGCCGCGATGCGGCGCTGATAGAACAGGCGCGCGCCGATGCCCAGCGGCGTGGCGCCGAAGGCCTTGCGCACCATCGGCTTGCCGCGCGGCTCCAGCCACTGGAAGTACAGGCCCAGGAAATACAACGCCTCGTCCGCCCAGTCCTCGAGCGCATGCGAGAGCCCCTGCAGGCGCGGATCCGCAGGCAGGATCGGCGGCATCGGGAACAGGCGTTCGAGCTCGTGGGCGATATCGGTCGAGTCGATCAGCAGCCGCCCGTCGACGTCCAGCGCGGGCACCTTGCGCACCTCGCTGCGCCGCAGCAGCTCCATCAGCGAGGGGCCCAGCACGGGCACGCGCTCGTACGGCAGCCCCTTGTAGCTCAGCACCGAGCGCAGCTTCATGCAGAAGGGCGACGGGCCCCAATCGAAGAGTCGGAGTTTCAGTGCTTGCATGGCCGATGGTGCTCAGGGGTGATACAAGACGCAGCCGCCGAATTTGACCAGATCAAGCCCGTCTTGCACCTGCCGGCGCATCGTGCGCCACGATCCAGTCCAGGAACTCCCGGTACCAGAGCCGCGAGTTCTGCGGCTTCAGCACCCAGTGGTTCTCGTCGGGGAACCAGAGCAGGCGGGCATCGACGCCGCGGGCCTTGAGGGTGTTGTAGTAGGCCAGGCCGTTGCAGTCGGGCACGCGGTAGTCCAGCGCGCCATGGATCACCAGGGTGGGCGTGTGCATCTGCGCGGCGGCGCTGTGCGGGCTCTGGGCCAGCACCTTCGGGCCGTCGTCCCAGTAGCGCGCGCCCAGGTCGCGCGGCCGGTCCATATAGGAGTCGGCGCTGAAGGTGGCGACGCGGTCGAACACGCCGGCGTGGCAGACATAGCTGCGGTAGCGGCCGGGCTTGACGTGGCCGTTCATCCAGGCGACCAGGAAGCCGCCATAGCTGCCGCCGGTGGCGCTGAGGCGCTGCTTGTCGGCCCAGGGCTGCTTGCGCAGCCAGTCGCTCGCGGCCTCGATGTCCTCCAGCTCGAGCTGGCCCTGGCGGCCCATGATGCTGTCGCGGAAGGCGAAGCCGAAACCGCTGGAGCCGTGGTAGTTCACTTGCGCGATCACATGGCCGCGGCCAGCCAGCACATGGGGGTTCCAGCGGTAGCTGAAGGTGTCGCCGGCGGCGGCAAAGGGGCCGCCGTGGATGACCTGCATCACCGGGTACTTCTTCTTGGCCTTGCGCTTGGCGTCGAAGCCGGGCGGCAAGGTCAGCCACAGCTGCACCGGCTCGCCGAGGGCGCCGGTGACGCTTACCTCGCGCAGCTCGCCGAGCTGGCGCTGCGCCAGCAGGCCGTCGTTGAAGCTTTCCAGGCGCATGGGTTCATCCATGCCGGCGCGCCTTGCCTGCACGCGCACCGGATGCATGGCGCTGTCGCTGGCGATGACGAGCACCTCGCCCGCGATGTCGAAGCCCTGCACCCAGCCGCCCTGATGCGCGATGGCGAGGTCCTGCGCGGCCAGGCCATGCCGCCACAGATGGCAGCGGCCGCGCTGCTCGGCCGTGAAGAAGAGGGCCGAGGCATCGGCGGCCCAGCGCAGCGGCGCCTGCACATGCAGGTCGGCATGCTCGTCAGCCAAGCGCCAGCCGCGGCCCGGGCCCACCAGGGCGAGCTGGTTGAGGGCGGTGTGGCGATGGCCGACCTGGGCGGCGGTGCAGGCCAGGGCCTTGCCATCGGGCCGGTAGCGCGGTGCGCCGAAATCCCACTGCGCGTCGTCGGCCAGCGGCTTGATGCGGCGGGTGCCGAGATCGATCTCGGCCAGCGCCAGGCGGTTGCCGGGCAGGGGCGGGCGTGCCGGGTCATGCTGGAAGGCCACGCGGCGGCCATCCGGGCTCGGGTCGTAGACCTCGTTGCCGGCGGCGTCGCGCGGCAGCTCGTAGGCCGTGCCCTCGAATAGATCGCGCACCCGGCCGGTAGCTAGCTCCAGCAGCAGCAGATGCAGCACGCGGCCCTGCGGGATGTTGTGGTCCCAGTAGCGGTAATAGGCCTCGCTGGTGGCGTAGCCGCTTTCCTTGCGCTGGCTGAACTCGCGGTACTGGCGCGCCTGCGCGGCCGCGCCCTTGAGCCCGGGCCAGACCCAGGCGGCGAACAGGATGCGCTTGCCGTCGGCCAGCCATTTGAAGGATTCGATGCCGGGCGCAAACTGGCTCACGCGCTGCGCCTCGCCGCCATCGGGCGAGATCAGGTAGAGCTGGGGCGTCTCGTCCCGGGCGCCTTCACCCTGCTCGCGCCTGGCCAGGAAGGCGATGCGATCACCCTGCGGCGACCAGGCGGGCTGGCCGTCCTTGTCGCCGCACTGGGTCAGCTGCAGCGGCGCAGCGCGCTCGGTGGGCAGCAGCCAGAGGCTGGAGCGCGAGCGGTTCTCGGCCACGCTGCTGCGCGTGAGCGTGCACACAGCGCGCCGGCCGTCGGGGGCCAGGGCCAGCTGGCCGATGCGGTCCATGGACCAGAGATCCTCGGCATCGAGGCAGCGCTGGGCGGCAGTTTTTTTCTGGCTTTGCATGCGTTGCATCCTAGCCGCGCAGCAGGCGCGCGGTCTCGTCATCCGCGGGATAGAACAGTTCCACGCACAGCTCCTGCAGCGTCACGTCGCGCGGCGTGCCGAAGCTGGTGAGGGTGGTGAAGAGCGAGAGCCGGCCGATCGGCAGCTCCAGCTGGCAGGGCACCAGCAGGGCCGGCGCGGCCGGAGCCGCGGCCGCGGGCAGCGCCTGCACATTCGGGTAGGCGCTGACCTCGCGCTCCAGCGCCAGCAGCTCGGCATCGCCGCTTTCCAGCACGGCGCGGTGCAGGGCCTCGACCAGATAGCCGCCCCAGTCGGCGAAGTTGCTGGTGAAGCGCGCCATGCCCTGCGGATGCAGGCTGGCGCGGATGATGTTGAGCGGCTGCGGCGGCGCGGCGCGCAACTCGGGCGGCAGCAGCGCGGTGAGATCCAGCGCGGCCCGGTTGGCCAGCACCACGTTCCAGTGCCGGTCCAGCACCACGCCGGGATAGGGTTGGTGGGCGTCCAGCAGGCGTTGCAGGGCGGCGCGCACCGGTTGCATGTCCTGCGCCTGCAGCGGCTGCTGCGAGTAGCGCGGCGCATGGCCATGGGCCAGCAGCAGGTGGTTGCGCTCGCGTAGCGGCATGTCCAGGCGCGCCGCCAGGGCCAGCAGCAGCTCGGCGCTGGGGCGCGCGCGGCCGGTCTCGACAAAGCTCAGATGGCGAGGCGAGACGCCCACCTCGAGCGCCAGCTCCATCTGGCTGAGCCTGCGCTTGCTGCGCCAGCTGCGCAAGAGCGCGCTCGGCTCGACAAGCTGTTGTGCCTGCTGCTGTGTCTGCATGCCTTCTCCCGCCTGCCGCGGATGCTGCGGCCGGCCGCCATTGTCGCCAAGCTCGCGCCGCTTACCTGCCAGGTAATCGACGCGCCCGCCCGGCCTGGAAATACTGCAGGCACCGATTCACAACCACCTCGAAGGAGTCAGCCATGTCCCATATCCGTCCCTCGCGTCTGCTGAAGGCCGCCCTGCTGGCCGACATCGTCATCAGCGGCGGCCTGGCCGCGCTGCAGCTGCTGCTGGCGCGCCCGCTCGGTGCGCTGCTGGCGCTGCCGCAGCCGCTGCTGGTGGAAAGCGGCCTCTTCATGCTGGGCTATGGCCTGCTGCTGGCCTGGATGCTGAGCCGCCCGGCGCTGGCGCGCGGGCTCGTGAGGCTGGTGGCCTTCGGCAACCTCGGCTGGGCGCTGGGCTGCCTGGCGCTGGCGCTGTCCGGCCTGGTGGCGCCCAGCGCCTGGGGCCTGGGCTTCCTGCTCATGCATGCGCTGGGCGTGACCGGCCTGGCCACGCTGCAGCTGCTGGGCCTGCGCGACTCTGCGCCGGCCACGGCGGCGCCGGCCGGCGCGCGCACGCTGCACCAGGCCTGAGAGGCTCAGCCCTCGGAGTCGAGCTCGTAGAGCTGCTCGAAGCGCGCCGCAGCGATGGCATAGGCATCGCTGCCATCGGCGCCGTTGGAGACCAGCCAGTCGCCGGCCTGGTAGGCGGTCAGGCCCTCCTTGGTGGCCACGCTGCCGGCGCGGGCGGCGCGCTCGGCCCACACCGGCGCCGCCTTGATCCAGCGCCCGGGGCTGAGCTCGCGGTAGCTCCGGGCAAAGGAGTCGGCCGCCACGGTGTAGACCTCGCCGCCGTTGTCCACCAGCCAGTCGCCCGCCTGCGCGCGCTGCTCGTGGCCCCATTTGCGGTAGGCCAGAAAGCCGTCGAAGTCGAGCGCCAGGCGCACGGCGGTGACGGCCTGGTCGGGGCGGCGGCGGTAACGCTGGCGCATGCGGGCTCCCTGCGTGGATGCACAAGATGAAGAGGCCATCCATCTTGCCATGCGGGCCTATCCGAAGTTGACATAGCTGGGCCTCAACAAAGCATATTTCCCATGTAGGGCGCACCCCTAAGCTCGCCGGGCAAATCGACCATGCCCATGAAGATCACCAAGCTCACCACCTATCGCCTGGCCCCGCGCTGGCTGTTCCTGAAGATCGAGACCGACGCCGGCGTCGCAGGTTGGGGCGAGCCCGTGATCGAGGGCAAGGCCCGCACGGTGGAGGCCGCCGTGCACGAATTCGAGCCCTATCTGATCGGCCGCGACCCGGCGCGCATCAACGACCTCTGGCAGACCATGTACCGCGGCGGCTTCTACCGCGGCGGCGCCATCCTGATGAGCGCCATTGCCGGCATCGACCAGGCGCTGTGGGACATCAAGGGCAAGGCCCTGGGCGTGCCGGTCTACGAGCTGCTGGGCGGCCTGGTGCGCGATCGCATGAAGACCTATTCCTGGGTCGGCGGCGACCGCCCGGCCGATGTGATCGCCGGCATCCGGCGCCTGCGCGAGGGCGGCTTCGATACCTTCAAGCTCAACGGCAGCGAGGAGATGGGGCTGATCGACAGCGCCGCCAAGGTCGATGCCGCGGTGGCCCGCATCGCGGAGATCCGCGCCGCCTTCGGCCAGACCATCGAGTTCGGCATCGATTTCCACGGCCGCATCGGCGCGCCCATGGCCAAGGTGATGCTGCGCGAGCTGGAGCCCTACCGCCCGCTGTTCGTCGAGGAGCCGGTGCTGGCCGAGCAGGACGAGAGCTATGCGCGCCTGGCCCAGCACACCAGCATCCCGCTGGCCGCCGGCGAGCGCATGTACTCGCGCTTCGAGTTCAAGCGCGTGTTCGCCGCCGGCGGCCTGGCCATCGTGCAGCCCGACCTCTCGCATGCCGGCGGCATCAGCGAATGCCTGAAGATCGCCGGCATGGCCGAGGCCCACGACATCGCCTTCGCGCCGCATTGCCCGCTGGGCCCGGTGGCGCTGGCCGCCTGCCTGGCGGTGGACTTCGTCTCGCACAACGCCGTGCTGCAGGAGCAGAGCATGGGCATCCACTACAACCAGGGCGGCGAGCTGCTGGACTATGTGAAGAACCGCGCCGACTTCCATATCGAGGGCGGCTATATCCGCCCGCTGCCCGGGCCCGGCCTGGGCGTGGAGGTGGACGAGGAGCGCGTCATCGCGGCCAGCCGCAGCGCGCCCGATTGGCGCAACCCGCTGTGGCGCCACGCCGATGGCAGCGTGGCCGAATGGTGAGGATGGCCCACCCCCGAGGCGCTTCGCACCTCCCCCTCAAGGGGGCAAGCCCAGCGGCCCGGCAGAGCCGGATCCGCGCGCTCCGCTGGGCACGAGCGCTCGCCTGCAAGCCATGCTCCGTCCAGGATGCATCGTCATGAGCAAGGCGGAACTGATCGGGCTGGACTGGGGCAGCACCAGCCTGCGCGCGATGCTCATCGATGCCCGGGGTCAGGTCTTGTGCGAGCGGCGTTCGGCGCGGGGCGCCTCGACGCTGGCGGGCGGCGCGGCCGGTCCGGCCGCTTTTGCGGCGGCGCTGGACGAGCTGATCGCCGACTGGGCGCCGCTGGGCCTGCCGATGCTGGCCTGCGGCATGGTGGGCAGCCAGCATGGCTGGCGCGAAGTGCCGTACGCCGACTGCCCCGCCGACGCCCAGGCCCTGGCCGCGGGCGCGCTGGCGGTGCCCTGGCGCGGCCACGCGCTGCGCCTGCTGCCGGGCCTGCGCTGCGAGAGCGCCGCCGGCGTGCCCGACCTGATGCGCGGCGAGGAGACCCAGCTGCTGGGCGCGCTGACGCTGGCGCCCGAGCTGGGCGCGCGCAGCTGCGTCGTCATGCCCGGCACGCACAGCAAATGGGCTCGCGTCGTCGATGGCCGGCTGCTCGGCTTTGCCACCCATCTGACCGGTGAGCTCTACGCGCTGCTGCGCCAGCATTCGGTGCTCGCACGCCTGATGCCCAGCGAGGACTTCAGTGATCCAAGCGCATTTGCCGCGGGCGTGCGCGCGGCACGCGAGCGCGGCGAGGAAGGCCTTTCGCATCAGCTGTTTGCGGTGCGCACCCTGGGCCTCGGCGGGCACCTGGCCGGCAGCGCCCTGCCCGACTATCTTTCCGGCCTCTTGATCGGCCATGAGCTGCGCGCCGGCCTGGCGGCTCGCGATGCCGATGCGCCGCTGGTGCTGGTGGGCGAGCCGGCGCTGTGCCAGCGCTATGCCAGCGCGTTGGCGCTGTTCGACCGCGCCGCGCCGCGCCTGCTGCCCAATACCGCCGCGCTGGGCCTGTGGCGGCTGAGCCAATCTTGCTGAGGACGCCCCCATGCCGAGCACCAAATTCGACGCGGCCTTCGCCGCCCTGCCCCTGGTGGCGATCCTGCGCGGCATCCGGCCCGACGAGGTCGAGGCCATCGCGCTGCGCCTGTACGAGCAGGGCTTTCGCCTCATCGAGGTGCCACTCAATTCGCCGCAGGCGCTGGACTCGATCGCCCGGCTGGCGCGCTGCCTGCCCGCGGACGCGCTGCTGGGCGCCGGCACGGTGCTGAGCCCCGACGCCGCCGACCGCGTGCGCGAGGCCGGCGGCGAGCTGATCGTGATGCCGCATGCCGACACGCGCGTGATCGCCCATGTGAAGGCGCAGGACCTCAGCTGCGTGCCCGGCGCCGCCACGCCCACCGAGGCGCTGGCCTGCGTGGAAGCGGGCGCCGATGCGGTGAAGCTGTTCCCGGCCGAGCTGCTCACGCCCGCGGTGGTGAAGGCGATGCGCGCGGTGCTGCCGCCCGGCCTGCGCCTGCTGCCGGTGGGCGGGATCACGCCGGCGGCAATGGCGGCCTACCGCGCCGCCGGCGCCGCCGGCTTCGGCCTCGGCGGCGCGCTCTATGCGCCGGGCATGACCGCCGCCGAGGTCGCCGAGCGGGCGCGCGGCTTCGTCAGCAGCTATGTGAATTCGAGATAGGTAGAGGGGAAATATCTATAGGACGGATATGCATGGCCTGGTTAAGCTGGCTGCAAATATAAATATATCGGAGATATTCGCTTGTCATCCAAGCCCCTTGCGCTGAGCCTGGCTCAGACCGCCATGCTCGGCGAAGGCCTGCAATGGCATGCCGGCAGCCAGCGCTGGTGGTGGACCGATATCGAGGCCAGCACCCTGCATGCCTGGACGCCCGCCAGCGGCGCGCTGCTGAGCTGCCGCCTGCCGGACCGGCTTGGCTGCTTTGCCCATGCGCGCTCGGGCCGCCTGCTGCTGGGCCTGGCCAAGCGCCTGTGCCTGGCCACGCTGGCAGACCGGCAGGCCGCCGGCCCGCAGCCGGCCCAGCTCACGCCGCTGCTGGCGGTGGACGCGCTGGAGCCGCGCACCCGTGTCAACGACGGCCGCTGCGACCGCCGCGGCTACTTCGTGTTCGGCACCATGAACGAGGCGCGCGAGCGCCGCCCCGTCGACACCATAGGCAGCTTCTACCAGTACTCGCTGCAGCACGGCCTGCGCCGCCTGGCGCTGCCGGCGGTGGCCATCGCCAACAGCATCTGCTTCAGCCTGGACGGCCGCCGCATGTACTTCTGCGACACGCTGGCGCAGACCATCATGCAATGCGACTACGAGGCCGAGACGGCCCGGGTCGCCAATGTGCGCCGCTTCACCACCATGGACGACGCGGAGGCCTGGCCCGATGGCTCGGTGATCGATGCCGAGGGCTGCCTGTGGAACGCGCAATGGGGTGCCGGCCAGGTTTGCCGTTATGCACCCGACGGCAGCCTGCTGGAACGCCATCGCGTGCCGGTGGCCAACCCCAGCTGCCCGGCGCTGGGCGGCCCGACCGGCGACCAGCTGCTGGTGAGCACGGCGCGCCAGGGCCTGACCCGCGAGGCGCTGCAGGCGATGCCGCTCGCGGGCAGCCTATTCGGCCTGAGCCTGGCGCGGCCGCTGGCGGTGGCCGAAACGCTGTTTGACGACACGTACCACGGAGACAAGACATGAGCCCGACAAGACGCCAGACCCTGACGGCGGGCGCCGCCTGGCTGCTGGCCGGCCCAAGCCGCGCCGCCGAGCCGCTCAAGATCGGCTTTTTGGTCAAGCAGGCCGAGGAACCCTGGTTCCAGGACGAATGGCGTTTCGCCGAACAGGCGGCCAAGGACAAGGGCTTCAGCCTGGTGAAGATCGGCATCCCCAACGGCGAGAAGATGATGGCCGCGATCGACAACCTGGCGGCCCAGAAGGCCCAGGGCTTCGTGATCTGCGCGCCGGACGTGAAGCTGGGCATGGCGGTGGAACGCGCCGCCAAGCGCCATGGCCTCAAGGTGATGTCGGTGGACGACCAGCTGGTGGACGGCGCCGGCAAGCCCATCGCCAGCATCCCGCACATGGGCATCTCGGCCTACGAGATCGGCAGGCAGGTGGGCCAGGGCCTGGCCGAGGAGATGCGGGCGCGCGGCTGGCGCGCGGCCGAGGTGGGCGCGCTGCGCGTGGCCTTCGACCAGCTGCCGACCGCGCGCGAACGCACCCAGGGGGCGCTGGACGCGCTCAAGGCCGCCGGCCTGCCGGCGGCCAATCTGGTGGACGCGCCGCAGGCCAAGACCGATACCGAGAACGCCTTCAACGCCGCCAACATCGCCTTCACCAAGCATCCCGGCTTCAAGCGCTGGGTGGTGTTCGGCATGAACGACGAGGCGGTGCTGGGCGCCGTGCGCGCCGGCGAGGGCCGCGGCCTCCGGCAGGACGCGCTGCTGGGCATCGGCATCGGCGGCAGCCAGACCGCGCTCAACGAGTTCGCCAAGCCCGCCGCCACCGCCTTCTTCGGCACCGTGCTGATCAGCCCGCGCCGCCATGGCTACGAGACCGCCGCGCTGGTGGCGCAATGGGTCGTCGAGCAGCAGGCGCCACCGCCGCTGACGCTCACCAGCGGCACGCTGATGACGCGCAAGAACCAGGCCGACGTGCGTCGGCAGATGGGCTTGTGATCGCCATGTCCACGGCCGTGCTGCGCTTCGAGAACGTCAGCAAGCAGTTCCCCGGCGTCAAGGCGCTCGACGGGGTCAGCTTCGAGGCCCATGCCGGCCGCGTGCATGGCCTGCTGGGCGAGAACGGCGCGGGCAAGAGCACGCTGCTGAAGATGCTGGGCGGCCAGTACCGCCCCGATGGCGGCCGCCTGCTGCTGAACGGCCGGCCCTGCGATTTCCACAGCGCCGGCGACGCCATCGCCGCCGGCATCGCGGTGATCCACCAGGAGCTGCAGTACGTGGCCGAGCTGAGCGTGGCCGAGAACGTGCTGCTGGGCCGCCTGCCCACGCGCTTCGGCCTGGTCGACCACGCCGAGGCGCAGCGCCGCGTGGCCGCGCAGCTGGCCGCCATCGGCATCGAGCTGGACCCGGCCGCCCGGCTCGGCGAGCTCTCGATCGCTCAGCGCCAGATGGTCGAGATCTGCAAGGCCGTCGCGCAGGACGCGCAGGTCATCGCCTTCGACGAGCCGACCAGCAGCCTCTCGCACCGCGAGAGCGAGATCCTGTTCCGCCTCGTGCATGCGCTGCGCGCCGAGGGCCGCACCCTGATCTATATCTCGCACCGCCTCGAGGAGCTGTACGCGCTCTGCGACAGCTGCACCATCTTCCGCGACGGCCGCAAGGTGGCCAGCCATGCGGTGATGGCCGAGGTGCGGCGCGAGCGCCTCATCAGTGACATGGTGGGCCGCGAGCTCAGCGACATCTACGACTACCGCCCGCGCCCGGCCGGGCAACGGCGCCTGCAGGTGCGGGAGCTGCGCAGCCAGGCGCTGCCGCATGGCCTCTCCTTCGAGGTGCGCGGCGGCGAGGTGCTGGGCTTCTTCGGCCTGGTGGGCGCCGGCCGCAGCGAGCTGATGCGCTTGCTCTACGGTGCGGACCGGCGCCGTGGGGGTCAGGTCTTGCTGGACGGCGTGCCGGTCAGCGCCGCCGGGCCCGCGGCGGCGATCGCCGCCGGCATCGTACTGTGCCCGGAGGACCGCAAGGAACAGGGCCTGCTCACGCAGGCCTCGGTGGCCGAGAACATCAACATCAGCTGCCGCCGCCACGGCCTGCTGGCGGGGCTGTTCCTGCGCCACCGGCGCGAGGCGGCGCTGGCCGACGACTTCATCCAGCGCCTGCGCATCAAGACGCCGCACCGCCGGCAGGCGGTAAGCCTGCTCTCCGGCGGCAATCAGCAGAAGGTGATCCTGGCACGCTGGCTGGCCGAGCCAGGGCTCAAGGTGCTGATACTCGACGAGCCCACGCGCGGCATCGACGTCGGCGCCAAGAACGAGATCTACCGCCTGATCCACGAGGTGGCCGCGCGCGGCTGCTGCGTGATCGTCGTTTCCAGCGAACTGCCCGAGGTGCTGGGCATCGCCGACCGCCTGATCGTGATGCGCGACGGCCGCATCAGCGGCGAACTGCCGCGCGCCCAGGCCAGCGAGACCGCCGCGCTGGCACTGGCCCTGCCCGACCCTGCCTGCTCCGATTTCTGCGATTGATTGCCCCCATGAACGCTTCCACCCTCACGCCCCTGCCGACCCTGCCGGCGCGCCCCTGGCTGAAGGAGCACAGCATGACGCTGGGCTATCTGCTGCTGTTCCTGCTGCTCTCGGCCCTGGTGGAGAACTTCTTCACGGCCGCCAACATCGTCGGCCTGATGCTCTCGGTGGCGCAGATTGGCATGGTGGCCTGCACCATGATGCTGTGCCTGGCCTCGCGCGATTTCGACCTCTCCGTCGGCTCCACCATCGCCTTCGCCGGCGTGCTGGGCGCCATCATCCTGGAGCGCAGCGGCAGCCTGGGCCTGGCGCTCGGCGGCGGCCTGCTGGCGGGGGCGCTGATCGGCGCGGCCAACGGCATGCTGATCGCCTACCTGCGCGTCAACGCCCTGATCGCCACCCTGGCCACCATGCTGATGGTGCGCGGCCTGGCCTTCATCGTCAGCCGGGGCCAGGCGGTGGGCATTGCCAGCGAGGGCTTCATCGCGCTGGGCGACAGCCAGCTGCTGGGCCTGCCCCTGCCGGTCTGGACCAGCGCCGCCTGCTTCCTTGTGTTTGGCGTGCTGCTGAACCACACCGTGTTCGGGCGCAACACCCTGGCCATCGGCGGCAACCCCGAGGCCGCGCGCCTGGCCGGCGTGCGGGTGGAGCGCCTGCGCGTCTGGATCTTTGCGCTGCAGGGCCTGATCACCGCACTGGCCGGGCTGATCCTGGCGGCGCGCATCACCAGCGGCCAGCCCAACTCGGCCCAGGGCTTCGAGCTGGACGTGATCTCGGCCTGCGTGCTGGGCGGCGTCTCGCTGCAGGGCGGCCGCGCGCGCATCTTCGGTGTGCTGATCGGCGTGCTCATCATGGGCACGCTGGAGAACGTGATGAACCTGCTGGACGTCGACGCCTTTTATCAATACCTGATGCGCGGCCTCATCCTGCTGGCCGCGGTGCTGCTGGACCAACTGAAGACGCGCGGAGGCCAGCATGGCTGAGGCAGTGAACCCGGGCCGGCTGCACGGCAAGGTCGCGCTGGTGACCGGCTCGACGCTGGGCATCGGCAAGGCGATCGCGCGGCGCTTCGTCGCCGAGGGCGCGCGCGTGATCCTCAACAGCCACCGCGACGACGCCGATGCCGCCGCCATCCGCGCCGAGCTGGGCGAGGCGCTGAGCCTCTTCGTCGCCGCCGACATCGCCGACGCCGCCGCGGTGCAGGCCATGGTGGCGCAAGGCCTGGCGCGCTTCGGCCGGCTGGACGTGCTGGTCAACAACGCCGGCATGGACGTGTTTGCCGACCCGCTGCAGCTCACGCCCGAGCAATGGCAGCGCTGTTTCGCGGTGGACCTGGAGGGCGCCTGGAACTGCTGCCGCGCCGTGCTGCCGGCCATGCTGGCCAATGGCGCCGGCAGCATCGTCAACATCGCCTCGGTGCATGGCCACAAGATCATTCCCGGCTGCTTCCCCTACCCGGTGGCCAAGCATGCGCTGATCGGCCTGACGCGCTCGCTGGGCATCGAGTACGCGGCGCGCGGCGTGCGCGTGAACTCGATCTCGCCGGGCCTGATACGCAGCGAGCGCGTGGAGGCCTGGCTGGCCGCGCTGCCCGCGGCCGAGCGCCAGCGCCAGATCGAGCTGCTGCCTTGCAAGCGCATCGGCGAGCCCGAGGAGCTGGCCTACGCGGCGCTGTTCCTGGCCAGCGACGAGGCGCGCTTCATCAACGCCAGCGACCTGCTGGTCGACGGCGGCCGCTCGCAGCTCTATCACGAGTAAGCCGACGAGACGCCCCATGTCCGACCCGCGCACCAACCGCTTTGTCCGATCGCATCTGAAGACGCGGCATCTGGTGCTGCTGGTGGAGCTGGGCCGGCATGGCTCGATCCTGCACGCGGCCCAGGCCGCGCACCTGACGCAGCCGGCCGCCTCCAAGCTGCTCGGCGAGCTGGAGCATGCGCTGGGCGTGCCGCTGTTCGAGCGCCTGCCGCGCGGCGTGCAGGCCACGCGTTATGGGGAGGTGATGATACGGCGCGCCGGCGCGGCCCTGGCCGAGATGGACGCGGCGCACCAGGAGGTCATGCAGCTGGCCTCGGGCCTGAGCGGCCGGGTCGCGGTGGGCACGGTGATGACGCCCTCCACCGGCCTGCTGCCCGAGGCCATACAGCTGCTCAAGCAGACCCATGCGCGCGTGCAGGTGGCGATCACGGTGGACACCAGCAAGCCGCTGATACAGCGCCTGCGCGAGGGCCAGCTGGACCTGGTGATCGGCCGCATCCTCGACGGCGACTCCGCCGACGAGCTCAACTTCGAGCCCATCACCGACGAGCCCCACAGCCTGATCGTGCGCGCCCAGCATCCGCTGCTGCAGCGCCCCGACCTGCGCCTGGACGATCTGGCCCAGCAGGGCTGGATCATGCCGGCGCCCGGCAGCATCCTGCGCGACCGCCTTACCGCGCTGTTCCTCGCCCATGGCCTGGGTCAGCCGGCCGAGACCATCGAGACCACCGCTCTGCCCGTCGTCATCCAGCTGCTGCTGGGCAGCGACCTGCTGGTGGCCCTGCCCGAGGAGCTGGTGCAGGCCTATCTGGATGCCGGCCTGCTGGCGGTGCTGCCCTTCGAGTTGGGCCTGCGCATGGATGTCTACGGCATCGTCACGCGCAAGCGGCACCGGCTCTCGCCGGGCGCCGAGGCCACGCTGCAGACCCTGCGCACGGTGGCGTTGCAGCGCTACGGCCGGCGCGGCCGGCTCACGCGTCCCTGAACAGCGGCTCGGGCAGGTAGAGCCCGGCGGCACAGCGGCCACCGAACAGGCTGCCCGAAAGCGGATGCGCCAGCAGCTCGGCCGGCGCCAGCTCCTGGCGCGCCGTGGTGACCAGCAGCCAGTCGCCCTGCGGGCCGCCCAGCGCCGGGCAGCTGGGGTTGGGCACCGGCACCTCCGCATAACCCAGCAGCCGGCCGTCCGGCGCATAGCGCGCCACGCAGGCTCCGCCCCATTGCGCATTCCACAGGCAGCCCTCGGCATCCACCACCGCGCCGTCGGGCCAGCCATGGGCGCGCGCCACGCGCGTGAACAGGCGCGGCTGCGCCACCGCGGCCCGCTCGGCGTCGTAATCGCATTGCATGATGCTGCGGCTGGTGGTGTCGCAGTAGTACATGCGCGTGCCGTCCGGGCTGAAGCAGATGCTGTTGGCGATCGCCACCGCCGGCAGGGCCAGGCGGCGCAGGCCGTGGCGCGCGGAGTATTGGTAGAAGCCGCCCACCGCCTCGCGCGGCCTGGCCTCGCTGAGCGTGCCGAACACGAAGTTGCCGGCGCGGTCGCAGCGGCCGTCGTTGCTGCGCGTGCCGGCCAGCTCCGGCTCCACCGGGGTCAGGTCTTGCGTCTCCAGCGTGATCTCGCCGCAGGCCTGCAGATCGGGCAGGCGCGCCAGCACCAGGCGCTTGGCCAGCGCCAGCAGCAGGCCGCCCGAGCGGGTATGGGCAAAGCTGCCGACGCGATCGGGCAGCCGGCAGCTGAGCGTGGCGCTCGCGCCGGGCGTCCAGGCATGGACGCGGCGCGCCTCGATGTCGGTCCACCACCAGCGGCCGCTGGGGCCATGCCATTGCAGGCCCTCGCCCAGGGTGGCGCCCTGCGCCAGGGCCAGCTCGAGACGTTCAGGCTGCACCGCGCGGCTCCAGCGTGGCCTGCGCCTGGCGGCGCGCGATCGCCGCCTGGTGGCGGCGGCGTTCATCGGGTGTGAAGGGGCGCAGCGGCGCCACCGGCACGGGCTTGTTGTCGTCGCCCACCGCCACCATGGTGAAGTAGCAGCTGTTCACATGACGCGACTCCTGGGTGCGGATGTTCTCGGCCACCACCTTGATGCCCACCTCCATCGAGGAGCTGCCGGTGTGGTTGATGCTGGCCAGAAAGCTCACCAGCTCGCCCACATGGATGGGCTGGCGGAAGATCACGCGGTCCACCGACACCGTCACCACATAGCGGCCGGCATAGCGGCTGGCGCAGGCATAGGCCACCTGGTCGAGCAGCTTGAGGATGTTGCCGCCATGCACATTGCCGGCGAAGTTGGCGGTGTCGGGCGTCATCAGCACCGTCATCGTGAGCTGGTGGGCGGGCAGGTCCATGGCGGCCTCTTTCAAACAGTGAAGCGATGCAGGGTGCTGCTGCGGTAGATCTCGCCGGGGCGCAGCACGGTGGAGGGCCAATCTTCGCTCACCGCGCGGTTGGGCGAGTCGGGGCTGTGCTGGGTTTCCAGGCACAGCCCATCGCCCTGGCGATAGGCCTGGCCGCCAAAGCCGCTCAGGCTGCCGTCCAGCCAGTTGCCCGAGTAGAACTGCAGCGCCGGTTCGCTGCTCAGGACCTCCATGCAGCGGCCGGAGGCGGGATCGCGCAGGCGCGCGGCCAGGTGCAGGCGGCCGTCCAGCGCATGGTCCAGCAGCCAGTTGTGGTCGTAGCCCTTGGCGATGCGCAGCTGCGCATGCGCCTGGCGGATGCGCGCCTCGATGGGCTGGGCGGTGCGGAAGTCGAAGGGCGTGCCCGCCACCTCGGCATGGCGCAGCGGGATCAGGCCCGGCCCGACCTCGCTGTAGCGGCTGGCCGGGATGCAGAGCTCATGGCCCAGCGCGGAGCCCTGGCCGGCGAGGTTGAAATAGTCGTGGTGGGTCAGGTTGACCAGGGTGGGCGCGTCGGTCTCGGCCTCGTAGGTTATGCGCCAGCTCAGGTCGGTGCCCAGGCTGTAGCGCACGTGCACGCGCAGGCAGCCCGGAAAGCCCTGCTCGCCGGCCGCGCTGGTGTAGCGCAGCCGCAGCGCCACCGCCTCGCCCGGCGCGGGCGGCACCGGCTCGGCCTGCCAGAGCTGGGTGCCGAAGCCGCGCGCGCCGCCATGCAGGGTGTTGGGGCCGTCGTTGCGGTCCAGCTGGTAGGTCTGGCCGTCCAGGCAAAAGCGCCCGCCCGCGATGCGATTCGCATAGCGGCCCGCGATCACGCCGAAATGCGGGTTGCGCTGCACATAGTCGTCCAGCGCGTCGAAGCCCAGCACCACATTGGCGACGCGGCCGCTGCGATCGGGCACCCACAGGCCGTTGACGATGCCGCCATAGCTGATGGCGCTGAGGCGCAGGCCGGCGCCGTTGTCGAGCAGGTACTCATGCACCGTGCGGCCATCCGGCAGCTGGCCATAGTCGCGGCATTGGATCGAGGGGCTGGTGCTCATGAGGAGGGCGCAGAGGGCGGGCGTTGTGGACGTGCGAGACCCCCAACAGTAGGGGGGCACATTGAAACAGTTTGTCCAACTTGATGCAACGCAACGCTGCGCCCCGCATGCGGGCAAAGACTGCCGGCAACAGGGCGCCATCGCGCGCCCGGTCGCCTGGAAGAGGAGCAACACCATGGCACGCTGGATCCGTTCTCTCGCAGCATCGCTGCTGACCCTGGGCATGGCGCTGGGCGCTGCGGCGCAGGCCCAGCCAGCGCTGCCAATGGCGGCGATCTCGGTGCCCTCGACGCCGGACGCCAGCGGCCAGATCACCATCAGGGGCCAGGCGCTGGCGGCGCTGAGCCATGTCACGGTGCGCTTCGCCCATGCGCAGGCCGCGCCCATCGACATGGTGGTGCAGACCAGCGCCGGCGGCAGCTTCGCGCTCAAGTTCCAGCCGCCGCTGGCCGGCGCCTATGCCGTCACCGTGTTCGACGCCAAGGGCCAGCCGCTCGGCCAGGGCCGCTTCAGCCTGATCCGTTGAGCCCGTAGGCCGGAGTTGCCGTGAAGCCGTCCTACCTCAGGCATGCCCTGCTCGCCGGCCTGGCCGCCGCCCTGCTGAGCGGCGCCGCCGCGGCGGCCGAGCCGCAGGGGCGGCTGTTGTTCGTCTCCAACCGCGGCGGCAATGCGCAGATCCATGTGATGAACGCCGATGGCAGCGACGAGCATGCGCTGACCGCCACGCCGCAGGAGAACACCGAACCGGCCTGGTCGCCCGACGGCCGGCGCATCGCCTTCACCTCCTACCGCGACGGCAATGCCGAGATCTATGTGATGGAGGCCGACGGCAGCCATCAGCAACGCCTCACCCACGAGGCGCAGGCCGACAGCGCACCGGGCTGGACGCCCGACGGCCGCATCGTGTTCCGCTCGATGCGCCAGCGCTGGGCCAACTTCTACGCGATGAACGCCGACGGCGGCGGCCTGCAGGTGCTGAGCGCCACGCCGCAGGACAAGGGCCCGCCCACGCTCTCGCCCGACGGCGCCTGGATCGCCTATGTGGGCCATGACGACCGTGGCGGCGCGGACATCTTCATCCTGCCCAGCCGCGGTGCTGCCGAGGCGCGCAACCTCACCGGCAGCCTCTCCAAGCAGGCGAAGAGCTTCCCCGCCTGGTCGCCCGACAGCCGGCGCCTGCTCTATCTGGAGAGCCAGGGCCTGGCGCTCAACGTCAAGGTCATCGACGCCGACGGCAGCCATGCCGGCAGCATCACCGACAACGTCTATACCAACGCCTACCCGGCGTGGTCGCCCGACGGCCAGCGCATCGCCTTCGTCTCCAGCCGCGAGGGCACGCGCACCGAGATGGCGCGTGGCGAGATCTATGTGATGAATGCCGACGGCAGCGCCGCCGCCAACCTCACCCGCCACCCGGATGAGGACAACTACCCGGCGTGGTCGGCCGACGGCCGCAGCATCTACTTCGTCAGCCTGCGCGACGGCAAGGCACAGATCTACAGCGTGGCGGCCCAGGGTGGCGCGGCCACGCGCCTGACGCGCAGCGAGGGCTTCGATCTGATGATCCGCCCGCAAGCGCCGCCGCCCGCCCAGGCCACCGCCATGACAACCAGGAGCAAGCCATGAGAACCCTTCGCCGTTTCGGACCGTCCCCCGTGGCGCTGGCGCTGAGCCTGATGGTCGGCCCGGCCGCCGCCGGCAGCTGGATCTACACCAGCGATGCCGACTTCGACAAGGGCCTGGCCACCGGCGTCAACCACAGCGCGCCCAATAGCAACCAGCTGCAGCTCAACGTCACCGGCACCAGCTTCCCGGTGCTGTGGATCGCCAACGCCGGCGAAGACACCTTGTCCAAGGTCGATTCGACCCAGATCGGCGGCTCGCCCGGCCGCGAGGTGGGCCGCTACCGCACCTGGTTCAATTCCGGCGCCTATGCCCACGATGCCTGGAATGGCCCGGCGCCCTCGCGCACGGCGGTGGACGCCGCCGGCAACGCCTATGTGCTGGACCGCTGGTTCGGTGGCCACCCGACGGTGTTCAAGATCCTCGGCAGCAGCTTCATCGATCGCAACGGCAATGGCGTGCTCGACACCTCGACCGGCGGCGCCGCCACCATGCTGCCCCTGGTGGACAGCAACGGCAACGGCGTGATCGACGACAACGAGATCAGGGACGAACGCATCGCCTGGGTCAGGCGCGTGCCGGACGGCAGCTACAGCGGCGGCCTGACGCGCGTGAACGGCATCGGCCGCGCGCTCTGCATCGGCACCGACGGCAACCTCTGGGTGGGCCTCTACAACGCCTACGAGTACTACAAGATCAGCGCCGTCGACGGCCACACCATCGCCGGCCCGGTGCCGAGCGGCTCGCCGAACTACGGTTGCCTGATCGACCAGAACGGCACGCTCTGGGGCGCCAGCTGGGGCAGCAGCGCGCTGATACGCATTGCCAACACGGCCAGCAACGTCGGGCCCTATCCCCTGCAGCGCATCAGCGTGCCGCAGGTCTACGGCCTCGCGCTGCGGCGCGACGCGGCCAACACCACCCACGTCATCATGGGCGGCTCCTGCAACAGCTATGTCGAGTATGTGGACGGCGCGCCCAGCTACACCCTGCCGGCGGCCATCAACTACTGCAGCTATGCGGTGGGCACCGACAACGAGGGCAATATCACCGTCAGCAAGACCAATGGCGGCGTGGTCAAGTTCGGCCCGGGCGGCAATGTGCTGTGGGACAAGGGCAGCCAGGTGGGCAGCTCGGACAGCCGCGGCGTCATCGCCGACGCCAACAACGACATCTGGCAGGTGCATCGCGGCTCGCACAATATGGCCAAGTACCGCGGCAGCAATGGCGACTTCCTCGGCGTGCTGCCGGTGGGCTACGAGCCCTATACCTACAGTGACGCGTCCGGCACCGCGGCGCTGAGCATCACCACCAAGACCGGCAGCTGGGCGGTGACGCAGGACAGCGGCGCTGCCGCCACGCCCTGGGCCTCGGTGGCCTGGAATGCCACGCTGCCCTCGGGTGCCAGCCTGCTCGCCGAGGTGCGCAGCGCCGACGACCCGGCCCTGCTGCCCGGCAAGCCCTTCGCACCCGCCCTCAGCGGTGCCGCGCTGAGCGGCCAGAGCGGCCGCTACATGGAGCTGCGGCTGACGCTCAACGCCAACCCGCAGAACGAATCGCCGGTGGTCTACGACGTCACGCTCAACAGCGCCAGCCTGGTCTGCGATGTCGACCGCGACGGCGCCATCAACATCACCGACATCAACCTGATCCGCGCCGGCATCGGCCAGACGCCCAGCGCCAGCGATCCGCGCGATGCCAATGGCGACGGCAAGATCACCGTCAACGACGCGCGCACTTGCGCCCTGAAGTGCAGCAAGCCGAATTGCGCACTGTGAGGGCGCACCGAATCGAAGAAAGCCACACCATGAGCAAGAACCTTCTGCCCGCGCTCGCGCTGAGCCTTGGCACCCTGCTGGCGACGCCGGCCGGCGCCGGCATCGTCGTGAGCTTCACGCCCTCCACCCAGCACGCCAATATCGGCGAGACGCTGAGCGTGGACGTCACGATCGCCGGCCTGGGCGCCGAGATCCTCTCGGCCTTCGACCTGAACTTCATCTTTGATGGCAGCGTCATCGGTTACGCCTACCGGCTCATCGACGCCACCAACGCCCAGCAGCAGCTGGGCAGCGCCTACGGCATCGACCCGCTCTTGGTCATCGACAGCGTCGCCCTGGGCGACTGGGGCCTGCAGGCTTCGGCCCTGGCCGACGATGCCACCGTCGCGGCCGCGCAGGCCGACAGCTTCCTGCTGGCGCACTTCGCGTTCTCGGCCGATGCCGACGGCACGAGCCTGTTCACGCTGGGCCCCGATCTCGACTTCCAGCGCAACTTCGTGGGCCTGAACGCCCTGAGCCTGGACGTGACGGTGCAAGGCGCCTGCATCGCCGTGGGCACCGGTGCCTGCAATGTGCCGGAGCCGGCCAGCTACGGGCTGCTGGGCCTGGCGCTGCTGGCGGCCGGCGCACCGGGCCTGCTGCGGCGGCGCCAGCGCCCCGTCACACGTCGAGCCTGAAGCCGAGCTCGATCTCGGACGCGGGCTGGCCGCCCACGCCCCAGTTGTCGAGCGGCGGCTCATGCAGGACGATGGTGATGTCGGTGGGCTGAATGCCCAAGGCGCCGAAGCGCCGCGCAATCTCGGCATACAGCCGGCGCTTGGCGTCCAGCGAGCGCCCGGGGAAGATCTGGATTTCCACCAGGGTGTAGTTCGCGGTCTTGCTGGGCGGCACCGGAAAATGCTCGGGCTTGTGCTCGATGTAGCGGATCTGCTTGTCGTCCTCGGGCACTTTCAGCGCCAGCAGCTGAGCTTGGTAGACGGCCTCGATAAGCGCTGCGACTTCCTCCCTCGTGCGGGGGCGGCAGACCTCGATCTTTGCGATGGGCATGGGTTGAGTGGAAAGGGTCAGTGACGGGCCCGATGGTATGGGACCAGCCGCGGCCGCGGGGCCGCCACCGGCGCCTCAGGGCAGCTGCGCGCGGCGCCGCGCCTCGGCCACCGCATCCTCGCGGTTGTTGACGCCCAGCTTCGCGAAGATCGATTTCAAGTGGTACTTGACCGTCTCCGGCGAGCGCATCAGGGTGCGCGCGATCATCTTGGTGGTCTGATCCTTGGCCAGCTCGCGCAGGATCTCGAGCTCGCGCTCGCTGAAGGTCTCGGCTGCGCTCAAGCCGCGCTGGAACAGCGTCTCCCATAGCTGCAGCGTCTGGCCGGTCCAGCGCTGCAAGGGTTCCGCCAGCTTGGGCGCCATGGCGCGCAGCTGCAGCATGGTGTCGGCGCCCAGGTCGATGAAGAGCTGCCGCGCACCGCAGCTGGCCGCCCTTTGCAGAGCGTCCAGCAGCGCGGCCTCGCTCTCCGGCACGCGCTGCAGCCTCGCCAGCGCGCGCGCCCGCATGCCATGGGCGAGGATTTCCGCGAGCTGCCGGCCGGCCTGGGCGGCCAGCGCCAGCAAGCGCTCGGCGGTCTGCAGGGCCGCCGCGCCGTCGGCCGCCTGCAGCTGTTGGGCGAAGCGGCTGCGCGCCAGCGCTTCCACCACCAACCAGGGGAAGACACCGCCCGCAGCGGCTTCCTCCCAGCGCTGCGCCAGCTGCTCGGCGTCGGCCAGGCTGGCGGCGGCCTCGCCATGGTCCTGGCGCAGTTCCAGTTCGGCCTGCACGGCGGCGGCCAGCAGGCGCAGATGCGGCAGACCTTCCTCGAAGGCCAGGTCGCGGGCCTGCTTCAGCAGCTCGATCGCCGGCCCGGGATGGCCCAGCACGAACTGGCAGCGGGCGGTGTCGACCATCGCGCCGGCCAGCACCTCGAGAAAGCGCACCGACTCGGTGGGCACCAGGGTCGTCAGCAGTCCGAGCGCCTCCGTCAGCCGGCCCTGCTCGTAGAGCGCGCGCCCGAGCACCGCCGCCAGCAGCTGACCCAGCGACTTCTGGCTGTGCTTGATGTAGTTGAGATCGCGCTTCAGCGATTCGTTGGCGATCTGCTCGCAGCGCTCCAGCTCGCCGCGCGCCAAGGCATTGCAGAGTTGGTACATCCAGACCCAGGGGCTGGTGTTGAGCGGGCGGATGTCGTCATAGAGCGCATCGACCTCGCCGACGCGGCGCTCGGCGCGATCGGTGGGCCCATAGCGCTGCAGCAGGAACAGCTCCACCGGCAACACCAGGCCGAGAAAGAGCGGATCGATCAAGCGGCGGTGCCGCCCCTCGGCGCGGGCCGCCTGCAGCTGCGCCCAGGGGCTGAAATGCAGCAGGCGCTCCGCGTCGTCCAGCAGCAGCAGGCAGCGCGTCAGCCGCAGATCGACCGCCAGCTCGGCGGCCTCGGCCGGCTCCTGCAGATCGGCCTGCAGCTCGATGCGCGCGATCTCCGCCTCGGCGCCCTGGGCATCATGGTCCTCGATCTGCAGGCCCAGCAGCAGCAGACGCAGCCGCGGGCGCTGCTGCTGCAGGGCGGCGGGCAGCTGACGCAGCAGCAGCCGCACGCGCGGCTCGCCCAGCGTCACCAGCAGCCGGATCGCGCCAGCGGCCTCGATCATCTGCGCCGCCAGGTCGAAGCGCGCGGCCGCCACGGCGTGAAAGACGGCGTCATCCACCCGGCCGGCCGCCGAGAAATACGCCGCGGCGCGCAGATGCAGCTCGGCGGCGCGGCCGGGCGCCTGCACGCTCATCCGGTGCAGCAGAAAGTCGCGCAGCAAGGGATGCAGACGCGCGCTCCGGCACGAGGCGGCGATGACGACCACCGGCTCGAGCATGGCCAGCTCCTGGATGTGGTGCAGGCTGTTGTCGTGCTGGCGGATGGCATTGGCGGCCGCCACATCGATCTCCTCCAGGATCGCCACGTCGGACAGAAAGGCCTGGCTGGCCTGGCTGAGCGTGCCCAGCACCTCCCGGGCCAGATAGTCGAACAGCTGGCGGCGCGGCAGCGGGCTGTCCGCCTCGGGCGACCAGCCCTCCCCCCGCCCGCTGGCCGCGCGCAGGCGCGCCAGCTGCAGCGCGAAGGGCCAGCCCTGCGTGTAGGCCGCAACGCTCTCCAGCGCCTGGCTCGGGAAGCAGCCGGCCAGCAAGCGCTGCGTCTCCTCATGATCGAAGCGCAGCAGGTCGGCATCCAGCTGGCGCACGCGGCCGGCCAGCTGCAGGCGCGCGAGCGGGATGGCCGGCATCGAGCGGCAGGCCAGCATCACGCGCACATGCGGCGGCGCCGCCAGCGCAATGCTGCACAGCAGCTCGTCGACCGCCGCGCCGGCGGCCTGGTCGTAGTCGTCGATGAACAGCGCGACCGGATCGGCAATGCCGGCGACCACGGTCGCAAAGTGATCCAGCAGCGAGCGCCCCGGCCCCGCCCTCACCTCGCTCTGCTTGAGCGCGGCCAGCAGGTTGTCGCTGAAGACCTGGGCATCGGCGTCGCGGCTGTCGCAGTTGAGCCAGGCCACCTTGACGCCTTGCTCGCGCTCGCGCTGGGCCAGCTGGGCCAGCAGCGTGGTCTTGCCGAAGCCGGCGGGCGCCACCACCAGGGTCAGCCGCGCCGAGGCCGGCGCCGCCTCGGCCACGCGTGCCATCACGCGTTGGCGCCAGAGGCTGCCTTCGATGTGGGCAATGGGCTGGAACTTCACCGCCTGGATCCTAGCGCGCCGGTAGGCGGCGCCAGTCGCGCGCCCGGCCCAGGCGCTGGCGCAGCCACTCGCTCGCCACATAGCCAAGGGCGGCACAGGCAAAGGACTCGACCGTCGGCAGCCCAGTGATCGAGGCATGGCTGAGGTCGCTGGCGATGCCGACGGCGCCGCCGAACAGGCCGGCGAGCAGGGCGTTGACATTGGTGGCGCTGTCGCTGCGGCTGTAGTCCTGGCGCCCCAGCACGAAGAAGTCGGTCAGGTAGACCGCGGCAATTGGCGGCACCACCAGGCCCAGCAGGACCAGGAAGCCGATCAGGTGCTCGGCCAGGCCGGTGAGCGCAAGCAGGGTGCCGAGCAGGCCGCAGCCGGCCACCAGCCAGCCGTAGCTCAGATGGCGCAACACCGTGGCGCTGACCAGGCCGGTGGAGTAGAGGTTCACCGCATTGATGGCCCAGGTGGACAGCAGCAGTGTGACGAAGGCCGCGCCGACCAGGCCCAGGCTGGCCATGTACTTCATCGGATCGACCTCGCCGAAGGCGAGCGCCGGCAGCATCGCCAGGATCAGCGCCGCCGCGTTGCCCAGGCCGTTGCCCGCCAGGCTCACCAGCGCGCAATCGGCCGCCGAGCGCGTGTAGCGGGTGATGTCGGGCATCAGCACCACGCCCACCACCATGCCACCGATGACGGCCGAAATGCCGGTGCTGAGATCCCGGCCCTGGCCGGGCAGCGCCATCAGACCGGTCCAGCTGGCATGGTCCAGGGTGCGCCAGGCCACGTAGGCGGACAGCAGCACCAGCAGCGGCGCGACCGCCACCGAGAGGCGCTCGATGGCGCGAAAACCAAACGCCGCCGTGGCCACCACCATGGCGCTGCAGACCACCGTGTAGACCCACTGCGGCAGCGGACTGGCCGACAGCCAGGCCGCCACGGTCAGGTAGCAGGTGCGCCCGAACAGCTCCGCGGTGAGCGCATACCAGCCCAGCAGCACCAGGGCCAGCGCCAGATTGACCAGCGTCGCGCCGCGCCTGCCGAACACATGCAGCACGATCATGTAGGTGGACAGGCGCGTGCGCGCCCCCATCAGCGCCGCCGGCATCGACATCGCCACCAGCACCAGGCAGCCCACCAGCACGGCGCGCAGGCCCTGCGCCAGCCCCAACGAGGCCGCCAGCTCGGCGCCCGTGTACAGGCCGGTCAGCGTGAAGGCGATGCCGATCGAGACCAGCGCCACGCGGTAGCCCGGCACCGACAGATGCAGGGGCACGGGCGTCGTGCTGTGGGACTGCGCCGCGGCGCTCGCTGCAGGTGCGGCCTGTGCGGCAGTCGCGGCGGTATCGATGGTTGCGGGCATGGACGGTTTCTGGTTGCAGGGTTCGGCGCCGCCTGGGCAGGCAGCGATGGTCGCACGGGCGGCTCAGCGCGGCAGCTCGACGGGCACGAAGTCGACGTCGTGGCCGAAGTAGCGCGGCCCCGCCAGCGCCAGGCCGGCATCGCTGCGCCAGGCCGCGTCGCAGGGAATGCCCAGCACGGCCACGCGCAGGCCGAAGCGCATCTTCTCGTTGGTGATGGGTTCGCCGGTTTCGCTGTCGACCGCGCAGATCAGGTCGGGCGTGCTGGCCAGCACCCGATCGCCGCGACGCGCCAGCAGGAACTCGTTCTGGAAGCTCAGCCGCAGGCAGCCGCCGGCGTAGCCGTCCAGCCCCTCGATATCCGCATGGCCGCGCACAAAGCCGCCGCCGGTGGCGCGCTCGACGCTTGTCACCTTGCCCGCGTGCAGCAGGCGGCCGCCGCTGGCCTGCAACAAGGCCTGCACCGGATCGGCATGCTTGGCCCTGGCATTGAAGAGCGCGTAGCCGGCGTCGAGCAGGCGGCTGATGGAGCCGCGGATGAGGGCCTTCTTGACCTGCGCGCCGCTCATCGGATACAGCGCCCCGAACACGGAACCGCCCATGTCGATGGTGATGGAACGCGCGAAGCGCTCCGCGGTGGCGTTGTTGTGGGCGTCGATGATGACGCTGTTGCCCTTCTCGTCGGCCAGCGCCAGCGGTGACGCGGCGATGCCCTGCAGGGTGCACAGCGACATCTGCAACTCGGGGAAGGCGCGCCCGATCGGGTCACCGTCCAGCAAGGGCAGCCCCAGCGCGCTGGCCGCGGCAAAGGGGATGGTGGAGTTCAGCCCGCCCGCCTCGCCCGACATCAGCGCCGTGACGCGCCGCCCCAGATGGGTCTCCAGCGCCTCGACCGCGTTGAGCAAGGGCGCCAGGCTGGCCAGGCGCTCGATCACGATGGTGGGCGCGCCGATGCCGCCGACCTCGAAGACAAGCGCGTCGTCGGCCAGGCTCTCCACATCGATGAGGTGCACCGAGCCACTCTTGCGGATGGCGTTCTGCGCCAGCAACTTGCCGATATAGGGATCGCCACCGCCACCGGTGCCATAGACGGCCCCGCCCAGTGCAATCGCCTCCAGATCGGCTGCGTCAATGATTTTCATGCTTTGATCCGATTCAGTCAGTCAACAGGAGCTCGCCCACCATGCGCACCCTGATGCGCGTGAGCTGGCCCGGCAGATAGGAAAGCGGCAGGGTTTCGACATCGACCACGGCCATGCTGCCGGGGTCGGCGCCGGCGGCGATGAGCGACTCGCGCACGTCGGCGCGGATGGCCTCGATCGCCGCTTCGGCCGGCATCGCCGCCAGGTCGACGACGCGGTCTTCCTGCGCGCTCACCTGCGCCATCGCCGCGCCCACCGCGTTGGCCGCACCATGGTGCGGCGGGATGACGACGGGCAGCTCGCCCAAGCGATCGGCGCTGACCAGGATGCTGCCGCCGCCCACGATCACCACCGGCACGATCGCCGCCGAGGTCCGCACGCGCTCGATGGCATCGCTCAGGCGTTGCTGGATGCGGTCCATGCAGGCGCGCGCCTGCTGGCGATCGAGATGGGCGACGGCCGCCGCCTCGCCCAACTGCGCCAGCCCGGCCGCCACCGCCAGGTCGGACGCGGTGAGGGTGCTGCCGCCGAACACCAGGGCATCGCTGGTGAGCCGGTAGCCCACGCTCTGCGGGCCGATCGACGCCAGGTCGGGCGACACCAGGCTGCCGCCGCCAAGGCCGACGCAATACACATCGGGCATGCGGAAGTTGGTGCGCACGCCGGCCAGCTCCACGGCGAGGCCCGCCTGCCGCGGAAAGCCCTTCACCAGCGCGCCGATGTCCGAGGTGGTACCGCCGATGTCGACCACGATGGCGTCCGCGCAACCCGACAGGAAGGCCGCGCCGCGCATCGAGTTGGTCGGCCCGGAGGACACGGTCATGATGGGGAAGCGGGCCGCGGTGGCCGCGCTCATCAGCGTGCCGTCGTTCTGGGTCAGAAAGAAGGGCGCGCTCACGCCGGCCGCGCGCAGGGCCGCGGCGAAGGCGTCCACGGTGAGCTGGGCGAGATCGCCCAAGGCTGCGTTCAGGATGGCGGCGTTTTCGCGCTCCAGCAGCCCCATCTGGCCGATCTGCGAGGACAGCGTGATCTGCGCCGTGGGGTAGACCTCGCGTATCAGCTGCGCGGCGGCGCGCTCCTGGCTGTCGTCCAGCGCCGAGAACACGCCGGACACCACCAGGTGCCGGATGCCGCGCCGGCTGCAGTCGGTGGCGAAATCCTGGATCTGCCGCGGCACCAGCGGCGCGATCTCCCGGCCGTCGACCTCCAGCCCCCCGTCCACCATGCGGCTGTGCACGTTCAGCGCGGCGCGCATCTCCTCCGGCCAGCCGGAGAGCGGCGGGATCGCCGTGGTGGTGGGCAGCGCCAGGCGCAGCACACCGACGGCGGCCAGGCGGCGCCGCTCCACCAGCGCATTGATGAAATGCGTCGTGCCTATCATCACGGCGCCCAGCTGCGCGGCCGCGATGCCCGCGCCCGCGGTGACCTGGCGCAAGGCCTCCAGCACGCCGGTGGTGACGTCCGCCGTGGTCGGCGTCTTGACGGCATGCACCACGCGTCGCCGCTGCATCAACGCCGCATCGGTGTTGGTCCCGCCAACGTCGATTCCTACCCTGTACATAGTCCGCTCCCGATCAGAACCGTGCCCGTGCCTCGAGGCCCAGGGTGCGCCCCTGCGCCAGCGAGCCGATGTCGAAGGGCAGGCCGGTGTACTTGGCGGCGTTGTAGTCGGCGTAGTAGCGCCGGTCGCCGAGATTGCGGCCGTACAGCTCCACGCTCCAGCGCTCGCGCGCCCCCCGCAAGCCCAGGCGCAGGCCCAGCAGCGTCATGCGCGGCGTCAGCGCGGCGTTGTCGGCATGCCAGTAGCGCTGGCTGCGGTGCTCGACGTCGAAGCGCAGGCTGGCACTCAGGCCGTCGCCCACCGGGCGGGCGAGCTGGACGCCCAGCGTGGCCTTGAAGGGCTGGGACTTGGGCGTGTAGTTGCCGACCGTGCTCGGGTCGACATCGTTGCGCGCGATCTTGCTGTGCGTGATGCCGACGCCACCGTCCAGCTCCAGGCCCTTGAACGGGATGTAGCGGAAATCGACGTCCAGGCCGCGGATGTTGACGCGGTCGATGTTGGCGATGATCTGATACAGATTGTCCTTGACGTAGAAGTACTGGAAGTCCTTGGAGCGGGAATGGAACAGCGCCGCGTTCAGGACCAGGCGCTGGTCCAGCAGCATGGTCTTGCTGCCGATCTCGTAATTGCTGAGGTGTTCCGGCTTGAACTCGTCCAGGCCGGGCGTGTTGAAGCCGCCCGAGCGGAAACCGGTGCTGAAGGTGGCATAGGCCAAGGTGTCGCGGTCGAAGCGCTCGGTGAGCGTGAGCTTGGGCTGCCAGGACGAGAAGCTGGCCGACCGCGTGCCCAGCCCGGTGGCGAGATCGACCTGGCGGCGCGCGTCGCGGTCGTAGCGCAGCGCGGTGGAAAGCGTCAGGTCCTTGCGCAGGTCCAGGTCGACCTGGCCGAACGCGGCCGAGGCCCGGTTGCTGTTGTCCTCGTTGGCCAGAAAGATCTGCAGGCCCGGGTTGTCGTACTGCGCCAGCCCGCCGCCCTCGTCGGTGAACACGCGGGTTTGCAGGCTGCGCTGCGTGTGCAGGTAGTAGGCGCCGGCAATCCAGCGCAGGGGCCGGCCGTCCGGTGAGGTCAGGCGCAGCTCCTGGCTCAGCATGCGCGTGCGCAGCTCCATGCCCTGGCCGGTCTGCCCTTCGCCAAACAGGCCCTCGGGACGCTCCAGCGCATTCGAGAAGTCGTTGTCGCCGCGGTAGTTCTCGATCAGCCGGGTGTAGCCGGTGATGGCGGTGAGGGCGCCCAGCGGCGTGTCGGCGTCGAGCTTGAAGCTGAGATCGCGCGTGCTGCCCCAGGTCTGGCCGAGCAGGTTGGAGCGCGGTGCCCGGATATCGCCCGCCTGGCCGCTGGGGACGATGCTGTCCCAGGTCGCGCCGGCCCTGAAGTCGGTGACGCTGGCGCGCAGATCGAGCCGCAGCTCGTTGCTGGGCATCAGCGCCAGCTTGGCGCGCAGCGTGTTGTCGTGGTCGACCGCGTCGATCGCCGCACCGAGATAGGTATTGCGCGTCAGGCCATCCGAGCGCTTGGTCTGTGCGGCCAGGCGGAACAGCGCCACGTTGTCGACCAGGGCGCCGCTGAGGCCGGCGGAGAGCTCCTTCTCGGCGCCACTGCCCAGCAGCAGATTCGCGAAACCCTCCAGCTGGTTGGAGGGCTGCTTGGTCTCGATATTGATCGCACCGCCAATCGCATTGCGCCCATACAGCGCGCCCTGCGGGCCCTTCAGCACCTCGATGCGGTCGACGTCGAACAAGCTCATCTTGAGCTGCTTCTGGTTGTTCTGCGGCACGCCGTCGACGATCACCGCGACCGGCGAGTCGGCGTTGTTGACCTCGGTGACGCCTCGGATCACGACAAAGGAATTGCCGTAGGTGAAGGAGTTGTCGAAGGACATATTGGGCGTCAGGTTGATGAAGTCCTGCGTGCTCTTGATGCCGGCGTTCTCGATCTGCTTGGCCGAGAAGGCCTTCACTGCGATCGGCACGTCCTGCAGCAGCTCGTGCCGCCGCTGCGAGGTAACGACCACCCGCTCGATGCGGACCTTCTCCCCGTCCGGCTCGGTGGCGCGATCCGGCTCGGCCGCCGGCACGGCGGCATCGGCGGCGCGCACCGCGGTGGGCAGGGTCGTCATCGCGGCCGCCAACATGGCGGCGATGGCAAGGGCAACGGGACGGCGTTGACGCGATGGGCTTGGGGACAGAGGCATCGGATTCTCCTGACGTTGGCGTAGCGGACCTGAGAGAGCGGAATTCCCGTGGCTTGGAGCTGCTGCGCAAACCGCCGCGGGGCTGGTCAGCATGTTGGCCGCCGCCCCGGCAAAGCGCCATCGAAGCGGCGGGTAGTCGCCGCCCCGCCGATGGGTAGGGCCCCCGGGCTCACCCTGTGCAGGGCCAGGGTGGTTTGCATACGAAAATGGCGGCAATGCGAATCACGAGGAATGTCCACGCGCTGCCCGGGCCGGACGCGCAGCGCGCGCTGCTCGTCTCGCTGCTGGTGCATGGCCTGCTGCTGAGCCTGACCCTGGGCGGCCAGGGGCTGGGGCTGCCGGGCCTGGGCCTGCCCTGGCAGGATCGGCGCGCCGAGGTGCCCGAGCTGCGCGTGCGCCTCGCCCCTGCACCTGACGTCGCGCCCTCGCCCCCACCGCAGGCGCCAACCCAGCCGCCAACGCAGCCGGCACCGCCCACGCTGCCGCCGCCTGAGCAGGCCGCCGCGCCCAAGCTGGAACAGGCGGCGGCCCAGGCACCCGCGCCAGCAGCGCTGCCGCCCGCGGCCACGGCCACGGCGGAGCTCAGCGCCCCGACCCTGAGCGCCGAGCCGTCCGCGGAGCTCAGCCCCGCCATCGCACCGAGCCCGGCGGTGATCGCGCTGCCGCGCGCCGACGCCGCCAGGTGGAACGTGCCGGTCCCGCCGGTGGCCGCATCCATGCCGGCGATGGCTGCCATGGCCAGCGCATCGAGCCCGCAGGCCAGGCCAGCGCCTGCCGCGCCGGCGCAGCCGCCGCGCGAGGCGGCCGCGGCCATGCAGCTGCGCGCGGACCTGCGCGCCTGGGAGCGTGCGCTGGAGCGCGCCGAGCTTGAGCGGGCCAGGCAGGAGGCGCGCCAGCAGGCCGAGCAGCAGGAGCAGGCGCGCCAGGACCTGGCGCGCATCGAGGCCGCGCGCCTGGAGACCCTGCGACTGGAGAGCGAACGCCAGGAGGCCGCGCGCGCGGCGGCCAGGCAGGAGGCGGCCAGGCAGGAGTTGGCGCGCCAGGCCGCGGCCAAGCAGGAGGCCGCGCGACTCGAGGCGGCGCGCGTCGAGGCCACGCGGCTGGAGGCCGAACGGCGCGAGGCACAGCGCGCCGAGGATGCCAGGCTGGAGGCGAGCAGGCAGGAGGCCGCGCGGCAGGAGCTGGCCCGACAGGAGGAAGTACGGCAGGAGGGGGTGCGCGCCGCAGCCGCACGTCAGGAGGCCGAGCGCCAGGAAGCGGCGCGGCAGTCGGCCGCCCGGCAGGAGGCCGCGCGTCAGGACGCTGCCCGGCAGGAAGCCGCACGCGCCGAGGCCGCCAAGCTGGCGGCCGCGCAGGCCGAGGTGGAGCAGCGCGAAGCGCGGCTCCGGGCCATCGGGCGCCAGCTGAACGAGGAGGCCGACCGGCGCGACGCGGCAGCGGCAGCGGCCGCGGCACGTCAGTCGCCCACGCTGCCGGCCGCGGCCAGCAGCGCGCGTCGCGGGCGCCTGTTCGGGCGCAGCGACGCCAATGCCGAACTGCTCATGTACGCGGAAGCCTGGGCTCGCAAGATCCAGTTCAACATGACGTTTGAACTGGTGCGCGAGGCGGTGAAGCAGCCCCACACCGACCCCATGGTGACGGTGGCGATACGCAGCGATGGCTCGGTGGAATCGGTGAGCTTCGTGCGTTCCAGCGGCGTGCCGGCCATCGACGAGGCGATCCGCCGCGTGGTGCAGAGCCAGGCCAACTACCCGGCCTTCCAGCCCGCGCTGGCGCGCGAATACGACGTCGTCGAGATCCGCCGCAGCTGGCACTTCGACATGGCGATCCGGCTGTACTGAGGCGCTCGCGGCGGGGGGGCGCAAGCCTGCCGCTTAAACTAGCCCGCCGCAACCGCACACAGGCCATGAAAAGCAGCGCACGCAAGAATGCAACGACCACCACGGGCAAGCCGGGCAGCAAGGTGACCCTGGGCATGGTGGCCGAGGCCTGCGGCGTCTCGCCCAGCACGGTGTCACGCATCCTCAACGGCACGGCGGTGGTGAGCCAGGAAAAGCGCGAGGCCGTCGATCGCGCGATTGCCGAGCTCGGCTTCATCCCCAACCCGATCGCGCGCGGCCTGGCCGGCGGGCGCACCCTGAGCGTGGGCGTGGTGACGCAGGCGATCGACAGCCCCTTCTACGGCGTGGCGCTGCGCGGCATCGAGGAGGAGCTCAGCCCGGCCGGCTACAGCCCCTTGTTCGTGAGCGGCCACTGGAACGCGCAGGAGGAGCAGCGCTGCATCGATGTGCTGCGCTCGCGCCGCGTGGACGGCATCATCGTGCTGACCGGCCGCCTCAGCGACGAGGCGTTGCGCAAGCTCGCCAAGGAGCTGCCGGTGGTGGTGACCGGCCGCAGCCTCAAGGCCAGCGGCCTCTATGCGCTGGACTTCAACGATTTCGAGGGCGCGCGCCTGGCCACCCACCACCTGCTCAGCCAGGGCCACCGCCAGATCGCCTTCATCGCCGGCGACCCGGTGCACCCCGACGCCCAGGAGCGCCTGCGCGGCTACCGCGCCGCGCTGGAGGCCGCCGGCGTGCCCTACAAGCCCAGCCTGGTGCTGCCCGGCAAGTTCCACGAGGAAAGCGGCCTGATGGCGGTGGAGCGCTTGATCGACAGTCGCGAACCCTTCACGGCCATCTTTGCCGCCAACGACCAGATGGCCTTCGGCGCTTCGCTGGCCCTGCATCGGCGCGGCCTGCGCGTGCCGGAGGATGTGTCGCTGGTGGGCTTCGACGATCTGGCCGGCGCCGCCCATTCGCTGCCGCCGCTCACCACCATCCACCAGGCCGCCCATGAGCTGGGCCGGCTGGCGGCGCAATCGCTGCTGCAACTGCTGGCGGGCCAGAAGCCCAGCGGCAAGTTGCCCGAACCGCGCCTGATCGTGCGCTCGTCCACGCGGCCTCTCAAGTAGGCCCCGGCAATTACCCTCGATTGACATCGCGGCCGCCCGCCACTTATCATGAAAGCGCTTTCATAAACATCACATAACGACGGCGTCGACAGGCGCGGCGGAGACATCGGCATGCGGCTTGCGGCCCGGACCTTGGTTGGCATCTGTACGAGCGTGGGGCTGCTGGCCGGGCCGGCCGCGGCCCAGCAGAGCATCACCGTGGCCGCCTTCCCCGCCGTGGACGAGATCGTGCGCGCCGCCCTGCCGGCCTGGCAGCAGCTGCATCCGACGGTGGCGGTGAAGGTGGTAAGCCGCGAGCTCAACGACCACCACACTGCCATGACCACGGCGCTCTCGACCGCCGTCTACCTGCCCGATGTGATGGCGCTGGAGGTGGGCTATCTGGGCCGTTTTGCCCAGGGCGCCGGGCTGGAAGACCTGGCGCGCCCGCCCTACGAGCTGCGGCGCTACCAGGCGCGCTTCGTCCCCTATGCCTTCGAGCAGGCCAGCACGCCCGCCGGCGCGGTGCTGGCCGTGCCCACCGACATCGGCCCCGGCACCCTGCTCTACCGCCAGGACCTGCTCGCCAAGGCCGGCCTCGGCGAGGCCGATCTGACCGGCAGCTGGGAGGGCTATGTGGCCGCCGGCGTGAAGATCAAGGCCGCCACCGGCGCCTACCTGCTGGCCCATGCCCGCGACATGAAGGACATCCTGATACGCACCGGCATCCAGCCCGGCGAGGGCATGTATTTCGACAAGGACTCGCGCCCGCTGGTGACCACGCCGCGCTTCGTGCGCGCCTTCGAGCTCGCGCGTGCGGTGCGCCAGCAAAAGCTCGATGCGCGCGTGACCGCCTGGTCCTCCGACTGGAGCGAGGGCTTCAAACGCGGCGGCATCGCCACCCAGATGTCGGGGGCCTGGCTGGCCGGGCATCTGAACAACTGGCTGGCACCCAGCACGCGCGGCCTGTGGCGCGCCGCGCAGCTGCCCGAGGGCGCCTTCGCGGCCTATGGCGGCACCTTCTTCGCCATCCCGCGCCTGGCCGATGCGGCCAACAAACCGCTGGCCTGGCAGTTCATCCAGCTGATGACGCTGAACCGCGCGCGCCAGCTGGCGGCCTTCAAGTCGCAGGACGCCTTCCCGGCCCTGCTGGAGACCTATGACGACGCCTTCTTCGACGAACCCCTGGCCTTCCTGGGTGGCCAGCGCGCGCGGCGCGACTGGCGCACCGCGGCCGGCCAGATCCGCGCGGTGCAGGTGCACAAGCAGGACGCTTTTGCACGCGAGGTGATCGATACCGAGCTCGACAAGGTGCTGGAGCGCGGCAAGGCCATCGATCGCGCCCTGGCCGACGCCCAACGCCTGCTGCAGCAACGCGCGCTGCGCTGAGACAACAAGACCATGAAGCAACTCCGCCTCTCCCCGCGCTGGGCGCCCTATGCCCTGCTGGCACCCTTTCTGCTGCTGTTCCTGGTGTTCGGCCTGTTCCCGCTGGCCTTCTCGCTCTACCTCTCGTTCCAGAGCTGGGAGCCCACCAGCGGCCTGGCGGCGATGCACTACGTCGGCCTGGACAACTTCGCCTTCGCGCTGCGGGACGAATGGTTCTGGAAATCGCTCGCCAACACCGGCTGGCTGGCGCTGGCCTCCGGCCTGCCCCAGCACCTGGTGGCGATCCCGCTGGCGAGCTTTCTGCACCTGGGCTTCAAGCGCTGGCGCAATGCCGTGGTGGGGGCCTACTTCCTGCCCTACATCACTTCCTCGGTGGCCATCGCGATCCTGTTCAGCTCGCTGTTCTCGACCGACTACGGCCTCATCAATCTGCTGCTGGCGCTGCTGCGCGAAGTGCCGCTGCTGGGCGCCCTGCTGCCGGCACAGGCGGTGGACTGGCTCAACGACCCCGACGCCCTCAAGCCCGCCATCTCGATGATCGTGTTCTGGCGCTATGTGGGCTTCAACGTGGTGCTCTATCTCGCCGCCCTGCAGACCATCCCGCCCGATCTCTACGAGGCCGCCACCATGGACGGCGCCGGCCGCCTGCAGCAGTTCTTCCACATCACCCTGCCCAGCATCCGGCCGATGATCTTCTTCGGCGTCACGCTGAGCGTGATCGGTGGCCTGCAGCTGTTCGAGGAGCCCTTCATCCTCACCGGCGGCAAGGGCGGCTCCGACCAGGCCGGCATGACGGCCGCGGTCTATCTCTACCGCAATGCCTTCGACTTCAACGATTTCGGCGCCGCCAGCGCGATGTCCTGGCTGCTGTTCCTGGTGGTGGCCCTGCTCACCTGGCTGACCAACCGCGCCTTCCGCCCGCGCGCACGCTGAGCACGAGATGAGACGACAAGCCCAACACATGGCCCCCTGGGCCGCCTACTGTCTGGTCGGCCTCGGCACGCTCATCATGCTGGCGCCCTTCTACTTCATGTTCGTGTTCGCCACGCATTCGCGCAGCGAGATCTTCAGCCTGCCCCCACCGATGTGGTTCGGCGACGACCTGGCGAACAACCTGGCCATCCTCACCAAGCGCCTGCCGTTCTGGCGCAATCTGGGCTGGAGCCTTTATGTGGGCATCGCCTCCACGCTGCTGACCCTGCTGTTCTGCTCGATGGGCGGCTATGCCTTCGCGATGTTCGAGTTCCGTTTCAAGAAGGCCTTGTTCGCCCTGGTGATGGGCACCATGCTGCTGCCCAGCTTCATGAACATGATCCCCAGCTTCATGATCATGGACCTGCTGGGCTGGATCGATCAGCCGCGCGCCCTCTACATCCCCGGCGCCGCCAGCGCCTTCGGCATCTTCCTGATGCGCCAGTTCGTCGGCAGCGCGATTCCGCGCGAGCTGGTGGAGGCGGCGCGCATGGATGGCTGCAGCGAGCTGGGCATCTACGCGCGCATCGTGCTGCCCCTGCTCAAGCCGGCGCTGGGCACGCTCGGGCTGATCACCTTCATCGCTTCCTGGAACAACTTCATCGGGCCGCTGGTGGTGATGCGTTCGCCCGATATGTACACCCTGCCGCTCGCCCTGCGCAGCCTGCAGAGCCCGGTGGACACCGAATGGGGCGCGCTGATGGCCGGCTCGGCCATCGCCACCCTGCCGCTCATCGTGCTCTTCGTGCTGTGCTCCAAACAACTCATCTCGGGCCTCACCGTGGGCGCCGTCAAGTAATGCAACACCTGCCAGACTCATCTTCCTCATCCTTCCCGCCCGGCTTCGTCTGGGGCGTGGCCACCAGCGCCTTCCAGATCGAGGGCGCCGCCAGCGCCGATGGCAAGGGCCCTTCCATCTGGGACAGCTTCTGCCGCCAGCCCGGCGCGATCGCCGACGCCAGCAACGGCGACATCGCCTGCGAGCATTACCAGCGCTGGGAACAGGACCTGGACCTGATCGCCGGTCTGGGCGTGGACGCCTACCGCTTCTCGGTCTCCTGGCCGCGCGTACGCCCCAGCGGCAACGGCGCCTGGAACGAGGCCGGCCTGGCCTTTTACGAACGCCTGGTGGACGGCCTGCTGGCGCGCGGCATCAAGCCCTATCTGACGCTCAACCACTGGGACCTGCCGCAGGCGCTGCAGGATATCGGCGGCTGGGGCAGCCGCGAGACGGTGCAGCGCTTTGTCGAATACGCCTGCGGCATGGCCGCGCGCCTGGGCGACCGGGTGGTCTCGATCGCCACCCACAACGAACCCTGGGTGGTGGCGCAGCTGGGCCATGAAAGCGGCGTGTTCGCGCCGGGCCTGAAGGACCGCAAGCTGGCCGCGCAGGTCTCGCACCACCTGCTGCTGAGCCACGGGCTGGCGCTGCAGGCGCTGCGCGCCCAGGGCTGCAAGGCCGAGCTGGGCATCGTGCTGAACCTTTCGCCCATGCACCCGGCCAGCGACGCGGCGGCCGACCGCGCCAAGGCCCGGCTGGAAGACGGCCGCCTGCTGCGCTGGTACATGGACCCGCTGTTCAAGGGCCGCTATCCGCAGGACGTGCTGGACGAGCTGGGCGGCGACGCACCCGCGGTGCAGCCCGGCGACATGCAGGCCATCACCGCGGCGATGGACTTCCTGGGCGTCAACTACTACTCGCGCTCGGTGGTCAGCGCGGGCCAGCCCTGGGACGTGCACAGCAGCGGCCGCGAGGTCACCGACATGGGCTGGGAGGTCTACCCCGAGGGCCTCACCGAGCTGCTGCTGCGACTGCAGCGCGACTATCCGGTGCCGCCGCTGTTCGTGACCGAAAACGGCGGCGCCTTCAAGGATGTGCTGAGCGCCGACGGCCGCGTGCACGACGAGGGCCGCACCCGCTATATCGCGGCCCATATCGCCGCGGTGGCCGAGGCCATGCGCCAGGGCGTGCGCATGGGCGGCTATATGGTGTGGAGCCTGATGGACAACTTCGAATGGGCCTCGGGCTACGAGAAGCGCTTCGGCATCGTGCATGTGGATTACGCCAGCCAGCAGCGCACGCTCAAGGACAGCGCACGCTGGTACCGCGAATTCCTGCAACAGCAGCGCGCAGTGCGCTGACAGCGAGGGCGATCAGATGGGACAAGTGACCCTGCGCGGCCTGCGCAAGCGCTACGAACAGAACGAAGTCATCCAGGGGCTGGACCTGGAGGTGCGCGATGGCGAGTTCATGGTCTTCGTCGGCCCCTCGGGTTGCGGCAAGAGCACCACGCTGCGCATGATCGCCGGCCTGGAGGAGATCAGCGGCGGCGAGCTGCTGATCGACGGCCAGCGCGCCAACGAGCTGCGCCCGGCCGACCGCGGCGCCGCCATGGTGTTCCAGAGCTATGCGCTCTACCCGCACATGACGGTGGCCGAGAACATGGGCTTCGCGCTCAAGATGGCCGGTGTGGGCAAGGCCGAGCGCCAGCAGCAGGTGGGCCGCAGCGCCGAGATCCTGCGCATCACCGAGCTGCTGGGGCGCTATCCCAAGGAGCTCTCGGGCGGCCAGCGCCAGCGCGTGGCGATCGGCCGCGCCATCGTGCGCAAGCCCAAGGTGTTCCTGTTCGACGAACCGCTTTCCAACCTCGACGCCGCACTGCGCGTGGACATGCGCATCGAGCTGACGCGCCTGCACCGCGAGCTGGGCACGACGATGATTTACGTGACCCACGACCAGGTCGAGGCCATGACCATGGGCGACCGCATCGCCGTGTTCCGGCAGGGTCGCATCGAGCAGCTGGGCGCCCCGCTCACGCTCTACCAGCGCCCGGCCAACGAGTTCGTGGCCGGCTTCATCGGCGCGCCGCGCATCAACTTCGTGGATCGCCCCGGGGCCGGGGCCAGCGCGGCGCACCGGCAGCTCTGGGCGCTGCTGGGCGGCGCCGCCCAGCCGGACGCACAGCGCCTGGGCCTGCGCCCCGAGCATCTGCGGCTCGCCGAGGGCGGCGTGCCCGGCAGCGTGGTGCTGGCCGAGCATCTGGGCGATGTCTCCATCGTGCACCTGCGCGTGGACGGCATCGCCGAACTGCTGACCGCCAAGCTGGCGGCCGGCGCGCCGGGCTTGCACAGCGGCGCTGCGGTCGGCCTCGCGGCCGCCGCCGGCCAGGCGCTGGGCTTTGATGCCCAGGGCCGCGGCCTGGACTGAAGAGAACCGGCGCCACGGCCATGTGGCGCGAATCACTCGCTAGGGTAAGTCTGGAGAAGGCGCGCAGCCGGACCAGTTAAATTTGAGAAAACGTGAAAGCGCTTTCAGGCATTTGAAGAAGCTGACCGACAACACATAAGGAGACCTATGAAAACCGCCCAGCAGCATCGCCAGCGGCCCGCCCGCGGCCGCCATCACGTCCAACCGGTGGCCGCCGCCTGCGCGCTGCTGTTCATCGCCGCCGGCGCCGCGCAGGCCCAGCAGCCCGAACAACTCGAGACCGTGGTGGTCACGGGTATCCGCCGCAGCATCGAGTCCTCGGTGGCGCTCAAGCGCGGCTCGGACTCCATCATCGAGGTGATCTCGGCCGAAGACCTGGGCAAGCTGCCCGATGCCAGCATCGCCGAATCGCTGGCACGCCTGCCCGGCCTGACCGGCCAGCGCGGCCCCGATGGGCGCGTCAACGTGATCTCGATCCGCGGCCTCTCGCCCGAGTTCTCCGGCGTGTTGCTGAACGGCCGCGAGATGGTCTCCAGCAACGACAGCCGTGCGGTGGAGTTCGACCAGTTCCCGGCCGAGCTGGTGAGCGGCGCCTCGGTCTACAAGACGCCCGACGGCACGCTGATCGGCCAGGGCCTCTCGGGCACGGTGGACATCCGCACGGTGCGTCCGCTGGACTCGCGCGGCCGCCAGATCGCCGTCAACCTGCGCGGCGAGCGCAACTCCAACGGCACCCTGGTGCCCGGCGTCGCCAGCCCCACCGGCACGCGCTTCAGCCTCTCCTATGTGGACCAGTTCGCCAACAACACCATCGGCGTGGCGGCCGGCTTCGCGCGCCTGGATTCCTCCAGCCAGACCAAGCAGACCGAGCTGGTGGAATACGGCGACTACACGCCCTTCGGCCTGCCGCTGAGCGGCAACAAGCCCGCCCAGGTGGGTGGCAACCAGGCCCTGCTGCCGATGTTCTGGACCGCCACCTCGTCCACCAAGAAGAATGTGCGCGACGGCCTGATGGTGGTGCTGGAATACAAGCCCAACGACAGCCTGCACAGCCAGCTGGACCTGTACTACTCCAAGTTCGACACCCATGAGGTGGGCGGCAAGTTCGCGCAGAGCCTGTTCGGCAACTGGTCGGCCGGCATCGCGCCCGCGCTCTCCAATGTGGGCACCACCCAGATCGGCCAGAACACCTATGCCACCAGCGCCACCACCTCGCAGCTGGTGGCCAATGTGGGCAACTTCGACACCAAGCGCACCGACAATATCGCGGCGCTGGGCTGGAACACCGAACTCAAGCTCTCTGATCACTGGAAGGGCGTGGCCGACCTGAGCTACTCGCGCGACAAGCGCAACGAGCGCTACACCGAGGCCTACGGCGGCCCCTACGACCATGCCGCCAAGCAATGGACCTATGGCGCCTACCAGTGGAACGTGCCCATCGACGGCAGCCCGCAGACCTTCACGCCGGTGCAGGCGGGCTATCTGTCGAATCCCTCCAAGATGGCCTTCGGCGACGTGCAGGGCATGGACTGGGTGCCCAACGAGGCCTGGATCGGCGCGGTGCGCCACCCCGAGATCAAGGACGAGATCAAGTCGCTGCGCCTCTCGCTGAAGCGCGACCTGGACGGCTTCTTCAGCGGCCTCACCGGCGGCGTCAACTACACCGAGCGCAGCAAGGACGTGGCCAAGAACGAGGACCGCATCCTGATGTCCAAGGACGCCGCGGGCAACTACATCCGCAGCATCCCCAGCGCGGTGGTGGGCACGCCCTTCGACATGAGCTGGGCCGGCATCCCCGAGCTGCTGCGCGTGGACGTGCCGGCGCTGGTGCAGGGCGGCACGGTCTCGCTGGAGGAGGGGCAGTTCAGCAAATGGGTGGCCAACAACTCGAACGTGCGCGAGAAGGTCACCACCGCCTTCGGCAAGCTCGACATCGACAGCGAGCTCTTCGGCGTCTCGCTGCGCGGCAATGTCGGCGTGCAGGTGGCGCATGCGAAGCAGAACTCCGACGGCTGGGAATACCGCGGCAATGACGAGGCGCCGGATCCCACCCTGCTGTACAAGCGCAGCGGCGGCACCAGCTACACCGATGTGCTGCCCAGCCTGAACCTGGTGGCCGACTTCAGGAACAACTGGATCGCCCGCTTCGGCGCCGCCACCACCATCGTGCGGCCCAATATCGTCGACATGCGCGCCGGCACCAGCACGCCCTCGGTGATCGGCGACCTGGCCGGCACCCCGCATGCCGGCGAATGGACCACCGCCTATGCCGGCAACCCCGAACTCAAGCCCTGGCGCGCCACCGGCTTCGACCTCTCGGTGGAACGCTACTTCGGCAAGCGCAGCTATGTCTCGGTGGCGGCCTTCCGCAAGAACCTGCTGAGCTATATCTACAACCAGTTGACGGCAGTGGATGCCAGCGGCTTCCCGCAGGTGGCGCCTCCCGGCGTGACGCCCAAGCCGATCGCACCGCTGATCCGCCCGGCCAATGGCTCGGGCGGCAAGGTGGAGGGTTATGAGTTCGCCGCCTCGCTGGAAGGTGCCCTGCTGCACCCGGCGCTGGAAGGCTTTGGCGTGGTGTTCAGCGCCTCCAAGCTGAGCAGCTCGATCCGCGACCAGAACCCCGACCCGACCGTCAGCACCGAGCGCAACGTGCCGCTGAACGGCCTCTCGGGCCTGTCCAACAGCCTGACGCTCTACTACGAGAACCACGGCATCTCGGCCCGCATCAGCCAGCGCTACCGCTCGCCCTTCACGGCCACCACGCGCGACATTTTCCTGAACTCGACCACCCTGCAGCAGGCGGCCGACAAGGTGGCGGATCTGCAGCTCGGCTATGCCTTCGAGGACGGCAGCTACAAGGGGCTGTCGGTGCTGCTGCAGGTCAGCAATCTGTTCGACAAGCCCACCATGAACCGCAAGACGGTCGGCCCGAATGCCCCGGATGCCACGGCGCTCACGCCCAACTACATCCGCTACTTCGGCCGCGCCACCCTGCTGGGCGTGAACTACAAGTTCTGATCGGGCCACAATCGCCGCCATGGACAGCAACCCGCCCCTGCGCAACATCGTCATCGTCGGTGGAGGCACCGCCGGATGGATGACGGCCGCGGCATTCGCCAAGGCGCTGGGGCGGGCCTATTCGATCCGGCTGATCGAGTCCGACGAGATCGGCATCATCGGCGTCGGCGAAGCTTCCATTCCCAACCTCACCGAGTTCAACCGGGCGCTGGGCATCGACGAAGACGAGTTCCTGCGCGCCACGCGCGGCAGCTTCAAGCTGGGCATCGAGTTCGTCAACTGGGGCGCGCTGGGCGACCGCTACATCCACGGCTTCGGCAAGGTCGGCCAGATGGCCGACACCGTGCCCTTCCATCACTTCTGGCTGCGCATGGCGGCGCAGAGCAAGGCCGCGCCGCTGGGCGAGTACTCGATCAACACGGTGGCGCCGCGCCAGGCCAAGTTCATGCGCGCGCGCCACGACATGGCGGGCTCGCCGCTGGCCGAGATCGCCCATGCCTACCATTTCGATGCCGGCCTCTATGCACGCTTTCTGCGCGGCTTTGCCGAGCAGCGCGGCGTGCAGCGCCTGGAGGGCAAGGTCACGCGGGTGGAGCAGCGTGAGAGCGATGGCGACGGCGATGGCGGCATTGCCGCCGTCGTGATGGAGAGCGGCGAACGCGTGGCCGGCGATTTCTTCATCGATTGCTCGGGCATGCGTGCCCTGCTGATCGAGCAGACCCTGCACGCCGGCTACGAGGACTGGTCGCACTGGCTGCCCTGCGACCGCGCCATCGCCGTGCCCTGCGAGTCGGTCAGCCCGCTGCTGCCGATGACGCGCTCCACCGCCCACGCGGCCGGTTGGCAATGGCGCATCCCGCTGCAGCACCGCATCGGCAATGGCCATGTCTACAGCAGCCGCTTCATGGACAAGGAAGAGGCCGAGGCCATCCTGCTGCGCAACCTCGATGGCGCGGCCACCGCCGCGCCGCGCCACCTGGCCTTCCGCACCGGCCGCGCCAAGACCTTCTGGGTGCGCAACTGCGTGGCGGTGGGCCTCGCCAGCGGCTTTCTGGAGCCGCTGGAATCCACCAGCATCCACCTCATCCACATGGCGGTGGCGCGCATCCTCGACTACTTCCCGCGCGCGGGTTTCGACGCCGCCGACATCGCCGAATACAACGCCGTTACTCGCGTGGAGTACGAGCGCATCCGCGACTTCCTGATCCTGCACTACAAGCTCACCCAGCGCGACGACTCCGAGTTCTGGAACTACTGCCGCAACATGCCCATCCCCGAGGGCCTGCAGCGCAAGCTGGACCTGTTCGCCAGCAATGGCCGCGTCTACCGCGACGGCGTGGAGCTGTTCACCGAGGTCAGCTGGCTGCAGGTGATGCTGGGCCAGCGCCTGCAGCCGCGCGGCTACCACCCCTTTGCCGACCTGCTGCCCGAGGCCGAGGTGCAGGCCTACCTGGACAACGTCCAGCGCGTGGTGGGCAAATGCGCCCAGGCCATGCCCACGCACGCCGAGTTCATCGCCAAGCATTGCGCCGCGCGGCTCGATTGAGAAGCGCGTCCGCCGCCTCGCGCCGCGCCCGGCTTGCATGCGGGCGGTGGCCGTAGCAACATCGCCGACACCACCGCCGCGCACCGGGCCTTGACGACGGCTGACGGGGGACTCGTGATGATGCACACCAGACGCAACTTCATCGCCTGCATGCTGATGGCTCTGGCTCCCTGGCGCGGGGCGACGGCCGCCGATGCCGCTAGCTTGCCGATCGATTTTGCCGAGTTTGCCGGCGGGCTGGCGCAGCCGCGCGGCCTGCTGTTCGCGCCCGACGGCAGCCTCTATGTGGCCGAGCAGCTCAGCGGCGAGATCGCGCGCATCGGTGCCGACGGGCGGCTCACGCGCATCGCGCGCGGCTTTGAAAGCCCGCACGACCTCGAACTCGACGCCGCGGGCCATCTCTACGTGGCCGACACCGGCGCCGGCCGCATCGCCAAGATCGATCGCGCTGGCGCGGTCTCGACCTTTGTCGATGAGCTCGAGTCGCCGGTCGATCTGGCGTTTGCGCCCAACGGCGAGCTCTGGGTCTGCGAGCTGACTGGCAAGGTGCGCGCCTTCGCTTCGGCCACGCGCTCGCGTACCGTCGTCGCCTTGAAGGGGCCGCATGGCCTGGCATTTGCGCGCAACGGCGATACCTTCATCAACGACTGGCGTGGCAACCAGGTCGTGCGGCTCGATGCCAAGGGCTTGTTGCACCCGTTTGCCGATCTCGCCGGCCCAGTGGGCCTGTCGTTCAGCCCGGCGGGCGAGCTGATCGTGGCGCAGCCGCAGGCGCGGCGCATCACACGCATCGGCCCCGACGGCAGGCAGCGGCTGCTGGCCGAGGGTCTCAGCGAGCCGCGCGACCCGGTGTTCGACCGCCAGGGCCGACTCTACGTGGCCGAGACCATGGCGGGCCGGGTGCTGCGCCATGCGGGGCGCTGGTAGCGGGCCGCGCTACTTGGCGGCCTGGTACACGCGCACGTAATCGATCTCCATGCGCACCGGGAAGATGGCGTCGTCCACCGGCCCGCCCAGGTCGCCGCCGATGGCGATGTTGAGGATCAGGAACTGCGGCGCGTCGAAGGGCCATTGGGCCTTGCCGGTGCCGGCGTTCTTGTAGACGAAGTGGCTCTTGCCGTCGATGCCGAAGCGCACCTGCTGGGGCGTCCAGTCCATCTGGTAGGTGTGGAAGGCGCTGCAGGCGTCGCCGACCTGGGTGGCCGCGCCCGCACCATTGCCGCCGCTGCCGGCGCTGGTGTGGGTGGTGCTGAAGACCTTGCTGGGCTCCTTGCCCACCTGTTCCATGATGTCCAGCTCGCCGGCGGCGGGCCATTCACCCTGGCTGCCGAGCATCCAGATCGCCGGCCAGGTGCCCTTGCCGCAGGGCAGCTTGGCGCGGATCTCGAAGAAACCATAGGTCCACTCGGCCTTGCCGGCGGTGATCAGGCGCGCCGAGGTATAGGGCTGGCCACCCCAGTCGGCTGCAGCGGAGAGCTGCTCCTTGCGCGCGGTGATGACCAGCTTGCCCTCGCGCTGCTCGGCGTTCTCGGCGCGCGCGGCGCTGTAGTACTGCTGCTCGTGGTTGTGCCAGCCCTGCTTGTTCATGCCAGTGTCGTAGGCCCATTTGGCGGGGTCGGGCAGGCCGGCGGCTTCGAACTCATCGGACCAGACCAGGCGGTAGCCGGCCGGCACGGCCAGGGTTTCCGGTGCGGGCGCGGGTGCGGGGGTAGGCTGGGGCGCGGTGGCGCCGCCGGCACCGCCGCAGCCGCCCAGGCTCAGTGCCGCCAGCAGCGGGGTGCAGGCCCAGCGGCGGGCAAATCGTCGGTTCATGCGTAAGCTCTCCTGTGGCTAGTGTCGTGTCGTCAACGGCGCGCGCGCCGCTCCAGCAACTGCTCGGCGTCGGCCAGCGCCTGGCGTATCGGCTTGGCGCGGTTCAGCACCTTGTCGAGTTCGGTCTGCACCACTTCCTCGGCAAACTGGTTCTGCTTGTGCACGGGCGCGGCGCTGATGCGGCGCGCCGCCTCGCGCCAGAGCCGGCGCGCCGGCTGCCCGCCCAGAAATGGCAGGGGCTCGCTGAAGAAGGCATCCTCGTGCGTGGCCAGCAGGGCCGGGAAGGCGTCGTAGGCCTTGAAGGCCTGCAGCTGCAACTGCGGGTCCAGCGTCATCAGGCGGATGAAGTCCCAGGCCAGCGCCTTGCACGCCGGCGCGGCGTGGCGCGGCATCGCGTAGAAGGCCCCGCCATAGGCGGCGCTGGCGCCCTCGGGCAGCGGCGCGGCCCGCCACAGGCCGCGCGTGCCAGGGGCGATGAAGCTGTTCAGCTGCCCCGCCAGCCAGGCGCCCGAGAGCTCGGTGGCGAGGCGGCCACGCTTGAAGCCCTCGGCCCAGTCGTTGGACCAGGCCGGCACGCGCGCGTCCAGCCCCTGCCGGCGCGCCTCCCTTGCCACCTCGAAGGCACGCTCGAAGCGCGGCGAGTTCACCAGCACGCGCGAGTCGGTATCAAAGTACAGGCCCTCGCCCAGCCGCAGGCCGCTGCGGATCAGGATGTCCTTGATCTCCTGCACATGGGCGATCAGGTAGGCGCCGGTGCGTGCCTTGATGCGCGCGCCGGCGGCCACGTAATGCTCCCATGAGCGCGTGAGATCGTCTTCGGCGAGCGCCGCGCGGCTCAGAATGTCCTGCCGGTACAGCAGGGTGCCGGGCCCGATGTCGGCCGGCATGGCCACCACCGCGCCGTTGCGTGCGACCGCCTGTTCATAGGCATAGGGCACCAGGCGCCCACGAAAGCGCTCGACCTCATAGGGCGGCTGCCGCAGATCCTCCAGCCCGCCACCCTGGGCAAAGCGGCCGACGAAGCTCGACTCCAGCGCCATCACGTCCGGCAGGGCCACCGCGGTGGAGAGCGCCGTGGTCATGGCGGTGTGGTGGTCGCTGTACTGGCGGCTCAGCACGCGCAGCTCCACCTCGGGATGCAGGCGCTGCCAGGCCGGCGTGGCGGCGCGGGCGATTTCGTCCACCAGCGGAAAGGCGGCCACCGTGAGCACGGCGCGCGCGCCCGCGCGCACCGGCAGGGCCGCGGCGAGGCCCGCCCCCAGCAAGGTGCGGCGCCGTGTCATCGTGCCAGACCGTAGCTGGCGATGGCGCGCGGCGGCAACTCCGCCACGCAGGCCAGCTCGTCGATGCACAGCACAAAGCGCAGCGCCGCCTCGCTCCGGTTCAGCACCACCAGGGCCAGCTCGCCATCCGCGTTGAGTGCCGCCGTACACTCCAGATCCTGCTTGCTGGCCGCGCACAGCAGGCGCTGCGCGCCGGGCCTGATGAAGCGCGCGAAATGGCCCAGGTAATGGTAGGAGCTCTGCGGCATCAGCAGCCCGCAGCTGCGATCCGCCAGCATCGGCGCGCTGCAGAGATTGCCCACATGGTTGGGGCCACCGGTCTCGTCCAGCAGCAGGTTCCAGTCGATCCAACCCACCGTCCAGCGATTCAGGTCATTGATGATGTTGCGCGCATAGCGCTCGCCCAGCGCCCAGGAACCCAGGTGCGGGCCGCCCTCCTGGCAGCCCTCGGTGAAGAGCAGCTGCTTGTCGGGCCAGGCGTCGTGCACCAGCCGCACATGGTCAAAAGCATCCTCGCCATACCAGTGGAAACCGCAACCCCAGACATAGCGCGCCGCCTGCGCGTCTGCGTAGACGGTGTCGGCACGCTGCACCATCTGGTCGCGGTTGTGATCCCAGATGACGATCTTCACCTCGCCCAGGCCGGCGGCATGCAGCGCCGGGCCGAGATGGTCGCGCACGAAGTCGCGCTCCTCGGCGGCGCTGTAGATGCAGGAGTCCCAGCGCTGCGTGGCGTCGGGCTCGTTCTGCACCGTCACGCCCCAGACCGGCACGCCCTCGGCCGCATAGGCCTGGATGAAGCGCACATAGCATTGCGCCCAAGCGGCGGCGTATTGCGGCAGCAGCTTGCCGCCCTGGTTCATCTGGCCGTTGCTTTTCATCCAGGCCGGCGGGCTCCAGGGCGAGACCAGCAGCTTGATGGGCTGCGCCGCCACCGCCTGCGCCGCCTTGATCATGGGCAGCAGGGCGCGCCGGTCGCGCTCGATCGAGAAATGCTGCAAGGTCGCATCGCCGGGCACCTCGGCATGCGCATAGTTGCCCAGCGCGAAGTCGCAGCTGTTCATGTGCACGCGGCAGAGCGTGTAGCCATGGCCCTGCGCCGCATCGAAATAGGCGTGCAGCAGGCGTTCCGCCTCGGCCCATGGCAGCTGTTGCCAGGTCACGGCGGTGGCCTCGGTGAAGGCGCCGCCAAAGCCCTCGATGCGCTGGAAGCGCTTGTGGCTGTTCACCATCAGCTGCGGCAGGCCGCGGGCGGCCTCGGCCAGATCCGCTGCCGGCCGCAAGGCCAGCGACGGTTGCGGCGCCAGCTGCAGCGCCGCGCTGCTGCCCTGGCCGAGGGCGCTGAGCACGCAGCGCAAGTCGCCGGTGCGGGAGGGGGGCGTGAAACTCATGGGCAGGTGGGCCGCGCTGCCGCGGCATGGGTGGCAAGAGGACGCTTTTGGTTTTATGAAAGCGCTTTCTTTTTTCAGAATAGGGCCTCGTCGGCCGGCGGTCAATGAGAAAAGCACGGCCCGCGTGGCGCGCCCGGCGGGGCGCCGGGAAAACCATTGCTTGATGGCTGAAAGCGCTTTCATTAACATCACGGACATGGCAAACACGGTCTCCACCCTCACCTACCCGCGGCTGCTCGGCGATATCGGCGGCACCAATGCCCGCCTGGCCTGGGCACATGAGGCGGGCGCGCCGCTGTCTGACATCGCCAGCTACCGCTGCGCCGAGCATGGTTCGCTGGCGGCGGCCATCCAGCGCTATCTGTCGGACCATGGCAAGCAGCAGGGCCCGCGAGCCTGCGCCATCGGTATCGCCAATCCGGTCACCGGCGACGAGGTCAGGATGACCAACCACCATTGGTCCTTCTCGATCGCCTCGCTGAAGAAGGAACTGGCGGTGAACCGGCTGGCGGTGGTGAACGACTTCACGGCGCTGGCCCTCTCCCTGCCGGCCCTGGGCCCCGACGAACTGCTGCCCCTGGGCCCGGGCGCGGCGATTGCCGACGAGGCCATGGCCGTGCTGGGGCCAGGCACCGGCCTGGGGGTATCGGGGCTGCTGCCCGCGCCCGGTGGCGGCTACCTGCCGGTGGCGGGCGAAGGCGGGCACAGCACGCTGGCGGCCAACGACGCGCAGGAGGCCGCGGTGATCGAGTGGCTGCGTGGGCGCTTCGGCCATGTCTCGGCCGAGCGCGTGCTGTCCGGCCCGGGCCTGGTGAATCTCTACGAGGCGGCGGCCGGCCTGGCGGGCCAGGCCGCGCTGACGCTCACGCCGGCCGAGATCGTGGACGGCGCACGCCACAGCGGCGACCCGCTGTGCCGCCTCGCCATCGAGCTGTTCTGCCGCTTCCTCGGCAGCTTTGCCGGCAATGTGGCGCTGACGCTGGGCGCGCGCGGCGGCGTCTACATCGGCGGCGGCATCGCACCGCGCCTGCTGCCCGAGCTGCGCGCCTCGCGCTTCCGCGAGCGCTTCGAGGGCAAGGGACGCTTCCAGGCCTATCTGGCGCAGATCCCCTGCTGGCTGATCAACGCCGAGGTCTCGCCGGCCCTGATCGGCGCCTCGCGCGCGCTGGACATCGAGCGCTTCTGCGCGCGCGCCTGAGCCTCGCTCAGCGCTGGCCCGCCGACGCCCTGCCCTGGCGCCGCGCATACCAGGCGGGCCGCTCGGGCTGCGGCCGCGGGCCGATCAGCTGCACGCACTGGGCCTCGATCTCGCCCAGCAGCCGCGCCAGGAAGGCAACGAAATCCTGCGTGGCCTCGTCGCGCCGCGCATCCGGCCGCAGCAGCGCGCTAAAGGGTGGCGCGTCGGGGCTGTCCCAGTCCAGCAGCACCGGCTGAAGCAGGCCGTCGCGCACATGGTGCCAGACCGACAGATCCGCAAAGCGGCCCACGCCCTGGCCGTGCAGCACCGCCTGCAGCGCGTCGTCGCGGCTCTCGCAGGTCAGCCAGCCGCGCACCGCCACCTCCTCGACCTCCTCGCCGCGGCGGTGGCGCCACAGATCCAGCACCGTGCCCTCGGGCGAGCGCACCAGCACGCAGTCGTGCTGCGCCAGTTCGGCGGGCCGCGCCGGCACCGCGTGCGTGCGCCAATAGGCCGGGCTGGCGCAGACGATCAGCCGGCTTTGCGCCAGCGGGCGCTTCACCAGGTCCAGCGCGCCGGGCCAGCCCAGCGCGATCAGCACGTCGAAGCCGCGCGCCTCGGCATCGGTGACGGTCAGCTGGTCCACCGTGCGCAGCTCGATCTGCACATGCGGGTGCTTGTCGCGGTAGCCCGGCAGCGCCGGGATCAGCAGCGCGCGCGCCAGCAGGGCCGGCGCACCGACCACCAGGGTGCGCGCCCGCACCGGGCCGGCGGCCGCGCGGTCGGCCTCGGCCAGCTGGGCCAGCAGTGGCGCGCAGGCTTCGCGGTAGGCCGCGCCCTGTAGTGTGAGCGCCAGGCCGCGCGTGCTGCGCTCCAGCAGCCGGACGCCCAGCTCGCGCTCCAGCGCCCCCACCAGCTTGGTGACCGCCGGCACGCTGAGCTCGAAACGCCGCGCGGCCGCCGAGAAACTGCCTTCCTCGGCGGCCGCGATGAAGTACTGAAGGGCGCGCAGCTTGTCCATGCTTTAACCATTGGTTCAAACCCATTGTGCCGCGGCGGCGCTTTCTGCTTTGCCCATGCCTGCCTACAGTCCGAGCCATCGCCCCTCCTTCCCATCTCGCTGCCCACGCACCGATCGGAGCAAGCCATGCCCTCACTGCTGCAGATCACCCTCCTCGCCGCCTGCTGCCTGCTGGGCCCGGCCGGGCAGGCGCATGCCACCGAAGCCGGCGCCGCCAATGCCGGCAAGGCCTTGCGCCTGCTCGTGCCCCTGCCGGCCGGAGGCCCGAGCGACTTCATCGCACGCCAGGCCGCCCAGCATCTGTCGGAAGCGCTGGGCCAGACCGTGATCGTGGAGAACAAGCCCAGCGGCAACGGCCTGCTGGCCGCCCGCGAGGTGGCCGCCGCCGGGCCGGAGGGCCAGACCCTGCTGTATGCCCCCGGCTCGATGATCGCCACGCCCCTGCTCGCCAAGGGCTCGGGCTTCGACTGGGTGCAGGAGCTCGCGCCGCTCGGCAAAATCGGCCGTGTGCCCTTCGGGCTGGCCGTGCATCCGGCGCTGCCCGTGACAACGGTCGCCGAGCTGGCCACGCATGCGCGCAGCCAGCCGGGCAGGCTGAATGTGGCGACCAGCACGCCCAGCGAGATCATGGCGGCGGCGCAGTTCATGCAGGCCGCCGGCGTGGAGCTGACGCGCGTGCCCTACCGCGGCGCCACGCAGGCATTGCCGGATCTGCTGGCCGGCCGCGTGCAGCTGATGTTCGGCCCGCTCGCCGCGCTGCAGGCGCAGGTCAGGGCCGGGGCGCTGCGCCTGCTAGCGGTGCTCGGCCCGGAGCGCAGCGCCGCCTTCCCCGAGGTGCCGACCATGCGCGAAGCCGGCTTCGCGGGCGTGGCGGTGCCCACCTGGCAGGCCTTGTACGTGTCGGCGCGCGTGGCCGGCACGCGCCAGCAGCAGCTCGCCCGTGCCCTCGCCACGGTGGCGGCGCGGCCGGACATGCGTGCCGAGCTGGACAAGCGCCTGCTGGCCGTCGAGACCAGCTCGCCGCAGGAACTCGCGGCCACCATCGCGCAGGACCTGGGCAGCTGGGCGGCGCTGATCGAGGCCTACAAGCTGACGGCGGATTGACGCGGCCTTCACGCACCCGGGTCGGCGATGCGGCTGCTGTTCTGCTCCACCGGCGGCGCCGGCCATCTCCAGCCGCTGCGCCCGCTCGCGCTGGCGCTGCAGCGCCAGGGCCACGCCATTGGATGGGTCAGCGCACCCGACGCCCTGCAAATGCTCGCCGGCCAGGGCATCGCGCTGTTCCCGGCCGGCCTGGACTTCGAGACCAGCCGGCGCCAGTTCCGCGCCCAGCACCCCGAGCTGCTCGAGCTCGAGGCTGAGCAGCGCTCGGCGCAGACCTTTCCGCGCCTCTTCGGCGGCAGCCTGGCGCCGGCGATGCTGGCGGGCGTGAACGCGGCGATCGCGCAATGGCGGCCCGAGCTGATGGTGCTGGAGCCGGCGGCCCTGGCCGGACCGCTGGCCTGCGCCCTGCATGGCCTGCGCTACCTCACCCACGGCTATGGCCTGCCGCTGCCGCCCACCTACCTGGAGGCGGCGACGCAATGCTTCGCGCCCAGCTGGGCGGCGCATGGCCTGGCCGCGCCGGCCGCGGGCGGCCTGTACCGGCATGGCTACATCGACATCGCCCCGCCCAGCCTGCAGCCGCCAGGCCACGCCGGCCCGCCGGCCCCGCGCCGGCTGGCACTGAACCCCTACGCGCCGCGCGCCGCTGCCGGCCCGGCGCTGCCCGAGGCGCTGCAGCGCGCGCTGCAGGCCGGCAGGCGGCCGCGCGTCTACCTCAGCTTCGGCACCGTCTTCAACCGGCAGCCCGCCCTGGTGGCGGCCGCGCATGCGCTGCTGGGTCTGGGCGCCGAGCTCGTCGTCACCGTTGGCGCGGATGGCGATCCCCAGCGCTTCGCCCCCCACCTGCCGCGGCTGCATGTGCACCGCTTCATCGATCAGGCCGCCCTGCTGCCCTGCTGCGACGCGGTGGTCTCGCATGGCGGCGCCGGCACCCTGCTGGGGGCGGCCGCGCATGGCCTGCCCCAGCTCGTGCTGCCCCAGGGCGCGGACCATTTCCGCAACGCGCGCGCCCTGGCCGCGGCCGGCGCCGGCCTGGTGGTGGCGCCGGCGGCGCAGACGGCCGACGGCCTGCGTGCCGCGGCGCGGCAGCTGTTCGCCGGCGGCCCATACGCCGCCGCGGCCCGGCGCCTGGCGGCCGAGATGGCTGCGATGCCGGGCGCCGACGCGCTGGCCAGCGCCCTGGCCGACGGCACGGCCCTGGCCTAACCCGGTGCGGGCACGTCCCGACTCAGCGGCTCAAACCAGCACACCGACGAGCAGCACCGCCCAGGCGGCGACGCAGGCACCGATGGACACATGGACGATGCTGGCGACGAGCAGTGCGTCGCCCCGCGAGCGGCTCAGCGCGCAGAGCCCGTGGTACAGCGTGCCGCAGGAAAGGCCCAGCCCCAGCACCATGGCGCAGGACCCCAGCAGCGGATCGGGCGCCAGCACCCCCAGCCCGGAGAGCCACATCGGCACCGGGCCGATCGCGGCGAGCCGATAGGCATCGTCGTGGCCGAGCGGCAAGCCCACCGTCCTGGCCACCTGCTTGAGCAGCCAACCCAGCAGGACGAAGCTGAACACCTCGGCGATGAAGAGGAATCCCATCAGGTCCTGGACCGGCTTGCGGCTCAGCATCTCGGGCAAGTAGCCCGTCTGCCGACCGCTCGCCACCAGCAGGGACACCGGCGTCACCAGCACCGCCGGCAGGACGAGGAAAATGAACAGGCGCTGCACGTCAAGGCGCCGCTCGATCAGCTCGGGCCAGGCGCTATCCAGCGAGATCGGTATCCTGGACAAACTACGAAGGTTCATGCGGCACTCCCGACAAGGTGGTCTCGAGTGCGTAAACAATATCATGTTGTGATACTAAATTCAATCATGAAACCAGCATCGACGCGCGCGGGCAAGGCAAGGGCCACGGTGGGCAAGCGCGACTACGAACGCTTGTCCGATTTCCGGCATCGCCTGCGCCAGTTCCTGCGCAACAGCGAATTGCTGTGCAAGCGCTTCGGCCTGACCGCCCTGCAATACCAGCTGCTGCTGCATGTGATGGGCTTCCCCGAACGCAGCTGGGCCACGGTGGGCGAGCTGGCGCAGCGGCTGCAAGCGCATCACCATGGCGTGGTGGCGCTGGTCGACCGCTGCGCCGAGCTCGGCCTGCTGGAGCGCCGACCGGGCCGCGAGGATCAGCGCGTGGTGGAGATCCATCTGCTTGAGAAGGGCGAGCGCGTGCTGGAGGAGCTGGTGGCGCTGCACAAGGGCGAGCACCGGGCGCTGCTGAAGGAGTTCGGCGCAACGCCGTGACGCAGCATTTTTTGCGCATATCGAAAACCGCTTTGCTTCGTGGCGTCGGCGGCCCGGGCTGACTAGATTGGGTGGCTTCACCGATCCTTTGCGAAGCCATGCGCCCCCAGCACCTCACCCGCCTTGCCCCCCTCCTCGCCCTCGGCCTGATCCCCTGCGCCGCCCAGGCCACCAACGGCTACTTCTCGCATGGCTACGGCGTCAAGGCGCTGGGCCAGGCCGGCGTGGGCATCGCCTGGTCGCAGGACGCGCTGGCGGCCGCCACCAACCCGGCCGGCACCGCCCTGGTGGCGGAGCAGGCCGGGCCGCAGGCGCGCCTGGACCTGGGCCTGAGCTGGTTTGCGCCGCGCCGCAGCGCCGAGATCCAGGGCAATGCCTTCGGCGCGGATGCCAGCTATAGCGGCAACGGCAGGAAGAACTTCTTCATCCCCGAGTTCGGCTATGTGCGCGCCTTGTCGCCGCGCCTGAGCGCCGGCCTGGCCGTGTACGGCAACGGCGGCATGAACACCGAGTACGCCAGCAACCCCTATGCGCGCTTCGGCGCCAGCGGCACCGCGGGGGTGAATCTGGAGCAGCTCTTCGTCGCGCCCTCGATTGCCTGGAAGCCCGGCGCCGACCACAGCCTGGGCCTGGCCGCCAACATCGCCTACCAGCGCTTTGCGGCCCAGGGCCTGGGCCTGTTCGCGGGCTTCTCGCAGGCACCCGGCCAGCTCAGCGACCGGGGCACGGACAGCAGCCTGGGCCTGGGGTTGCGCCTGGGCTGGCAGGCGCGCCTGAGCCCCGAGCTGACGCTGGGCCTGAGCTGGGCCTCCAAGGTGCACGGCCGGTTCAAGGACTATGCCGGCCTGTTCGCCGATGGCGGGCGCTTCGACGTGCCCGAGAACTACGGCATCGGCCTGGCCTGGCAGGCCGGCCGCGACTGGATCCTGGGCGCCGATGTGCAGACGATCCGCTACAGCCGCGTGGCGGCGGTGGGCCACTCGCTGGCGCGCCTGCTGCAGGGCCAGCCCCTGGGTGCGGCCGAGGGCCCGGGCTTCGGCTGGCGCGACCTGACGGTGCTCAAGCTGGCCGTCAGCCACCAGCTCAGCCGCGAGCTGACGCTGCGCGCCGGCATCAGCCATGCGCGCCAGCCGGTGCCGGCCGGCGAGACCCTGTTCAACATCCTGGCCCCCGGCGTGGTGCAGGACCATGTCTCGCTGGGCGCGAGCTGGCAGCTCGGCGGCGGCGAGCTCAGCGGCTACCTCGCCTACGCCCCGGGCAAGACGGTGCGGGGCAGCGGCTCGATCCCGGCGGGCCTGCCGCCGGCCGGCTTCGGCGGCGGCAATGCCCATGTGCGCCTGCAGGAGACCCTGCTGGGCATCTCCTACGGCTGGCGGCTTTGATAGCTTGCCCGCGGCGGGCCGAAATGCTTTGCTGAATTTCTTGGAGGACAAGGCCCGCGCCGCGCGCGAAAAATGCACAACGCATAACGAGAGCCCTGCAACGTGAATTTCCAGCAATTGCGATCCGTCCGCGAAGCCCAGCGCCGCGACTTCAATCTCACCGAGGTGGCCAACGCCCTGCATACCTCGCAGCCCGGCGTGAGCCGCCAGATCCGCGAACTGGAGGACGAACTGGGCATCGAGATCTTCGTGCGCGCCGGCAAGCGTCTTACCGGGCTCACCGAACCGGGCCGCCAGGTGCTGCCCATCGTCGAGCGCCTGCTGCACGAGGCCGACAACCTGCGGCGCGCCGGCGACGACTTCGCCCGCGCCGGCAGCGGCACGCTGCGCATCGCCGCCACCCACAGCCAGGCACGCTATGCGCTGCCGCCGGTGGTGCGCGACTTCCGCGCTGCCCACCCCGACGTGCTGCTGCACATGCAGCAGGGCTCGCCGCAGCAGGTGGCGCGCCTGCTGCTGGACGGCGATGCCGATGTGGGCATCGCCACCGAGGCGCTGGCCCAGTACGACGAGCTGGTGGCCCTGCCCTGCTACCGCTGGACCCACACCGTGCTGGTGCCGCCCGAGCATGCGCTGGCGCGCGAATCGGCCGAGGGTCAGGTCTTGACGCTGGAGCGGCTGGCCCAGTTCCCCATCATCACCTACGAGAGCGGCTACACCGGCCGCTCGCACATCGACGACGCCTTCCGCGCCGCCGGGCTGGAACTGAACGTGGTGCTGGTGGCCATGGATGCCGACGTCATCAAGACCTATGTGGAGCTGGGCCTGGGCGTGGGCATCGTGGCCGCCATCGCCTACGACGAGGAGCGCGACAAGCAGCTGCATCCGATCGACGGCCGCCATCTGTTCGCCGACAACATGACGCGGCTGGCGGTGCGCAAGGACGCCTATCTGCGCGACTACGTCTACGCCTTCATCTCCACCTTCGCCGCGCCGCTGACGCGCGCGACCGTCGCCGAGGCCAGGCTGGGCCTGCTGGCGGCCTGACGCAAGCTGGGGCGCAAGGCCCCATCGCCACCCAAGCTTCGAGATCCCCGTTCTACCAACCGACACAGGAATGCACATGACCAGCCTACGCCTGGGCGACCTCGCCCCCGACTTTGAACAGGACTCCACCGAAGGCCGCATCCGCTTTCACGCCTGGCTGGGCGAAAGCTGGGGCGTGCTGTTCTCGCACCCCGCCGACTTCACGCCCGTCTGCACCACCGAGCTCGGCCGCACGGCCAAGCTCAGGGACGAGTTCGCGCGCCGCAACGTCAAGGCCATCGCGCTCTCGGTGGACCCGGTGGACAAGCACCATGCCTGGATCGTCGACATCAACGACACGCAGGGCACCGAGCTCAACTTCCCGATCCTGGCCGATGCCGACCGCAAGGTCAGCGAGCTCTACGACCTGATCCACCCCAACGCCAGCAGTACCGCGACGGTGCGCTCGCTCTTCATCATCGATCCGGCCAAGAAGGTGCGCCTGATCATCACCTACCCGGCCAGCACCGGGCGCAACTTCGACGAGATCCTGCGCGTGATCGACTCGCTGCAACTCACCGACGAACACAGCGTGGCGACCCCGGCCAACTGGAAGGAGGGCGACGATGTCGTGATCGTGCCCTCCTTGCAGGACCCGGCGCTGCTGGAACAGAAGTTCCCGCAGGGCTGGGATGCGGTGCGCCCCTATCTGCGCTACACCGCGGCACCAAAGCGCGCCGCCTGAGGCCGCGCCGGCAGCCGCGCCGGCGGCACGGCCTCAGGGATTGCGCGGCAGCACCGTCAGCACGCGCACGATGAAGGCGTGCAGTTCGCCCATGTAGTTCTGCAGGAACTGCCGGGTGCCCTCGTCGGTGACCTCGCCGTCGGCGGTGATGAGGCCGGGCTTGAACTGGATATAGGCCTCCACCTGGTTCATCAGGGGCGAGTTGCAGAAGCACAGCACGCCGCGCAGGCTCTGCTGTGCCACCGCGGTGCCGATGGCGCCCGGCGAGGTGCCGATCACGCCCGAGGGCTTGCGCGTGAACGAGTTCTTGCCCCAGGGCCGGCTGGCCCAGTCGATGGCGTTCTTCAGCGCGCCGGGGATCGAGCGGTTGAACTCGGGCGTGACGAACAGCACCGCGTCGACATCCGCGATGGCCTGCTTGAAGGCGCGCGCCACCGGCGGATAGTCGGCGTCGTAATCCTGGCTGTAGAGCGGCAGGTCCCTGATGGCGATCTCGCTGAGCACCAGCTCGGGCGGCGCCAACCGCACCAGCGCCTTGGCGAGCAGGCGGTTGATGGACGTCGACGAGAGGCTGCCGACGAAATAGCCGACCTTGTAGCTGGCCATACGCTGCTCCTTGGAAGTTTGGGCTGGAGCCTGTTTCTACGCCGATGGGGATGGGGCCACAAGCGTTTTCCGCGCGGAGGCGACGGTGATGGCCGCATGGCCGCGGTGATGCATGAACTCGCGCAGCACCAGCAGGCTCGCAGCCGCTTCGCGACCGGGCGGCAGCCCCTGCAACGCGCCGCTCTGGCCATGCGCGGCCAGGGCCAGGCGCTGGAACCACTGCTCGACCAGCTCCACCGTCAGGGTCGGGCCGGACACCGCGGCCCAGGCCTGCAAGGCCGGCGCCGTGCTCCAGAGCGCGGCACCGTGCGCCGCCGGAGCCACCGGAGCCCCCGGCCGCATCAACTCATCCTCGATGAAGTCGATGGCGCGCTCGATCTCGCCGGAGCGCGGCGGATCGTGCCGGAACAAGTCGCCGGCGATCTGCGTCGCTGCGGTCTCAAGCAAGGCATCCAATTCGTTAGCCTGCGATCCTGCATCGGTGGGCGGGCTGGCATTCGAGGCAAGGCGGGTCAGATCATGGGTGCTCATGGCATACCTTTCGAGTTTGGCCCGCGCGCGCTTCAGGCCTTGCGGATCCAGCTCGGCGCGATCGCCGTGCCCAGGCCGGCGCCGTAGCCAAGGTAGATGTTCAAGCCGGCCAGCGGCTCGAGGTAACGCGCATTCTTCAGGCCACCGGCGTCGACCACCGCAAAGCCGAGGCTCTGCGCGATCGCGCTGGCGGTCTGCTTCGCGCGCTCGCTGTCGCTGGCCACGAACACCTCGACCTTGCGGCCCTGGCCGAAGTCCGGGCCCTCGGCCAGCACCTGTGCGAAGACGGTGTTGAAGGCCTTGACGAGCTCGACACCGGGAAGCGCCTTGGCGATCTCCTCGGCCGCCGAGCTGCTGTGGCCTATCGTCAGGCCCATGTAGTCGGCCGTCAGCGGGTTGGTGATGTCGATCACCACCTTGCCCTTGAGCTCGCCGACGGCCTGCAGCGCGCCGACCGCATCGGCATAGCCGGTGGCGAGGATGAGGGCATCGGCGTCGGCCGCTGCGCCGGCGGAAGCCACGGCCTTGGCACCGGGGTTGGCGGCGGCCAGCTGGGCCGCCTTGGCGCCGTTGCGTGCCGTCACGCTGACCTGGTGGCCGGCGCGGACGAGTTGGCTGACAAAGGCCGAGCCCATGGGGCCGGCGCCGATGACGGTGATCTTCATGACTTGTTTCCTCGGGTTGCTGCAGCGATTTGCTGCGATGAATGAAACTGTAGAAGCGCCATGGATAGAGATAAACAGGCCAAACAAGGTTTGACTGTCTCGCCATACGAGACAATCTCGGCCCATATGGACAAGTTCACCGAAATGCAGGCCTTCGTCGCCGTGGCCGATGCCGGCAGCTTTGTCAAAGCCGCCGAGACGCTCGGCGTCTCGAAAGCGGCGGTCTCGCGCTACCTGGCGGAACTGGAAGCGCGCCTGGGGGTCAGGCTGCTGCATCGCACCACGCGCAAGCTCTCGCTGACACCGGAAGGCGAGGTCTTCCAGGCGCGCTGCCGCGACTTGCTGGGCGGGGTCAGCGAGGCCGAAGCGGAAATCACCTCGAGCAGCGGCGAGGCCAGCGGCCTCTTGCGCATCAACGTGCCCTTCTCCTTCGGCCTGCTGCACCTCGCGCCGCTGTGGGCCGAGTTCATGGCGCAGCACCCGCAGGTGGTGCTGGACGTGACCCTGGCCGATCGCGTGGCCGATCTCGTCGAGGAGGGCTTCGACCTGGCGGTGCGCATCGCGCGCCTGCCCAACTCGTCGCTGGTGAGCCGGCAGCTCACCTCAACACGCATGGTGCTGTGCGCCTCGCCGACCTATCTGCAGACGCGCGGCCACCCCGGCCACCCCTCCGAGCTGGCCGACCACGACGTGCTGACCTACAGCCTGTTCTCGATGGGCGAGCAATGGGAGTTCACGGGTTCCGAGGGGGCGGTCACGGTCAGGGTGAGGCCGCGCCTGCGCACCAACAGCGGCGACACCTGCCGCGTTGCCGCGCTGCGCCACCAGGGCATCGTGCTGCAACCCAGCTTCCTGGTCGGGCCCGACCTGCAGGCCGGCACCCTGGTGGAAGTGATGCCGGCCTGGCGCTCGATCGAGTTGGGCGTCTACGCGGTCTATCCCTCGCGCAAATTCGTCTCGCCCAAGGTCCGGCTGATGATCGATTTCCTGGCCAAGGCCTTCCGCACGCGCGCCTGGCCCGCGTGAACGCTCAGCGCCCGAAGCGCCGCGGCGCAAAGGCCTCGGCCTCGGCCTCGGTATAGGGCGTGCCGCCCTCGATCAGGTCGGCCAGCAGCCTGGCGCTGGCCGGCCCCAGGGTGAAGCCCTGATGGCCATGGCCGCAGTTGATCCACAGCCCGGGGTGCCGCGGCGCCGCGCTGCCGGAACAGCGCGGCATAACGCTCCACCAGCTCGCCCGGGTCGCTGACGTTGCAGGACTCCAGCCAATGCACGGCGCCCGCCAGCGGCAGGCGAAACGCCTATTCGGCCGCGGCGAGCGCGCGCCCATCCAGCGCCCAGAACCAGAATCTCTGGTGCCATGAAATCGCTGTTGCCGTCGTCACTATGAGCTAGCGACTGTAGGCGACGCGGGTGCTGGGCTATGCCTCGATGCGGCTGCTCGGGTCGCGGTCGCGCTCGTAGTGTCGGGCCAGCGGAAACGGCGGCAGCCAGGACTCGCGGCGGAGGGTCCAGATTTCGTAGCTTGGCGTCAGCTGATCGGGCGCATCCAGCGAGCCCAGGTTCACCTCGACCTCGTCGGCACTGCGCGAGAACACGGAGGAGCCGCAGCGCGGGCAGAAATGCCGCCCGGCATACGCGCCCGTCTCGCCTTCCACCACCAGCGCCTGCTGCGGAAACACCGCCGACGCATGGAACAGCGCGCCGTGATGCTTGCGGCAATCGAGGCAGTGGCAAATGCCGACCCGGTAGGGCCGCCCCGACGCCACCAAGCGCACCTGGCCGCACAGGCAGCCTCCCGTGAATCGGTCCATGCTGTGTCTCCTTCCGTGCCGAGCACCGGCATCGAATGGCAGCATTTTGATTCAGGCCGTCATCTCGCGCCGCCCCCGCTCGGGCGCTCCTCGACCGGCCCCGACAGGCTGTGCAGAAAGGCGATCAGCTGCCGCGACTCGTCATCCGACAGCCGGATCGGCTGCCGCCCCGCCACGGCGGCACCGGGGCGGGCCAGCTCGGTCTGCCCGGTGGCGGCGGCCGGCGCGCGCCGGTAATGCGCCAGCACCTCGTCCAGCGTCGCCAGCTGGCCGGCGTGCATATAGGGCGGACGCAGCGCGATATTGCGCAGCCCCGGGGTCTTGAACGCGCCCTCCATGGCGGGGTCCTGGTCGGCCATGAAGCGCAGCTCGGCGCAGGCCTCGGCCGGCGCGTCGCTGTAGCGGCCCAGGCAGTTGAACTCGTCGGCCTGCACCTTGGCGATGGCCGGCGCGCGGCCGCGGTCGGGGCGGGCGGGGTCGCGCGGCGGCACGCCGGTGTTGTGGAAATGCTGGTCGCTGAACAGCGGGCCGTTGTGGCAGGTGGAGCACTGCGCCTTGCCGATGAAAAGGCGCAGGCCCTGCACCTCGTCGCGCGACAGCTGCTGCTGCCCGGCCGCATCGCCGGCCTGCAGGGCTTGCACATAGCGGTCGAAGCGCGACGCGCCGTAGGCCAGGCTGCGCTCGTAGGCGGCCAGGGCCTTGCCCAGGTTGGCAAACACGCGGTTGACGCTGTCGCGCTGCGCCTCGCTCATGCGCGACCAGGCCTGGCGCTCGTCGGGCGTGCCGGCCGGGGCGGCGTCGGCGGGCAGCCCGCTGAGCGGCGGGAATGGCCCGAACACGGCCTCGTAGCCGGGGCGATAGTGGCTGCGCAGTTGCTGCACCAGGCGCGTGCGGTTGCTGCCATGCTCGAGGCCATCCTCCAGGGGTCCGAGCGCCTGCGACCACAGGCTGTCCTTGCGGCCGTCCCAGAACAACCAGGGGCTGTGCGCCGCCGCGGGCACGCTCATGGTGCGGCGCTGGCCCGTGCCGACCCCGCGGCCCAGCGCCCGGTCGTCCTGGAACTGGCGCTGCGGGTCATGGCAGCTGGCGCAGGAGACCTTGCCGTCGCGCGACAGGCGCGCATCGGCGAACAGCTGCCGGCCCAGCGCCGCCGCCGCGGGCTGGTCGGCCACGGCATTGGAGGGGTCCGGCGGCGGTGCGGGCAGGCGCGCCAGGCTCATCGAGGCGAGCTGCGCGCGCTCGGCCTGCGACCAGCGCTCGCCGCCCGCGGCCTCGCGTCCGGCACCGCAGGCGGGCAGCGCGAGCAGCATGGTGGCGATCAGCATGGCTTGGTGCTTCATGGGGTCTCCCTTCAACAAGTGCCGACGTCAGCGCTGCAGGCCGGCGTCGGTCATGACGAGGTTGAACACGGCCTGGTCGCGCGCGCCGGCCGCATCGATGTCCAGGCGCAGATCCCACCAACCGGTCATGCTGAACTTCATGCCCTCGATCACATAGGTGCCGGGGACGGGTTCCTTGGTGACGCGCGGTTGGGTGGGCAGGCCATGGCCATGCTGCGGCATGCCGCCGGCGATGCTGATGCGCGCCTGGCTCACCGGCTGACCCTCGGCGGTGGCGAGCTTGAGCCGCCAGGCATGCATCTGGCCGACGGCCGGGCCCTGCGCGGGCGGCTCCATCGCCACCACAAAGCGGCGCTGCACGCTCGGGTGCTGCAGGCTCAGGTCGAGGTCGGCCGGCGGGGTACCGCAGGCCGTGAGCAGGCCCGCCAGCGCGGTGCTGGCGGCGGCGACCAGGGCGAACGAGAGGGAAGATCGAGACATGGTGAGGACTCCTTGCTGAAGCTGAACGGATTGGCGGTACGAACTTTCGTTGGCGCCGCCGCCGCGCGACAGCGGATTGCGATCGGCCGTCGGATTCCATCCGGCAAGGGTTGGGTGCGGCGATCGAACGGTCGATCCGGCCGCTCAGGCGCAGCCCGGCCCGCCGGGCGGCCCGTCGGTACCGTTCGCCACCGTTCGGTCGCCGGCAGGCACCACTGCGGCACTGCCGCGCACGGCTCGTCTCATACGGCTTTCGGGCCGGCGCCGCGGCGCCGAAAGTCTGGCTGTCGACCACATCCCGTCGTCGACCAAACTCAAGGAGTTTTCACCATGAACGCCAACCAGCAAACCCCCAGCACCAACAACTGCGGCTGCGCCGCCTGCCCCGGCCAGCAATGCCCCTGCGGCTGCCAGCCAGGCGCCACGGCGCAGGCCTGCGCCTGTGGCCCGCAATGCAAGTGCGGCGCCAATTGCGCCTGCCCCAAGGCCTGAGTCCGCGGGTGCGGCAACCCCACCCTTGCTGCCCCGCGCTTGGCTGGCGGCATGGGTGGCCCTAGAGTGGCGCTGTTGCCCGCTCAGCGATCCAGACCCGATCCAAGCCCATCATGTCGTCTTCCAAGTTTCGAACCGCCAGCCTCTGGCCCGACACGCTCGGCGGCGCGCTGCGCATCGCCCTCGTCGCCGCGCTGGTCTGGGCCCTGGCGGCGACCCTGCTGTTCTTCCTCGCCCCGGGGCTGGAGACCTTTCCCAGGCTGCTGATGTTCTCGGAATGCGTCGGCCTGACGATGCTCGTCTGCACCCTGCTGCTCAGGCGCACTCGCCATTTCGCGCAGCTGCAGACCGGCACGCGCTGGCTGCTCACCGGCGCGATCGCGATCCCGACCGGCTATTTCGTGGGCCACCAGATCGCCTTCCTGCTGCTGGGCGAGCCGGCGCGCATGGTCGGGCACGAGCAGGTCAGCGTGGTTCCCATCATCTTCACCGTGCTGGTCGGCGGGCTGGCGCTGCATTACTACGCCACGCGCGAGCAGCTCGCCAACGAGGCCGCCACGCGCTCGGAAGCGCAGCGCCTCGCGGTCGAAGCGCAGCTGCGCCTGCTGCGCGCGCAGCTCGAGCCGCACATGCTCTTCAACACCCTGGCCAATGTCCGCTCGCTGCTCAGGGAAGACGTGGGGCGGGCCGAGTCGATGATCGACCAGCTGATCGTGTATCTGCGCAGCGCGCTGGCGGCCTCGCAGACCGAGGCGGTGACGCTGAGCCGCGAGTTCGCGCAGCTGCGCGCCTATCTGGACATCATGTCGCTGCGCATGGGGCCCAGGCTGAGCTACCGGCTCGAATTGCCGGGCACGCTCGAAGCCACCCTGGTGCCGCCGATGCTGCTGCAGCCGCTGGTGGAGAACGCCATCAAGCATGGCCTGGAACCCAAGGTCGGCGCGGGCAGCATCGAGGTGGTGGCGCGCGCCACCGCGGCGGGCATCGAGATCCGCGTCAGCGACAGCGGCCTGGGCCTGCCGGCCGACGAAGACCCCGGCCCGTCCGCGCGCCCCGCCAACGCCAGCTATGGCCTGCAACATGTGCGCGATCGACTGCGCACCGTCTATGGCCCGGCGGCCCGGCTCAGCCTCGAGCGGCGCGAGCCCACTGGGGTCTGCGCCGTGGTGTGCATCCCGCACTGAGCCGACCCTTATCGACGCCTCGAGGAAACCGACATGCCCCTGCCCGCCCCGCCGACCGCCGTGATTGCCGAAGACGAACCCGTGCTCGCGCGCACCATGTGCCGCCTGTTGGCCGAGGTATGGCCAGCGCTGCACATCGCCGGCGTGGCCGAGGACGGCCTGCAGGCCACCGAGCTGGCGCTGGGCCAGCTGCCCGACGTGATGTTTCTGGACATCAAGATGCCCGGCCGCACCGGCATCGAGGTGGCCGAGGCCGTCGCCGACGAATGGCCCGAGGGCAAGCCCGAACCGCTGTTCGTGTTCATCACCGCCTATGACGGCTTTGCCGTGTCGGCGTTCGAGCGCGCCGCGGTCGACTACCTGCTCAAGCCCGTCACCAACGAGCGCCTGCGGCAAAGCGTCGAGCGGCTCCAGGCCAGGCTGGCCGAGCGCGCCGCGTCACCGCATGCCGGGGACATGGCCGCCCTGATGCAGCGCATGCAGTCGGTGGCGACGCAGGAGGCCGCGCCGCGCGAGCGCATCAAGGTGATACGCGCCGGTGTCGGCAACACGGTGCGGATGATCCCGCTCGCCGAGGTGGTGTGCTTCGAGGCGACGGAAAAATACGTCAACGTGGTGACCCCGGCGGGCGAGGCCCTGGTGCGCATGAGCTTGCGCGAGCTGATGGCCTCGATCGACTCGGAGGACTTCATCCAGGTGCATCGCAGCGTGCTGGTGAACTCAAGCTGCATCGTGAGCGCGACGCGCGATGAGAACGGGCACTACAGCCTGAGCGTGCGCGGCCTGCAGCGGCCGCTGAAAGTCAGCCGCGCCTTCAGCCATCTGTTTCGCCCGATGTAGGCGGGCCCTGGGGCGGCGCCGACGCCTCGGCGGCGTCCAGCCCCCAGGACATCCAGTCCTCGCCGAAGAGTTCGGACGGATGGAGCGTGGCCACGCTGCCATTGCCGCACATCATCGCGTCCGCGGGACAGTATTTGTCGCAACCCCAGCAGATGCGCGAGGGTTGTGCGGGATGGATCGGGAATCGCTTGGCCATGCGGGCACTTAAAGATACATCTTTTATGTATCTTAAGCGTTCCCCGGCCGGCGTCAAGCGCGCGCGCCGATCATCTTCCAGCCGTTGCCCGAAGGGTCGCGAAAGCCCGCGTCGACGCTGCCATAGCGCTCGACCGGCTCCTGCGTGAATTCCACCCCCAGGCCGCGCAGGCGCTCGTAGGCGGCGCGGCAGTCGTTCACCACCAGCACCAGCGGCGGCATCGCGCCCTTGGCGACCAGCGCGCGCAGCGCCTGGGCGGTGGCTTCATCCTGCATCGGCGGCCCGGGCTCGAAAAGGCCGAGCTGGAACGAGGGCTGTTCCGGGTGCTGCACCGTCAGCCAGCGAAAAGCGCCGTTGCGCACGTCGGTGTGAACGCGAAAACCCAGCTTCTCAACGTAGAACGCAAGCGCTTCGTCCTGGCTGCGCACATACAAGCCGACCACATCGATACCTTGACTCATGGAGCCTCCTGTTCATTTCGAAGGCTTGTTTGTAGCGCCCGCCGCGCGGCGCCGCTTCTCCGAAACTGCCATGACCAGACCGGGGCGCTGGGCGGCGCTGACGATGCAGTGGGGCACGCGGTCGAGCTGCTGGCCCTGAGCGCGCCCGCGCGCGCGGTTGGCGCTGGGGCTCTCGCCGGTGACATCCCGAAAGGTGCGGCCGAAGGTGCCCAGGCTCTCCCAGCCGGTCTGGAAGGCGATCTCGGTGATGGGCAGCTCGGTGTCGCGCAGCAGCGCGGTCGCGCGCTCGATGCGCCGCGTCAGCAGGTAGCGGTGCGGCGGCACGCCGAAGGCCTGCTTGAAGGAACGCGCGAAATGCGCGGCGGAGACGCCGCTGACGTCGGCCAGCCGGGCCACCGGCCAAGCCTCATGCGACGCGGCATCGATGCGGTCCTTGGCGCGCAGCAGGCGGCGCAGCAGTTCGGGGTCTTGGCTTGAAGGCAGTGCGTCGGCGGGCATGGCGGCGGTCTCGGCCGCTAGCTTAGCGCCACCGGCGGATCTGTTGATGGCAGCCCAAGCTGCAGGTGCAGGGCTGCGGCAAGGATGCGCGCAGGCCGTCATGGCTGCGTCGTCGGGAATCTTGACACCCGGCGCCATGCCATCGCTGAAGACGGGCGCAGGCTGTTGATTTCAGAGGTGATCTTCATGCAGGCATGCGGATTGCGACGCCAGGCGCAGGTGCGCCTCATGGCGCGCATCTTGGACTGAACAACTGGAGCATCCATGCGCAAGCTCTACCGAACCACGGCATTGGCCGGTCTGTTGTCAGCCAGCGCGGCGTCCGCCCTGGCGGTGCCTCTCGTGACCTTTGGCTACGATGCAACGGCCAACAAGGTGGTCGTGCCAGGCAATGCGCCGGCGATAGCGCGGGCCAGCTTCGAGACGGCGCTCTCCAATCTGGGCGGTCCGTTGCTGCGCGAGGACATGGAGGGCATGAGCGTCACGGACCTCCTGAACAAGTCCCCGATTGCGTTCTCCTTCGGCAGCGTGACGGGCACGGCCGTCACCCCGTCGACTGAAGCTGTGAGCCTGCCAATCACCGGTGTGTTCAACACCACCAGTGGTGGGTCGAAGTTCATCGATGCGACGGGCGACGTGACGATCACCTTCGGCCAGGCGCTCTCGGGTTTCGGCCTCTACCTGACCGACCTGGGTGACTTCAATGGCGCCCTGCTCACGGCGACCGTGGCGCTGGTCGGCGGCGGCACGGCGCAAGTGGATGTCCAGCGCGGTGGCGAGAATGCCAGCCTGCTGTTTTTCGGCGTCCTTGAGTCCGACCTCAATGTCCGCTATTCCAGCATCACCTTCAATACCAACGCCGACACGGGCAGCCCTGACGTGTTCGGGATGGACGACTTCGTGGGCGTGGTGCGCGTGACGGATGGGCAGGTCCCCCTGCCTTCCACCATCACCCTGCTTTGGGCGGGCCTGCTGGCGCTTGGAGTGAGCAGCCGGCGGAAAACTTAAGGCGCGCTTTGCTTGGGCCTTGAGCGCCGGCCCGGGGCCGAGACTTCCGGCACCGCGCGGCGCCGCGCGGCAAGCCATTCGGTCGGCGTGGACCCCGTCCTCAGCACGAAGGCGCGCGTCAAGGCGTTGGGGCTGCCATAGCCCACTTCGTCCGCCACATGCTTGAGCTGCCGCCCCTTGGCCAGCAGACCCTGGGCCAGGCCGATACGCCAGCCTTGAGATGGCCCTATGTCAGCACCGCGCGCAGCAGATGGATCAGGACCAGTTCGCTCAGGCGGTCCGCGGCGGCGCCGATAGCTGCGCGATCAAGGGGCTGCCGACGGGCGCTCCGTACACCCCCGAGGCCCGGCGGGTGATTCTTCCGCGCGCCGGAACAGCCAATTCCCCCACGGGTGATTTCTGAAGTGCGGGGCGCTCCCTAGAGTGCCGACCCAGGCCTGCGGCATTGCGCAGGACCTGCAAACACTCCAAATCGCATCCACAAAGGAAACCCCATGAAAGCAGCCATCATCATCCTGTCGGACCCCAAGAACGGCGGCGAAGACGCCCTGGGCCGCATGTTCAACGGCCTGGCCGCCGCCTACGACTTCAAGCAGCGCGGCACCGCCGTCTCGATCTACTTCCAGGGTGCGGGCACTCGCTGGCCCGGCGTGATCAGCCAGGCCGACCATCCCGTGCATGCGCTGTTCAAGGCCGTCGAGGGCGAGATCGCCGGCGTCTCCTGCGGTTGCGCCGATGTGTTCGGCTCGCGTGAGGACGCCGTGAAGAGCGGCTTCGATCTGATCACCGACAACAGCGTGCCCGGCACCTCCGGCCTGCCCAGCCTGGGCAAGCTGGTGGCCGACGGCTTCACCGTCTTCACCTTCTGAAGCAGCGCTGAGGAGAAACGACCATGGCCTTTGCATTCCATGAGGGCGAACGCGCCGTGCAGGCGCGCGCCGGCGAAGCGGCGATGGCGCTGCGCAATGCCAGCGTGATCACCGACACGGTGATCGCGGGCGCCCGCGCCTTCATCGAGAAGCAGCTCATGGTCGCCACGGCGACCCGCAACGCCGAGGGCCAGCTCTGGGCCTCGCTGCTGTCGGGGCCGCCGGGCTTTCTGCGCAGCCCGGAGGGGCGCGCGATCGAGATTCAACTCGGGGTCGAGCGCCGCCCGGCGGACGATCCCTTCTGGCAAGACCTGGCCGAGGGATCGCGGGCCGGCCTGCTCTTCATCGAACTGGCGACACGCCGGCGCTACCGCGTGAACGGCCGGGTCGAGCATCTGGACGCCGAGATGGCGCGGCTGGGCATCGCCGAGGCCTACCCCAACTGCCCCAAGTACATCCAGCGCCGCCACCCTCGGAGCGACGCCTCGGCCCTGGCGGCCGAGCCGGCGTCGACGCGCCGCGGTCACGCGCTGGATGCCGCGGCCGTGGCCCTGCTGGCCGCGGCCGACACCTTGTTCATGGCCACCGGCGCCCCCGGCGGCGAGCTCGATGCCTCGCACCGCGGCGGCCCGCCGGGCTTCATCCAGCTGCTGGATGCAAGGCGCCTGCGCGTGCCCGACTACGCCGGCAACAGCATGTTCAACACCCTGGGCAACCTGGCGCTCGACCCGGCCTGCGGCCTGGTGGTGCCGGACTTCGAGCATGGCCGGCTGCTGCATCTCAGCGGCCGTGCCAGCCTGCGCTGGGACCTGCCGGATCCACAGGGGCTCAGCGGCGGCACCCAGCGCTTCTGGGAATTCGAGGTGGACGACTGGCTGGCGCGCCCTGCGGCGAGCGGGCTGGCCTGGGAATACCTGGACGCATCGCCCTTCTTGCCCAAGGCCTCCGCATGAAGCTCGTCGTTCATCAGATCCTGCAACATGGTGCGGCGGTGCGCGAGATCCGCCTGCGCGATCCACAGGGTCAGGTCTTGCCTGCCTGGCGCGCCGGTGCGCATCTGCGCCTGCAGCTGCCGCTGGCGCAAGGCGAGCCGCTGCAACGGCATTACTCGCTGCTGGGCCCGGAGGGCGCGGCGCCGGAGTACCGCATCGCCGTGTTGCAGGATCCGAACTCGCGCGGCGGCTCTCGCTGGATTCACACCCAATTGCGCGAGGGCGCGCTGCTGGAGGCTGACGCGCCGGTTGACAGCTTCCCCCTGCAGGCCGGGCAAGGCCGCAGCGTGCTGGTGGCCGGCGGCATCGGCATCACGCCCATGCACGCCATGGCCCATGCGCTCAACGCGCGCGGGCAGGACTTCGAGCTGCACTACCTGGCGCGCAGTGCCGAGCGGCTGGTGCTGCTCGACGAACTGCGCGCCCTGCCGCACGCGCGCCTACATCTGCACGTCGGTGGCACGGCTGCCGCGCTGGACGACATGCTGGGACGCTACCAGGCCGGGGCCAGCCTGCATGGCTGCGGCCCGGTGCCGCTGCTGAACGCGCTGCGCGAGCGCGGGGCTTCGCTGGGCTGGCCGGAGGCGGCGCTGCACTTCGAGAGCTTTGGTGCGCGCGCCGCCAGCGGCGACCGCCCCCTGCGCGTGCACATGGCGCTCAGCGGCATGTGCGTGGACGTGGCGCCCGGCACCTCGATCCTGGATGCCTTGATCGCCGCCGATGCCTTCGTGCCCTATGACTGCAAACGCGGCGAATGCGGGCAATGCCACAGCCGTGTGCTGGACGGCAGCCCACTGCATCGCGACCTCTGCCTGAGCGCGGCGCAGCGCGAGCAGGGCCTGTGCATCTGCGTGGGCTGGGCCAGCAGTGCGGAACTGACGCTGGAGCTGTGAGCCCGGCGGCCCACGCAGCTCACAGACCCAGCTCGCTGAGCGACGGATGGTCGTCGGGGCGACGCCCTTGCGGCCAGTGGAACTTGCGCTCCTCGGGCTTGATCGGCAGATCATTGATGCTGGCGTGGCGCACCGCCATATAGCCGGCGGCGTCGAACTCCCAGTTCTCGTTGCCGTAGGCGCGGTACCACTGGCCGGATTCGTCGCGCCACTCGTAGGCGAAGCGAACGGCGATGCGGTTCCCGCGCGGCCGCGGGGGGACGATGTTCATGCCTGTTGTTGGGGATGCCACAAACCGGGCATGTCGACATGTCCGGGCAGGGCCTGAAGGCGCGCGATCCAGCCGCAGAGGTGGACGTATGGCGCCAGCTCGACGCCGCCCTCCGGCGCCAGGGCAATATAGGGGTAGATCGCAAGATCGGCGATGCTGGGCCGCTCGCCCGCGAGCAACCACGTCTGATCGCGCAACTGCGCGTCCAGCACTTGCAGCAAGGCCTGGCTGCGCTGCGTGGCCGCCTCCACATCGATGCTGCGGCCGAACTTCTTGTGCATGCGCAAGAGCGCGGGGCCGTGCGCCACTTCGTTGGCGGCCGTGGACAGCCATGCCTGCAGCGCACCCAGCCGCGCCGCGTCCTCGGGCCACCAGGCCGGCCCGCCGTAACGCGCCGCCAGGTAGACCAGGATGGCCTGGCTGTCGCGCACGACCACCTCGCCATCCACCAGCACCGGCACCTGGCCGAAGGGATTCATGCCGAGGAACTCGGGCTGCTTGTGCGCGCCGCCGGTGGGCGCCAGCAACTCGTGCGGCAGCCCCAGCATGGCGAGCAGCAGGCGCACCTTGTGCGCGTTTCCGGAGAGGGGGAAGTGGTAGAGCTTCAAGGCAAACCTCGGGCAAAGCGAGCAGAACAAGCTTGCACTGTGCCGGGCTTGCCCCGCTTGCGGAACCGCCGCCGCGTGAAAGACTGAGTTGCAGCGGCCGGTTCAGTGCGGCGCTCAGGCGCCCGGCCCGCAATCCAGGCAGCGCTCGACCGGCGGCGGCCCCATGCGCAGATCGCGCTGCAGCAGGCGCAGCGCGGTGCGCAAGCCCTCCTCGATGACCGGGTGGTAGAAGGGGCTGTCCAGCATCTCCTGCACGGTGTCGCCGCGCTGCACCGACCAGGCCAGCAGATGCGCCAGATGCTCGGCACGCGGGCCGATCATCTCGGCGCCCAGCAGGCGCCCACTGCCCTGCGCGGCATAGACATGCAGGGCTCCGCGATTGACGCCCATGACACGGCTGCGCCCCTGGTCGGCAAAGGACACATGGCCCGCCAGAAAGGCCTTGCCGGCGGCCAGCAGCTCGGCATGGCTGTGGCCGGCGATGGCCATCTGCGGGTCGCTGAACACCACGGCCAGGGGCGCGCGGCGCGGCCGCACGCGCACGTCGGGCCAGCGGCCGGCGTTGTCACCGGCAATGCGGCCCTCGTCCGCCGCCTCGTGCAGCAGCTCGCGCTCGCCGTTGGCGTCGCCGGCAATGAACACGGGGGCCGTGCCGATCTGGCCGGTGTGCCGGTCGTAGGTCGGCAAGCCATCGGGGTCCAGCATCAGACCGCTGTGCTCCAGCCCCAGCCCGCTCAGGCGGGGGCGGCGCCCGGCCGCCGCCAGCACATAGTCGAAACGCTCGGTGCGGCCGTCCAGTTCCAGCAGCACCTCCTCGCCGGCACGCCGCAGCCGGGGCGCGGGCTGGTTCAGCGACAGCGCCAGTTCGGCGCCGAACAACTCGCGTGCCAAGGCCTGCAATGCCGGGTCGGTGAGTGGGCCGACGCGCTGGCTGCGGCCCAGCACCCGCACGCGCACGCCAAGGCGATGCAGGGCCTGCGCCAGCTCGAGCGCGATCACCCCGGTGCCGAGCACGAGCACGGCGCGCGGCAGGTCGTGCCAGTCGAACAGCTCGTCGTTGCGTATCAGGCGCTCGCCCAGGGCCGCTGCCCAGGCCGGCTCGATATGCGGCTCCGAGCCCGTGGCGATGACGATGCGCTCGGCGTGCACGCGGTGCGCCTGAGCGTCCGCACCGCTGACTTCCAGGGTCAGCGGCGCGATGAAGCGTGCCCAGCCTCGCAAGCGGTGCTCGGGCGCCCAGCCCTCCACCGCCTCGGTCACGAAGCCGACGAAGCGATCCCGCTCGCTGCGCACCCGGGCCATCACGGCCGCGCCGTCAATGCGCGCCGGGGCATCCACGCACACCCCGAAGCGGCCCGCCTCGGCCACCGCATGCGCCGCCTCGGCCGCGGCAATCAGCAGCTTGCTGGGCATGCAGCCAACGCGGGCGCAGGTGGTGCCATAAGGGCCGCCCTCGATGGCCAGCACGCTGCTGGTGTGCGCCAAGGCGGCGCGATAGGCGGACATGCCCGCTGTGCCACTGCCAATGATGGCAACATCGACCCGGTGTTCACGCATGCATCGCTCCTTGAGGTGTCAGGGTAGTCCGGCTGGGTGCCGGTGCATTGGAAACCAGCCGCCGCGCGCCGCGCTCGGCAATGCGCTTCAGTTGAGCGCCGGGCTGGTGCGCAACCGTTCGATCGCCAGATCCAGAAATGCGCGCGCCTTCTGCGAGGCATGACGCCCCTCGCGGTGCACCAGCTGCACCGGCAGGGGCGCCGTCTCGAACTCGCTCAGCAATATCTTGAGGCGCCCTTCGCGCACATGTTCCGCGACCTGGTAGGACATCAGGCGCGACAAGCCAAAGCCAGCCACGGCGGCGGCCACCGCCGAATCATTGGTGGTGGTGATCATGCGCGGCTGCAGCTTGACGATCCTGGCTGCGCCGTTCTCCACCAGGCGCCATTCGGGCGCGGGGGTGACGCCGCTGGCGGAAACAATGGTGTGGGCCGCCAGCTCGTCCGGGCTTTGCGGCTCGCCATGCCGCTCCAGATAGCTGGGCGCCGCGCAGATCACGCGCCGCACCTTGCCGACACGGACCGCCTGCATCGAAGAGTCGGGCAATTCGCCGATGCGCACGGCGATGTCCACGCCCTCGTCCATCATGTTCACGACGCGATCGAGAAACCAGCAAGAGGCCGTCACCTCGGGATAGCGCTGCAGATACTCCGTCACGATGGGGGTGACGTAGAGCGCGCCGAAGAGCACCGGCGCCGTGAGCGTCAGCCGCCCTCGTGGTGCGCCGTGCAGGCCGCTCACCGATTCGTCGGCCTCGGCCAGTTCGGCCAGGATGCGCCGGCAATCCTCCACATAGCGCGCCCCCGCGTCGGTGACGCGCACCACCCGCGTGGTGCGCGTCAGCAGGCGCACGCCCAGATGGGCTTCCAGCTCGCTGATGGCCCGCGTGACCGCGGGCGGCGAGATGTTGAGCTTGCGCGCGGCGCCGGCAAAACCGTTCGCGTCCACCACCGCCGTGAACACATTGATCAGGTGCAGTCGGTCCACTGTTTCACTCCACGTAACGGTGTCTTGGATTTGCAGGTGATTCTAAGCAGCGGGCGATTCAAGGACAGTTCAGCCATTCGCTCAGCACAGGGCGGATGAGACCAAACCCCAATCAACTTGCCCCCTGCTACCCACCGGAGATTGAACATGTCGCGCATCAGCATCCCCAGCATCGAAACCTCGCTCGAAGCTTCCAAGCCCCTGCTGGCAGCCGTCAAGCAGCAACTGGGCGTGGTGCCCAATCTGATGAAGCTGGTGGGCCACAGCCCCGCCGCGCTGGAAGGCTATCTGTCGCTGAACGGCGCCCTGGCCAAGGGCAAGCTGAGCGCGCCGCTGCGTGAGCGCATCGCCCTGGCCATCGCCGAATACAACGGCTGCGACTACTGCCTGTCGGCACACAGCTACCTGGCCGCCAACGTCGCCAAGATCGGTGCCGCCGAAATCGACGCCGCACGTGCGGGCCGCTCGGATGACGCACGCAGCGCGGCGGCGCTGCGCTTCGCTCGCCGCGTGGCAGAGAGCCGTGGCCGCGTCTCCGACGCTGACCTGGCCGCCCTGCGCGCGGCCGACTTCGATGAAGCCAGCGTGGTCGAAATCGTGCTGAACGTGGCCCTCAACGTGCTGACCAACTACGTCAACAACGTGGCCGCCACCGACATCGATTTCCCGGCGGTGCACGCCAAGTTGGCCGCCTGAGCGCCAGCGCCACCAACCGCTGCAACGCGTACACAAGGATGCCCGGCGGACGCCGGCGGCTCAGTGCATCCGGCAATGGCAATAGACGAATTGCTGGATCGCGCCGGCCGGCGTCTGATGCGCCTCGCTGAGGTGCTCCAGCAACTCGAATGAACCGCCGAACTGGGCGTGGAGTTCGCCCGGCGCGTAGCGCACCACCGGCAGGCCGCTGCATTGCGTGGGGCCCTCGGGTCCGAAGGCGGCCACGATGACATGCCCGCCCGGCCGCACCGCGCGCCGCACCCGTTCCACATAGGCCGCGCGCTGCGCCGGTTCGGTCAGGAAGTGGAACACCGCGCGGTCGTGCCAGATGTCGTAGGCGTTCTCGGGCAGGTCGACCTGGGTGATGTCGCCGACGATCCAATGCACGGCATCGGCCCGCGCCTGCAGCCGCTGCTGCGCCACGGCGAGTGCGGCCGCGGAGATGTCGAGCACCGAGACCTCGAACCGCGGCTGCGCCATCAGGTCGTCGACCAGCGTCGAGGCGCCGCCGCCCACATCGATCACGCGGCTCGGGCCCGGGCCGGCGATCCGCCGTATCAGCGCCAGCGACTGCTGGGCATGCGGCTGGAACCAGCTGACCGTTTCGGCCGGCTTGCTCGCGTAGACCCTGTCCCAATGGTTCTTCGCTTCCATGGCAACGCCCCGTGGTGGATGAGCTGCGGATTGTCTCCCGGCCTCAATCGCGGCGTCTCCACGGGGGAATTTGCGTTGACTGCGGTCAACGCGGCCCGGGCCCCGCCATGGCAGGCTGGCCCTGGCATCCCGCCGAACGGCAGCTATGGAGATCCCCATGGACGATCTGATGAAGCAGAAGATCCTGGCCCTGCTTGATGGCCACAGAATCATGACGATTGCGACGCTGCGGCCGGACGGCTGGCCCCAGGCAACCACGGTGGGCTATGTGAACGAGGGCCTCACGCTGTGGTTTCTCTGCGGCCTCGAAAGCCAGAAGGCCAGGAACCTCGCGCACGATGATCGCGTGTCGCTCACGGTTGACCATGACACGCCCGACATCATGTCGATCACCGGCCTGTCGATGGCGGCGCGAGCCCAGCGCGTGAACGACCGCGCCGAGGCGGCGAAGGTCATCGCGATGCTGCCGCTGAAGTACGCCGACGCGCCGCCCGCGACCGCGCAGATGACGATGCCCAGGCCGGAGGAGGTGGCGATCTTCCGCGTGGTGCCGGAAATCGTCTCCGTGCTCGACTACACCAAGGGCTTTGCGCACACGGATCTCGTCGTGGTCTAAGGCCGGGCTCACAGCGACTTCAGGTATTCGGCCAGCTCGGCCATCTGCTGCTCCGTGAGTTGCAGCCCTCGCCTGGCGTTGTAGCGGCGTGCGACGTCGAGCAAGCTGGCGGCAGAGCCGTCATGGAAGTACGGCGCGTGCTGCCACACCCCCTTGAGCGGTGAGCTGCGGTACTGCCGGCTGGCCGAACGTGCGGCGTAGCTCGGCGTCTCCGGTTCGGCCATCGAGTCCGCGGCCGGGTGCAGGGTGCTGTTGGCATCGCTGAACAGGCTGCTGCTGTGGCAGCTCGCGCATTGGCCCGGCCCTTCGAACACCAGCTTCCCGCGGGCGGCGGCATTGGCATCGAAGCTCCCCGCCGGCGCGGGCGGGGCCGCGAGCGTCAGCTGATAGGCCTGCAGCGCCGGCAGCTTGGCCGAGACCAGATCCTGGCTGCCGTTGCTGATGCTCAGCTGCAGGCGCGGCTCCGTCACCGTGCCCTGGCCACCCATTTCCGCAACGGCCACATAGCGGTTCCAGTACGCGAGGTCCTGCCCGTCACCGGTCACCGTGATGGCGTGCAGGCCCTTGAGACCATAGGCGGGAGGAATGACGACGGGCTTGTTCAGGCCGTCGATGTTGTGGCGCGGATCGAACTTGCCCGGCCCCCAGCTCCGGTACACCTTCTTCATCGCGTCGCTGAGCGCGGGCGACAGGGCGATGATGGCGCCGGCGTTGAGGTCGCGGTTGGCCCAGCCGTCCAGGCGCTTGCCGATGCCCGGCGCGAACGAGTTGTCGACCGTCGAATGGCATAGCGCGCAGGTGATGCCGACACGCTTGAGCACGTCCTGCCCGTTCACCGTCTCGACCGTGCCCTTGAGGCCCAGCACCGCGTCCAGCTTCAGCAGGGCGATCGTCGTCGCGGGCTTGCTCAGGTCGATGCTGCCGTTCTTGATGCCTTCGACGACGCTGGCCGGCAGCGCCTGGACATCGACCTTCAGGCCGACGGACAGGGCCGTGGCGGGATCCACGGCCGCGCTGATGACCTCGTGCATGCGCAGGGTGTCGGTCCAATGCGCTTCGTCGCCAAAGCTGTCGTAACGGAAGATCTGCCGCCCCTGCTCGGCCATGGCCGCTGCATCCGCTGCGGCGGTGTCGGCGGGCGGGGTCTCGTCCGCGCCGCCGCAGGCCGTCAGCGTCACGGCCGCGGCCAGCGGCAGGGCCCAGTACGTTCGCAGGCCCTTGCCCATCACCGGCCAGGCCTTGTTTGCTGTGTTGCGTTCAAGCATGTCGCTCACTCCTGATGTTTGGCCGGACTCGCGGCCCGGCATTGCGGGCTGGCGTCCAGCGCGCGAAGGTAGGCAATGAGGTCGCGCCGCTCCCGCGCGTCGGCGATGCCGTCGTAAGTCATGCTGGTGCCGGGTACGGCCGCCAGCGGTGCGGCCAGAAAGCGGTCCAGCGTGGCGGCATTCCAGACCCAGGGCTGCGCCTTCATGGCCGCGCTGAAGGCATAGCCCGGCAGGCTCCCGGCGCGCCGCCCGAACAGGCCGCAGTGTCGCGGCCCGACGCTGTCGTACGCCGGCGCATGGCAGCCCATGCAGCGCCCGTACAGCTGCTCGCCGCGCAGCACATCCGGGGCCTGCTGGCCGGGGCCGGCCACGGCGGTGATGCTGGCCGCGGCGGCCAAGCCGGCGATCAAGACCTGGCACCACAGCCGACCGGATGCGCGCGCCCACATCCGGCGGCTCACGACATGAAGGCGCTGGGGACCGGCACCTCGCCCAGCGCCTGCCGCAGGATGGCCCAGTGCATGGCCTCGTCGCCGAGGATGCTGGCCGCCGCCTTGGCAAGCGCGCGGTCCGCGAACAGCGGCACGGCCCCCAGGTAGGCACTCACGGCGCCCTGTTCGAGCCGCGCCGCAAAGCGCAGCACATCGGCCTGGGTCTTGAGCTGATCCACCGGGAAGTTGTAGGCCGGCTTGGCCGTGACGGGCTTGCCCCCGAGCTGCTCCACGACCTTGGCCAGCGTCTGCGCATGCTCCTTGTGGTGGCCCTGAAAGCCGAGCGCCAGCTCCAGCACCGGCTTTTGCAGCAGCTGGCTCTGCGCACCCAGCTGGTAGGCCGCAATGGCCTCGAGCTCCGCCCCCAGGGCGGTATTGATGATCTGCACATCGTTGGCCGTCGAACCGGCCGGGCTGGCCGCCGCCAGCGCATGCTTGCCGGCCAGCAGCGCCACGGCGGCACCGGACAAGGACAGGCCGGAGCCGCCCAGGAACAGGCGACGCGCCATGGCGGGATTCGAGATCTGAAGGAACGACATATGAAACTCCTTGCGCGGGGCGCTAACTAGTGAAGTGGATGCCCCTGCAAAACCAAGAACGCAGGGGCGTGGGCAGGCGCTGGCGCGCTGGCGTCAGTGCCGAACGGGGTGGGTGAGGCCGGCGGCGCCAGCCGGGCGCGGGCGGCTAGGGGTCCGAGGCCGCGGGGCTGGCGCTGGCTTGCGCGGCCAGGCGTGACAGCACGGTGGCGACGATGCGGTCGCAGCGCGCGCCGTCGAAGGAGAAGGCGTCGCCGGTTGCGACGTCCATGTCCTGCGAGAGCGCTTCGCGCAGCAGGGCGCGGGCGCGGAAGAAGCGGGTGCGCACCGTGGCGGCCGGCAACTGCAGCGCCAGGGCCACCTCCTCCACGCTCATCTCCTCGACGGCGCGAAGCACGAACACCGTGCGGAACAGCGCGGGCAGCTGATCGATGCGCGCCTCGATGAGCTGGCGCATCTGCCCGCGCATCGCCAGCCGCTCGGGCTGCTCCTGCGCGGCAGGATCGCTCATCAGCGCTTCGAGCGTCGTCGACGCAGCGGACTCATCGTCGGACGGCATGGCCAGACCCTCCAAGGCAATCACCTGTGCGCCGCTGGCACGCTTGCGCAGCCGCCCCAAGGCTTCGTTGGCCACGATGCGCACCAGCCAGGTGGACAGCTGCGCCTCGGCACGGAAGCCGGGCAAGGCGGACCAGGCCCGCAGATAGGCCTCCTGCAACGCGTCCTCGGCTTCCTCGTCGCACTTCACGATGCTGCGCGCGGTGCGGAACAGGCGCCGGTTGTGGCGCCGCATCAAGGCCTCGAAGGCGGCCTCGTCGCCGCCCGCGGCAAGGCGCGCGAGTTCGCCATCCGGCTGACTGGCGGGATGCGCTTGGGCGTGGCTTATGGCGGGTATGGCGAGCTTGGCGGGCATGTTGCGTTCACCGGAGTTTGCGAGTGTTGCCCATTGGATGCGGAATCCCGGGGTTGCGTTCCCGAAAGTGTTCGAGACCTCGCGCGGCGCCATGGTCAAGCCGGGAGGCAACATCCGAGCAGCCCTGGGGCTCAACCCTTCACACAAACCACCTGCTTCAACGTATGCACCACGTCGACCAGGTCCGCCTGCGCGGCCATGACGGCATCGATGTCCTTGTAAGCCGCGGGCGTTTCATCCAGCACGTCCTTGTCCTTGCGGCACTCGACGCCTTCCGTGGCCGCGCGGTGGTCGGCCAGCGTGAAGCTGCGCTTGGCATCGCCACGGCTCATGACGCGGCCCGCGCCATGTGAGCAGGACTCGAAGGACTCCGGGTTGCCCTTGCCGCGCACGATGTAGCTGCGCGCGCCCATGCTGCCCGGGATGATGCCCAGCTGGCCTGCCTTGGCGCTCACCGCACCCTTGCGGGTCACGAACACGTCCTCGCCGAAGTGCTTTTCGCGCTGCACATAGTTGTGGTGGCAGTTCACCGCCTCAATGTGGCTCTGGAAGTTCTTGTGCAGGACCGTCTTTGCGGCCTCGATGACGCGGCGCATCATGACCTCACGGTTCATGGCGGCGTACTTCTGTGCCCAGCTCACGGCGCGCACGTAGTCGCCAAAGTAGCGGCTGCCTTCCTCGAAGTAGGCCAGGTCGCGGTCCGGCAGATTGGCCTGATGGCGCATCGCGTCCTGCTTGGCCAGTTCGATGAACATCGTGCCGATGGCATTGCCCACGCCGCGCGAGCCCGAATGCAGCATGAACCAGACCGCGTCGGCTTCGTCCAGGCAGACCTCGATGAAGTGGTTGCCGCCACCGAGCGTTCCCAGGTGCTTGTGATGGTTGGTCTTTTCCAGCTTGGGGTAGTTGCGGCACAGCTCAGCGAACTCGGGCTCGAGCTGCGCCCAGGCCGTATCCACCGAGCCCGGCGGCTTTTGCCAGGCTCCCGGGTCACGGTTGCCGGGCACGCGGCCATGCGGCACGGCGCGCTCGATGGCCGCACGCAGCGGTGCGAGGTTGTCGGGCAGGTCCTCGGCGCGCAATGTGGTCTTGCAGGCGATCATGCCGCAGCCGATGTCCACGCCCACAGCCGCCGGGATGATGGCCTTGATCGTCGGGATGACCGAGCCCACCGTGGCACCGATGCCGAAGTGCACGTCAGGCATCGCGGCGATGTGCTTGAAGACGATGGGCAGGCGCGCTGCGTTGGTGAGCTGGCGCTTGGCCTCGGGCTCGATAGGCACGCCGCGCGTCCACATTTTCAGCGGCACACCGCCGGGGACGTCCTCGTGAATGTGTTGGGTTTCTTCTTGTTCCATGATCTTGTATCCAATGTAGGGCCCCGGCCGGGCGAGATTCAAATCGCGCCCGGCCGGGGCGGTGATCAACGCAGCTTCACCAGCCCGTTGAGCACCTGGTCCAGACCGCCGAAGACGGAGATCTTGTCGATGCGCTCCGCCACGCGCTCCAGGGTTTCCAGCTCCTTGAGGCGCAGGGCGACGGGGTTGTCCTCCATCACCTTGGCGGTGTTCAGCAGCGAACGGGTCGCGGCGGTTTCCTCGCGGCGGCGGATCACGTTGGCTTCGGCCGACTTCCCGGCCTCCACCACCTGGGCGAGGATGGTCTTCATCTCGCCCGGCAGCACGATGTCCTTCACGCCGACGCTGGTCAGCTCGAGCCCGAGCGCCGCGAGCTTGGCCTTGACCTGGGCGGTCACCACCTCGTCAATGACGCCCTTGTTTTCGAGCAGCTCATCGAGCGAGCGCGTGCCCACCGCCGCGCGCAGACCGAACTGCAGCTCACGGTACAGGTGCTCGGCCGGCTTGGCCAAGGCCTTGTAGGCGCTCAGCACGTCCGAGTAGCGCCAGGTGGCCGAGAGGTTGAGCCGCAGGGCCACCTTGTCGCGGGTCAGGATTTCCTGCCCCGTCACCTCGACAGCCTGCAGCCGCAGGTCCACCAGATCCACGCTCACGTTGCGGTTGAACTTCCAGAACGCGAACGAGCCAGCGCCAAGCAGCCGCTCGACCTTGCCGTCGACCCACAGCAGGCCGGCGCCGTGCTCCGGCACGACCACTTGCAGCGCGCCGGCCAGGCCGGTGATGCTTCGTGGGCGTAACTGGGTCTGCAGCAGCCGAGCGGTGAGCGCCGGGGACAGCTCGATGGAGCTCGCCAGGTCGATCACCTCGACCTGCACATCCACCAGACCCTTCCAGTACAGACGCCGCGTGTCGGGCGGCAGCAGCTCAACCAGCACGCCGTTCTCGCTACGCAGGCCAACCTGGGTGGCGTTCAACTCGACGCGCACGAACTCGGCCTCGACCACCGCCGGCTCCTTGGCCAGCAGGTAATCGGTCAGAGGGTGCACGAAGGCCGGCGCTCCAATGGCAAACAGCTCGACCTGAAGCTGGTCCAGGCCAGCGGACAGCCAATGCGTGCCCGGTCGTAGCACGCGCTCGAAGTCGCCATTGCGCAGCAGCAGGCCGCGCTCGTTCTTCTTCACCGTGACACGCTTGATCATCATGAGGTTCTCCTTGTTTTGCAGCGTGTTGTTTGAATAGGGGTGCCGTTACAGCATGGCCACGGACCCCGGATGCCTGGGACTGGGTGCCGCGGCGCGTCGTCGGCATGCCCTCCCTGGACACACTTCGAACTGGTCGTGGACGCAGGCCCCGCGTGCCCGAGGCACGGGTGGCCGCGCTGATGCCGGTTTGCCCGAGGGCACGCCGGCACGTTCGGCGGGTTGGTCTTGCGACCGCTTCTTTCACTGGCGTGACAGGCCATTGGTGGAGTGGGAGTCGAACCCACGACACACGGATTACGAATCCGTTGCTCTACCCGACTGAGCTATCCAGTGGTGGTGAACCCGGGAGTCGAACCCGAACCCTTGCGGGACAACCGTGTTTCACCGTATCGGCCCCTTTCAGCAGGGCGGCATGCGTCATGGCGACGGGACGAGCCCGGCCACAACGCACCGGTGGGGTGGAACCCCCAAGCTGTGAGCCCTACCTTCCAAGGCAGATCTGTGGGCGTCTGGGCCGACCGGGTGGGTCAGCTCAGACGCGATTCTTTCGGTAGCCGCGCGGCCAGCCACTCATGCACGTCCGCGCGGATCCGCCTGCCCTTGAGCAGGAAGTCCTCGAAACGGCTGGGCACGTAGGGCGTGAACAGCAGCGGCATCCCGGCTTCCTCGGGCGTGCGGTCGGCCTTGCGCGCATTGCAGGCGCGGCAGGCAGCGACCGTGTTCATCCAGCTGAGCGGCCCGCCACGCGATGCCGGCAGGATGTGGTCGACCGTGAGGCCGCGCACATCATGCGCATCACCGCAGTAGGCGCAGGTCTGGCGGTCGCGCCGGATCAGCTTGAGCTTGCTGAAACTGGGCGACACGTCGAACAGATTCAGGCGCGAGTTGCCGCTGAGAGCCAGGATGGCCGGTACCTCGAGGATCGACTGCTGGCCGCTGCGAACGTTCGTTCCACCACGCAGCACAGCCAGTGGCAGTTCTCCGATCGACCAGGCGACCGAGCGCGTAGCCACATGGACGGCCGCCTGCTCGATCGAGATCCAGGCCTGAGGCTGGCCGGTGATGTCCAACTGCAATACGTCGTGCATGGCGTCCTCCTTTCTGTGACTGGGCACGATTCATGTGTTCTGGCAGGGGCGGCAGGGTTCGAACCTGCGACCTGCGGGATCAAAACCCGCTGCTCTTCCAATTGAGCTACGCCCCAGCTGAATGCTTGTTGGGCAGCCCTGCTACTCAACGCTGATAGTGATGGCGGTTCATCCCGTCAAAAAGCAGCCGCTGCGCATGCAGCAGCGCTTGAAACGTCCTCCCGGACCCACAGGGGCAGGGATCGTTGCGGCCGAGCTTCTCCAGAAGTTCCTTGTCGCCGCGAACAACGCGGTCGCCTCGCTTGACTTGCGTCTCAGAGGGGAAGCCCTTGCGGCGCTTGCTCATGACCTCGAAAGCTGGCTTCGTTTTTCTTCGTCTTCTTCATGACATTTCTCCTTCTGTGTTGTGGTCCCCTCGGCCCGGGTCGAACGGGCATGCCCTGTGGGCCCAGGCTTCTGAAACCAGTGCGTCTGCCATTTCCGCCACGAGGGGGCGAATGCGCTTGGGCGTGGCCGGCCAGATTCGAACCGGCGATGCAAGGGTCAAAACCTTGAGCCTTCGCCCGCTAGGCGACGGCCACACCCAAACGCACATTGCGTCTGATTCATCTGGCGCCGCCAGCGGGCCTCGATCCCGCGACTTCCGGTTCGACAGACCGGCGCTCTTCCAACTGAGCTATGGCGACATGTTTCCTCTGGTCCGTGCGGCAGGACTTGAACCTGCAACCGCCTGCTCCCAAAGCAGACGCGCTACCAGTTGCGCTACACACGGGGCTTGCTCGCTATGGCTGTCGGTGACGGGTTCCGACGCCGCCCAATCGTTGCGGCCGGTTTGCGCCTGTCGAAGCGCGAGCTCGACGACAGGCTTCTGGTCTGGCATCCCGTGCGGGAGTCGAACCCGCCTCTTCGGCTTGAAGGGCCGAGGACCTCACCGGAAGTCCAACGGGACAGAAATGAAAACTGGTGCCTCGTGAAGGATTCGAACCTCCGACTTCCGGCTCCGTAGGCCGGCGCTCTGATCCACTGAGCTAACGAGGCGATGGCATCTCGGCTGTGTCCGCACGCGATTCAGGCAAGCGAGGCTCACCTTCACCGCTGCATGCCGGCTCCGTCTGCAGAACGTGCGCGGCACACATGCACACCGAGCCGGCCGGTGCTTGTGCACGGGCACACCCGAGATGGCATCGATCCGATTCACAGGCGCCAAACAAAAAGCCCGGTTCCTGCAGGAGACCGGGCTTCATGGGATCGACGGATCCCTGGAGTACGAAAGCTTCAGTAAGTTGGAGCTTTCCCCGGTAGCGTTGATTCACCTTCGTATCGGTCTTGGCGCGGCTGGCTCAGTGCCAGCGCAATCTCATGGCGAGCCGCAGCGAAGCACACAGCCATCTCACCCGAAAGGGGGCGCTTGGCGTTGGTGACGTAGGCTGTGCGAAGCATGATGAGACCTGGCGGGTTGGGGTGAATTAACGAATGGATGAATTGTGAAGAGTGTTCACGGCAACGTCAACTCCTTCGATCCCCTAGAATGCATGTGAAGTGTTTTAACAACACACGCCGTGTCCAGCATCTCTACATTTCGCCGACTCAACGCCATTGCGCTCTTCCAGACTTTTGCGGAAGAACGCATCGCCGCCGGCGACCCACCCAAGGGACTTGAGTCGGCCTGGGCAAGCAAGATCGAGGTGAGTAGCGCCACCTGGTCCATGGCCAAGAGCGGCGCTCGGCCGATCGGCGACAAGCTGGCTCGACAGATCGAGCAGCATTGCAGCAAGGAGTCTGGGTGGCTGGACGAAGAGCGCGAGCCAACGGGTCTTTCACCAGGAGAACAGCAGTTCCTGGCACTGGCGCTGAAGACCTTTCGCGAGACGAATAGCGACGGACGAAAACGCTTGAAGCAATTGCTGAAGACGTTTCACCAGTAACCCTTCGACGCCTCGCTCGAAGTGCCCTGTGCTGTGGCGACCATCCGGCGGCAGTGGCGGGAAATCGACGATGACGGCCTCTCCCGGGTTGAGCTCGTTGAAGCCCAGGAGCACTCCGCTGCGCTCCTCCGGTAACGTCGTATAGAACGGGAGCATGAGGTGGCCCGCACTAGATCTGCTTATGGACTAAGCACGATCGGCGCAGCGAGGCGGATCGTGCCGAACAGTTCGGCGCTGGCATCAGTGACAGACAGTTCGGCCTGGTCCAGGTCTGTGAGCGCCTGGGCTGCGCGGACATGGAAGTCCAAATACCGTCGCTCGTCATGTACGCCGCGCGCCCGATCAAATCCGCAACCCTTGAACGCTGGCCCAGCGCACGCCTGCAGACAGCCCCGATGAGCGCTGCAAGCGTGGTCTTAGGATTGCCAAGCTCGTCGTCGCGAGGTCTGATCGGAATTCGGGCAGTCACTGGAGCTCACATGAACACGCCGTCATCCAACGAGCAGCACCGCTTCGTCCTCAGCCACCATGACGAGGCTGCCTTTAAGACCGGGGGACTGCGCAGCTACTCGTCCTATCGTGATCTGGGCGTCGCTGAGGCAACGAACGGCCTCGCGCGAGCGCATGTGATCCGCATGATCGAGCCCTACCGGCCCGAGTTGAGCGTCCGTCATCACCATGACGTGCAGTTCCAGATGGTCTACTGCCTGAGAGGGTGGTTCGAGACCGAGTTTGAGGGTGTCGGCCGGCGCCGGCTGCATGCGGGCTCGAGCTGGGTGCAGCCACCCAACATCCGCCACACCGTGGTCGGATGGTCCAAGGATTGCGAACTGCTCGAGATCTTCATTCCTGCCGAGCACGAGACCGCGAGCGATGCTTGAAGCATGGGCACTGTCGTTGTTGAACGGCCGCGCCTGGCCGAGAGCAGCCCATAGAGTTAGTCGGGCTCAGGCTGCCATCGCTGCACGACTGCCGTTCGCTGCCGCGACGCCAGCGTCAGCCTGACTGCATTAGTTGCCCTCCAGAGGCAATCGGTCCTTCAACACGCGCCCCTGGTCGGCCAGGTCAGCGGAAGGGCCCGGGCGCTCCCGCTACGCCACGCCGTTTCCTACTTGTGAACGGCCCCTACCTGAATGGCCGCGAGACGGGGAAAGAACACTCTCGCGTTATAGGACTTGCATTGCATCGTCACTGTGCTTGCCGACGAGAAAACCAGCGTGTGCTGAAGGCTGATGTTGTCCATCGTCCCCGCCGGCAGCGTTCGCTGGTATTCCGGTCCGGCGTTGTCCAGGGTGAAGCTTGGCTCGCTGAGGCGGCACCATGTCGCCCTGCTTTGAACATCGTCGTTCTCGACCATCACGCGCCCGACAACGAGGTAACTTCCAGGGGGAAGGTTGATGGAAACGACATTGGTGATGACGTCGTTCAGCAGATCCGGCGCGAATACCCCATCGACGGCGTAGACATCGCTGGGGCCCCGACTACCTTGCGGCCCCATGGGCCCGACGTTGCCTTGAGGCCCTGTCAACCCTTGTGGCCCCTGCGGACCTTGCGGCCCCTGTGGACCCATCGGCCCCTGAAGGCCCGTAGCAACCGGATCCAGAGGGGTCCAACCCTTCTTGCACGTCGTTCCGGCGGACAGGTTGCCGCCCGAATCCACACACAAGATCAGCGCGTGCGCACTCGTCATACCCAGCGCGGTGATCGCGGCCACGATGAGCGGCCTGAGTCCAAGAAACCTGGTCGGAGACATAGGATAAACCTCTCTTCGCGCCGTATGGTTGGACAGAGCGCAGGATCGGCGCGCCACCGATGCGGACGAGAGTCTTCACCCGAGGGCTCTCTTTTTGATTCTGCGCACCGGAGTTGGAAAGCGTCAATCCTGCGATCACCGGCGCGCGTCCGCTGCTTTCGCTAGGGCGCGTGTGCAGCCAGCTCGGGCACTACTCGATCGCCAGCTTTGCAAATGCGGCGGTGGCGTCGGTGATGCGTTTGAGGACGTCGTCCTTGCCCATGACTCCATGCCGTTGCGCCAGGTACTCGCCGGTGTTGTAGGCCAGCATGACCTTGCCCGCTTCATCCTCCCAGGCGACTATCTTGAGCGGAAGATCGATCGCAGTGGTGGGGTACTGCGGCAGCAGGGCTGGGAGCACCGTGCCTCGGCCAAAGATCAACAGCTGGGCGGGGCGCACCTTGCCGCCCTGCGTCGCCGCCACGGCCTGAAAGTCGACTCTTGCAAAGATCTGAAAGCCGCTGGCTGCCTTGACTGCGGCTTCGGCGCGGTCGATGGTTTCAGCAACCGAGAATTTGCTGGGCATGGCGACCACCCCTTGCACCTGCGCGCTCGCGTCGGACAGCAGCAAGGCAGCAAACAGAAACGAGAGCAGTTTGTACTTCATCGCCGACTCCTCAATCAAGGTAGACCGCCAATCGCCACAGGGCATCGCCATCTCAGGCAGGGGCGACGCCCTTGACCGCCCAGGCAGCCTTCACAGCATCGCGCAGCCTGGTGCGTCCGGCATCCGCAAGCGTAGCGACATATTCAGCCCGCGGTCCGTCCCAAATGTCAGGCAACAGACAGCACGGGCGACGAAGATGGCGCCCGGCCGGTTACCCACCAGGCCGAGGATGTCATGGGAGCAGTTTGGTGCCAACGCAGCGCCATTGCCTGGGCTGGCCGTGAACTCGAGCACCCCATACGAAGCGCCGTCACAGGCATCAGGCCCGCACCAGTTCGCGCGCATGGGCGCGGCCGCGCTCGCCTACTACCTGGCAGCGCGCTTGGGCCTGCTGATTCCCTACATCGGATCGCATGTCTCGCTGATCTGGCTGCCCACCGGTATCGCACTGGCTGCTTATCTGCGTTGGGGCGCGTCGATGGCGCCGACCATGCTGCTGGCCGCCTTTCTGATCAATTACCAGATCGGCACGCCCGCCTGGGCGGCGCTCGGTATCGCGGCGGGCAATGCGCTGGGCCCTTGGCTAAGCGCCCAACTGCTCCGCCGCTTGGGCTTTGACGCGGCACTCACGCGCCGCGCCGACCTGGGACATTACCTGCTGGCCGTGGCGCTGGGCATGTTGGTCACCGCCAGCAATGGCTGCGTCTGGCTGCGTTTGGCGGGCTTCCTGACGGCCGGCCAATGGGCGCCCGCCTGGCTCACCTGGTGGACCGGCGATGCGGTCGGGGCCCTGCTGGGCGGTATTCCGCTGGTCGCCATGTCGCGCGCCAGCATGCGCACTAGCTTTGCCGGCCGGCGCGGCCGCTTCAACATGGCCTTGCTGGGCCTGGTGCTGGTCTGCGGGCTGCTGACCTTCTCGCCCTGGACGGCGCCCGCGACGGCCTTGACCTTTCCCTTGCTGGCCCTGCCGCTGTTCCTGATGGCCGTGCTGGCGCTGCGTGCGGGCGTGCTGGCGGCCTCGCTGGCGGTGTTGCTGCTGTCGGGCACGGCCGCCTGGGGCACCGCCAGCGGCATCGGCCCGTTTGCCGGACACGACACCCACGCCGGGCTGCTGGCCCTCTGGAGCTATGTCACCGCCCAGGTCTGCACCGGCGTGCTGATCTGCGGCCTGGCGGCCGAGCTGCTGGCCAGCCAGCGCCAGCAGCAGGCGCAGTTCCAGCATGCCAGCGAAGGCATTGTGGTGGTCGATCCGGAAGGCCGGCTGACCGCGCTCAACCCGATGGCGCGGCTGATGCTGGAGCTGGCGCCGAAAGAGCCGCCAGGCACGCCCGGCTTGGCGCTCACGCAACTGCCCAACGGCAATGGCACATCGCTTGCCGAATGCCTGCAACAGCCGGCGGGCCAGCCGCGTCTGCTGACGCTATGCCGCAGCGATGGCCGGCGCCTCGAGGTGGAGGTGCAGACCGCACGCTACCGCGATGCACGCGGCCGCCAGTTGTCGCAGCTGCTGCTGCGCGACGTGACCGAGAGCCGCGAGGCCCAGGCCAGCTTGGCGGCCAGCGAGGAGCGCCTGCGCGCCATCACCGACAGCGCGCCCGCCCTGATCGCCGATCACGACCGCGAATTCCGCTACCGCTTCGCCAACCGCACCTACCAGGACTGGCTGGGCATCGCGCCGGAGGCCGTGCTTGGGCAGACCGTGGCCTCGGTGCTGGGCGAGGCGGCCTGGGCCGAGGTGCGGCCGGCCATGGAAGCGGCACTGCGCGGCGAAGCCGCGAGCTACGAGCGCCACATCCAGGGCCGGGCCGAGGAGCGCTGGATCCACGTGGCCTTGGTACCCAGGCGCGACGCCGCCGGTGCGGTAGACGGCTTCTACGCCCTGGCCAGCGATATCACGCCGCGCCGCCGTGCCGAACAGGCGCTGCGTCAGAGCGAGCAGCGCCTGCGCAGCATCACCGATCAACTGCCCATGCGCGTGTCCTATGTCGGCGCGGACGAGCGCTATCGCTTCATCAACCGGGCCTACGAGCGCGCCTTTGGGCGGCCGCGCCACGAGCTGCTGGGCCTCACCGTCCGCGAGGTGATTGGCGCGGGCGCATACGGCGAGGCCGCACCGCACATCCGACGCGCGCTGGCCGGCGAGACCGTGAGTTTCGACAGCGAGATCACCACGCGCGAAGGCTACCGCTGCTACCGCGCCAGCTACTTGCCCCAGTTCGCCGACGACGGCCGCGAGGTGCTGGGCTTTGTGGCGATGATTCTGGACACCACCGCGCAGAAGCAGGAGGAGCGCCGACTGATCGAGCTGAGCCAGTCCGACAGCCTCACCGGCCTCTTGAACCGTGCCGGCTTCGAGCAGCGCGCGCATGAGGCCGTGCAGCGCTGCCAAAGCGTGGGCGGCACGATGGCCCTGCTGCTGCTGGACCTGGACGGCTTCAAGCAGGTCAACGACAGCCTGGGCCACCTGGCCGGCGACCTGCTGCTGCGCGGCTTCGCCGGCCGGCTGTCGCGCAGCCTGCGCGGCGCCGACATCGTGGCCCGCCCCGGCGGCGACGAGTTCGCCGTCATCGTCGAGCAACTGTCCGCGCCGGCCGATGCCGTCACCATTGCAGGCAATATCGTTGAGGCGATGCGCACGCCCTTTGTGCTGGAGAACCGGTCCGTCCACGTCAGCACCAGCATCGGCGTGGTGCTCTATCGCGGCGAGCCCGGGCTGACGCCGCGCGACCTCAGCAAACGGGCGGACGACTTGTTGTACGCCGCCAAGGCAGGGGGACGGGACCGCTTCTGTCTCGGCTCTGCAGAAGCGCCGTGTACGTCGGACTCCTGACACGATGTCACGTTGACAACCGGTGGCCCCACATTCGGTGGTGCCGGCTGACCAGACTGAACAGCTTTTCAACCGGAAACCACTGGACCAGCTCCTAGTTGAGGCGTTGAACGCCGACGGCGGGGACGTGGGCGTCCCCGAAAATCGGATTTCGATCGCCAGCCTGCATAAATGCTCAGCCCGTGTTTACGACTTTACGGGGAGGCAATCAGCCTCACCGCCAACCAAAAATCGTAAACAACAAATCGGCCATTTTTGCGGCCGATTTCAGATCAGCGGATAGACGCATCTCGCCGCTTAAGCTATCGGCATTTGCATGGCCTTCCTTGCTGGGGTGGCAAGCTGCATGCTCGGATGGGCGCCCGAATGTTGAAGCGCCGACAGGTGCCGCTCGCTGCTCATCTTCAACGTTAGCTCTCACAGAACTTGGGGGCCGTCTGTCACAGAGCACAATGTATTCCTCCAGGCCCCCAAGGGCCTTCAGTGCTCATGGAGGGGCGGACATGCAATGGGTGGAGATGTTTGGCTATCTGGGCGCACTGCTGACGCTGACGACCTTCTCAATGAAGACCATGTTGCACCTACGCATGGCTGGAATTGTCTCCAATCTAGCGTTTGTCACCTATGGTGCGATGGGCAGCGTCTACCCAGTGCTGCTTCTGCACTTGACTCTGCTGCCTTTGAACCTTTGGCGCCTGCGGCAGCTGCTGCAACTGACCCGTCAGATTGAGGAGGCCTCCACGGGGCACCTGTCCATGGACTGGCTCAGACCGTTCTCGCGCCGCAAGGCCGTTCACGCCGGGGAGACTCTCTTCAAGCAGGGCGACGAGGCCGCGGAGTTTATGTTCGTGCTCAGCGGAAGGTTTCGCGCCGTAGAGGCTGATATCGTGTTGAAGCAAGGTGAAGTTATCGGCGAGCTTGGGCTGATCACGAACGGGCACAAGCGAACGCAGACCGTTGTATGCGACCAAGACGGCCAGCTCCTGCTCCTCACCTACGACGAGGTCCGGCAGATGTACTACCAGAACCCTAGATTCGGCTTCTTCTTCCTGGAGCTTGCGGCGGAGCGCCTGATCCGAGACGCGGGTCGGATGACACAAGGTTTGGAGACCGCTCCTGGTCATGTTGCAAGCTCGCCGAACGCAGCCTAACCCCTCGCTCGAGCCGACTCGCGTCGGCAATCCTCTGCGCGCAGCTCAGCTCGAACGTTGAGTATCCGCATTGGGGCTGCGCATTCGACAATGTGACTGACTGCAATCGTTGCAAAGCTGACCTCACCATGGCGAAGGCTGCTTAAGCGCCACTAGTGGACAGACCATTTACGGCTTTAAATAGACAGAAAAATGAAGGCGCCAACCTAACCCGTTATTCAACTGTCACACTTTTCGCCAAATTTCTCGGCTTGTCCACATCCGTGCCGCGCGCGCAGGCGGTGTGGTAGGCCAGCAGCTGCAGCGGGATCACGTGCAGGATCGGGCTGAGCGCGCCGTAATGCTCGGGCATGCGGATCACGTGCAGGCCTGGCTCGCTCTCGATCTGGGTGTCGCCGTCGGCGAACACATAGAGCTGACCGCCGCGGGCGCGCACTTCTTGCATATTGCTCTTGAGCTTCTCGAGCAGGGCGTCGTTGGGCGCCACCGTCACCACGGGCATCTCGGCGGTGACCAGCGCGAGCGGGCCATGCTTGAGTTCGCCGGCCGGGTAGGCCTCGGCGTGGATGTAGCTGATCTCTTTCAGCTTGAGCGCGCCTTCCAGCGCGATCGGGTAATGCAGGCCGCGGCCCAGGAAGAGTGCGTTTTCCTTGCGCGCGAACTCCTCGCTCCAGGCGATCACCTGCGGCTCCAGGGCCAGCACGGCCTGCACCGCCACCGGCAGGTGGCGCAGCGCCTTGAGGTGCTCGGCTTCCTGCTCGTCGCTGAGGTGGCCGCGCGTCTGCGCCAGTGCCAGGGTCAGCATGAACAGGCCCACCAGCTGGGTGGTGAAGGCCTTGGTGGAGGCCACGCCGATCTCGGCGCCGGCACGCGTGATGTAGGCCAGCTCGCATTCGCGCACCATCGCGCTGGTGGCCACGTTGCAGACCGTCAGCGTGTGCTTCATGCCCAGTGCGCGGGCATGCTTGAGGGCGGCCAGGGTGTCGGCGGTCTCGCCACTCTGGCTGATGGTCACCACCAGGGTGCGCGGATTCGGCACGCTGTCGCGGTAGCGGTATTCGCTGGCGATCTCGACGCTGGTGGGGATCTTGGCGATGCTCTCCAGCCAGTACTTGGCGGTGGAGCCCGAGTAGTAGCTGGTGCCACAGGCCAGGATCAGCACCGAGTCGATCTCCTTGAAGATGCGGTAGGCGCCGTCGCCGAACAGCTCGGGCGTGATGCCGGCCACGGCGTCCAGGGTGTTGGCGATCGCCACAGGCTGCTCGAAGATTTCCTTCTGCATGTAGTGGCGGTAAGGGCCCAGCTCGGCCGCACCGCTGTGCGCATGCACGGTACGCACCTCGCGCGACACCGACTCAAAGCGGCCGGTCTCGGCGTTGCGATGGCTGAGCCAGTAACGGCCCAGTTGCAGGTCCACCACATCGCCCTCTTCCAGGTAGACGATCTGGTCGGTCACGCCGGCCAGCGCCATCGCATCCGAGGCGACGAAGTTCTCGCCCTGCCCTGCCTCGGTCCCAACCCCCAGCACCAGGGGCGAGCCCTCACGGGCGGCGATCACGCGGTGCGGCTCGTCGCGGCAGAACACGGCGATGGCATAGGCGCCCTTCAGGCGCGGCAGGGCGGCCTGCACGGCCTCCAGCAGGTCGCCATGGTAGAGATGGTCCACCAGGTGGGCGATCACCTCGGTATCGGTCTGGCTGCTGAACTGGTAGCCCTTGGCCTTCAGCTCATGGCGCAGCTCGTCGTGGTTCTCGATGATGCCGTTGTGCACCAGGGCAATGCGACCGACGCTGTCGGCGGCGGCATTCGGGCCATGCGAGAAATGCGGGTGGGCGTTATGCACCGCCGGCACGCCATGGGTGGCCCAGCGCGTGTGGGCGATGCCGGTGCCGGAGGCGATGCCGTCTTCGGCGGTCTGGCTGTGCAGCTCGGCCACGCGCGAGGTGCTGCGCGCACGCTTGAGCTCGCCGCCCTGGTGCACGGCCACGCCGCAGGAGTCGTAGCCGCGGTACTCCAGGCGCTTCAGGCCCTCGATCAGGATGGGAACGATGTTGCGCTGACTGACCGCGCCGACGATGCCGCACATAAGCTGTTGTCTCCGTGAAGGAAGGGGCTGGAGGGAATGCTGCGCATCGTAGGCAGATGGCGAAGATGATTGCTTTCAAAATTCATCGCCATTTGCAACAATCATCCACATTCATAAATCGACGCCTCAATATTTCACGAAAGCGGATGGAATGACGGAATCAGCCACAGCCCTGGAACTAGACAGCACCGACTACCGCTTGCTGGATCTGCTGCAGCAGGACGCGGCGGTGTCCAACCAGGAGCTGGCGCAGCGCGCCCATGTCTCGCCAGCCACCTGCCTGCGGCGCGTCAAGCGCCTGGTGGAACTGGGCGTGATCGAAAAGCGCGTGGCCCTGCTCTCGCCCGAGAAGCTGGGCGCGGGCCTGTCGGCCATTGTCGAGATCACGCTGGATCGCCAGGGCGCCGAGCATCTGGCGGCCTTCGAGCAACGCGCCGTGGCCGCGCCCGAGGTGCAGCAATGCTGGCGCGTCTCGCCCGGGCCGGACTTCGTGCTGGTGCTACAGGTGGCCGATATGGCGGCCTATCACGCGCTGGTGCAGCGCCTCTTCACCCAGGACGCCAATGTGCGCAATGTGAAGAGCTTCTTCAGCGTGCACCGCGCCAAGTTCGCACCGCAGCTAGCCCTGCCGCGCGGCTAGGCGGCTCAGCGTTTCAGGATCAGCAGGCCCTTGAGGTACTCGCCCTCGGGGAAGTAGATGGTCTGCGGATGGTCAGGTGCCGCGCCCACGCGCTCGAGGATGTAGCCATCGCATTGCGCGTCCAGGCCCGCCCCCGCCACGATCTTGTGGAACAGATCGGGCGGGATGCCGCCCGAGCAGGAGAAGGTGAACAGGATGCCACCCGGCTTGAGCAGCTTGAGCCCGAGGCGGTTGATGTCCTTGTAGGCGCGCGCGGCGCGCTCGGCATGGGCCGCCGTGGGCGCGAACTTGGGCGGATCCAGCACGATGGCATCGAACTGCCGCCCCTCGGCCAGATAGGCGCGCAGCGTGTGGTTCACATCCGCATCCAGGGCCTGGTGGCGTGCGGCATCGAAGCCGTTCAACGCTACATGCTGGTTGGCGCGCGCCAGCGCCGGACCCGAGGAGTCCACGCTGATCACGCTCGAAGCGCCGCCGGCCAGCGCCGCCACCGAGAAGCCGCCGGTATAGCTGAAGCAGTTCAGCACCTCGCGGCAACCGTACTGGCGCACCGTGTCGGCAAAGCGCTTGCGGTTGTCGCGCTGGTCCAGGTAGTAGCCGGTCTTGTGGCCCTCGGCCACGTCCAGGCTCAGCTGCCACGCGTGTTCGCGGATCACCAGCTCGGTGTCGCCCGCGCCGCGCAGCCAGCCGGTCTGGGCCTCCAGGCCCTCGAGCTGGCGCACGCTGGCGTCGGAGCGTTCGTACAAGCGCGTGAGGCCGGTGGCGGCGAGCAGCTGATCGGCAATCTGCTGTTTCCAGCGCTCGGTGCCGGCGGTGCCGAACTGCGCCACCAGGGTGTCGCCATAGCGGTCCACCACCAGGCCCGGCAGGCCGTCGGCCTCGCCGTGCAGCAGGCGCACCGCGTCGGAGGCGATGGGCAGGCGCTGCCGCACCGCGATGGCGGCGGCAATGCGGCGCTGGAAGAAGGCGGCGTCGATGCGCTCGGCCTCGTCGAAGCTCCAGGCACGCAAGCGGATCTGCGAGTCGGGGCTGTAGGCGGCCCAGCAGAGGAACTGGCCCTCGGCGGATTCGACGCGCACGGTTTCGCCGGCGTCGGCGCGGCCGCGCTCCACCGAGCCCTGGAACACCCAGGGATGGCGGCGCTGCAGCGAGCGCTCCTTGCCGGCACGTATGCGTATCGATTTCATGGCGCCATGGTACCGAAGGCATAGCCCACGGCCAGACTGAAGACCGGCGAGGACTGCGTGCCCGCCTTCATGGTGCGCCACTGGCCCAGGCCGGCGCGCAGGCGCAGGCGATCCCAGTCGCCCCGGCCTTCCCATTGGCCCCAGGCCTCGGCCTGCATCACCGCGCCGCCGCCCACGGCGACGCCACCGCCACCGGCCGCGCCCACCAACAGCTCGGCGCCGGCGCGCCATTGTTGCGCCCACAGCGGCGTCTGCAGGCCCAGGCCGAACAGGCCATAGGAATAGGCGCCCGCCTTGCCAAAGGCCGCGCTGCCCGCCTGGGCGGCGCCATACAGCCAGGGATTGAGCTCGCGCGTCATCAAGAGGCCGATCTGGCCGATCGAGGCACTGCTGCCGTTCTTGTAGCTCATGCTGGGCAGCTGCTGCACGGCGGCATAGAAGCTCTGGGTGCGCACCACGCCATCCTCCAGCTGCCAGAAGGAATCGGCGCGCGAGCGCCGCTCCAGCGGCAGCGCCAGCGAGAGCCGGCCATAGGGCGCACTGAAGCCGCCCGAGGCGCTGCGCAGCCAGCCGCCCTCCAGCCTGACGCTGCCACCCCAGGGTGCCAGCCAGCGCAGGCTGGGGCCGGCGCGCAGCAGCCAGCCATTGCCGGTGGCCACATTGCCGCCGCCGCCCAGGCCGGCCGCCACATGCAGGCCGGCACGCAGATTGGGCGTACCGAGCGCCCAATCCTGCCCGGCGGTGCCGAGGATTTCCATATAGCCGTCGGCGCCGCCCTTGGCCGCGCCCGAGGCCTCCAGGCCCCACCAGGATCCCGGGGCCAGGTATTGCCTGAGGTCGGCGCCGGCGGTGTACATGCGCCTAGCGCTCGGCTGGCCCGAGCGCGTCTTGGCGCCCTTGCGCGGCAGGTAGACGCCGGCACTCAGCGCAATCTCGTCAAAGCCCATGCCGCTGCGCCCCGACGAGCGGCCCAGGCGGCCGGCGTCGCTGGGGGCGAAGCTGGCAAAGCTGTCGGAGCGGCCCAGCACCAGGGCGATCGAACTGCTCTTCACATTGCCGCTGGGAAAGCGCACATGGCTCAGCGCCAGGCCGCTGTACCAATTGCCCACCTGGGTGCGCAGCGACAGCTCGGGGCGCAACATCAGGCCGCCGCCATAGCGGATCTGCTCGGAACTCAAGCCCCCGCCCGCACCCGCGTACAGGCCCAGCGCCAGATGGCTGTCGCCGCTCAGGCGCCAACGGCGCTGCGCCGTCAAACCGGCGGCAAACACGCCGCCATAATTGCCGCGCGCGGCGCCATAGACGCTGGGGCCGAAGCCCCAATCCTCGTTCACCGCCACCAGATAGCTGCCGCCGAACAGCGCGCTGCGGTCGCCATTGGGCAGGCGCAGCGGGGTCCAGCTCATTTCAAAGGCGGCGGGGCGGGTTTCGGCCGAGGTCACGAAAGAAGCCGGCGCATCCGCCGCATATGCAGCGGAGACCGCCAGCAAGAGCGGCAACAAGCGGGCGAGACGGTGGTGAGAAGGCATGGGCGCGCACGATACCAGCATCGGCATGGGCTCAGCGCTTCTTGGCGCGCGGATGGGCCGCGTCGTAGACCTTGGCCAAATGCTGGAAGTCGAGCTTCGTATACACCTGCGTGGTGCTGATGTTGGCATGCCCCAGCAGCTCCTGCACGCCGCGCAGATCGCCGCTGGACTGCAGCAGGTGCGAGGCAAAGGAATGGCGCAGCATGTGCGGATGCACATGGGTGGGCAGGCCGGCCTGCAGGGCGCGCGCCTTCAGCAACACGCGCACCTGGGCGGCGCCGAGGCGGGCACCGCGCAGGCCGACGAACAGCGCCTGCTCCTGCGGCCTGGCCAGCTCGCCGCGCAGATCCAGCCAAGCGCGCAGCGCCCGCAAGGCCGCCGCACCCAGCGGCACCGAACGGCGCTTGCTGCCCTTGCCCAGCACCTGGGCCTCGGCGCTGGCCAGGTCCACCCAGGCCTGGGCATCGCGATGGGCTTGCAGGTCCAGCCCCACCAGTTCGGCCACGCGCAGGCCGCAGCCGTACAGCAGCTCGACGATGCAGGCATCGCGCGCCTCCAGCCGCCGATCGGCATGCCCACCCTGAAAGTCCGCCAGTTGCACCGCGTCATCCACGGCCAAGGCCTTGGGCAGGGGCTTGGCGGCCTTGGGCGGGCGCAGGCCGTCGATCGGGTTGAGGCTCACCAGTTGCTCGCGCCCCAGCCAGCGGTACCAACCGCGCCAGGCCGAGAGCAGCAGGGCCAGGCTGCGCGGGGCCAGGTCTTGCTGGCCGTGCAACTGCGCCAGCCAGCGGCGCGCTTGGTGGGGCTGTAGCTTCAGCAGCTCGACGCCATCGCGCTGCGCCAGCGCGGCCAGCCGGCCCAGCGCATCGCGGTAGAGCGCCAGCGTGCGCGGCGCCAGGCGCCGCTGCACCCGCAGATGCTCCAGATAGGCCTGGGCCTCAGGCGCCAGGCTGCTTGTTGCGTTCGGCATCGGGCAGCAGGCGCACCAGCGCGGCGCTGGCGATCTCGCCGATGCGCGCCAGGAATTCGGTGCCCATCTCGGCCGTGTAGCGCGTCGGGTCGGGCGATGCCAGCACCAGCATGCCGAAGGCCTTGGCCGGGCTGCCGTAGCTGAGCGGAATCAGCGCCAGCGAGCTCACCGCGGCGTCCTCACCCAGCCAGCGCGCCGCCTCGAAACCCGAGTTCACGCCGCAATAGGGTTGGGTCAGGCTGCCGGCGAAGCTCTTCACATCGGGGCCCACGGCAGCGGCGAAGTCGGCCTGCGCATGGGCCTCGTCCACCACCCACAGGCGCAGGCCGGCGAGCGGAATCAGGAAGTGATGGCGCAGCTCGCGCAGCAGCACCTCGGGGATGGCGCCGGCCTCGGCGGTGAGCATCAGCGCGGTGGTCCAGCGGTGCAGGCGGTCGGCGATGGCGACGTTCTCCTGGCCGTTGCGGATCATCTCGACGATCTTGTGCTCCAGGCCCTTGATCTTCTCGCGCAGCATCTCGGCCTGGCGCTCCTGCAGCGAAACCGCGCGCTGGCCATGCGGATGGCTCAGCTGCACCGCGGCCAGCAACTCGGCGTGGCGCTCGAAGAAGCTCGGGTTGTTGGCCAGGTAGTTGGCAATGTCCTGCTCGGTGATGCCAGTCACACCTTGTTCGCTTGTCGTCACAGCTCGATCTCTCCTTCAAACACGGTTTGCGCCGGGCCCGTCATGCGCACCGGTGCGTCCAGGCCCGCCGAACGGCCGGCCCATTCAATCTTCAAATCGCCGCCGCGCGCATGCACCTCGACGGCCTCGTCCAGCAGCCCCAGGCGTATGCCCGCCACCACCGCGGCGCAGGCGCCGGTGCCGCAGGCCAGGGTCTCGCCGGCGCTGCGCTCGTAGACGCGCAGCTTGATCTCGCTGCGGCTGATGATCTGCACGAAACCGGCATTCACACAGCGCGGGAAATGCGCATCGTGCTCGACCTCGGGCCCGACGCGCAGCACCGGGGCCGCATCGACATCGGCCACGAACTGCACCGCATGCGGGTTGCCCATCGACAGCACCGCCACCTCGCAGGGGCCGGAGGGCAGCGCCAGCGGCCAGAGCTCGAAGCCCTGCTGCAGGCGCGGCTGCAAACCCGCGGCCACGAAGGGCAGGTCGGCCAGCGTGAAGATGGGCGCGCCCATGTCCACGGTGACGCGGCCGTCGTCCTGCAGATGCAGCTCGAGCAGCTTGTTGACGGTCTGCACGCGGATGCTGCGCTTGGCTGTGAGGCCCTTGTCGACCACATAGCGCACGAAGCAGCGCGCGCCATTGCCGCAATGCTCCACCTCTTCGCCGCTGCTGCCGTTGAAGATGCGGTAGCGGAAGTCGACGCCCGCGGCCGGGCTGGCCTCGATCACCAGGATCTGGTCGCAGCCGACGCCGAAGCGGCGATCGCCCAGGCGTTGCAGCTGGGCGGTGTTGAGGGCCAGCGGGGCGCGGGTGGCATCGATGACGGCGAAGTCGTTGCCGGCACCCTGCATCTTGGTGAAATGCACATTCATGCCGCGATTATCCGCGCGCGCTTCAGGCATAGAGGGAGGGCTCGCCCGCCGGCCGGGTCTTGAAGCGCTTGTGCACCCACAGGTACTGCGCCGGCTGCTCGCGGATGCGCGCCTCCAGCCAGGCATGCAGGGTATGGGCGTCGGCCACGGGGTCGTCGCTCGGATAGCCGGGCAGCGGCTCGCAGGCCTCGACCTCGTAGCCCTCGCTGCCGGGCAGCATGCGCACCACGATGGGCTGCACCGCCATGCCCATGCTGCGCGCAATGCGCGAGGGCGCCAGCAGGGTGCAGGCGGGCACGCCGAAGAAGGGGATGAAGGCCGAGTCCTTGGCGCCGAAGTCCATGTCGGGGGCATTCAGGAAGGCGTAGCCCTGCTTGATCAGGCGCAGCACCGGGCGTATGCCCTCGTGCCGGTCCACGAAGGCGGTAGTGCCGAAGCGCGCGCGCCCGGCCAGCATGCGGGCGTCGAACACCGCATTGCTCTGGCGCTGGTAGACGTCCACGCCCGGGCAGCGCTGCTTGAGCATGAGCGCCGGCGCGCTCCATTCGAGGCCGACGAAATGCGGCAGCAGCCACATCACCGGGCGCTCGCCGCGCTCGGCCAGCTGGATGTCGCCCTTCACGCGCATCAGGCGCAGCAGCCGCTCGGGCGGGGCAAACCAGAGCAGGCCGCGCTCCAGGATGCTGCGGCCAATCAGCGCGAAATGCTCGCGCACCAGGGCGCGGCGCTCGGCCTCGCTCAGCGCGGGAAAGCACAGCTCGACATTGCGCAAGGCAATGCGCCGCCGCGAGCGCGCCAGCCCGTGCAGCAGGCCGCCGAGGCCGCGCCCCAGCGCCGCCAGCAGCCCGAAGGGCAGCCAGTGCAGCAACCACACCAGGCCAATCAGCAGATGGGCACCCGCCCGTCCGATCACGAGCCATCCCCCAGGGCGGCCACGTCCACGCGGCGCGGTGCCTTGTAGCGGTTGTAGCTCCAGAGATATTGCCCGGGCAGCTGGCGGATGATGGATTCCATGGACTGATTGACGGCGGTGGCCGCGCATTCTGGCGTGTCTTCGCGCGCGATCACCGGGCCGGGTCGCACCCGCACCACAAAGCCACGCCCCCAGGGCAGGCGCTCACCCCAGATCAGCACCGGCACGGCACCGGTCTGCTGGGCCAGGCGGCCAGCCAGGGTCATGGTGTAGGCCGGCTTGCCGAAGAACGGCGCCCACACGCCCAGGCCATCGGGCGGCACCTGGTCGGGCAGCAGGCCCACCGCCTGGCCCTGGCGCAGCGCGCGCAGCATCTGGCGCACACCCGCCAGGCTGGCGGGCGCCGGCAGCAGGCCAGGGCGCTCGCGCGAGGCATCCACCAGCTCGCGCATCCAGGCCTTGCGCGCCGGGCGGAACAGCACCGTCAGCGGCCCGTACTTGGCACTGAAATGTTCCACATAGGCCTGCGCCGTGACCTCGAAGCAGCCCAGGTGCGGCGTCAGCAGGATCAGGCCGCGGCCCTGGTCCAGCGCCGCCGTGATCAGCTCCGCACCATCCCATTGCACGCGCGCACCCAGCGGCTCGCCGAAGGGGCGCAACCACATCCAGGGCAGCTCGCCCATCATGCGGCCGATGTGGCCGATGGCCGCACCGGCCTCGGCCATGCCCAGGCCGGCCTGCGCCACATTGGCCTTGAACCGCTGGCGATAGACCGGCGCCAGCCACCAGGTCAGGCGGCCCAGCAGGGCGCCCAATCCTTGCTGAAACCACAGGGGGGAGCGTGAAAGCAGACGCAGAAACCACATATTTCTATAATGAGCGCATCGCCGAGTTACTGAACAACTTGCGGGGCGATGCAGGGTTTGATCCGCGGATTGAAACACTGCCGGGCTGCGATGCTCAACAAATGCCGCTAAAGCGTTCGCCGCGACTCCCGCAGCACGGCAACGCCGATGGACTGACAACAAGGAGTGTAAAAGTGGCGAACGACTTTCTGTTTACTTCCGAATCCGTTTCCGAGGGCCACCCCGACAAGGTAGCCGATCAGATCTCGGACGCGATTCTGGATGCAATCTTCACCCAGGACCCGCGTTCGCGCGTGGCCGCGGAAACCCTCACCAACACCGGCCTGGTGGTGCTGGCGGGCGAGATCACGACCAACGCCCATGTGGACTACATCCAGGTGGCGCGCGACACCATCAAGCGCATCGGCTACGACAACACCGAGTACGGCATCGACTACAAGGGCTGTGCGGTGCTGGTGGCCTATGACAAGCAGAGCAACGACATCGCCCAGGGCGTGGACCACGCCAGCGACGACCACCTAAACACCGGCGCCGGCGACCAGGGCCTGATGTTCGGCTATGCCTGCGACGAGACGCCCGAGCTGATGCCCGCGCCGATCTACTACGCCCACCGTCTGGTGGAGCGCCAGGCCCAGCTGCGCAAGGACGGCCGCCTGCCCTTCCTGCGCCCCGATGCGAAGAGCCAGGTGACGATGCGCTATGTGGACGGCAAGCCACACTCGATCGACACCGTGGTGCTGTCCAGCCAGCACGCACCCGAGATGAGCCTGGGCGACAAGATGAAGCCCGAGTTCTACGAGGCCGTGATCGAGGAGATCATCAAGCCGGTGCTGCCCAAGGAATGGCTCAAGGAGACCAAGTACCTGGTCAACCCGACCGGCCGCTTCGTCATCGGCGGGCCGCAGGGCGACTGCGGCCTCACCGGCCGCAAGATCATCGTCGACACCTATGGCGGCGCCTGCCCGCACGGCGGCGGCGCGTTCTCGGGCAAGGATCCGACCAAGGTGGACCGCTCGGCCGCCTATGCCGCCCGCTATGTGGCCAAGAACATCGTGGCCGCCGGCCTGGCGCGCCAGTGCCAGATCCAGGTGGCCTACGCGATCGGCGTGGCCAAGCCCATGAACGTGACCGTCTACACCGAGGGCACGGGCGTGATCTCGGACGACAAGATCGCCGCCATCGTCAACGAGGTGTTCGACCTGCGTCCCAAGGGCATCATCCAGATGCTGGACCTGCTGCGCCCGATCTACGGCAAGACCGCGGCCTACGGCCACTTTGGCCGCGAGGAGCCCGAGTTCAGCTGGGAAGCGCGCGACAAGGTGAACGTGCTGCGCGATCTGGCCGGTCTGAAGGGCTGAGCGAGCGCACTGCGGTTGGGGTGACGAGCGTCACTCCAGCCCGCACATCTTCCTGAACGGCCCCAGCACCGCCTCGCCGCGGAAGGGCTTGACGATCCAGCCGGTGACGCCGATCGCCTTGCCGCGCTCGCGCACCTGCAGATTGTCTTCGGTGGTCAGCATCACGATGTGCACCGCGCGGTTGCCCAGCTCCACGCGGATCTTCTCGGCCATGGTGAGGCCGTCCATATTGGGCATGTTGATGTCGCTGAGTACCAGCTTGATGCCGGGGTCCCGGCGCAGCTGCAGCAGGCCGTCGACCCCGTCCACCGCCACCACCACCTCGAAGCCGTTGTTGCTCAGGAAAGTCGTCACGATGCCCCGCATGGTGCTGGAATCGTCGACCACCAGAATCTGAGCCATGCAGGGGTTCCCTTCAGAATAGATCGAGCTCGCCGGTCGCGGCGGGGGGCGGGGCCGCCGCGAATTCCGCAAAGCCTTCGGGCGACCAGTAGAGATTGAAGATGAAACGCTGCACGATCATCAAGGGTGGCAACCCTGGGCGGCGCGGATCGGAGAGCTGGTAGCGTATGCACAGCTGCGGGTCCTGCGAGCCGAAGGACATGTATTTGTGCTCGTGGTTGATCACCAGCGGCACCTGGATCTGCTGGGTGGTGAAGGCCTGCGGCGGGATGTAGCGGTTCTTGAACGCGCCCCAGATCAGGTTGGTGGTTTCGCCCAGCAGGTTGTTGAGCTCGCGGAAGTTGAAATCGCCGCCCAGGCCCTCGTAGCTGAAGCCCTGGATCAGGCCCTGGCGCAGCGCGCCCTCCTCAGTCTGCAGCATCATGTAGCCGCGGCACCAGGTGCTCTCGATCGGGATCAGGGTCGAGACCTCGCCGAAGATGATGCGGTCGTGCACCACATAGGGCGACTCGGCCTGCACCTTGGCATAGGGAAACATCGAGCTCAGCGAGGCGCAGGTCAGCTCGACGATGCCGTCCACCAGCTTCCTGGGGTAGCGCAGGCTGAAGATGGCGCGCTGCACGGCGGCGCGCAGGTCCTCGATGCCGCCCAGCTGCCAGGCATGGCGCAGCGCCGCCTGCTCCTCGGGCAGCAGCTCGCGCGTGCTGCTGCGGCGCAGAAAGGTGGGCAGCTCGGGCCGCAGCTTGTGGATGGCCTGCGCCAGGCTCAGGGCATCGGGCTCCACGCCGGGCAGATCCTCCGCCAGCAGCACGCCCGCCAGATCCTTGTGCTGGGCCAGCGTGCTGAGCGCATCGCGCGCGCTGCGCGGCAAGGCCAGCAGGCCCACCTCGGCGCAGAAATCCGCCAGCAGCTGGTATTGCGCCGGGTCGTGCTCGAGCAGCAAGACCTTGGCCTCGAGATGGGTGGTATCTGTCATGGCCCGGTTTTCCCAACAGGCGAACGGCAAGCCGCCTTATCCCATCACATATCGTCAGCTTCGCGGCCATACTTGAGGCCTCAGCAGTAGCACCCGGCGCCCCATGCTCCCCAGCAGCCCCTCCCCGCTCACCATCCTGGTGATCGACGATCAGAGCGCCTCGCGCGTGGCGGTGGTGGCCGAGCTGGACCGTGCCGGGCATCGCGCCCTCGAGGCCGACAGCGCCGATTGGGGGCTGGAGCTGTTCAAGCGCTACCGGCCCGACCTGGTGCTGCTGGACGTGGAGATGCCCGCACACGACGGCTACTGGACGGCGCAGCAGATCCGCGCCGCCGAGCCGGGCGGCTGGACCCCCATCATCTTTCTCTCGCAACGCGACCAGGACCAGGACGTCTGGCGCGGCATCGAGGCCGGCGGCGACGATTACCTCGTGAAGCCGGTCTCGCCGATGATTCTGCACGCCAAGCTGCGCGCCATGCAGCGCCTGCTGGGCATGCGCCAGCGCCTGGTGCAGCTCTCCGACGAATTGCGCAGCGCCAACGCGCAGCTGCACGAGCTCTCCAACGCCGATGCCCTCACCGGCCTGATGAACCGGCGCGCCCTCGACGAGCGCCTGCACCAATGCATCGCCCAGGCGCGCCGCGATGGTCTGCCGCTCACCCTGGTGCTGTGCGATGTGGACTATTTCAAGCGCTACAACGACAGCCTGGGCCATGTGGAGGGCGATGCCTGCCTGAAGCGCGTGGCCGCGCTCTTGCGCGAGGCCTGCCGCCGCCCCAGCGACTGCGTGGGCCGCTACGGCGGCGAGGAGTTCGCGCTGATCCTGCCCAACACGCCGCGTTCCGGCGCGATGACCTATGCGCGCGCCCTGATACGCACCATGGCGCTGGCCGGCATCCCGCACCCGGACTCCGACATCGCCCCGCACATCACCGTCTCGGGCGGCATCACCACCTGCGTGGCCGATGCCAGCACCACCGCCGAGGGCCTGCTGCTGCGCGCCGACGATGCGCTCTACAACGCCAAGGCGCATGGCCGCAACCGCTTCTTCAGCTACGAGATGCAGATGGACACGCTGGAGCAGCGCCAACCGGCGTCCGCCAGACCGCTGGACAAATAAACAGTTGTTTGCGATGCTCGCGGCCGATGAGCACGACCGCAGCCACCCCCGCCCCCAGCCTTGAGGAACTGCGCCGCTATGCGATCGCGCGCAGCCTCTTCAGGCCGACCACCTTGCCCACCGCGATCCGCAAGCTCGGCTTCGTGCAGGCCGACCCGATGCGCGCCCCGGCGCGCGCCCAGGACCTGATCCTGCGCCATCGCGTCAAGGACTACCGCGCCGGCGACCTGGAGCGCCGCTACACCCGGCTGGCAGTCGAGGAAGACTGCTTCGTCAACTACGGCTTCCTGCCCAGGCAACACCTGGCCCTGCTGCATCCGCGCGAGCCCAGGCGCAGCTGGGACGCCAAGACTCGCGCCCAGGCCGAGCAGCTGCTGGCGGTGGTGCGCGAGCGCGGCCCCACCCATCCCAAGCAGCTGCTGGAAGAATTCAGCCACCATGGCCGCATGCCCGGCTACTGGGGCGGCGAGCTGAACGTCAGCACTCAGCTGCTCGACGGCCTGCATTACCGCAGCCAGCTGCGCGTCAAGCGGCGCGACGCCGGCACGCGCGTCTACGAGGCGGTGCAGCACCCCGAAGCCGAACAGAGCCCGGCCGCGCGCCAGGCCCGCGCCGAGGCCCTGCTGGACATGGTGGTGGCGCTGTATGCGCCGCTGCCCGCGCCCAGCCTCGGCTACCTGACCTCGCTGCTGGGCTATGGCGCGCCGCAGCTGCGCACCGAGACCCGCCAGGCCTTCCAGCGCGCCAAGGCGCGCTATGCCCATGCGCAGATCGACGGCCGCACCTGGTTCTGGCCCGCTGACGAGAACCCGCGCTCCAAGCGCCACCGGCTCGACACCCAGCTGCGCATGCTGGCGCCCTTCGACCCGGTGGTGTGGGACCGCCGCCGCTTCCAGCTGCTGTGGGGCTGGGAATACAAGTTCGAGGCCTACACGCCCGCGCCCAAGCGCAAGATGGGCCATTACGCCCTGCCCCTGCTATGGGGCGACGCGATGCTGGGCTGGGCCAATCTGCGGCTCGAAAAAGACGGCCGGCTCCAGCATGAGCTGGGCTTCGTGCATGGCCGGCCCAAGGGCGCGGCCTTCAAGCTGGCGCTGGAGGAGGAGCTGCAGCGCGTCAGCGAATTCCTGGGCCTGGACTCACCAGCCTAACTCAGGCATTCAGCGCCGCCATCGCCGCCTCCGGATAGCGGCTGCCGGCCACCGGATGCGCGGCCAGCAGGCCCGCCAGCTGCTCGCGCAGCGCGGCGCCGATGTGCACCTGGGCCGCGGCGGCGTTCTCGGCCAGGCGGCTGACGCTGCGCGTGCCGGGGATGGGCACGATGTCGGGCCCCTGGTCCAGCAGCCAGGCCAGCGCCAGCTGCGCCGCGCTCAGCCCCTCGCCCTGCGCCAGCGCGCCGAGAGCATCCGCCAGCGCCAGATTGGCCGCCAGCTGCTCGGCCTGGAAGCGCGGATTGGCCCGCCGCCAGTCGCCCGCCGGCAACTGCTCGGCGCTGCGGATCGCGCCGGTGAGGAAGCCGCGCCCCAGCGGGCTGTAGGGCACCAGGGCAATGCCCAGCTCGCGGCAGGTGGGCAGGATCTCGGCCTCGACGTCGCGCGTCCAGAGCGAGTACTCGGTCTGCAGCGCGGCGATCGGGTGTACCGCATGGGCGCGCCTGAGCGTGGCCGCCGAGGCCTCGGACAGGCCCAGATGCCGCACCTTGCCGGCGCGCACCAGCTCGGCCATCGCGCCCACCGTCTCCTCGATCGGCACGCTGCGATCCACCCGATGCTGGTAGTAGAGATCGATCTGCTCCACGCCCAGGCGCTGCAGGCTGGCGTCGCAGGCCTCGTGCACATAGGCCGGGCTGCCGTCGATGCGCAGCAGCCGGCCATCGGCGGCGCGCACATTGCCGAACTTGGTGGCCAGCACCACCTCCTCGCGGCGCTCGGCCAGCAGGCGCGCCAGCAGGCGCTCGTTGGCGCCCACGCCATACATATCGGCGGTGTCGAGGAAGTTCAGCCCGATGTCCAGCGCCCGATGCAACACCGCGAGCGACTGCTGCTCGTCCGCCGGGCCGTAGAAGTCCGACATGCCCATGCAGCCCAGCCCCAGGGCCGAAACCTCGGGGCCCTGGGCGCCCAGCCGGCGGCGCGGCATCGTCATTTCTTGCTTGCTCATGCTGTTCTCTTTCCTTGGTTTGTTGACCCCTCGCAGCTTAGGAACGAGGGCACGCCAAGCCCAGCGCAAAGCTCGCCCATGCTTGCCCAAAACTCCGAATCCGCCGCGCCGGCCGCCTCACCCCTAGCAGCAGGCTTGCACAATCCGCCCCATGGCCGAAGCCCCACACCCCCAAGACACCGCCGAGCTGGAGCGCCTGCGCCAACGCGCGCTGGCCCTGGCCCTGCGCCACGCCCCCGCCGATGGCCTGCACGACACCGCCCTGCCCGGCCTGGCCCTGATACGCGCCAGTGCCACCGCCCAGGCCCTGCCGGCCGTCTATGCGCCCGGCCTGGTGCTGGTGCTGCAGGGCCGCAAGCAGGCCCAGCTGGGCGCGCAGACATTGCGTTATGACCCGCTGCACTGCCTGCTGGTCTCGATGACCATGCTGCCGCTCGGCCAGATCACCGAGGCCAGCCCCGCCCAGCCCTATCTGTGCCTGCGCCTGAGCAGCAGCACGCAGATGCTGGCCGATCTGCTGCTGCAGTGCGGCCCGGCCGCCCCAGCCCCCTCGCCCGCGCGCGCCGCCGCGCCGGTGGGGCTGAACCTGAGCCCCGTCACCACGCCGCTGCTCGACGCCGCGCTGCGCCTGCTGCAGCTGCTGGACACGCCGCAGGACCAGGCCATGCTGGGGCCGATGCTGCAGCGCGAGATCTTCTACCGCGTGCTCACCGGCCCGCTGGGCGCTCAGCTACGCGCGCTGGCCAGCGGCGACAGCAGCACCCAGCGCGTCGCCCGCGCCGTGGATGCGCTCACGCAGCGCTATGCCGAGCCGCTGCGCATCGAGGAGCTGGCCACGCTGGCGCATATGAGCCCTTCCAGCCTGCACCAGCATTTCAAGCAGCTCACCAGCCTCTCGCCCCTGCAATACCAGAAGCAGCTGCGCCTGCAGCAGGCGCGCCGCCTGATGCTGGCCGAGGGTCTGGACGCCGCCGCGGCCGCGCACCAGGTGGGTTACGAAAGCCCCTCGCAGTTCAGCCGCGAATACCGGCGCCTGTTCGGCACGCCGCCGCGCAGCGATATGGCGCAGTGGCGCGGAGCGGCTGCGGCCTAAGCCCCAGCGGCGCGCGCCGCCAGCAGCGCCGCCGCCGCCTCGGCGAAGCCCGCGCCGCGCTCGGCAGCCGTGACATAGGCCGGCAGGCTGCGCAGCTGCGGCACAAAGCGCGCGATGTTCGCCACCCCCACGCTGAGCGGGATGGACGCGAACATCTGCTCATCGTTGCTGGAGTCGCCCACATACAGCCAGTCGGCCGGCACGAAGGCCTCGCCCAGCAGGGCCTGCACCGCCCAGTCGGCCGCCGTGCGCTTGCTGTGCGCGCCGATCCAGCCATTGATGTGGATGGAGCTGACGGTGGCCTGCAGGCCATGCGCGCGCATCACCGCGCAGACGGCATCGATCTGCGCCGCGTCCAGATGCGCGAACTCGCTGTGGTCCACCGCGATGTCGGTGAGGCGGCCAGCGCTGTCCTCGGCCAGCGTGGCGCCCGGCACGCGCGCCAGCACGTCGGCGGCGCAGCGCTGCAGGCGCACGAAGTTTTCACGGCGCGTCGCCTCGTCCTGGCAATAAAAACTGCGGCGCAACTGGCCGCCCTGGCTCTGCAGCATCACCGCACCGTTCTCGGCCACGATGGCCCGCACCGGCCAGGCCAGCGCGAAGGGCTCGCTCCAACCGGCGGGGCGCCCGGTGATCGCGATCACCGGCAGCCCGGCGGCGGCCAGATCGTGCAAGGCTTGCAAGGCGGCCGGCGCGATGGCGCCCTCAGCGGTGAGGGTGTCGTCGATGTCGGTGAGCACACCGCGCAGGCGGCCGAGAGCCGCGGGCGGGCAGGAGGCAAGAGGCAGCATGGGCGCCGATTGTGCCCATTCCCCATGCCTGTTCGAGCGAACGAGCTGCGCGATGCGTTTAGAATCCGTGGCTTCCGAGGAGCGTTGCAACCTCTTGCTTAGAGGCCAGGCTCGGAGACTTTCTTTGCAACCGCGCTCACCCGCTGACGTCCTGCGTGGGTGATCGTTGTCTTTTCAGACCCTCCCTCACGGCGTCAGCGGCTTCGACGTTTTGTCATTGAAGGAGCCCGCTGATGAATGCCGCTGCCACCACCACCGAATACAAGATCGCCGACCTGTCGCTGGCCGACTGGGGTCGCAAGGAACTGAACATCGCCGAGAGCGAGATGCCCGCGCTGATGGCGATCCGCCGCGAGTACGCCACCAGCCAGCCCCTCAAGGGCGCGCGCATCACCGGCTCGCTGCACATGACGATCCAGACCGGCGTGCTGGTCGAGACCCTGCAGGCCCTGGGTGCCGAAGTGCGCTGGGCCTCGTGCAATATCTTCTCCACGCAAGACCATGCCGCCGCCGCCCTGGTGGCCCGCGGCACGCCGGTGTTCGCCTACAAGGGCGAGACCCTGGAAGACTACTGGGACTACACGCACCGCATCTTTGAATTCGGTGCGGCCGGCACGCCGGGCGAAGGCCCCAACATGATCCTGGACGATGGCGGCGACGCCACGCTGCTGATGCACCTGGGCCAAAAGGCCGAGAAGGATCTCTCCGTGCTGGCCAACCCGGGCAGCGAGGAAGAACGCATCCTGTTCGCCGCCATCAAGGCCAAGATCGCCCAGGACCCGAGCTGGTACACCCGCAAGAGCGCCGAGATCATCGGCGTGACCGAGGAGACCACCACCGGCGTGCACCGCTTGAAGGAAATGTCGGCCAAGGGCTCGCTGCTGTTCCGCGCCATCAACGTGAACGACTCGGTCACCAAGAGCAAGTTCGACAATCTCTACGGCTGCCGCGAATCGCTGGTGGACGGCATCAAGCGCGCCACCGACGTGATGATCGCCGGCAAGATCGCCGTGATCGCCGGCTATGGCGATGTGGGCAAGGGCTCGGCCCAGGCGATGCGCGCGTTGTCGGCGCAGGTCTGGGTCACCGAGATCGACCCGATCTGCGCGCTGCAGGCGGCGATGGAAGGCTTCCGCGTCGTGACGATGGAATACGCCGCCGACAAGGCCGACATCTTCGTCACCACCACCGGCAACAAGGGCGTGATCCGCCACGAGCACATGGCCGCGATGAAGCACAACGCCATCGTCTGCAATATCGGCCACTTCGACAACGAGATCGACATCGCCTCGATCGAGAAGTACGAGTGGGAAGAGATCAAGCCGCAGGTCGATCACGTCATTTTCCCGGACGGCAAGCGCATCATCCTCTTGGCCAAGGGCCGCCTGGTGAACCTGGGCTGCGGCACCGGCCACCCGAGCTATGTGATGAGCTCCTCGTTTGCCAACCAGACGATCGCGCAGATCGAGCTGTTCGCGCACAAGGACGCCTACGACATCGGCAAGGTCTATGTGCTGCCCAAGCACCTGGACGAGAAGGTGGCGCGCCTGCAGCTGACCACGCTGAACGCCCAGCTGAGCGAGCTCAGCGATGAGCAGGCGGCCTATATCGGCGTTCCCAAGCAGGGCCCGTACAAGCCCGACACCTACCGCTACTGAGCGGCGAGCGATGCGCGCAGACCAGTTGTTGGTCGCCAAGGGCCTGGCGCCCACGCGTTCGGCCGCGCAGCGGCTGATCAGCGCGGCCGCGGCCGAGTGGCACTCGGCCAAGGGCTGGTCGGCCATTCGCAAGGCGGGCGAGGAGTTGCCGGAGTTCGCCGAGCTCCGCATCAGCGATGACGCGGAGCTGCGCTATGTCTCGCGCGGCGGGCTCAAGCTCGAAGGCGCGCTGGCGCACACGGGCCTGGCGGTCGCCGGGCTGACGGTGCTGGACATGGGCCAGAGCACCGGCGGCTTCAGCGATTGCCTGCTGAAGGCGGGTGCCGCGCGCGTGGTGGGCGTGGACGTGGGCCATGGCCAGCTGCATGCCGCGCTGGCGGCCGACCCGCGTATCTGCGCGCTGGAAGGCCTGCATGTGCGCGAGCTGGCGGGCTCGGCGCTGCGCGAGCAGGCCCCGGCCGAGGGCTTTGCGCTCATCGTCGGCGACCTGAGCTTCATCTCCATGCTCGGCGCCCTGCCCCAGCTGGCGCCCTGGCTGGCGCCCGGGGGTCAGGTCTTGCTGCTGATCAAGCCGCAGTTCGAGCTGGGGCCCAAGGCCTTGGCGCGCGGCGGCCTGGTGAAGGACGCCAAGCAGTACCCGCTGCTGGAGGCGCGCGCCCGCGAGGCCGCCACCGCCCTGGACTGGCAGGTCCGCGACTACTTTGAAAGCCCCATCACCGGTGGTGATGGCAACAAGGAATTCTTCCTGTGGGCTGAAGGTCCGCAGGCAGCGAAGACGAACGCAGCAAAGGAACACACACCATGACAGCGGTGAGTTTCGAATTCTTCCCGCCCAACACCCCCGTGGGGGCGGAGAAGCTCAAGACCGTGGTGCAGGAGCTGAGCGTGCTGAAGCCGCAGTACTTCAGCGTCACCTACGGCGCCGGCGGCTCCACGCGCGAGAAGACCCTGGCCACCGTGAGCGAGATCGCGGCGATGGGTCATGAGGCCGCGCCGCATCTCTCCTGCGTGGGTTCCACGCGCGAGAACATCGCCGAGATTTTGGCCACCTACCGCGCGCAGAACATCCACCGCGTGGTGGCGCTGCGCGGCGACCTGCCCAGCGGCACCGCCACCGCGGGCGAGTTCCGCTATGCGGCCGAGCTGGTGCGCTTCATCCGCGAAACGCAGGGGGCGGACTGGAAGATCGAGGTGGCGGCCTATCCCGAGTACCACCCGCAGCAGCGCTATGCCGCCCGCGACCTGCAGCACTTCGCCGACAAGATGCGCGCCGGCGCCGACGAGGCCATCACCCAGTTCTTCTTCAACCCCGACGCCTACTTCAACTTCGTGGACGAGGTGCGCAAGCTGGGCGTGGATGCCCCCATCGTGCCGGGCATCATGCCCTTCCACAACTACGCGCGCATCGCCCAGTTCGCGGCGCGCGACGGCATCGAGATCCCGCGCTGGGTGGCGCTGAAGATGGAGGGCTATATGGACGACGCCGCCTCCATCCGCGCCTTTGGGCTGGACGTGATGACGCGCGTGTGCGAACGCCTGATCGCCGACGGCGTTCCGGGCATCCACTTCTATACGCTCAACCAGTCGGCGCTGACGCTGGAGTTGTGCAAACGCCTCGGTCTCGGCTGAGTTTCTTGAGGCAACGCAAAACCACCAAGCCCTCATGACGAGGGCTTTTTTGCACTTGCGTCAGATCAAGGGTTAACCCGATCGATCTGCGTCCAATGGCTTCATCGGGATTGGTCCCGGCAAACAAGGAGTTATTGGAATGATGGAAAAGATTGCAAGCACCTTCGCCGCAGTTGCCCTCGCCGCCGCCAGCTTTGCTGCTCAGGCGCAGGCTGAAGGCCCCTGGCTGGTGCGCGCCCGCGTCGTCAACATCGACTCGGCCAACAAGGACACGACCGGCCTGGGTCTGACGATCAACAACAAGGCCATCCCCGAGGTGGACATCAGCTACTTCTTCTCGCCCAATATCGCGGCCGAGCTGATCCTGACCTATCCGCAAAAGCACACCCTGAAGGCCGGCGGCGCCGAAATCGGTTCGCTCAAGCACCTGCCGCCCACGCTGAGCCTGCAGTACCACTTCGCCCCCGCCGCCAGCTTCCGTCCCTATGTGGGCGTGGGCCTGAACTACACCAACTTCTCGTCGGTGAAATTCGCCCCCGCGGTCGAGACCGCCCTGCATCCCAGCATCAAGCACAACAGCTTCGGCCTCTCGGCCCAGATCGGTGCCGACATCGAGCTGTCCAAGAACCTGTACCTGAACGTGGACGTGAAGAAGGTGCAGATCGGCACCAAGGTCTACTCCAGCGGCACCGAAGTCGGCAAGTTCAAGGTCGACCCGCTGCTGGTGGGCGTGGGCCTGGGCATGCGCTTCTGATCAAGCACGTCGCCTGACGACAAGGCCGCCGGCCCGCAAGGGCTTGGCGGCTTTTTTCATGGCGGCTCCAGGCCGGGTGCGGGCTGGCGATGCTGCGTGGCGTCGCCTTGGTGTAGCGTCACGGTACTTCGTACATCGCCATGCCTTGCCTGTCACAACGCAGCCGGTGAGTTCTTCTCCCCGCCCTCGCCCAGGAGCCTCCATGTCCACCGCTACGCCATTCAAGATCAGCCGTTTTCCAGTCCCTGAGATCAAGGATCTGCCCGACGACATTCGCACGCGCATCCTCGCCGTCCAGGAGAAGTCCGGCTTCGTGCCGAACGTTTTCCTCGTTCTCGCGCACCGGCCGGATGAGTTCCGCGCGTTCTTTGCCTATCACGACGCCTTGATGGAGAAGAAGGGCAACTTGACCAAGGCCGAGCGCGAAATGATCGTGGTGGCCACGAGCAACGCGAACCAGTGCCAATACTGCGTGGTCGCGCACGGTGCCATCCTGCGCATCCGGGCCAAGAATCCGCTGGTCGCTGACCAAGTCGCCATCAACTACCGCAAGGCCGACATCACGCCGCGCCAGAAGGTCATGCTGGACTTCGCGATGAAGGTGTCTGCCGAAGCGTACGCCGTGGGCGACGACGACTTCGAGACACTGCAGCGCCATGGTTTCGACATGGCTGACGCGTGGGACATCGCCGGCATTGCCGCCTTTTTCGGCATGTCCAACCGCATGGCCAACGTCACGAGCATGCGCCCCAATGACGAGTTCTATTCCCTGGGGCGCGGCGCTTGATGCTCAGCCCAGCGCCGCGAACGCGTCCCGCGTCAGGTTCTCCGGCGGCGCACCCGCGGCGCGGCACACCACGTCGTCCTCGATGCGCACGCCGCCATACCGGCTCAGGTGCTCCACCAGGCCCCAGTTCACCGCACTCGCGTGCGGGCCGGCGCGCAGGGCCTTGAGCAGGGTGGGAATGAAGTAGAGCCCGGGTTCGATCGTCACCGCCATGCCGGGCTGCAGCGTGCGCGTCAGGCGCAGATAGGGGTGGCCCTCGGGCTTGGGCGCCAGCGCGCCGGTTTCATCGGCCATGAAGCCGCCCACATCGTGCACCTGCAGGCCCAGCAGATGGCCGATGCCATGCGGCATGAAGGTGGAAGTGATGCGCTCGGCCAGCATGGCCTCCTCGCTCATCGCCTTCACGATGCCCAGGGTCTTCAGGATGCTGGCGATGCGCGCATGGGTGCTGAGGTGGATGTCGCGATAGTCCACGCCGGCGCGCACCTCGCCCACCAGGGCCAGCTGGGCGGACTCCATCGCCGCCAGCAAGGCATCGAAATCTGCATCACCGGCACTCCAGCTGCGCGTGATGTCGGCCGCGTAGCCGGCCACCTGGGCGCCGGCGTCGATCAGCAGCGAGCGCGACTGCGTCGGTGGGGTCAGGTCTTGATACTGGTAGTGCAGCACCGCGCCATGCTCGTTGAGCGCGACGATATTGCCGTAGGGCAGGTCGCGATCGGTATGGCCGCAGGCCGCCAGGTAGACGGCATGGATCTGCGCCTCGGAAGCGCCGGCCAGAAAGGCCTGGCGCGCCGCCACATGGGCGCGCACCGCCCGCGCCGAGGCCGCCCGCATCTGCGTCAGTTCGTACTCGGTCTTGCAGCCGCGCGCGTAGTGCAGCAGGTTCAGCAGCGCGGCCGGGTTGTTGGGCACCAGGCCCTCCAGTGCGGCATCCGCCTCGCCGATGATGGCCAGGCGGCCGGCTGCCGCCAGCTGCAGGGGCAGGTGCTGGCGCGCCTCGTCCGGCGTGCTGATGATGCGGATCTCGAAATGCTCGACCCAGAAGCCGCTGGGCGCCGACGGCGGCACATGCCAGTAGTCGTCGGGCTGGTAGTAGACCAACAGGGGCTTCTGCTGCCCCGGGCGTATCAGCAGCCAGCTGTTGGGGTGTTTCGTCAGCGGCAGCCAATGCTTGAAATGCGGATTGGGCGCAAACAGATAGGGCCGGTCGTCCAGGAAGGCGTATTTCTCGATGCCGGAGGCGATCAGCAGGGCATCGAATCCGCAGCGCGCCAGTGCGTCTTCGGCGCGCTGCTGCAGGCTGGCGAGGTGGTGGGCGTAGGCGGCACTGTTCATCACCGCATTCTCTCAGCCCGGCCGCCCGCCGGCCTCAGCCTGGCCGCTGACAGGCGTCCAGGCCTTCGTCGGGCGTCGGCCGGCAAGCAGTTGCCGGCCTTGGTCTCGACTCAGCCCTCCTTGTCCCACACCACCCCCTCCTCGGTGAGCATGGCGTCCAGCGGCATGTCGTGCGGCTCGGCCTTCAGCAGGGGCAGAAAACCATGCGCATAGCCCACGCCGGCGGTGGCGGGGCGCGGCTGCAGGCTGGCCAGGGTGCGGTCCATGAAGCCACCGCCATAGCCCAGGCGCAGGCCGCAGGGCCCGTAGCCCACGCAGGGCACCACCAGCAGCTGCGGCTCGAAGACCTCGGTGTCCTTGGGCTTGGGAATGCCGTAGGCGTCTTCCTCCATCGGGCAGCCCGGATACCAGACATGGAAGCGCAGCGTGCCATGCTCCTTGTCCACCACCGGCAGGCCGATGCGCCGCACCGGGTTGGCCTCGGCCCAGCGGTACAGCGCCGGCAACGGGTCGAACTCGCCCTTGATGGGCCAGTAAGCGCCGATGGTCAGCTCGCGCCGCCGCACCAGCCAGACGCGCAGCACACGCTGCAGCTCCTCGGCCAGCTCCAGCCGCCCGGGCAGGGCCAAGCGGTCGGCAATCAGTTTGTGGCGCAGGGCGGCACGGTCATTGGCTACATCCACGCGAGAGTCTCCCAAGGCTGGCTGCCGTGATTGTGCGCGAGGGTCAGGTCTTGTGACTTGCGGGTTTGCCTAAGCCACCGCCTATAGTTGCGCCATGTCCAAGGAACTGCTGGCCCACAGCCTGGAATTGCTGGCGCCCCTGGGTGCGCTGCGCAGCCGCCGCATGTTCGGCGGCTATGGCATTTATGCGGACGAGATCTTCATCGCCATCATTGCCTTCGAGCAGCTCTGGCTGAAGGCCGATGCCGAGACCATCCCGGCCTTCCAGCAGGCCGGCTGCGCGCCCTTCCGCTACGACAAGCAGGGCCAGGTCATGACGATGGCCTATTACGCCGCGCCGGAAGAGGCAATGGAATCGCCCGCGCTGATGCAGCCCTGGGCACGCCTGGCCTTGGCGGCGGCGCTGCGCGCCCGTTTAGCCAAGAAACCGGTGGCGCCGCGCCGCAAGATTCAGGCCGGCCGCTCGACGCGCAGCTGATCGAAGTCCACCAGCGCCTCTTCGGCGCCATTCATGTAGAGCCGCTTGCGCTGGCGCGGGTAGTCGCAGACATCCTGCTCCAGGTTCGTTCTGGCGGCGATGAACACCAGCGGCTCCGCCCCCGTGTTCAGCAGCGTATGCGCTGCGCCATTCTTCGCGAAGCCGAGAAAGTCCCCCGCCTCGACGGCATGGGCCTGCTCGTCGATGATGGCTGTGCCCCGCCCCGACAGGATGTAGAAGCACTGCTCCTCATAGAGATGGCGGTGGTACTCGGCGGCCTCGCGGCCGGGCGCCAGCGTCATCACATGGAAACCCAGCGTCGTCATGCCGGTGGCGCCGCCCAGCGACTTGGCGACGCGCACCGCGTTGGCGTTCAGCAGATGGGTCTTGGCTTGACCCGCCATGGCGGCAATGTCCGCCGCCTTCAACAGCGGGCCGGCCATGGTTCAGGCCGCTGCCAGGGCCGAGCTGGCCGGGCGCGCCGTGCGCTTGGCCTTCAGCTGGCTCCAGGCTTCCGGGCAGGCCAGCGGCGGCACCAGCAGCTGGAAGCGCGCGCTGGGCCAGGATTCCAGCACCACCTGCTCGCCGGAGCCGAGGATGATGGCCTCGCCGGCGGCCAGCCAGACGTCCTGGGCCGGCCGGTCGGCACGGCCGCTACGGGTCAGCCAGACGCGACCCTCCAGCACGCGCAACTCGCGTGCGCCCGGCCCGATCGGCAGGCTCAGGGCCTGGCCCTGGCCCAGCTCCCAGGCGGTGCCGGCATAGGCGGGGTGGAATGCATCGATTGATGAGCGTTGAGCCAAAGACATGGTGTCCTCCTGATCCGCCCGCCGCACTCGGCGGGCATGGGGCAATACTAGGGACTACCCGGAATCCGGTCCAATGAGTTGCACGCCCCGGATTGATACCATTCGCGCATGAATAACGCGCCGCGCCATCGCCCCCTCGCCATCGGCCCCCTGCGCGCCTTCGAGGCGGTGGCCAGGCTGCTCAGCTTCCGCGCGGCGGCCGAGGAGCTGCATCTCACGCAGTCGGCCATCAGCCGCCAGATCCGCAGCCTGGAGGACGAGATCGGCTGCACCCTGTTCCTGCGCGGCACCCGCCATGTCGAGCTGAGCACCGACGGCGCGCTGCTGCGCACCCAGGTGGTGAGCATGATCGAGCGCCTGGACGCCACGGTGCGGCAGATCCGCCAGTCGCGCGGGCGCCGTGTCGTCAACGTCACCACCTTCGCCTCCTTCGCCTCGCTGTGGCTGCTGCCGCGCCTGGAGGCCTTCCAGCGCGCGCATGCCGACATCGACATCCGCGTCTCGGCACTGGACCAGATCGTCGACATCGACGACAGCGAGATCGACCTCGCGCTGCGCTATTGCGCGCCCGGCCAGGTGCCGCCCGGTGCGGTGCGGCTGTTTGGCGAAACCCTGGTGCCGGTGGCCAGCCCCTGGCTGGTGGAGCAGGCGGCCCGTGGCCTGGCGCCGCCGCTGCGCCAGCCCAGCGACCTGGCCCAGCACAGCCTGGCCGAGGAAGACGACCAGCGCCCCACCGCCCAATACCTGAGCTGGCGGCGCTGGCTGGCCGAGCATGGCGCGCCCGAGTTGCAGCCGCGGCGCTGGATGTACCTGAACTTCACCTACCAGCAGATCCAGGCCGCGCTCTCGGGCCAGGCGGTGGCACTGGCGCGGCTGGCGCTGGTGTACGAGTCGCTGCAGCGCGGAGAGCTGGTCGAGCCCTTCGGCCCGGCCGGGCGCATGAGCAGCCCCTCGGCCTACTGGTTGCTGCTGTCACGCCAGGGCCGCAGCCGGCCCGAGGTGGTGCAGTTCGCGCATTGGGTCGAGGCCCAGGCCGCGCAATCGCGCCGCGACATCGGCGAAACGCAGCATGGCGACGAGGGCGGGCTGGGCGAGCACGACTAGGGCGTCACGAGCTCGCGCTCGGTCAGGATCACGGTCAGGGGCTGGTCATGCGCCTCGATCGCGAAGGCAATTTCGCCGCCGCTCCAACCCAGGCCGATGGTGGTGACGCCCGGATGCCTGGCCAGCCAGCGGTCGAAATAGCCGCCGCCATAGCCCAGCCGGTAGCCCTCGCGGGTGAAGCCCACGCAGGGCACCAGCAGCACGTCGGGCACCACCACCGCGCCATCGCTGCTGGGAATGCCGCACTCATCCTTCAGCGCGGGCGCCTCGCCCTGCCAGCGCCGGAAGTCCATCTGCCGGCCCTCCTTGCGGGCGAATGGCAGGGCCAGACCGCATTGCTTGACCAGGCCTTGCGACTGCACAAACTCGGCTGCGTTAAATTCCCCTTCGAAGGGCCAGTAGAGACCCAGGCATTGGGGCTCTAATTGAGCCAGCAGTTCACGCAGCGCAGCGGCCTGCGCGGCCTGCGCCTTTTGCGCCTCCGCGCTCGCCCACCATTGCGCGCGTGCGGCCAGCAAATGACGGCGCAGCGCGGCGCGCTCGTGCGGCAGGGTGGCGTGGTCTGACGGCATCAGCGGTTTATCCAGCAAAGAGAAAGCAGAGAGAGAACAATCTTGTCGGCAGTATATGGAGCACGGAATCTGACGCGCATCGCGGCGCTCGCGCTGGCCTGCGGGCTGAGTTTTCTTTCATGCGGCGCCCGCGCGCAAGACATTGCGCCGCCCAAGCCCGAGCTGATCGGCGAGGCGCGCGAGGCCCTGCGCCTGAAGGACAAGAAGCGCCTGGCGGCGGTGAACGCCGTCGCGCAGGCGCAGCAATACCCGCTTGCGTCCTGGATCGACTACTGGGACCTGGGCCTGCGCCTCACCGAGCTGAGCCAGGGCGATCTGGAGGGCTTCTATGCGCGCTGGCCCGGCAGCTATGTGGAAGACCGCTTGCGCAACGACTGGCTGCTGGAGCTGGGCCGGCGGCGCGACTGGGGCAATTTCGCGCGCGAGCTGCCGCGCTTCAAGATGGCCGACGACCGCGAGGTGGCCTGCTACGGCCTACTCACCGAACACCTGGCCGGCCGCGATGTGCGCGCCGCGGCGCGCGCGGCCTGGCTGGCCCAGAAGGATGGCGACGACGGCTGCCAGCTGCTCGCCAGCACCCTGCTGGAGGCCGGGCGGCTCAAGCCCGAGGATGTCTGGCTCAAGCTGCGCCTGAGCTTCGAGCTGAACCGCCCGCGCGCCATCAAGCAGGCCAGTGCCCTCTTGCCCAAGGGCCTGGCCCTGCATGTCACCGAGCTGCAGGACAGCGCGGCGCGCTACCTGGCGCGCAAGGCATCGACCCAGGGCCGCACCCATGCCGAGATCACCACCCTGGCGCTGCTGCGCATCAGCGCCAGCGACACCGCCCAGGCCGCCGAGCTGGTGGACCGCTGGGAGGCAAGGCTGCCGCAGGACCTGGCCGCCTGGGCCTGGGCCCAGCTGGCGCGCCAGGCGGCGCTCAAGCTGCAGCCGGAAGGCGCCGACTATTACGCGCGCGCCTTCCGGCTGCTCGACAAACATAACAGCGCCGCGGAGTGGAGCGACGACACGCTGGGCTGGGCGGTGCGCGCCGCGCTGCGGGCCGACAACGGCGCCGGCCGCCCGGCGCTGGCACTGCAGGCGCTGGGCCTGATGAGCGCGAAGGAGCAGCAGGAGCCGGCCTGGCAGTACTGGCGCGCGCGCGCCCTGCAGGCCAGCGCGGCCGAGGGCGCCGGCAGCGCCAAGAGCGAGGCCCAGCGCGCCCAGGCGCACCAGCTACTGCAGGGCCTGGCCTCGCCGCTGAGCTTCTACGGCAAGCTGGCGGCCGACGAGCTGGAGCAGCGCCTGCCCCTGCCGGCCGCACCGGCGCCGCTGAGCGCGCAGGAGAAGGGCCAGGCCTATCAGCACCCCGGCCTGAACCGCAGCCTGCTGCTGATCGCCGCCGGCCTGCGCAACGAGGGCGTGCGCGAGTGGAACTTCTCGCTGCGCGGCATGAGCGACCGCGAGCTGCTGGCCGCCGCCGGCCTGGCCTGCGAGCGCGAGGTCTGGGACCGCTGCATCAACACCAGCGAACGCACCAGGGCCGAGGTCGACCTGAACCAGCGCTATCCCCTGCCCTTCCGCAACGAGGTGCTGGCCAAGGCGCGCGAGATCGGCCTCGACCCCGCCTATGTCTACGGCCTGATCCGCCAGGAGTCGCGCTTCATCATGGACGCGCGCTCGCATGTCGGCGCCTCCGGCCTGATGCAGGTGATGCCCGCCACCGCGCGCTGGACCGCCAAGAAGGCCGGCCTCGACTACAGGCCCGAATACCTCACCGACCGCGACTTCAATCTGCGCATCGGCACCAACTACCTGAAGCTGGTGCTGGACGATTTCGGCGGCTCGATGGCGATGGCCGCGGCGGCCTACAACGCCGGCCCCGGCCGGCCGCGCCGCTGGCGCGAGGGGCCGGTGATCGACGCCGCCCTGTGGGCCGAGAGCATCCCCTTCAACGAGACGCGCGACTATGTGAAGAAGGTGCTGTCCAACGCCACCGTCTACGCACGCCTGCTCGGTTCCGAGCCCAGCGCCTTGCGCGAGCGCCTGGGCAAGCTCATCGGCCCACGCGAGGCCAGCGCGCCCTCCTCCAACCAGGACCTACCGTGACCCCCAACAAGATCTTGATCCTAGGCGGCAGCGGCTTTGTCGGCCGTGCCTTGTGCGAGCAATTGGTGCGTCAGCATGGCGGCGCCGCGGCCATCACGGTGCCGAGCCGGCGCCCGGCCGCGCACCGCGGCCTGCAGGTGCTGCCCGGCCTCGACATGATCGAGGCCGATGTGCACGACGCGGCGCAGCTCACGCAGCTGCTGCGGGGTCAGGATCTGGTGGTCAATCTGGTGGCCATCCTGCAGGGCGACGAGGCCGCCTTCGAGCGCGCCCATGTGCAGCTGCCGCGCACCCTGGCGGCGGCCTGCCGCGAAGCCGGCGTGCGCCGCCTCATCCATGTCAGCGCGCTGGGCGTCGGGCCGGCCGCGCCCTCGCGCTACCTGCGCTCCAAGACGCGCGGCGAGGCGGTGCTGCGAGAAGAAGCGGCGGCCGAGCTCGATCTCACGCTGCTGCGGCCCTCGGTGATCTTTGGCGCCGACGACCAGTTCCTCAACCTGTTCGCGGCCCTGCAGGCCTGGTTCCCGCTGATGCCGCTGGCGGGCGCGGACGCGCAGTTCCAGCCGGTCTGGGTGGAGGACGTGGCGGCCGCCATCCTGCGCTGCATGCAGGACCGCAGCACCATCGGCAAGACCTACGAGCTGGCCGGCCCGCAGGTGCTGCGCCTGGGCGAGCTGGTGAAGCTGGCCGGCCGCCTGAGCGGCCACGAACGCCGCGTGCTGCCCCTGCCCGCCGTGCTGGCGAAGGCGCAGGCCCTGCTGATGGAAAGCCTGCCGGGCGAGCCCATGATGTCGCGCGACAACCTGGCCTCCATGGAGGTGCCCAATATCGCCAGCGGCACCCTGCCCGGCCTGGCCGAACTGGGCATCCAGGCCCACGCCGTGGAGCCCATCGCCGCGGCCTATCTGCGCCACGGCGTCAGCAAGATGGACGTGCTGCGCCGCGGCGCGCATCGCTGAACCACTCACAACAAGGAGCAACATCCCCCATGCAACTCGTGATCGGCAACAAGAACTACTCGTCCTGGTCGATGCGCCCCTGGGTGCTGCTGAAGGCCTTCGACATCCCCTTCAGCGAGCGCAAGCTGCGCTTCGATTTCACGCCCGGTTCCAGCTTCTACCAGGCCATGGCCGAGGTCACGCCGGCCGCCAAGGTGCCGGTGCTGCTGGACGAGGACGGCTTCGCCGTCTGGGACACCCTGGCCATTACCGAGACGATTGCCGATCGGCACCCTGAGCTGGCGATCTGGCCGCGCGATGCCCGCCAGCGCGCGCGCGCACGCAGCCTGTGCGCCGAGATGCATGCCGGCTTCGGCAGCCTGCGCGGCCTCTGCCCGATGAATATCGAGGCCGACCTGAGCGCGGTGGGCCAGCGCCTGCTCGCCAGCGAGCCCAAGCTGCGCGCCGACCTGGCGCGCATGCAGGCCGCCTGGGAAGAGGCGCTGGCGGCCAGTGGCGGGCCCTTCCTGTTCGGCGCGTTCAGTGCCGCCGACGCCTATTTCGCGCCGGTGGTGATGCGCATCACGCGCTATGGCCTGCCCATGTCCGAGCCCTGCCAGCGCTACCTGGCCGCTATGCAGGCCCATCCCGCCGTGGCCGCCTGGGTGGCCGACGCGCTGGCCGAGCATGACTTCATCGCCGACGACGAGCCCTACCGCGTCTCCGGCGGGCCGCAGGGGCAGTTGCGCTGAGCCCGGCGCCGACCATCATGCAGATCTACAAGGTCGGCGGCGCGGTGCGCGACGCCCTGCTGGGCCGCCCGGTGGCCGACATCGACTGGGTCATCGTCGGCGCCCGGCCCGAGCAACTGCTGGCCCTGGGCTACCAGCCGGTGGGCAAGGACTTCCCGGTGTTTCTGCACCCGGAATCCAAGCAGGAATACGCGCTCGCCCGCACCGAGCGCAAGACCGCGCCGGGCTACCATGGCTTTGCCTTCCACGCCGCCCCCGAGGTCACGCTGGAACAGGACCTGGCACGCCGCGACTTAACCATCAACGCGATGGCCGAGGACGCGGCTGGCCAGCTCATCGACCCCTATGGCGGCCAGCGAGACCTCAAGGACAAGGTCTTGCGCCATGTCTCGCCGGCCTTTGCCGAGGACCCGGTGCGCATCCTGCGGCTGGCGCGCTTTGCGGCGCGCTACCGGGACTTCACGGTAGCACCCGAGACGCTTGCGCTGATGCGCGCGATGGTGGCCGCCGGCGAGGTTGATGCGTTGGTGGCCGAACGCATCTGGCAGGAGTTCGCGCGCGGCCTGATGGAAGTTGAGCCCTCGCGCATGCTGGAAGTGCTGCGCGCCTGCGGCGCGCTGGCGCGCCTGCTGCCCGAGCTGGACCGCCTCTTCGGCGTGCCGCAGCCCGCGCAGCACCACCCCGAGATCGACACCGGAACGCACATGCTGATGGTGCTGGACCGCTGCGCCGCGCTGGCCGCGCCGCTGACGGTGCGCTATGCCTGCCTGTGCCACGACCTCGGCAAGGGCCTCACGCCCGCCGAGGCGCTGCCACGTCACATCGCCCACGAGAGCCGTGGCCTGCCGCTAACGCGGCGCGTCAGCGAACGCTGGCGCGTGCCGAGCGACTGCCGCGAACTGGCCGAGCTGATGACGCGCGAGCACACCCATGTGCACCAGAGCCTGTCCTTCACGCCGCAGGCGCGGCTGAACCTGTTGGAGCGCTGCGACGCGCTGCGCCGCCCCGAGCGCTTTGCCGAGCTGCTCCTGGCCTGCGAATGCGATGCGCGCGGCCGCCTGGGGCTGCAAGACCGGCCCTATCCGCAGCGCCCCAAGCTGCTTGCCGATCTGCGCTGCCTGCAGGGGCTCAACCAGGCCGAACTCAGCGCGGCGGCGTTGGCGCAGGGTCTCAAGGGGCCGCAGATCGGCGCGGCGATAGCCAGGGCGCGGCTGGCGGCGCTGGCCGCCATGGCCCAGACGTGAGCACAAGCTTGGCGTCGGGAATGTTTACAGCGTCACGCCGCTTGTTGCATCGCCCCTGACAACTCGTCATCAAATCAAACACTTGTCATGCTGGCGCGCTTTATGCGTGCCCCTGCACAAGCATGGTCGCTTATCTCAACAGCGCCTGGAGTTCGTCATGATGAATGCTGCATACCGTCGTCTCAGCGCCCTGGCCGGCGTCGCGCTTGGTTTGGGCCTCAGCTCGGCGGCCATCGCCGGACCCTGCCTCACCAACCCCGCTGACGCCGTGGGTGCGCCGGTGTTCGGCGCCACCGTGAGCACCTTCATCGGCCTGGGCATCAACCCCAACGTCACTTGCATCGAGAACGGCGGCTGGAGCGACCCCAGCGGCTTCAATCTCGGCAGCTATGTCAAGGGCGCGGACGGTTTTGGCACCGGTACCGACCCCACCACGCTGGGGGCCTACAACGGTGCGGGTTCTGCGGCGGCGAATGCCAACGCGCGCGACTTCGCCTGGGTACAAGACGCTGGCAACGGCGGCAATGTGGGCGGAGCATCGGGCGGACGGCCCTCGCAGGGCCTGATCTGGGATCTGGGCGGGCAGGCCAATCAACTGGCCGTGTTCGTCTTTGTGGACCATGGCCCCGTGCCCGGCGAGGTGCTGGAGAACACCGCCTGGTTGTCGAATGACCCCGATGCCCTCGATGCAGACTGGGTGCAGGCCCAGCTCGTGCACGTCTACGGTGATGGCTGGTCGCCGGGTGCGAATGTGGCCGATGGTTTCGTGGCGGTCTACCAATTGCCGACTGCCGCCACCTTCCGATATGCGTCAGTCACCTGGGGTGGGCCGGGCGCCGTGGTGCGCGATGGCGACAATGAGATCGATGCCGTGGGCGGGCTGACCTTTGGCGGTGGCGGACTGCAGATACCCGAGCCCGCCTCGCTGGCCCTGGCCGGGATGGCCTTGCTGGCGGCCGGTCTGGCGCGACGCCGGCGCTAGAGCGTGTGACTGCGATCGCCCTGCGCAAAGCCCAGGGCATCGAAGGGCTCGCCCGCGGCGAAGCCGATCACCTTGAAGAGCTCGCCCATCTCATGCTCGGCGATCAGCTTGTGCGCCATCACGCGCTGCGGCAGCTCGGCCGCGGCCATCAGCTCGACCAGGCCGCAGTTGATGAGGAAATGCGCCTGACTGGTGTAGCCCAGCACGCTGAGCCCGGCCTCCTGGCCGGCCAGCGCCACGCCCGTGAAGTTGACATGGGCGGTGATGTCCTTGAGCCCCACCAGGGCCAGCGGGTCGCCATCGGCGCGGTGCTCGTGGTGGCACATCAGGGTGCCGCCCAGGCGTTGCGGGTGGTAGTACTCGCGCTCGGGGAAGCCGTAGTCGATCAGGAAGATCGCGCCGCGGTCGAGCCGCTCGGCCAGGGTGCGCACAAAGGCCTCGGCCTGCGGGTGGATCTCGGTGACGGTGCCGGGCAGCATGTGCTCGTGCAGCGGCGGGCGCAGCGCGCTGGGCCGGTCGGCAAAGGCAAGACCTGACCCTTCGGCCACGACACCGCGCTCGCACCAGGTGTGGCCATCCCAGCTCAGCAGCTGCACCGGCATCGCGTCCAGCACCTCGTTGCCGAGCACCACGCCCTGCATGCGCGCCGGCAGCTGGTCCAGCCACTCGAGCTTGTGCGCCCAGGGCTGCAGGCGCTCGGCCTGGCGCGCGCGCAGCGTGCCGGACAGGTCGACGATGCGGTAGCGCCGCACGCGCTCGCCCAGCGCCTCCAGCAATTGCGCCGCCAGCGCGCCGGTGCCGGCGCCGAACTCCCAGACCTCGTCGCTGCCGCTCGCCTCCAGCGCCTGCGCCACCTGCGCGGCCAGGGCGCGGCCGAACAGCGGCGAGAGCTCGGGGGCGGTGACGAAGTCCGAACCGCTGCCGGGCATCAGGCCGAACTTCTGGCGCTGGTTGGCGTAGTAACCGAGGCCCGGCGCGTAGAGCGCCAGGGCCATGAAGCGATCGAAGGGCAGATAACCCCCGGCTTGTTCGATCTCGCGCTGGATCAGGGCGGCTAGCTCGGGCGAGGTCTGGACTTCTTTGCTCATGCCCCGATTGTAGAAACGCGGCCGCGCAGCCAGGCCTCGAAGGCCGCCGCCGACATCGGCGCGCCGATCGCCTCGCCCTGCACCTCGTCGCAACCCCACAGCGCCAGCGCTTCCCATTGCGCGCTGCTGCGCACGCCCTCGGCGCTGACGCGCAGGCCCAGGCCCTTGGCCATCTGCAGCATCGCGCGGGTGATGGCCACCGAGCCCTCGTCGTCGGGCAGGCCAGCGACGAAGCTCTGGTCGATCTTGAGCTTGTCCAGCGGCAGCAGGGTCAGGTGCGAGAGCGAGGTGTAGCCGGTGCCGAAATCGTCCACCGAGATGTGCAGGCCCAGGGCGCGCAGGCTGGCGAGCGTCTCAGGCACGCCGCTCAGGTCTTCGGTGAGCATGCGCTCGGTGAGCTCCAGCTCCAGCCAGGTGCCCGGCACGCCGGCCTGCTCCAGCACCGTGGCCACCGAGCGCGCGAAGCTGGCGAGGCGGAACTGCATGCTGGAGAGGTTCACCGCGATCGGCACCTCGGCCACGCCCGTCTCGTGCCAGATGCGCGCCTGACGCGCCGCCTCGCGCATCACCCATTCGCCCAGCGGCAGCATCAGGCGATGCCGCTCGGCCACCATGATGAAGGCCTCGGGGCTCAAGAGGCCGCGCTGCGGATGCTGCCAGCGCAGCAAGGCCTCGGCGCCGGTGAGCGCGCCGGTGCGCGCATCCACCTGTGGCTGGTAGTAGAGCGCGAACTCGTCGCGCGCGATCGCATGCGCGAGCTCGCTCTCCAGCACCAGGTCGGCATAGGCGTTGGCCGCCATCGAGGGCTCGAAGAATTCATAGGTGGCGCGGCCGCTGGACTTGGCCAGGTACATGGCGGTGTCGGCGTGCTGCAGCAATTCCTCGGGGCTGTCGCCATGCTCGGGGAACATCGCCACGCCGATCGAGGGCGTGACCGAGAGGTCGCGGCCATCGGCGCGCACCGGCACCTCCACCACGCTCAGCAGCGCGATCAGCACCACATGCACGTCCTCGCGGCCCGACACCTCGTCGAGCAACACCACGAACTCGTCGCCGCCGAAGCGCCCCACCGTGTCGGTGGCGCGCAGGCAGGCGCCGATGCGGTCGGCCACGGTGCGCAGCACCTGGTCGCCCTCCAGATGGCCCAGCGAATCGTTGACGCGCTTGAAGTTGTCGAGGTCGATGAACAGCAGGGCGAGCTTCTGCGCGTCGCGGCGCGCCGTCAGCAGGCGCTCGCGCAGCCGGTCGAGGAAGGCGCCGCGATTGAGCAGGCCGGTGAGCGCATCGTGATGCGCCAGGTGGTGCATGCGCTGCTGCGCCGCCAGCCGCTCGCGGATGTCGCGCACGATGGTCATGCGCAGCTTCTCGCCGCCGCGCCAGAGCGTGCGCACGATGAATTCCACGTCGATGCGGCTGCCATCCTTGTGCTGCACCGCCGTCTCGTAGCGCGTCTCCTCGCTCTTGCCCATCACCTGGCTGACCTTGTGCAGCTGGTCGGGCGCCACCAGGGCCAGCGCCGAGCGGCCCAGCAGCTCGGCCAGGGTGTAGCCCACCAGCTGGCACAGCGGCGCGTTGGCATCGGTGATGACGCCGTCGCGGTGGAACACGATGCCCTCCACCGAGGCGTGCATGAACTTGGCCATGCGCTCCTCGGACTCGCGCACCGCGATCTCGGCGACGCGGTGGCGCGTGATGTCGGCGATCAGCACGAAGCTGGCGCGCGACTCGCCCTTGGCGTCCAGATGCGGGATCAGGTTCACCTCGATCCAGCGCGGCGCGGCGTTCGGGCTCTCGATCTTGCGCTCGTACACCACCGCCACCTGCTCCTGCAGCACGCGGTCCACATGAGGTTGGATCTCCTTGGCGGCGGCCTCGCCGATCACCTCGGCAAAGGTGCGGCCGAGGATGCTCTGCTCATCCAGGCCGAACATGCGCGCATAGCCGCGGTTGGCGAACAGGCATTGGTCGGTCTTGGCGTCGTAGAGCGCGATCAGCACCGGCACGTTGTCGGCCATCAGGCGCAGCTGTGCGGCCTGGTCCTGCGCGCGCAGCTGGGCGCGCTTGCTGGCCGAGATATCGGTCCAGAGGCAGACATGGCTGGCGCCCTCGCCATCCCAGCGCGAGCGGCAGCTCAGCCAGGTCGGCGCGCTGGCGCCGGTCTGCAGCTCGAGCTCGAAGTCCTGCGGCTGCGGCCATTGCGCGCGCAGCTGCGCCTCGGCCTCGGGGCGCAGCCAGCTCCAGCCGGTCTGCCCCTGGCTGAGCTGGAGGAACTGCGCATTGCGTTCGAGGATGGCGCCGCTCGCATCCACGCGGGTCGCGGCACTTGGCAGCAGTTCCCAGCCCTTCATGTGCCCTCGCCTCCTCAGCTCGGTGTCAGGTCTTGCCTTGCTGCAGGGTGTCCACGGCCAGGCACAAGTCCTCCCAGGCACGCGCCTTGTCCACCAGATTGCGCAGCAGATAGGCCGGATGGTAGGTCACGATCAGGGGCACGCCCTGGTATTCGTGCACCCGCCCGCGCAATTTGCCGATCGGCTCATTGCTGCGCAGCAGCGACTGCACCGCAAAACGCCCCATCGCCAGGATGATGCGCGGCTGCACCAGGGCGATCTGGCGGTTCAGATAGGGCTCGCACTGGGCCAGCTCGGCGGGCTCGGGATTGCGGTTGCGCGGCGGCCGGCACTTCAGGGTATTGGCGATGAAGACCTGTCGCTCCGGCGGGCCCTCGGCGCGGCCCAGGCCGAGCGCGCGCAGCATGCTGTCGAGCAGCTTGCCGGCCTGGCCGACAAAGGGCTCGCCCTGCAGATCTTCCTGCTCGCCGGGCGCCTCGCCCACCACCATCCAATGCGCATGCTCATGGCCCACGCCGAACACGGTCTGCTTGCGCGCCTCGCACAGGCCGCAGGCCCGGCAGCCGGCCACGCTCTCGCGCAGCGCCGGCCAGTCCATCGCGGCAATCGCCTGCTCGCGCGCACCGGCGGGTACGGACGGCGCGACCGGCATGGGCGGCAACACGGCAGCGACCGGCACCGGCGCCTCGGCAACGGGTGATGGCGGAGCCGCACTTGCGGCAGCGGGTGCGGCAGGTGCGACAGCGGGAGGCGTGGCGGGAGCGGCCGTCCAGACCTTGATGCCCATGGCCTCGAGCATGGCCTGCTGGCGTTCCGAATAGCTCATTGGGGCACCGCCAGGTTCATCACGATGGCGTCTTCGCGCTGCCCGCCCACGGCCGGGTAATAGGCACGCCGCAGGCCCACTTCGGTAAAACCGTAGCGGGCATAGACCTGGCGCGCGCGCGCATTGCTCTGGCGCACCTCCAGCCAGATCTGCTGCGCCCCCTGGGCGCGCGCCCAATGGCTGAGCCCGTCCAGCATCAGGCGCGCCAGGCCGCGCCCCTGGTACTCGGGGCGCACGGTGATGTTGAGCAGGTGCAGCTCGTCCACGCCCTTCATGGCGAGGAAATAGCCCTGCAGCTGGCCCAGGCTGTCGTGCCAGACGAAGGCGCCATAGCCGGCCGCCAGTGAATCGATGAAGTTGCCGCGCGACCAGGGAAAGGGATAAGCCCGCAGCTCGATCGCCAGCACGGCGTCGAGGTCCTGCACCGTCATGGCGCGCAGCCCGAACTGGGCCAGCGGGCCCGGCACGGGCGCCCAGGCGGCGGCGAGCTGAGCGCTCATGATGCGGCGCGTGCGGCCAGGCGCTCGGCGGTGGTGAAGGCCACCTTGTCGCGCACATAGACGGGCATGGCCTCGGCGGCATCGCGCAGCGCGCCGGCATCCCAGGCCTGCTGGCTCAGCTCGGCCAGCGCCGCGGCGCGCGAGCGCGACTCGGGCCAGCGGCTGGCGGCCCCCGTCTGCAGCGCGGCGCCGAACACCGCCAGCGCCGAGCCGGCCACCGCGGTGGGCGGCAGCGAACTCGCGTCGGCCCAGCGGGCGCTCAGGCTCTCGGCGCTGTAGAGCGCGGGCGCTGCCAGCGCCTGCCAGCGCCCGTCCTGCCAGCCATAGGCGGCGGCGTAGATCTCGTTCATGCGCGCGTCCATCGCCACCCAGACCCGCTCGCCCAGCGCCGTGCCGGCGGCCGCGGCCTGCTGGCGCGCATCCTCGGCCACCTGCATCAGGCTGTCGATCGCCAGCACCGGCTTGCCGGCACCCAGGGCCAGGCCCTGGGCCACCGCGCAGGCGGTGCGCAGGCCGGTGAAGGCGCCGGGGCCCTGGCCGTAGGCGATCGCGTCCACGTCGGCGAGGCCGAGCCCGGCGCGCGCCAGCAGGGCCAGCGCGGCGGGCACCATCTGGGCCGAGGCCTTGGCGCCGCCCTCGCCCTCATGCAGCAGGCGCTCGGCCGGGGTGATCAGGGCCAGCGCCATGCTTTCGGTGGAACTATCGAGGGCCAGCAGCACGGTCATGGGGGCAAGTGTAGCCGTGCGATCATCGTCGCCATGCCCTTGACAAGCTTGCATCATCCCCTCCGAACAGGTCTCGCGGCATGGCTGCTGGCCGGCGCCGTTGCCGGCGCCCCCGCGGCCACCGCCGCGCCCTGGCCGGCCGAGCTGGAGCCGGTGCAGCAGGCCCTCGCGCAGGTGAAACTGCCGCCCGAAAGCCTGGGCATCTGGATCCATGCGATCCGGCCGACGGGCGCGCAGTTCGAGTGGCAGGCCAGGCAGGCCATGAACCCGGCATCGCTGGCCAAGCTGGCCACCACCTGGGCCGCGCTCGAACAGCTGGGGCCGGCCTGGACCTGGCGCACGCCGGTCTGGCTGAACGGCAGACTGCAGCCCGACAGCGGTGTGCTGGAGGGCGATCTGGTGATCAAGGGCACGGGCGATCCAAAGCTGGTGCTGGAGCGCCTCTGGCTGCTGCTGCGCCAGGTGCAGGCCCTGGGTGTGCGCGAGATCCGCGGCCATATCGTGCTGGACCGCAGCGCCTTTGCGCCCTATGCGGGCAGCCCGGCGGACTTTGACGGCGAGCCCTGGCGCCCCGGCAATGTGCAGCCCGACGCCCTGCTGCTCAACTACAAGGCCCTGACCTACAGCTTCCGGCCCGACCCGGAGCGGCGCGTCGCCTGGGTCAGCACCGATGTACCGCCGCTGGACGGCGGCGCGGCGCTGAGCCAGCTGCCGCTCAGCGGCGGTGCCTGCGAAGACTGGCGCGGCGCCCTGAAGGCGCAGTGGAGCGACAGCAAGCGGCCGCGCTTTGCCGGCAGCTACCCGGCCGCCTGCGGCGAGCTGCGCTGGCCGGTGGCCGACCCCGATCCACGCACCTTCAACGCCCGCCTGCTGGCGGCGATGTGGCGCGAGCTCGGCGGCAAGCTGGGCGGCGAGGTGCTGGAGGGCAAGGCGCCGGCCACGCCCCCGAGCTTCGAGTTCGCCTCGCCGCCGCTGGCCGAGGTGGTGCGCGACATCAACAAGTTCAGTGCCAATCTGATGGCCGAGCAATTGCTGCTGAGCCTGGCCAGGCCGGTGGATGGCGCGCCGGTGACGCTGGAGCTGGCACGCCAGCAATTGCGCGACTGGCTGGCCCAGCGCCTGGGCGACGGCGATTTCCTGCTCAGCAATGGCTCGGGCCTGTCGCGCGATTCACGCCTCAGCGCCGCACAGCTGGGCGGCCTGCTATTGCAGATCTGGGCCAGCCCCAGCATGCCGGAGATGCTGGCCTCGCTGCCGCTGGCGGGCCAGGACGGCACGCTGGCGCGCGGCGATGCCAAGCGCTTTGGCGCCGCCCAGGGCCGCGCGCACCTGAAGACCGGCTCGCTGCGCGACGTGACCGCGCTGGCCGGCTATGTGCTCTCGGTCTCGGGCCAGCGCTACGCCTTCGTGGCCATCGTCAACCATGGCCGGGCGCTGGCGGCGCGGCCGGCCCTGGACGCCCTGCTGCGCTGGACCGCGCAGGACATGCCGGGGGCGGCGCGCACAGCGCCGTGAGGAACCCTTAGAAGCTGTAGCCCAGCGACAGGGTGGTGACGATGGGACGGAAGTCCACGGTGGTGTTGCGCGTCACCACACCCTCGCGCGTCTGGCTCACCGCCGTCACCTCGCTCTTCACCTTGGCCATCGCCACCGTGCTGACCAGCGACCAGTTCTTGTCGAACTGCACCGTCAGGCCGACGTGGCCGGCCGCGCCCCAGGAGTCCGCCAGCTTGATGTCGGTGGCGCCGCCCGAGGCCAGGTCGCCCGCGACGGTGCTGCGCGTCTTGGGGAAGCGCGTGTAGTTGATGCCCAGGCCCACGAAGGGATGCAGCTTGGGCAACAGCTCGCCGAAGTGGTAGTTCAGGAACACCGTGGGAGGCAACTGCTGCACCGCCGAGATCTGGCCGAAGGGCTTCAGCGAGCCCTCGCCATAGACCTTGTGGGTGGGCGGCAGGCCCAGCGCCAGCTCGGCGCTCCAGCTGGGCGCAAAGCGGTAGGTGTAGCCGAAGCCCAGCGTGTCCTGGTCGCCCACGCTCAGGCGCGCATCCGGCAGGGAGGCATTGGTCAGCGGCGTCGAGACGGCGCGCACATCGATATGGGCACCGCCCAGATAGACGGTGTGGATCTGGGCCGCGCAGGCGCCGGCCAGGCCCATCAGGAGGGCGCCCAGCAGGCCGGAAGAAATCTTGTGGTTCATGTCTGTATCTCCGTGCTGCTGCGACTCACAGGCCGCTGGCCAGCACTTGTTGGAAGAAGCCGCGCGCCAGGGCGGTGCAGAACGGCGGCACCAGGCCACCGTGGTACTGGCCCTGGGCCGAGGCACCGGCCGCGGCCTTGGCCTGCTGGAAGCCGAAGTAGACCGTCTGGCCGGCCACGCCCGCGGGCAGGCTGGAGAGGTTCTCGAGGTCGTACGCGCCCATCAGCGGCGCACCGCGCGACTTCAGGTCGGCGGCGGAGACGCTGGTGTTGATGTCGAAGAACACCGTCGGATCCTGCTTGCCGCCGCACAGGGCGATCGGGCGCTTGGGCGTCCAGCCCAGCAGGGTGTTGGTCTGCAGCGCCTTGCGGAAGCCGCCCGTCGCGTAGCCGGCGCGGAAGCTGTCCTTCAGCAGGCCGCCGGTGCCGAACAGCTTGGTGAAGGTCGGGTCCGCCGGCAGCTTGCCGGCGGCGATCAGCTCGCTGACCGACTTGTCGCTCGGGAACAGGCTCTCGGCACTGGCGTCGAACGGCGCCTGGTAGGCCTCCGAGGGCGTGCTGTAGATGTTGCCGTAGGACTTCTGATAACTCGTCAGCTGCATGGGCGCGAAGATGGTCGCGCCGGCATTCGGCTGCACATTCACCACCACATCGCCGAAGCCGACGATGTTGTAGGGGCCGGACATCGGCGCCGAGGCCGTCACGGTGAACTCGGCGGCGTAGTCGCGCTCGATGATCTTGTGCACCGCCATCGCCACATGGCCGCCCTGCGAATAGCCGCTCACCAGCAGCTTGGCGGAGGGCTTGACGGCGCTTTCGGCGGCCAGGTGGGCCTTGGCGGCGCGCAGGCCGTCCACCATGTCGACGCCCGAGGACTCGGCATTCAGGTAGGGATGCCAGTTCAGGCTGGACTTGTCGTAGCCCAGGTAGTTGGGCGCCACCACGATGAAGCCCTGGGCCGCGAACATGGCCATGGCCAGCGCGGCCTCGCTGTTGTTCTTCACGTCGGCCATATTGGTGGCGTGGGCGGTGCTGGTGCCATGCGCATACAGCAGCACCGGGCGCTCGCCGCTGCAGGCCGGGTCGCTGCCGCTGGGCACCAGCACGCCCTCGGTGGCGGTGGCGGCCTGGCCGAGCGGGTCGCGCGTGAAGTAGACGATGTAGCGGATGTCGACATCGCACTTGGCCTTGCCGGACAGGGGTTGCAGGCCCTTGGCCGCGGTGCCGGCGTCGATGTCGGCGATGGTGGCCTTGCCGGCCAGCACGGCGGTGGCGATATTGCCGCGCGCCGGCGGCGGGTCGTCGCGGTTGTCGGCGGCGCCGGTGCCACCACCGCAGGCGCTCAGGGCGGCGGCGGCCAGCGCCGCCAGGCTCAATGTCTTGATGCTGCTCATTCCTACCTCGTTGCGAGTTCTATCTTTAGCCTAAAAAAGAACGGTCGTTCTTTTTTAGAGCGATGACTATATTTCTCCGCAAATAGGTCGCCACCAAGTAAAAACCCCGACACCGCGGAGCGGTGTCGGGGTTGCGCAGCGGTCCTGCGAGGCGGGTATCAGAAGGGGTTGTTGCGTGCCCGCGTCTGGGCCAGCAGGCCCAGGCGGTTCTGGCCGCCATTGCCCAGCCAGTAGTCGTCGGCCCACAGCCAGGTGTCGGCGGAGGCGGTGTCCAGCAGGGTCTTGGTGGTGCAGTCGGGCAGCGCCACCTTGCAGGCACCCACGGTGATGTTGGCGTAGCCAAAGCCTTCGGGGTACTTGGCAATCGCCTGCGACATCTCGTCGCCCAGCACCAGGCCGATCATGCGGCCGTCGTTGATGACGTTGAGGCGCATCTGCGAATTGAAGGCCTGGGTCAGCGCGCTCAGCAGGGCCGCGCGGTCGGTGTCGGTCTTGGTGGCCTTTTCCTTGGCGGCATAGGGCGTCAGGCCCAGGTCCGGCAGGGTCACGACCAGCACGCGCCCGCCGGCGTTGGCGACGCGGTTGACCTGGTCGGCCAGCGCGCGGCCGCGCTCGCCGGCGCTGGCCAGCAGGGTGTCGCGGTTCTGCGCCGGGAACTGGCGGTACAGATCGATCAGATCGTTGCTGCCCACCAGGATCGCCACCAGATCCTTGCTGGTGAAGCCACCGGCCGAGAACTGCTGGTCGATCTGCGCCTTCACGCCATCGACCTTGGCGCCCGGGCGCGCATACATGATGCCCTTGGGCGTGGCCACGTTGTCGGGGTTGCACTGCGGGAACACCAGGCCGAACTGGGTAGCCAGGGCCTGCACCCAGATCGGGTTGTTCTGGCACTTCAGCGCCAGGGTGGTGTCGTCCACGGCGTTCACCGCGTACTTCTTGCCTTCGGCGGTCAGGTAGCTGGCCTCGTCACCCATGGCCATGATGCGCGTGGGCGCAAAGGGCTCGATCTGGCTGCTGCCGCCACCGCAGCCCGCCAACATGGCCGCCGCAGCCGCCAGCAGCACCAGACCGGCCTGCCCCCACCCTTGCTTGAAACTCTTCTTCATGAACGCTCCGAGAGAAAACTTGACCGCCTGCCTCAGGAGGCTGAATCAGAAAAAGCGGCTGCGGCGCGGGACAAGCGGTCCCTCACGCCATCCCAGGCCGCATCGGCCGGGGGGGTTTCGATCCAAATTTCGCGTGCGCCCTGCGCGTCCAACGCGCGCAAGACTGCAAACAACTCCTGGGCCGCCGCCCTCGCATGCCTGGGCATGACGCGCTGCAGCAGGCCTTGCGGCACGGCGACCGTGCGCGAATATACCGCCAGGGCATGAGGGGTTTCTTTAGACAGGGCCGCCTGCAACTCGGCGGGCGCCAGCAGCCGCACCACCGCGCTGGGCGCGTAATGGGCCGCCAGCGTGCCAGAGGCGCGCGGTGCCGCGGCATCGCGCGGCGCCAGCGGCTCGCCCGCCACCGCGGCGATTTCGGCCTCGGTCAGCACGCCGGGGCGCAGCAGCACCGGATGGCCACGGCTGCAGTCGACGATGCTGGACTCGATGCCGACCTCGCAATCGCCACCGTCCAGCACCAGCAGGCCGGGCTCGAATTCGCTCAGCACATGCTGGGCCGAGGTGGGGCTGACGCGGCCGAAGCGGTTCGCGCTGGGCGCGGCCACGCCCAGCACGCCCAGCTTGCGCGCCTCGGCCAGCAGGGCGCGCGCCACCGGGTGGGCCGGGCAGCGCAGGCCGATGCTGCCCTGCCCGCCCGCGGCGGCGGCGGCCATGCCGGCGGCGCGCGGCACGATCACCGTCAGCGGGCCGGGCCAGAAGGCCTGCATCAGGCGCCGCGCCACCGGGGGCAGGTCTTGCGCAAAGCGTTCGGCATCGGCGACGTCCAGCACATGCACGATCAGCGGATGGTCGGCCGGCCGGCCCTTGGCCGCGAAGATCTGCGCCACCGCGGCATCGCTGTCGGCGCGCGCGCCCAGGCCGTAGACGGTCTCGGTGGGCAGCGCCACCAAGGCGCCATCGGCCAGCGCCTGGGCGGCGCGGGCAATGGCGGCGGGGTCCTGGCCGTTCAGCAGCATGGCGTCTTCACCCATTCTTACCAGTCGGCCGGCAGGCCCAGCAGGGCCGCCGCCTGGCGCGCCACCGCCTCGGCCTCGGCGGCCGTGGCCGCGGTGATGTTGAGATGGCCCATCTTGCGGCCACGGCGCGCGCTGGTCTTGCCATAGAGGTGCAGATGCGTGCCCGGCAGGGCCAGCACGGCGGCCCAGTCGGGGCTGCGCTCGGCAGCGCTGCCGGGCTCGAACCAGAGGTCGCCCAGCAGGTTCAGCATCACGGTGGGCGAATGCAGGCGCGGCGTCGGCAGCGGCAGGCCGGCGAGCGCGCGCACCTGCATGTCGAACTGCGAGACGTCGCAGGCATTCATCGTGTAATGGCCCGAGTTGTGCGGGCGCGGCGCCATCTCGTTGACCACCAGGGCGCCGTCCTGCAGCACGAAGAACTCGATGCACAGCACGCCCACATAGTGCAGGCTGGCGGCGATGCGGGCCGCAGATTCGCGCGCCTGCTGCTGCAGGGCGGCGCTGGCGGCCGGCGCCGGCACCTGGGTCACCGCCAGGATGCCGTCGCGGTGCAGGTTCTGCTGCACCGGGAAGCTCACCACCTGGCCGGCGGCATTGCGCACCACCAGCACGCTGAGCTCGAGCGCCAGCGGCAGCATCTGCTCCAGCACGCAGGGCACGCGCTTCAGTTCGTCCCAGGCCTGGGCCAGCTCGGCCGCGCTGCGCACGCGCAGCTGGCCCTTGCCGTCATAGCCCATGCGGGCGGTCTTGAGGATGCCGGGCAGCAGGCTGGCCGGCACGGCCGCCAGGTCGGCGTCGGCGCGCAGCAGCGCATAGGGCGCGCAGGCCACGCCGCTGGCCTGGAAATGCGCCTTCTCGTCGGCGCGGTCCTGACACACCGCCACGGCGGCGCCGGCGGGCGCCACGAAGCGCTGCTGCGCCAGGCGCTCCAGCGCCGCGGCCGGCACGTTCTCGAATTCGGTGGTGATGGCGTCGCATTGCGCGGCCAGCCGCGCCAGGCCCGCCTCGTCGAGGTAATCGGCCTGGATATGCTCGTGCGCGACGGCGCCGGCGGGGCTCACCGCGTCCGGGTCCAGCACCACGGTGCGGTAGCCCAGGCTTTGCGCCGCCTGCACAAACATGCGACCCAGCTGGCCGCCACCCATCACGCCCAGGGTTGCCGTGCCCGGCAGCAAAGGCTTGCCGCTCATCAGATCAGGTCCTTGCTCATGGCACGCGCCACCTCGGTCTGGCGCACGCGGTAGGCGGCCAGCTTGTCGCGCAACTGGGCATCGTCCTGGGCCAGCATGGCCAGCGCGAACAGCGCCGCATTGCCGGCGCCGGCGGTGCCGATGGCAAAGGTGGCGACTGGGATGCCCTTGGGCATCTGCACGATGGAATGCAGCGAGTCCACGCCCTGCAGATGGCGGCTGGCCACCGGCACGCCCAGCACCGGCACCAGCGTCTTGGCGGCCAGCATGCCCGGCAGATGGGCGGCGCCACCGGCGCCCGCAATGATGGCGCGCAGGCCGCGGCCCTCGGCGGCTTCCGCGTAGGCAAACATGTCGTCGGGCATGCGATGCGCCGAGACCACCCGCGCCTCGAAAGCGACACCGAACTCGGAGAGAATGTCGGCGGCGTGCTTCATGGTCTCCCAGTCACTGCTGGAACCCATCACCACGCCAACCAGGGGAGAGGCGTTCTGCATAGTCTGCACGGCGCTGTCCATAGGCTGGAAAACCTTGAATTGTAGGCGGCAGCCTCCAACTGCCTCCGATTCCCTCGCAGGCCCCGAGACGACATGATCGACATCACCCTCCAGAACTTCGAACAAGACCTCTTGCAAGCCTCTGTGCAGCAGCCCGTGCTGCTGGACATCTGGGCGCCCTGGTGCGGCCCCTGCAAGAGCCTGGGCCCGGTGCTGGAAAAGCTCGAGACGGCCTATGCCGGCCGCTTCCAGTTGGCCAAGCTCAACAGCGACGAGCAGCCCGAGATCGCCAGCCAGCTGAGCCAGGCCTTCGGCGTGCGCAGCATCCCCTTCTGCGTGATGTTCGTGGGCGGCCAGCCGGTGGACGGTTTCGTGGGCGCGATCCCCGAGGCGCAGATCCGCGAGTTCCTCGACAAGCATGTGCCCAGCCCCGACGAGCTGGCGGCCGAGGAGGACGTGGCCGAGGCCGAGGCCCTGCTGGCCGAGGGCGATACCGCCTCGGCACTCGACAAGCTGGCGGCGGCGGTGGCGGCCGACCCGGCCAACGAGCAGGCCCGCTTCGATCTGGTGAAGGCCCTGCTGGAGGCTGGCCAGGTGGCGGCCGCGCGCAGCGCCTTCGAGCCGGTGGCCGCGCGCGCCGCCGACACCATCACCCCGCATGCCCGCTTCGCTGCACTGGCGATCTGGCTGGCCGCCGCCGAGCGCGCGCCCAGCCTCGACGCCGGTGCGCTGCAGGCCGCGATCGCTGCCAACAAGCGCGACTTCGAGGCCCGCTACGCCCTCGCCCAGCTGCAGCTGGCGGCGCTGCGCCATACCGAGGCGATGGACGAGCTGCTCGAGATCATCATGCGCGACAAGAGCTGGAACCAGGAGGCGGCGCGCAAGGCCTATGTGGCGATCCTGGAACTGCTGACCAAGCCCGCCCCCAAGGCAGCGGCCGCGGCCGGCGAACCCAAGGGCGGCGCCCTGCAGCTGGCCGGTCAGACCACCGTGGCGCCCAGCGACCCGCTGATCGACCAGTACCGCCGCAAGCTCAGCATGGCGCTGTTCTAAGACGGCGTCAGCGCGGCGGCGGCCAGCTGCTCGCGCCAGCTCTGCTGCTGGCGCGCGAACTCGGCCCATTCGCGCTCGGCGGCCGCGGCGTGGCGCTGGGCGTTGGCCTGATCGTCCAGCGCCGCATAGACCTGGGCCAGGCGGCTGTGGGTGGCGGCCCGGTCGTCCACATCGCAGCGCGGATCGAGTTCGATCTCCGCCTCGCGGGCCTGATGCAGCGCATGTTCGCGCTGGCCGCAGTTGATGCGGCACCAGGCCAGATCGGCCAGCAGGCTGCTGCCCAGGCGCTCCAGCCCGCGTGACATCGCCAGCGGCAGATGCTCCTCGTAGAGCTGGCGCGCCTGCTCGTAGTCACCCTGGATGGCCAGGATCTGGGCGCGCAACACCGGCGTCAGGCCGGCCATCGCCGCCGCGCCCACGGCGGCATCGTAGTGGCGCACCGAGTCGACCCCCAGCAGCAGCTCCGGCCGCGCCTGCGCCGGGGCCGCCAATGCCAGGCGCCGCGCCTCGGCGGTGCGCATCTCGGCCATGTTGTACATCAGCGCCGACAGGGTGGCGTCGTCGCCCTCGGCGGCGGCGTGCGCGCGCGCCTTCGCATACCAGGGCTGGGCCAGCTCCTGCGCGCCGGCATAGTGCCAGGCCAGCCCCATGCACATGCAGGCACGGCTGCGCGCCACGCGATGCTCGGGCGCGGCCGTCTGCAGGCAGGTGCGCACATGCGCCAGCATCGCCGGCAGGTCGTGGCGCACATAGGCCAGCTGGGCCAGCCAGGCGCAGGCCAGCGCCTCGATCTCGCCGATGCCCACCGACTTGGCGATCGCATAGGCACGCTGCACCTTGTCCTGGGTGCTGGCGCTGAAATCGGTGTAATAGCTCATCAGGCCCTCGGCCATGTGCAGCCAGGCGCCGATCTCGGGATGGGGGTGCTGGAAGGCGAGCTGATGCAGGCCGGTGAGTTCCTCGCGCGCCTCCACCAGCGCACCATGGCGCGCCAGCAGCATCGCGCGCTTGGCCTTGAAGCAGGCCGCCTGCACCGGCGAGGGCGCGGCGGCGATCTGCTGATCCAGCTGCTTGAGCAGGCGTGACTTGATCTCTTGCATGGCCTGCTCCCTGCTGAGCCTCAGCGCGTCAGGCGTTCCAGCGCTTCGCGGTACTTGGCCGCCGTCTGTTCGATCACCGCGGCAGGCAGAGCCGGCGCCGGCGCCACCTTGCCCCAGGGCTTGCCGTCCACCTGGGCCTGCTCCAGCCAGTCGCGCAGGAACTGCTTGTCGTAGCTGGGCGGGTTGCTGCCCACCGCATAGCTCTCGGCCGGCCAGTAGCGCGAGGAATCGGGCGTCAGCACCTCGTCCATCAGGGTCAGCGTGCCGTCGGCATCGAGGCCGAACTCGAACTTGGTGTCGGCAATGATGATGCCCTTGCCGAGCGCATAGTCGGCGGCGCGCTGGTAGAGCTGGATCGAGATGTCGCGCACGCGCTCGGCCAGGTCCTGGCCGATGATCTCGACGCAGCGCGCGAAATTGATGTTCTCGTCGTGGTCGCCCATCTCGGCCTTGGTGGCCGGCGTGAAGATGGGCGCGGGCAGCTTGCTGGCGTTCTGCAGGCCGGCCGGCAGCTTGACGCCGCAGACCTCACCGCTCTGCCTGTACTCGGCCCAGCCGCTGCCGGCCAGATAGCCGCGCACCACCGCCTCGATGGGCAGGGGCTTGAGGCGCTTGACCAGCATGGAACGCTCGCGCACCTGCGCCTTGTCGGCCTCGCTCACCACCGAGAGCGGGTCCTCGCCGGTGAGGTGGTTGGGCACGATGCCCTCGAGCTGCTTGAACCAGAACAGCGCCATCTGCGTCAGCAGCGCGCCCTTGCCCGGGATGGGCTCGCCCATGATGACGTCGTAGGCCGAGATGCGGTCGCTCGCCACCATCAGGATGCGGTCGCTGCCCACCGCATAGTTTTCGCGCACCTTGCCACGGGCGATGAGGGGAAGCGAGGTCAGCGAGGAGTTCAGCAAAGCAGCGGTCATGGCGGGGGTTCCAACGAAGAGGCCTGGATTTTAGGCGCGCGGCCGGCCAAGTGCCCGCCATCGAGCAGGCAAAAAAAGGGCCCGGGGGCTCGCACCCTCGGGCCACAAACGCGAATCGTCCTTCTTCTTGTGGAGTCTGTTACTGCACGACTTGAGCCAACTCGCCGCGCGCATAGGCCGCCGCGACGTCGACCAGGCTGCGTGCCTTGATCTTGCCCGCCTGGCCCTCGCAATTGAACTCCATATAACGCTGCTTGCATACGGCCTTGGCGGCCTCGCGCGCCGGCTTGAGCCACTCGCGTGCGTCAAACTTCTCGGGATTCTCGGCCAGGAACTTGCGCACCGCGCCGGTCATCGCCAGGCGGATGTCGGTGTCGATATTGATCTTGCGCACGCCGAACTTGATCGCTTCCTGGATTTCCTCGACGGGCACGCCGTAGGTTTCCTTCATCTTGCCGCCGTACTGGTTGATGATGGCCAGCAGCTCCTGCGGCACGCTGGAGCTGCCATGCATGACCAGATGGGTGTTGGGAATGCGGGCGTGGATTTCCTTCACGCGGCTGATCGCCAGGATGTCGCCGGTGGGCTTGCGGCTGAACTTGTAGGCGCCATGGCTGGTGCCGATGGCGATGGCCAGCGCATCCAGGCCGGTTTCCTTGACGAAGAGAGCGGCCTCCTCGGGATCGGTGAGCAGGGCCGAATGGTCCAGCACGCCCTCGGCGCCGATGCCGTCTTCCTCGCCGGCCTGGCCGGTTTCCAGCGAGCCCAGGCAGCCCAGCTCGCCCTCCACCGTGACGCCCACCTTGTGCGCCAGCGCCACCACCTGGCGGGTCACGTCGACGTTGTAGGCAAAGTCGGCCGGGGTCTTGCCGTCGGCGCGCAACGAGCCGTCCATCATCACCGAGCTGAAGCCCAGGTCGATGGCGCCCTGGCAGATCGCCGGGGTCTGGCCATGGTCCTGGTGCATCACTACCGGGATATGCGGATAGGACTCGACGGCGGCGATCACCAGATGCTTGATGAAGCTCTCGCCCGCGTACTTGCGCGCGCCGGCCGAGGCCTGCAGGATCACCGGGGCGCCGGCCTCATCGGCGGCGGCCATCACGGCCTGCACCTGCTCCAGGTTGTTGACGTTGAAGGCCGGGATGCCGTAGCCGTGTTCGGCGGCATGGTCCAGCAGCTGGCGCATGGAAACGAGAGCCATGGAAGTTCTCCGAGGAAGTGATAAATCCTGCTGGCGCAGACATGGGGCAGCGTGGCCTCGCCATGTAACCGCACCGTAACTGCTGGCGATTCTAGCGGTGCGGCCCTGCGCGGGCATGCCTGTTGCGCGGCGTCGCCCCAGTGTCCCCTCAGCCGCGGGGGCGTGCAAGCTCGCTTGCGGCGCCCACGGCCTGCCATTAGGCTGCAACTTGGCCTGTTGCCGACGCCCTTGCCTATGACCCGACTTGCCCTTGATCACCTGACGCTCTGGATCACGGCGGCCGCGCGCGAGCATGCGCTGGACCTGGCCGCCCATGTGGAAGAGCGCACCGGCGCCAGCCACCGCGCCAGCCTGGCCGCGCTGCGTCGCCTGGTCGATGCGCAATGGCTGACGCGCAGCGGCAGCAGCCGGCGCCCCGTCTACGGCCCCGGCCTGCTGCGCCAGGTGGTGCGCAGCTACACCCTGCATGGCCTGCAGGAGGATCTGCCCTGGCAGCGCGACTTTGCGCCCAACTTCGAGCTCCCCCGGCATGTGGCCCGCATGGTCCAGCATGGCTTCACCGAGCTCGTGAACAACGCCGCCGACCACAGCGGCGGCACCAGCGTCACCGTCTCGCTGCGCCAGACCCCCAGCCACGCGCAGCTGCTGGTGTCGGACGACGGTTGCGGCGTGTTCAGCAAGATCTGCGAGGCCTTCGACATCGCCGACGCCCAGCACGCCATGCTGGAGCTGAGCAAGGGCCGCCTCACCAGCCAGCCCGCCCAGCACACCGGCCGCGGCCTGTTCTTCAGCTCGCAGCTGGCCGATGTGTTCGACATCCATGCCAATGGCACGGCCTTCCAGCGCCGCGCCTGGGAGAGTACCGGCTGGCAGCCCGGCCGGCCGCTGCCGCGCCAGGGCAGCTCGATCTATATGTCGGTGGCGCTGGACACCACGCGCACGCTGGACCAGGTGATGGAGGCCTGGAGCATGGACGGCACCGGCATCGAGTTCGACCGCACCACCATCAATCTGCGCCTGCTGGCCGGCCCCGGCCAGGCGCTGGACAGCCGCGCCCAGGCGCGGCGCGTGGCGGCGCGGCTGCCGCAGTTCCGCCGCGCCGAGATCAGCTTCGCCGGGGTGGAGGACGTGGGCCACGGCTTCACCGACGAGCTGTTCCGCGTCTTCGCGCGCGCCCACCAGGAGGTGGAGCTGCTGCCCACCCACATGACGCCGCGCATCGCGGCGCTGGTGAAGAGCGCGCAGAACAGCTGACCGCGCGCGCCTAGAGCGCGCTGTCCACCAGCTCGCGTATCTGCTCGCGCGCCTTCGCCAGGGCCGCGTCGATGCGCGGCAGGTAGGCCGCCCATTCGCTGCCCTTGGCGGCGGCGATGTGGACCGGGTCGGTGACCAGTGCCTGCGGGCCCACCATCAGGGCGGCCGAATAGCCGCCGGCCTGGCGCAGGCGGCGCTCCAGCAGCCAGGCGTCGGCGCTGCGATGCGTGGTGAGCAGCACGTCACAGCGCCCTGCCATCAGCATGCGCAGGCGCGCGGCCGGATCTCCGTCGGAGTACTCGACCTGGAATTGCCTGCCCTTGGCCGCATCCAACGCCGCCCCATAGCTGACCGTGCGACCCATGCAGACCTTGAGTCCGCGCAAGTCCTCCGGGCCACGCAGGTTCAGGCCCAGATCGCGCCGGCTGACCGGCCAGACCCGGCTGACGAACAAGGCCTTGCTGAAATCCAGGATCTCCTCGCGCGCCGGCGTGCGCCCCAGGCCAAAGCCCAGGGCCTGGCCACGCTCGGCCATGGCGACAACGCGCCCGAAGGGCAGCGGCAGCAAGCGCCAGCGCAAACCCGCGCCCTGCGCGAGCAGCTCCAGCAGCGGACCGACGAAGGCCATGTTGGCAAACTGGCCCAGCGCCAGCGGCACCTCCGGCAGCACCTGCGCGCGCAGCACGCCCGGCCATGCCAGGCCGGTGAGCAGGCAGCCGCGCCGGCTCAGCAAAGGGGCTTGGTCAACCGACGCGGCAGACCTTGAGCATATTGGTACCGCCTGGGTAACCCATCGGTTCGCCACAGGTGATGGCATAGGTGTCTCCGGGCATCAGGACTCCCTTGTCCACCAGGATCTTCTCGGCCGCGGCCAGCGCGGTGTCGCGGTCCTCGTACTTGGGCATCAAGAGCGGGCGCACATTGCGGTAGAGCGTCATCTTGGTCTGGCTGATCGCTTGCGTGGTGAGCGCATAGATCGGCACCTGGATGCGGTGGCGGCTCATCCACAGCGCGGTGGAGCCCGACTCGGTGAGCGCCAGGATGGCCTTGCAGCCGAGGTGGTAGGCCGTGAAGAGCGCGCCCATCGCGATGCTCTGGTCGATACGGCCGAACTGGCGGCCGGCGAAATCGGTGTCCAGGCTGACGAACTCGGCCCGCTCGGCCTCCAGCGCGATCGCGGCCATCTGCTCGATGGTCTCGACCGGGAACTTGCCGGCCGCGGTCTCGGCGCTGAGCATCACCGCATCGGTGCCGTCCAGCACCGCATTCGCCACGTCGCTGACCTCGGCGCGCGTCGGCACCGGGTTGACGATCATCGACTCCATCATCTGGGTGGCGGTGATGGCCACCTTGTCGAGTTCGCGCGCCAGCTTGATCATGCGTTTCTGCAGCGCCGGCACGGCCGCATTGCCCACCTCCACCGCCAGGTCGCCGCGCGCCACCATGATGCCGTCGCTGGCCTTGAGGATGGCTTCCAGATGCGGGATGGCCTCGCTGCGCTCGATCTTGGCGATCAGGCCGGGCTTGTGGCGATAGGGCTCGCCGGCCACATTGCAGAGCTGGCGCGCCATCTCCATGTCGGTGGCGTTCTTGGGGAAGCTCACTGCCACGTACTCGGCCTGGAAGCTCATCGCGGTCTTGATGTCCTCCATGTCCTTGGCGGTCAGCGCCGGCGCGGTGAGGCCGCCGCCCTGCTTGTTGATGCCCTTGTTGTTGGACAGCTCGCCGCCCAGCTTGACGGTGGTGTGCACCGCCGCGCCGCGCACCGCGTCCACCGTCAGCACCAGCAGGCCGTCGTTGAGCAGCAGGGTGTCGCCGGGCTTCACATCGCGCGGCAGCTCCTTGTAGTCCAGGCCCACGGCCTCGTCATTGCCGAGCTCGCTGCGGTCGGCATCGAGGACGAACTTGTTGCCGTTGATGAGCTCGATCTTGCCGTGCTCGAACTTGCCGACGCGGATCTTGGGGCCCTGCAGGTCGGCCATGATGGCCACCTGCTTGCCCGCCGCCGCCGCGGCCTCACGCACCAGGCGCGCGCGGTCGATATGGTCCTGCGCCTTGCCGTGCGAGAAGTTCAGCCGCACCACGTCGACGCCGGCCCGGATCATGCGCTCCAGCACCTCGGGGGTCGAGGAAGCGGGGCCGAGGGTGGCGACGATCTTGGTGGCTCGGGACATGGGGCACTCGCAGTAATTCAGTTACAGGCGAACGATTATGAGCCCGGATTAGAGGGCTCTATCGGTTACGCAGAGTTACGGCGACTCAGGATTTCCCGGCCAGCACATCGGCCACCGCCAGCGCCGTCATGTTGACGATGCGGCGCACCGTGGCCGAGGGCGTGAGGATGTGCACCGGCGCGGCCGCACCCAGCAGCACCGGGCCCACCGTGACGCCCTGGCCGCTGGTGATCTTCAGCACATTGAAGAGGATGTTGGCGGCATCCAACGTCGGCAGCACCAGCAGATTGGCCGAGCCGGTGAGCGTGCTGTCGGGCAGGAAGGCGTGGCGCACGCTTTCCGACAGCGCGGCATCGCCGTGCATCTCGCCATCGCTTTCGATCTCCGGATGGGCGGCGGCGAACAGCTCGTGCGCGCGCCGCATCTTGAGGGCCGAGGGGCGCTTGCTGGAGCCGAACATCGAGTGCGAGACGAAGGCCAGCTTGGGCGGCAGGCCGAAGCGCTGCACCTCCTCGGCCGCCATCGCGGCGATCTCGGCGAGCTGCTCGGCGCTGGGCGCGTCGTTGACGAAGGTGTCGGTGATGAAGAGCGTGTGCTTGTCCAGCATCAGCGCATTCATGGTGGCAAAGGTCTGGGCGCCGGGCTTCAGGCCGATCAGATCGGCCACATGCTCCAGGTGCGAATCGAAGCGGCCCACCATGCCGCAGATCATCGCGTCGGCATCGCCCAGCTTGATGGCCAGCGCACCGATGGTGGTGGCCGAGCGCCGCACCGCCGCCTTGGCCATCTCGGGCGTGAAGCCGCGCCGGCCCATGGCCTTGTGGTAGGTCTCCCAGTACTGGCGGAAGCGCGCGTCGTTGTCGGGGTCGATGACCTGCACGTCCTCGCCCAGCTTGAGGCGCAGGCCGGCGCGCTGGATGCGCATCGCGATCACCTCGGGGCGGCCGATCAGGGTGGGCTTGGCCAGGCCCTCGTCCAGCACCACCTGCACCGCGCGCAGCACGCGCTCGTCCTCACCCTCGGCGTAGATCACGCGTGCGGGGTTGGCCTTGGCGGCGGAGAACACCGGGCGCATGAACATGCCGGTCTGGTAGACAAAGCGCTCCAGCGACTGGCGATAGGCGGCCAGGTCCTTGATGGGACGCTCGGCCACGCCCGACTCCTCGGCGGCCCTGGCCACCGCCGGCGCGATGCGCAGGATCAGGCGCGCATCGAAGGGCTTGGGGATCAGGTAGTCGGGGCCGAAGCTGAGCTCCTGGCCCACATAGGCCGCTGCCACTTCGTCGCTGGTCTCGGCCTTGGCCAGGGCGGCGATCTCGCGCACGCAGGCCAGCTTCATGGCCTCGGTGATCTTGGTGGCGCCGCAGTCCAGCGCGCCACGGAAGATGTAGGGGAAGCAGAGCACGTTGTTGACCTGGTTCGGATAGTCCGAACGGCCGGTGGCGATGATGCAATCGGGCCGTACTTCCTTGGCCAGCTCGGGGCGGATCTCCGGCTCGGGATTGGCCAGCGCCAGGATGATGGGGTGATCGGCCATGGTCTTGACCATCGCCTGCGTCAGCACGCCGGCGGCCGAGCAACCCAGGAAGACATCGGCGCCCTCCACCACATCGCCCAGCGTGCGCGCGCCCGTGACCTGGCAATAACGCTGCTTGGACTCGTCCAGCTTGCCGGCCTTGGCGTCCTCGCGCTCGCTCTGGATCACGCCCTTGGAGTCGCACACGAACACGTTCTCGCGCCGGACCCCCAGGCCCACCATCACGTCCAGGCAGGCGATCGCCGCCGCGCCCGCGCCCGACACCGCCACCTTGACCTTGGCGATGTCCTTGCCCACCAGTTCCAGGCCGTTCAGCAGCGCGGCGCTGGAGATGATGGCGGTGCCATGCTGGTCGTCGTGGAACACCGGGATGTTCATGCGCTCGCGCAGCTTCTTCTCGATGTAGAAGCACTCGGGCGCCTTGATGTCCTCGAGGTTGATGCCGCCCAGCGTGGGCTCCATGGCGGCAATCATGTCCACCAGCTTGTCGGGGTCGCGCTCGGCCAGTTCGATGTCGAACACATCGATGCCGGCGAACTTCTTGAACAGGCAGCCCTTGCCCTCCATCACCGGCTTGCCGGCCAGCGGGCCGATGTCACCCAGGCCCAGCACCGCCGTGCCATTGGTGATCACGCCCACCAGGTTGGCGCGCGAGGTGTACTCGGCCGCCAGCGACGGATCTTCCTCGATCGCCAGGCAGGCATAGGCCACGCCGGGCGAGTAGGCCAGCGACAGGTCGCGCTGGTTGGAGAGCGCCTTGGTCGGCGTGACGGCGATCTTGCCGCGTGTGGGGCTGCGGTGGTACTCGAGTGCAGCTTCACGCAGCGCGCTTTCGGCCGGCGACAAAGGCTTGTTGCTCATCCAGGTCTCCTGATCGTCGTTCTAGGGCAGGTGAGCTTACTCCCGCGATTGCTGCATGGCGATGCCGACTCCTTTGCCTGGCATGCAAAGATGGCAAGCCAGGGTTCGGACTAGGGCAACACTTGCTTGATCTGCAATTCCACCGCCGCGCCGCCCACCTTCAACGCCGGCGACAGCGCCTGCATATCGCCCGGCTGCGGCATCGCATTGCCGCTCTTGCTGATGCGAGCCCCCACCACCACCTGCTCGACGCTGGAAAGCTTGAGCGCCGGATTCATCGCCATCGAGTCGTCCAGCGTGAGCTCGAGCGGCAGATCCTTGACCTGGCGGCGCTGGATCGCCAGCGGCGCCTTGGGCCCTTGCGAGGCGCGCGCGAACACGAACAAGGTATCGTCGGGCGCGGCCTTGGCGGCGAGCTCGGGCGCCAGGCTCACGCGCACGCGCAGGGCGGCGCCCGCCGCGGCCGGTTGCGCCGGCACCGCCGCCTCGGCGCGCGCCTGGGCGGGGGCCTCGGCGAGCTTGGCCGGCAGACCGGCGCGCTGGCGTGCATCGGCCAGCGCGCCCTGCAGCTGCTGCGCCAGCTCGCTGCCGGGCTCGATGCGCTGGAGCGCGCGCTCCCAATGGCGCGCCGCGGTGGCCGCGTCGCCGCGGTCAAAGGCCAGGGTGCCGGCCAGCGAGAGGGCCTTGGCATTGTCGGGATCCAGCTCCAGCGCACGCTTGAGCAGGCGCTCGGGTTCGCCATCGAGCTTGCGGCCATTCGCCATCGCCAGCGCGTCGGCGTAGTCGGCATGCACCTGGGCATCGTCGGGGCGCAGCTTGACGACGCGCTGATAGGCCGTCACCGCCTTGTCGAACTGACCCAGCACCGCATAGGAGCGGCTCAGCATGGTCCAGCCCTCGGCATCGTCGGGCCGGCTCTTGAGACGCTCGGCCAGGCGTTCCGCCATGGCCTCGAACTGCTTGGCCTCCATCGCATGGGCGGCGCCATCGGCGGGCGCTTCCGCCTGCACCGGCCGGGCCCCCGGCGTCTGCGACCAGCCGGCCGGATTGCCCAGCCAGGCATAGCCCGCGACGGTGAGGGCGAGGGCGAACAGGCCCAGGCCCGCCAGCAGGCGCGGCGAGGGTCGCGTCGGCCCGCCCGCGGCGGCCGGCGCCTGCTGGGCGGCACGCAGCTGCGCCTCCAGCTGGCTGCGCGCCTGGCGCGCCTCCTTGCCCTTGAGCACGCCGCCGGCAATCAACGCATCCAGCTGGGTCAGCCGGGTCTTGAGTTCGTCATGAGAGGTCATCGGGCGGCGTCTTCGTCAGGGGTGTCGGGATCGAAGGCCTCGGGGGCCATGGCCTGGCGGCGCCGCAGCACCCGCCACAGCGTGCCCAGGGCGAGCAGCAGCAGCAGGCCCGGGCCCACCCACAGCAGCAGGGTGCTGGCCTTGAAGGGCGGGCGGTAGAGCACGAAATCGCCGTAGCGCTCGGTCATGTAGTCGAGGATCTGGCGCTCGCTCATGCCCTTGGCCAGCATCTCGCGGATCTGCTGGCGCAGGTCCTCGGCCAGGCCGGCATGCGAATCGGCGATGGTCTGGTTCTGGCACACCAGGCAGCGCAGCTCGGCGGCCAGCACCATCATGCGCGCCTCGATCTCGGGGTTGGCGGCCACCACCGGGGCCTCGGTGGCCCGGGCGGCGGCCAGGCTCAGGCCCAGCAGCAAGGCCAGCAGGGCATGCAGGATTCCGCGCTCAAGCATTGGCATCGAGTTTCCTCAGCAACGGTTCGATCTTGTCGCGCAGCACCTCGGGCGTGACCGGCCCGATGTGCTTGTAGCGGATCAGCCCGGCCTTATCGATCACAAAGGTCTCGGGCACGCCGTAGACGCCGTAGTCGATGCCAATGCGGCCCTCGGGGTCGAACAGCGTGTCGGTATAGGGGTTGCCGAAGCGGCCCAGCCAGCCGAGGCCGTCCTCGCGCTTGTCCTTGTAGTTGAGGCCGTAGATGGGCGCCACACCGCGGCGCGAGAAGTCCACCAGCAGCGCATGCTCGTCGCGGCAGGCCGCGCACCAGGAGGCCCAGACATTCAGCACCCAGACCTTGCCCAGCAGATCCTCGCGCTTGATCGTCGCCTCGGGACGCGCCAGCGTGCTGGCCTGGAAGGCCGGCGCCGGCTTGTCGATCAAGGGCGACGGCACCTCGCGCGGATTGAGACGCAGGCCCAGGGCCAGGAACAGGGCCAACAACAGAAAGGCGCCCAGCGGCAGCAGGAAGCGGTTCATCGCGTGCCCTCCCCGGCCATGCCCGCGGGCAATTCCGCACTGCGCGTCTGGCGGCTGCGGTAGCGCCGGTCGCTGGTGGCCAGCAGGCCGCCACCCATCATTACCAGGCAGCCCAGCCAGATCCAGTTGATGAAGGGCTTGTGCTGCACGCGCACGATCCAGTCGCCGTTGTCGAGGCGCTCGCCCATCGAGATGTAGAGGTCACGCAGCAGATTGCTGTCCACCGCCGCCTCGGTCATGGGGTTGCTCTGCACCTTGTAGATGCGCTTCTCGGGGCGCAGGGTGGCGAGCAGCTGGCCGTCGCGGCTGACCTCGATGAGCGCCTGCGCCGCCACATAGTTGGGGCCCTGCACATCGCTCACCGACACCATGCGGAAGCGGTAGCCCGCCACCTCGGTGCTGGCGTCGGCCGTCATCTTCACGTCGCGCTCGGTCTCGTAGGTCTTGACCATGGCCACGCCGAAGGCGAACAGCGCCACGCCCAGGTGCGCGATCCACATGCCCACCATGGCGCGTGGCAGCAGGCGCATGCGCCCGACCACGCCGCCGCTCATGCCACCGCGGGGGCGCAGGCGTTCCAGCAGATCCACCCCCATCGAGGCGATGATCCAGTAGGCCAGCGCCAGCGCGCCGGTGGTGGCGGGCGCGATGCGGCCGGCCGCCCAGCTCGTCAGCAACGCCGCGCCAATCGCGAGCACCAGGGCCCAGCGCAGCCGCCGCGCCAGCCCGGACAGCTCGTCTTCCTTCCAGCGCATCAGCGGCCCGATGCCCATCAGCATCAGCAGGGGCGCCATGATGAGAGTGAACACCGTGTCGAAGTAAGGCGGCCCCACCGAGATCTTGCCCATGCCCATGGCATCGAGGAAGAGCGGATAGAGCGTGCCCAGCAGCACCGCGCCGCAGGCCACCGCCAGCAGCATGTTGTTGACCAGCAGCGAGGTTTCCTTGGAGAGCAGGCCGAAGCGCTGGCCCAGGCCCACGCTGGGCGCGCGCCAGGAGAACAGCAGCAGCGAGGCGCCGATCACCAGCACCAGGAAGATCAGGATGAAGAGGCCGCGGCGCGGGTCGGTGGCAAATGCATGCACCGAGGACAGCACGCCCGAGCGCACCAGGAAGGTCCCCAGCAGCGAGAGCGAGAAGGCCATGATGGCCAGCAGCACGGTCCAGACCTTGAAGCTGCCGCGCTTCTCGGTGACGGCCAGCGAATGGATCAGCGCCGTGCCCACCAGCCAGGGCATGAAGGAGGCGTTCTCGACTGGGTCCCAGAACCACCAGCCGCCCCAGCCCAGCTCGTTGTAAGCCCACCAGCTGCCCAGGCCGATGCCGAAGGTCAGGAAGATCCAGGCCGCGGTGGTCCAGGGCCGCGTCCAGCGCGCCCAGGTGGCGTCGAGGTTGCCGCCGATCAGCGCCGCGATGGCAAAGGCATAGGCCACCGAGAAACCGACATAACCCATGTAAAGCATGGGCGGATGAGCCACCATGCCGGGGTCCTGCAGCAGCGGATTCAGGTCGCGCCCGTCGGCAGCGGCGGGCAGCAGGCGATCGAAGGGGTTCGAGGTCACCAGCATGAAGAGCAGAAAGCCCGCGGCCACCAGGCCCAGCACCGCCAGGATGCGCGCCACGAACACGTTCGGCAGGCTGCGGCTGAAACGCGCCACCGCCACCGTCCAGACGTTCAGCATCAGCACCCACAGCAGCAGCGAGCCCTCATGGCCGCCCCACACCGCGGCGATGCGGTAGGGCAGCGGCAGCAGCGAGTTGGAGTTGGAGGCGACGTAGAGCACCGAGAAGTCGTGGCGCACAAAGGCCGAGGTCAGGCAGGCGAAGGCCGCCAGCACCAGCAGGCATTGCAGATAGGCGCTGGGGCGCGCCAGCGCCATCCAATCGGCGCGGCCGCGCTGGGCGCCGGCCAGCGGCAGCACGCCCTGGATCAGGGCCACGGCCAGCGCCAACAGCAACAAAACTTGTCCGAGTTCGGGGATCATTTCTGGGCTCCATTGGCAGGCGTGGGCGCGGGGCTGAGCGTGCCCTGCATCTTGGCGCGCATCTTGTCGGCGCGCTGCAGGGCGTCGGCGGCTTCCGGCGGCATGTAGTTCTCGTCATGCTTGGCCAGCACCTCGCGCGCGGCGAAATGGCCATCGGCACCCAGCTGGCCCTGGGCCACCACGCCCTTGCCCTCCTTGAACAGATCGGGCAGCACGCCCTCGTAGCTGACCGGCACGCTCTTCACCGTGTCGGTGACGACGAAGCGCACCGTCACGCCCTCGCGCACCACGCTGCCCGGCTGCACCAGGCCGCCGACGCGGAAGGTGCGCCCCACCGGAGCTTCCTTGGCCTCGATCTGGGTGGGCGTGTAGAAGAACACCAGATTGCTGTTGAAGGCGTTCAGCACCAGGGCGGCGGCGAGGCCGACGATGGACAGCACGCCCAGGACCAGGGCGGCACGTTTGTGACGGGGCTTCATCGGTAGGTCTCCGGATCTTCAGCAGCGAGCTGCCGCGCGGCAGCAAAGGCCTGGCGCTGGCGGCGCCGTACGGCCAGGGCCTCGACCAGCATCACCGCCAGCGTGAGACCGTAGGAACCCCACACATAGAGGCCATAGCCCCCCATGTGCAGGAAATTGTCGAGCGACTGCCAGTTCATGCCTGCTCCCGCGAATGTGTCAGGGCGCGCACCCATTCGGTCTCGCCCTCCTGCTCCAGCACGATGGCGCGCGCCCGCGTGAACACCACCGCGAAGCTGTAGGCCCAGAAGCTCAGCGTCATCAGCAGCATGGCGGTCAGCATGGTGCTCACCATCTTGGGCGCGGCCGTCATGCTGATGGTGGAGCCCTGGTGCAAGGTATTCCACCAGCGCACCGAGAAATAGATGATGGGGATGTTGACCGCGCCGACCAGGGCCAGCAGAGCACCCGCATTGGCGGCGCGGCGCGGATCGTCGATCGCCTCGGTGAGGGCGATATAGCCCAGGTACATCAGCAAGAGGATGAACTCCGAGGTCAGGCGCGCGTCCCACACCCACCAGGTGCCCCAGGTGGGCTTGCCCCACAGCGCGCCGGTCCACAGCGCGATGAAGGTGAACAGCGCGCCAGTGGGCGCCAGCGCACGTGCATACATGGAGGCCATGCGGGCATTGAGCATCCAGCCCCAGGCGGCCCAGAAGGCCATCACCATGTAGATCAGCATGGACATCCAGGCCGCGGGCACGTGGATGAAGATGATGCGGTAGGCCTCGCCCTGCTGGAAATCGGTGGGCGCCATCGCAAAGCCGACATACAGGCCGGCCAGTCCGAACAGCAGGGCCGAGGCCCAGAACCAGGGCAGCAGGCCGCCGGCCAGGCCGTAGAAGCGCGAGGGGGCGGCAAAGGTGTTGAAGCGCAAGGTCATGGCGTGAATGATGACACCGGTGTCAATCCAGCGAGATGCGCAGCGCCGCGGCCGCGGCCAGCGGTGCGCCCAGCAGGGTCAGCAGCAGCAGCGCGCCCTGCAGCGAGAGATGCGCTTGCGGCGAGAGGCCGGCGTCCACCGCCCCCACCGCGCCGGTGCCGAAGATCAGTGTCGGCACGGTCAGCGGCAGCACCAGCAGAAACACCAGCGAGGCGCCGCTGCGCAGGCCCAGGGTGAGCGCCGCGCCCACCGCGCCCAGCAGGCTCAGCACCGGTGTGCCCAGCAAGAGGCTCAGGGCGAGCGTGGCGATCGCCTGCGCCTGCATGTCGAACAGCACGCCGATCAGCGGCGAGGCCAGCACCAGGGGCACGCCCGAGCTGAGCCAATGCGCCAGCACCTTGCCCAGCACCAACCACTCCAGGCGCTCGGCGGCCAGCAGCATCTGCTCCAGCGAGCCGTCGTGGTGGTCGCTGGCGAACATCTGCGTCACCGACAGCATCGCCGCCAGCAGCGCGCAGACCCAGGCAACACCTGGCCCTATCAGTTTCAAGGTGTTGGGCTCCGGCCCGATGGCGATCGGGAACAGCCCCGCCGCCACCACGAAGAAGCCCAGCGGCAGCAAGGCCTCGACGCGCCGGCGCCGCGCCAGCAGCAGATCGCGTTGGGTGACGGCCCACAGCAGCCCTCTCATGCGCAGCGCCAGGGTTCGAGATCGAACTCGGCGGCCCCGGCCAGGTCCACGCTCTGGTGGCTGGTCAGCAGCACCATGCCGCCGCGCGCAGCATGCGCCTCGATCAGGCGCGAGAGGGTGGCCATGCTGTCGCGGTCCAGGGCGTCATAGGGTTCGTCCAGTATCCAGGGGCGCGGCAGCTCGTCGTCCAGCGCCAGGCGCGCCAGCGCGCCGCGGCGGCGCTGGCCCTGCGAGAGCGTGCGCACCGGCTGCTCGCGGCGCGAGGCCAGGCCCAGCAGGCCCAGGGCCCGGTGCGCGCGCGCATCGGCATCGTCCAGGCCCTGCAGGCGGGCCAGGAAGGCGAGCGCCTCGGCCAGGGTCAGGTCATCCTTGAGCGCATTGCTGTGGCCGATATAGATGAGCTGCCCGCCCGCGCCGTCGCACCATTGCAGCACACCCTCGGTGGCCGCCGACAGGCCGGCCAGGATGCGCATCAGACTGGTCTTGCCGCTGCCGTTGGTGCCGCGCAACCAGGTGATGCTGCCGGGCCGCAGCTGCATGTCCAGGCCACGGAACAGGGTGCGGCGGCCACGGCGGCATGCCAGGCCGCGCGCGTTCAGCACGGGGGGTGGGTTCGACTCGGGAACGGGCGCATGCATGGACCCTATCGTAAAGGCCACGCCTACCCCGCTCTTGACATATCGCAAGACGGCAAGGGGCGGCGCCCTGGCACGGGCCCGCTCAGCGCCACTTGTAGCTGTAGGTGATGGCGATCAGCGTGGCCCGCTGATTGGGCTGCTGCCACACGGTGCTGCCGTCCGAGTAGGCGAAGGGCAGACCCTGGTAGCCCCAGCTCCAGTCGCTCAGGCGCGAACGCTCGTGCACCAGGTCCAGCCGCAGCGCGGACTTGGCATCGATCTCGTAGCGGCCGAACAGGCGCAGCGAGGTCTGGCGATAGACCACATCGGGCAGGCCACCGGTGGCCGCCAGCAGGGCCGCGCTGTCGGCGCCGGCCATGGCGTCGAGCGCCTGGGTGTAGACATTGACATCGTCAACATAGCCGAGGTTGCCGCCCACGCTGAACTTGGCCGACAGCTTGCCGCTGAAGCCAGCGCCCACGCCGATGTTCTTGTTGCGGAACGAGAGCAGGTAGCCGGCCGGCCGCGCCTGGTGCAGGGTCTGGATGCCCTGCGACAGATTGGCGTTGAGGTGCCAGTTGTCGGACAGCGCGTAGTCGGCGTCCAGCGCCACCATGTCCATCTCGGTGCGCTGCAGGCCATAGCTGCTGGGCGAGGTGTAGCGGTCGCGCCCGCCCTCTGCGCTGAACTGCAGGGTCAGGGCCTCGCTGGGCTGCAGCTCGGCGCGCAGCTTGAGCTTGTCGCGCTGGCGATCCGCCAACGTCGGCATGAAGATCGCCGTGGCGAAGCCGTTGGCGGGGTTGGTGGGGTCGCTGACCTCGCTGACACCCAGACCGCTGTTGTCCTTCAGCCAGTTGCTGCCGTCGCGCTGGCTGCGCTCGAAGCCCAGGCTGCCGCTGAAGAACTCGGACACGCTGTGGCGCAGCTCGGCCTTGTAGACCGTTTCGTCGGTGCGCTGGCGCAGCGCGCTCACGCCCGAGATCGCACTGCTGGCGGTGAAGACGCCGCGGTCGATGGCCTCGAACTGCCCCACCAGGGTGCCGCGCAGATTGTTGCTGAAGCGGTAGCTCAGCTGCAGCTTGCCGCGCGACTTGGTGCTGGGCAGGCTGCGGTTGGTATAGAAGGACTTGTCCTCCACGTTGTAGAGCTGGATCGGCGTCTTGTCGTCGCGATCCTCGTAGCGCCATTCCGCCTGCAGTGCCAGCTTGGGTGTGGGCCGCAGGCTGAAGCCCAGTTGCGCCTGCGTGCTGTCGAGCCGCCCACCCAGGTCGGCCACGCCGGCCGGCGCGCCGCTGAGGCCCGAGGCCGCGAAGTTCTGGTGCTGCATCGCCTGGCCCATGCCCAGCTTGAAGTTCAGCAGCGCGATCGGCGTGAGCGTGTAGACGCCGGTGATGTCCAGCTGGTGCGCCTGGTTGTCGGGCGCCAGCGCGATCGGCTGGCTCAACGCCGTCAGCAGGCCCGGGCTGAGCGGCAGCAGGCTGCCGACCGGGTTGTTGAGGCTGCCGGGGATTTGCGGCGTCAGGGCGTCGTAGCGGTTGTTGAAGAAGGAACCGTAGTAGCCCGCGCTGACGCGCAGCTGCTCGCCCGCATAGCTGAGCCGGGCCTCGACCTGGCTGTGATTCGCATGGATGGGCTCGGGCAGCATCACCAGCGCCGAGCCGGTGCTGATGCCGGTGGCACCGCGGCAGGTCGGCAGCAGCAGGCTGGGGCAGTTCATGCCCACGCCGAACAGGCGGGTGCCGACCTTGTCCTCGGTCTTCAGATCCAGCTCCAGCGACAGGGCCGGGCCGAGCGCCTTCCACAGGCCGATGCCGAAGCCGCTGCGCTGCTGCTTCAGGTGCAGCTCGCTGCCGCCGCCGGCGGCGCCGGCCACCACTTGCGGGCTGGTCGAGCCGGCGCCCGTGAGCAGCGTGTTGACGCTGTTGGGGTCGTGGCGCACGGTCTCGCCGTAGCGGGCGCGCAGCTTCCAGTCGCCCTGCTTGTTCCAGCCCAGCGCCAGTTCGCGCGTCTCGCCCAGCAGATCGCTGCCGCGCAACCACATCGAGGTGCCGGCCTCGTCGTCGCGGCGCTGGTAGTCCAGGCTCAGCAGGCCCACCGGGCGATCGCCCAGGCGCACGCCGCTGTACTGGCCGAAGCGCGTGTTGTCCGCGCGCCCGCTGCCCAGCATGCCCAACCCGAAATGGATGGTGGACTCAACCTCGCTGCCTTCGGCATGCACCGCGCCCAGCGCGGTGAGCAGCGCCAGGGTCAGTGCGGTCTGCCTTGCGTGAGTCATGATGGATGCTCTCCGAGTCTCAGCGCAGCATCAGGTGCGGCGTTGGATTGCTGACCGAGGGGTTGTTGGAACCATGCACCTGGGTATGGCAGTTCATGCAACTGCGCCCCTGCCAGAGGTTCACCACGTTCTTGCCGCTGCTGGTGCCGCCGATGAGCGCCGGCTGGCCGGGCTGCAGCGGCGTGAAGACGCCGGGCTGCCCGCCCACCGCGCCCACGCCGCCGGCCACATGGGGCGTGTGGCATTGCTGGCACAGCATCGGCGGGCGCGACTTCAGCATCGCCTGCACGGTGCTGCCATGCGGGTTGTGGCAGCTCGCGCAATCCTCGCTGACCGGCTCATGCTGGTGCACGAAGGGGCCGCGCTTCTCGGCGTGGCAGCTGTAGCAAGTGGCATTGGTGCTGTCGCGCTTGGCCAGCTTGGGGCCCATCGAGCCATGCACGTTGTGGCAATCCGAGCAGCTCATCTTGCCCTCCGGCACCGGATGGTGCGAGGGCTTGTTGAGCTGCGCGCGCTGCTCCTTGTGGCAGGCATAGCAAAGCTCGGTCTGGCTGGCCTTGGCGAGCGCGCGGTCGTTGTTGGTGTGGATCTTGTGGCAGCTGTTGCAGGCCACATCGGCGCTGTGGTGCTGGCTGCCGTTCCAGAGCGCGCGCTTGGCGTCCTTCTCATGGCAGGTCTGGCACACCGCGCTGCTTTCATGGGCAGGCATGGCCAGCGCCTTGCTGAACATGCGGTCAGGCTTGGGCTGAGTCTTGGCATCCTTGGGCTTGTGCGCATGGGCCTCGCTGGGGCCATGGCAGCTGATGCAATCGGGCACGCGCGCATCCTTGCTCGCAGCATGGGCCGAGCGGCTCATGTCGGGCAAGTCATCGCTGTCATGGCAGGTGACACAGAAGGCAGCGCCGGTGGGCTCGCCCGCGGCCATTGCCGTACCGGTGACACCCAGCAAGCTCACCGCGAGGGCTGCCATCCAAGCTGTGATACGCATTCGAACTCCCTGCGGGGTCTTGCAAACCGAAACCGGCGGGCGGCTCATGCCGCCCGCCGCTCGGGCACATCGCTACTTCTGACCGTGGACCGCGTCCACCCCCTTGAAGCCGCCACTGGCGTGGCAGTCGTCGCAGGTTTCCCGCGGCAGCGCGGCGATCTGACCCTGGGTCTTGTCACCGAAGGCCGAGCCACCGAAGGAAGTGACGTGGGCAATCGCCTTGCTGGAGTCATGGCAGGCCGTGCAGCTCGAGGCCTTGGGCGAGATCACGCGCCAGTTGTTGGCGTTGGTGTCCACGCTCAAGGGCATGGCGCTACCCATCAGCGGCTTGGCCACGACGGCGCCGAGCGTGCCCAGGTCCTGCTTCCAGGACTTGTTCTCGTGGCAGGTGTCGCAGTTCAGGCCCACCTGGGGATAGGCCACCTCGGCGGCGTAGTTCTCCGTTCCGGCCAGGAAGGCCGAACCGCTGGCCACCAGGGTCGAACTGGCGAAGGGCTGCTGGGTCGTGCCCACCGGCGCCGCCGCCAATGCACCGCTGACAAAACCGGTGCCTTGCAGGATGCCGTCCTTGCCCCACACGCCCAGTACGGTATTGCCGTGGGTAAAGGGATAGGTGCGCCGCGAACTGCCATGGATGCCGTGGATCATGCGCTTGAACTGATAGCTCTCGCTCAGCGCCAGACCGTTGGTCATGACCGTCGAGGACATGCGGTTGGCGTCGTGGCACATCACGCAGGCTTCCACCGTGTTACGGGCACCGCTGTGGAAGGCTTCGGACAAGGTGTTGGAGCCGGAGGTCGTGCCGAGCGCGCCGTGGCACACATTGCACTTGTCGTTGGACACCACGGTACGGCGCGGCTGCAAGGTGCCGCTCAAGGCCACTTCCTTGTAGCTGTGCTTGGCGATGGTGTTGATCAGCACCTTGGGCGCGACTTCCGGTCTTGGATCGGTGGCCCACTTGGCCTGCAGCTTGGCTTCCTTGATCTGACCAATGCTGATCACGCGTGCGGTACCGAAGGCCACCGCGGTCGCGCTGTCATCCGGCAACGGAATGTTGACGGTGTAGTGGTTGGAACCGTCGTTCGTCCCCTTGTAGGCATAGGCATTGGCGGTACTGCCGCCGTTGTTGTAGCTGGAGTACTCGGTCTGCCCGGTCGCCTGTCCCACCATGTTCTGGTAGGCCAGATAGAAGCGCAGGTTGCCGAACTTTGTGTTGCTGCCGCAGGTAAGCGAGGCGCCGCTGCCGGTGCATTCCGAGGTCACCAGGTTGTAGGCCGCATTGCTGCTGGTCGGATCCGACAGGAAGTACTTGACGGTGACGCTGCGGCCCTTGTGATCCGCGGTGTCATTGAACGCCACGCTCTCGATATTCATCTTGTACTTGGCGGCGTTCTCTTCGTTCTGGTTCCAGTGCACTCGGTCCGAACCGATATTGGTGCCGGCCTTGTGGCACTCGACGCACTGTGCATTGCTGAGGTCCTTGGCCGCGGCACCCGCCTTCACCAAGGTGCCGGCATAGGTCTTGTGGCTGACTTCCCAATCGGAACCCGTGCCATTGGCGTGGCAGGTCAGGCAGGCTTCCTTGCTGACCTTGCTCTTCCAGTTGTCACCCTGCGGCGTAGCAGGGTTGGTGCCCGAGTGGCAGACCGTGCAATTGCGCAGGTCTTGCGGGAAACCCACCTCGGCATAGTCATGCTTCGAGTTGGAGTAGCCCCATATGGTGTAGTCCTCGCCACCCTTGCCCGTATCCAGCTTGGACTTGAGCAGCTTGCCCGAGTGGATCTTGTGCGCCATCGTCGCCAGGTTGAGGTTGTTGCCGCTGTTGGCATCCACCGTACCGGGGTTGTGGCACATCACGCAGTACTGCGTGTCGACGCGACCGCCGCCGTGCAGGGCGAGCTTCTCGTGGCAGCCATTGCAGCTGGCCACATCGGTCATCTTGCGCGTCTTGCTCGGGTCGGTCACGGGCACCGACTTGCCGTTCGCATCGATGGTGAAGTCGAAGTAGGGATTCACCAGCACCGTCTCGCCGGCCGCATTCTTGTAGCTCAGCTGGATCGCGACGCGGTGCGTCTTGGTGGCATCGAAGACCACGCCATTGGTCTGGGCCGGATCCTTGATGTCGGTCTTGAAGGTGTAGGTGTAGTAGCCGTCCGGGCTGGCCACCAACTGCGCGGCGAGCAGCGCCGCATCGGTCTGCTTGGCGTCGGTGGTGGCCTGCATGGCCGTGGCCAGCACCGGCTTGTTGTTGGGGCCCACATTCGCCGCCGCGGTTTCCTTGCGGTAGATGTAGTTCACCCATTGGTCGGGCTCGCCATTGCTGCCCGGCACCAGCTTGGCGATCGCGAAGCTGACGTTGGTGATGGCCAGGCCGGTCTTGAGCTGACCATCCGAGTAGATGGCGAAGTTCACCTTGGGCGGGCTGGCGATGGTGACGGCGGCCACGCCGGCGTCCTGCACCGTCAGGAAGGGCGCCGAGGTGTTGGTGGCGCTGTCATTACTGGCCACCGCGGCCGCTTTGCTGAGCAGTTCCTTGACCGTCGGAGCCGGCGTGGGGGTGGGCGTGGGTGTCGGTGCAGGAGCCGGATCGGACCCGCCGCCGCCGCACGCTGCAAGGGCGATCGCCGTCATCACGGCCATGCCCCATCGAGTCAGCTGCTGCTTCATAGCTTTCTCCTTGTTCCAGGAACTGTTGCCATCGGTTCGGCCCGACAGCGATTCGAAATTCACATCACGCTTGTATCGATATGTAGACAGGCTTCTTTGTGCTCGATCAAGCCCGCGTCAAGTGCCAGAAAAGAAGCCGATCGCCACCCCGGCCAGCAGGGTCAGCCCCACGGCAATGAGGGTGAAACCCAACACCTTGGAGGCCAGGGTCATGGGCGCCGCCGGTGCGTCGACCACGTACTTCTGGAGTTCGCCGGACTTCAGCAGGCGCTCGTACTCCACCGCATGCTCGCGCCGGTAATGCTCCAGGCTCATCGTGCCGGTGAACATCACCACCTCGAGCGGGAACTTGTCGGGCCTGAAGTGGTTGTTGAAGAAGTGCACGGTGAACAGGAACACCACCGCCAGGAAGGCTTCTTCGCCATGGAAGATGGCCGCCACATTGAAGACCCAGCCGGGCAGCCAGGCGCCAGTGATATTGGGCAGCCACATCATCAGACCGCTCACGCCGATGATGGTGACGCCCCAGAACGGCGCCCAGTAGTCGAACTTCTCCCAGTAGGTCCAATGCTCGAACACCGGGCGCGGGCCCTTGCCGAAGAACCACTTGAACATGGCGATCATGTCCTTGCCGTCCTGCAGATTGGGCACCAGCGAATCAGGCCCGAACCAACGGAAGGTCTTGCGCTTCTTCCAGATGCGCACTGCGATGTAGGCCAGGTGCCAGAAGAACACGCCGGCAAAGATCACCGCATTGACACGGTGGATCAGTCCCGCGACCTTGGGCCCGCCCAGCGCCTGCATCACCCAGGGCGCCCAGGCGGCATCCGGGTAGAACAGCGGCATGCCGGTGAGCGTCAAGATCATCAGGCTGAGGGCAAAGGTGATATGCCCCAGGCGCCAGATCGCCCCGAAGCGCTTGAAGTGCTTGCCCTGCAACTCGGGCGGCAGCGCATCGAGCTTGACGTGCGGGCGCAGCTTGGCCTGCTGCCTGTCCTTGTACTCGCGGTAGAACCACAGCAAGGTGTGCAGCCAGAAGAAGCCGAAGGTGCCGACCAACAGCTGCACCATGATCTGGTAGCCGATCCACATCTGCGGATAGCGCTCGAAGTCGTGCGGATGGCCGTGCGGCTGGAAGCTGGCGAAGCCCTTGGGCGCCTCGGCCAGCTCCTTCTTGCCGTTGTGGCAGGTCCGGCAGGTGTCCATGCGGTTGTCCGGATGGACCTTGGAATCGGGGTCCTTGGCCTCCAGGATGCCGTGACTGCCGTGGCAGTCAAAGCACTTGGCGGTGTAGGCATAGCCCAGGGTGCTGATCTGGCCGTGGTAGGTGGCCTTGTAGGACTGGTAGTTCTCGGCGTGGCAGCTGCCGCAACTGGCGGTGATGGCCAGCTTCACCGCGCTGGCGGAGGTATTGCCGATGGCGTGCGAGCTATGGCAGTCGGAGCACACCGCGGCCTTGCTGTCATGCTTCTCGAGCGCCGCCTTGCCGTGCACCGACTCCGCGTACTCGTCGAGTTCGTCGCTATGGCACTTCTCGCCGCACATGGCGGCGCTGTTGCTGCGCCAACGCGCGTGCTCGGTGCTGCCCTTGGTGGGAATGGCGAAGCTGTGGGTGTCGTGGCAGTTGTCGCAGCTGGCGTTGACCTTGTTCGCGTCCTTCTTGCTCACGCGGGCATGGAAGGACTGCTTGTAGGCGGCAACGTTCTCGGCCACCAGGCCCAGCCGCGGCTTGGCGGCGGCGCTGCCGTCCTGCTTGGCCTGGTCCCAGAGCTGCTGGTGGCAATCGGCGCAGCTGGCCGATTTGGGCAGGGCCGCGCCATCCTTTTGGTGGCCATTGCCCGGCGCGGGTTGGTCCTTGATGGCGGTGTGGCAGGCCACGCATTCCAGCTTGGCGTGCACGCTCTTGCCATAGGCCTTCGCCGACATGGCCGCCAAAGTGCGCGGCTTGCCCTGCGCGTCCGGCACTTCAAGCTTGTGCGTGCCCGTGGCATGACAGCTCAGGCAGCCCTCGTTGTCGGCCACCGCACCCAGGCCCAACAAGGCCAGACCCAAACCGAGACCCAGTCGACGGGCCCATCGCCCAAAAGGAGTGCCGCGCATAGTTCTTCTTCTTTGGTTTGTGCCGAGGCCCTTGGCAGGCCTGGAGGGGGCCCGCCTGAGCGGGCCCAGCGGATGCTATGCCGCTAGTTGGACAGAATCCACTGCGCGAGGTTCTTGATCGCGTCGGCGTCCTTCGTATTGATGATCTTGTGCTCTTCCTCGGTACCGTCGTCGAGCTTGACCTTAGGGCCTGTGGTCATGTTCTTGACGGCCTTTTCCTCGCCGTCGGCCTTGCCCTTGTACTTGGCGGCAATCTTCTGGAAGGACGGGCCCTTCTTGTCCTTGTCGACCGCGTGGCACTTGAAGCAGTCGTTCTTCTTGGCCAGCGCCTTGGCGGCATCGGCATCGGCGGCCTGCGCGCCATGCGGGACGGCAAAGGCGGCTGCGACCAGGGCACACAGGGCCCAGCGCGGTGAGAGGCTCTTGGATCTCATCTTCAACCTTTCAGTGCTTTGGACAAGCGCCGGATGGAGCACCGCGCGGCTCGGGCCACGCGCACTCCTATCGACAGGTCTAGCCTAACGGGGTGACGGCAAGTGCGCACTTGATCTAGCGCAAGTGCTGATGGGGTGGGGCTGCAGAGCAACACCCACCCTGGGATAACCCTTAGGATCCGGCGCGTTTCGCCAGGATTTCAAAGGCCGGCAGGGTCTTGCCTTCCAGCACCTCCAGGAAGGCGCCGCCGCCGGTGGAGATGTAGCCCACCTCCTTTTCGATGCCGTACTTGGCAATCGCCGCCAGGGTGTCACCACCGCCGGCGATCGAGAAGGCGCTGGACGCCGCAATGGCGCGCGCGATGGTCTCGGTGCCATGGGCAAAGGCGTCGAACTCGAACACGCCCACCGGGCCGTTCCAGACGATGGTGCCGGCCGCCTTGAGTTGCTCGGCCAAATGCGCGGCCGTCTGCGGGCCGATGTCCAGGATCAGGTCATCCTCGGCCACCTCGGCCACCGGCTTCACGGTGGCCTCGGCATCGGCGGCAAAGCGCTTGGCCACCACCACGTCCACCGGGATGGGCACGGCCGCGCCACGCGCCTTCATGCCCTCGATCACCGCCTTGGCCTCGCCTACCAGGTCCGGCTCGGCCAGGGACTTGCCGATCGGCAGGCCGGCGGCGAGCAAAAAGGTATTGGCAATGCCGCCGCCCACGATCAGGCCGTCGACCTTCTCCGACAGGGCCTTCAGGATGGTCAGCTTGGTCGAGACCTTGGATCCGGCCACGATCGCCACCAGGGGCCGCTTGGGCGCGGCCAGCGCCTTGCCGATGGCATCGATCTCGGCCGCCAGCAGCGGGCCGGCGCAGGCGATCTTGGCAAACTGGGCGATGCCATAGGTCGTGCCCTCGGCGCGGTGCGCGGTGCCGAAGGCATCGTTCACATAGATGTCGCACAGCGCGGCAAGCTTCCTGGCCAGCTCTTCGCTGTTCTTCTTCTCGCCCTTGTTGACGCGGCAGTTCTCCAGCAGCACCAGCTGGCCGGGCGCCACGCTCACGCCATCGACCCAGTTGGCCAGCACCGGCACCTCGCGCCCCATCAGCTCGCCCATGCGCTTGGCGATCGGCGCGAGCGAATCCTCGGGCTTGAACTCGCCCTCGGTGGGGCGGCCCAGGTGCGAGGTCACCATCACCGCGGCACCGGCCTTGAGGGCCTGCTCGATGCAGGGGATGGAGGCGCGGATGCGCGTGTCTTCGGTGATGTTGCCGGCATCGTCCTGCGGCACATTCAGGTCGGCACGGATGAAGACGCGCTGCCCGGCCACTTGGCCGGCAGCAACCAGATCGGAGAAACGCAGGACGTTCATGATGGGCTTGCTTGGTTGGTAATCAGGGCGGCGCGCCAGCGGCGCCGCAAACCGCTAGCTTACCAACCCAGGCCCAGGCGCAAGGCCAGCATCACCGCCGTGCCGCTGACGATGGTGCCGAGAATGCCCCGCTTCCAGAAGAAATAGGCCGTGCCCACGGCCACGGCGAACAGGCGCGGATCCTGCCAGGTCGACACCAGCTGGCCCTTGGTCAGCACGATCTCGGGCACGATGACGGCCGCCAGCGCCGCCAGCGGCGCGTAGCGCAAGCCCTGCTTGGCCCAGTCGGGCATGGGCAGCTCGCGCCTGGGCAGCAGGAAGAAGCCCCGCGTCAGCAGCGTGATCAGGGCCAGACCGAGGATGCCCAGCGTCGCCTCCCAATTGCTCATGCGCGCACCTCCGCCTTCGCGGCGTCGGGCTTCCAATGGTCGAGCAGCAGGCCGATGGCCACGGCCGCGGCGATCGCCACGACGATGTTGAGCCGCAGCGGCAGCGCGTAGGCGGCCACCGCCGCGCAGCCCGCCACGCCCGCCGAGATCCAGGACTTGCCCGAGGACAGCAGCGAGTAGGTCAGGCCCAGCAGCGCCAGCACGCCGGCAAAGCCCAGGCCCCATTCGGTGGGCACGCGGTCGGCGAGCAGGATGCCGGCGATCGAGGGCAGCTGCCAGGCACACCAGTTCAGCGCCACGCCTCCCCAGTAGTAGGGCAGCTGCGCCTCGGGCTCGACCCGAGGGTCAGGAAAGCGCCGCATGAAGGCGACGTAATTGAGGTCGGCCGCGAAATAGCTCAGGGTCAGGCGTTGCCAGCGCGGCAAATGCCCGAAGTAGAGGCGCCATTGGGCGCTGAAGATCACGAAGCGGAGGTTGACGCAGAAGGCCGTGGCCCACAGCACCCACAGCGGTGCGCCGCCTGCGATCAGCGGCAGGGCCGCCAGCTGCGAACTGCCGGCGAACACGATCAGGCTCATCAGCAGGGCCAGCCACAGCGACAGCCCGCTCTTCACCATCGCCACGCCGGTCACCAGCCCCCAGGCCGAGATGCCCAGGGTGATGCCCAGCATCTCGCGCGCGCCGCGCCGGAATTCGGGATGACGCCATTGCGCCCAAGGAGAAAAGCCCATACGGCGATTGTCGTATGGGCTCCGGGCTGGCGCCGCCGCCAGGGCTTGCGGCGTGCGGCCTGCGCTCAGTTGTTGAGCTTGCGCACCGTGCCGCTGCCGGCCGTGTGCATGCTGATCTCGGGGTTGCCCAGATAGCTGACACCGCCCGAACCGGCGATCGAGATGTCCAGCTTCTTGTTGGCCTGCACGATCACGTCGCCGCTGCCGGCGATGCGCACCTTGGCGTCCTCCGCCACCAGGGCGCGCGCCTTCACGTCGCCGCTGCCCGAGACCGAGACATTCAGGTTGGCGGCGCGGCCGCTGGCCACGATGTCGCCGCTGCCGGCAATCTTCAGCGCCAGGCGTTCGGCATTGAGCTCGTCGAAGCGGATGTCACCGGAGCCGGCGATCGAGGCGTCCAGCTCGCCGGTCTTCATCGCCTCCACGCGCACATCGCCGGAACCGGCGATGGCGACGGCGCGCAGCTGCGCCATGTCGATGCTGATCATGGGCGTGTTGCTGGCATTCAGCGAATAGCCACGCTTGGGTCCGATCTCGAGCGTGCGGCCCTTGCTGCCGTCCACCACCTTGGTTTCAAGATAGGGCAGAAGGTTCTTGTCGGTCTTGACCTCGACCTTGTGGCTGCTGCTCTGGCGCACCTGCACCTTGAAGCCGCCGGTGACCGAGATGGCGTCGAAGCTGCCGACGTCGCGCGTCTCGGTGCTCATTTCGCCCGAGCCGTTCACGCGCTCGGAGCCGATGCTCCAGCTCCAGGCCTGGGCCGAGCCCATGGCGGCCAGGCCGGCGGCGGTGATCAGGGTCAGGGCGGCAAAACGACGGGTGGTGTACATGATTGGCTCCGTATGAATCTGGTGCTGCGCATCATGCAATCCATGCCACCCGAGCAGCCATCACGATTCGACCAAGTGCTGGCCGGCGGGTGCCAGATGCAGGAAACCCGCCCCCATCAATGCTTGGCCTTGGCGCCCTTGCCGTCCTTGACGGAACTGGCCTTGTCATCCGCCTTCTCGGCCTTCTCAACTTTTTCGGCCTCGCCTTCACCAGCCTTGGCGCTACCGGGACGCGGCACCACCGGCGCCACGCCCTCGAGCTTGTTCTCGCGCATGTACTCGTCCATCTCCTTCCAGCCGGCGAACACCGCCGCCTTCTGGGCCTTGGGGTTGAGGGTGTAGCAGTCCTCGATGGCGCGCAGGGCGTGGCGGCAGGCGCTGCCCACGGCCTTGCCCTCGGCCTCCTTGGCGGCGGCCAGCTTGGCCGGATCTTCGATGCCTAGTTGGTCGCAGGCCGCCAGGCTGGCGAGCAGGGGCAGCAGCAGGAGAAGAAGTCGCTTCATCCCGGAGCTATCGGCCATTGCGGCGCCGGTCTTAAATGTTGATTCAGCGGGGCGCCATCGCCAGCAGGCGCGCCACGCGCTCCTCGGTGGCCGGATGGGTGCTGAACAAGCCCTTGATGCCGTCGGTCGAGAGCGGGTTCATGATCATCATCTGGGCCGTTTCCGGGTGCGCCTCGGCCGGGCCCAGCGGAATGCCCTGGGCATAGCGGTGGATCTTGTCGAGCGCCGAGGCCAGCGCCCGCGGGTCGCCCGAGATCTCGGCGCCGCCACGGTCGGCCTCGAACTCGCGCGCGCGGCTGATCGCCATCTGGATCAGGCTGGCGGCGATGGGCGCCAGAATCATCACCAGCATGGCGACGATGGGGTTGGTCTGCCGCCCCTCGGAATCGCGCCCGCTGAAGAACATCGCGAAATTGGCCAGCATCGAGATCGCGCCGGCCATGGTGGCGCTGACGGTGGAGATCAGGATGTCGCGGTGCTTCACATGCGCCAGCTCATGCGCCATCACGCCGCGCAACTCGCGCTCGGAGAGCACGCGCATGATGCCGGTGGTGGCGGCCACGGCCGCATGCTCGGGATTGCGCCCGGTGGCAAAGGCGTTCGGGGCCTCTTCGTTGATCACATAGACGCGCGGCATCGGCAGTTCGGCCTTGGCGGCCAGCTCGCGCACCATCGCGTAGAACTGCGGCGCCGAGGTCTCGTCCACCTCTTGCGCGTTGTACATCTTCAGCACCATCTGGTCGGAGAACCAGTAGCTGAAGAAGTTCATGCCCAGCGCCACCACCAGGGCCAGCATCATGCCGCTACGCCCGCCCAGCAGCGCACCGATCGCCATGAACAGGGCGGTGATGGCGGCCATCAGGATGGCGGTCTTCATGATGTTGAACATCGGGGTCTCTCCGTCGGAGTGGCTGGAGCCGCTTAGATGATGCTCAGGCGGCGGATTTCAAGCGCTCGCCCTTGAGGACCGGGCGCGCCTGCAGAAAGGCCGCCGCCGGCAGGCGCTTGCCGCCGGCGCGCTGCAACTCGGTGAGGCGCAACGCCTGCTCGCCGCAGGCCACCACCAGGCCGGTGGCGTCGGCGTCCAGCACCTCGCCGGGCTCGCCGCGGCCCTCGCAGACCTCGGCGCGCCAGATCTTCAGCGCCTCGTCGCCCAGCTGGGCCAGCCCGCCCGGGAAGGGGTCGAAGGCGCGCAGGCGGCGCTCGATCCGGGCGGCGGGCTGGCGCCAGTCGATCTGGCTTTCGCTCTTCTCGATCTTGTGGGCGTACGTCACCCCTGCCTCCGGCTGGGGCTGCGGATGGAAGCCCCCACAGGCCGCCAGCTCCAAGGCCTCGACGATGAGGCGCGCGCCCAGCGCCGCCAGCTTGTCGTGCAGGCTGGCGGTGGTGTCGGTGGCGCCGATGGGCAGGCGCTCGGTCATGAGCATGGCGCCGGTATCCAGGCCCGCATCCATCTGCATGATGGTGATGCCGGTCTCGGCATCGCCGGCCTCGATGGCGCGGTGGATGGGCGCGGCGCCCCGCCAGCGCGGCAGCAGCGAGCCGTGGATGTTCAGGCAGCCCAGGCGCGGCAGGTCCAGCACCCATTGCGGCAGGATCAGCCCATAGGCCGCCACCACCATCACGTCCGGGCGCGCATCCAGCAAGGCCTGGCGTGCGGCCGCGGCCTCGTCGGGGTACTTGCCGTCCAGCCTCAGGCTGATCGGCTGCGCCACCTTGATCCCATGCTGCAGCGCCAGCTGCTTCACCGGCGAGGCCTGCAACTTCATGCCACGGCCGGCCGGGCGGTCCGGCTGGGTCAGCACCAGTGGCAGCTCAAAACCGGCCGCCAGCAGCGCCGCCAGCGCGCTGGCGGCGAATTCCGGGGTACCGGCGAAGACGACGCGCATGCCCATCAGCGGCCGCGGCCCTGCTCTTCGCGGGTCTTCTTGATCATCTTGGTCTTGATGCGCTCGCGCTTGAGCGGGCTCAGGTATTCGACGAACACCTTGCCCATCAGGTGGTCCATCTCATGCTGCACGCACACCGCCAGCAAGCCCTCGGCGTCGAATTCGTGCGGCTGGCCGTCGCGGCCCAGGGCACGCACCGTGACGCGGCTGTGGCGCGGCACCTTGTCATAGATGGCGGGCACCGACAGGCAGCCCTCTTCGCCCTCGGTGAACTCGGCACTGGTGGCGATCAGCTCGGGGTTGATCAGCACGCGCGGCTTGTTGCGGTCCTCCGAGGTGTCGATCACGACCACGCGCTCATGCACGTCCACCTGGGTGGCGGCCAGGCCCACGCCCTCGGCCGCATACATGGTTTCCAGCATGTCGTCGACGAGCTGACGGATGCGCTCGTCCACCTCGGCCACGGGCTTGGCCACGGTGTGCAGGCGGGGGTCGGGATAACGGAGGATGTTCAGTTTGGCCATCGGGGCTTCCATGCGCGCCTTGTGGACGCCGCACAACGTCTGTTTGTAAGTGCTTGCAAGAGCGCCGGGGCGCCCACCGCTTTCATTGCGACCACCCCGGAATGGGGGCAGAATCGCCGCGAGCTGAGGCGGCATTTTCGCCGATCCGCGCGTGCGCCGCCTGCACCAGCAAAAAACGCCCTGCAATGACGATAGAAAGGCAGCCCTTGAGCTCCCACGCAAGACTCACTGCCGGCCTCCTTGGCCTGAGCATCTGCATCGCCAGCGGCCCTGGCCACGCGACCAACTATCCCATCACCCCCGAGCAACGCGAGACTGCGCAACGCGTGGCCGATGCCGGTGTGCCGATTTCCGAGCTGGCGCCCGGCGCGCCGGACTCGCACACCGTCAAGCCCGGCGATACGCTGTGGGACATCTCCAAGCTCTTCCTCAGCAGCCCCTGGCGCTGGCCCGAGCTCTGGGGCATGAACCGCGACCAGGTCTCCAACCCGCACCTGATCTATCCGGGTCAGGTCTTGCTGCTGGTGAAGAGCAATGGCCGCGCCCGGCTGGAGCTGGCGCGCTCGATGAACGACGCATCGGCGCAGGCGGCCGGCACCACCAAGCTGTCGCCACGGGTGCGCAGCAGCCGCCTGGAAGACAACCCCATCACCGCGATCCCCCAGCATCTGATCGAGCCCTTCCTGACCGATGCGGTGGTGTTCGATACCGATGAGCTGGCGCTGGCGCCGCGCATCGTCGCCACGCCCGAAGGCCGCGTGCTGCTGACGCGCGGCGACCTCGCCTATGCCCGCGGCGAGCTGATCCAGGGCGGCGAATACCGCGTGTTCCGCAACACCACGCCGCTGCGCGATCCGGTCAGCAAGGAGATCCTCGGCTACGAGGCCCCCTATCTGGGCACGGCCGACATGCTGCGCCCCGGCCGCGAGGGCCCGGACGCCAACGGCAAGGCGGAGATCGTGCCGGCGACCCTGAGCATCCGCACCGCGCGCCAGGAAATGGGCGAGGGCGACCGCCTCTCGCTGGTGCCGCCGCGCAATTTCGAGCGTTATGTGCCGCACTCGCCGACCCAGCCGGTATCGGGCCAGGTCATCTCCATCTACGGGGAGGCGCTCACCGCCGGCCAGAACCAGATCGTCGCCATCAACCGCGGCAAGCAGGACGGCATGGAGCGCGGCCATGTGCTGGCGCTCTGGCAGGCCGGCCGCATCGCACGCGACAAGACCGGCGACAAGCCGCAGGAAATCCGCCTGCCCGACGAGCGCCATGGCCTGCTGTTCGTGTTCCAGGTCTACCAGCGCGTGTCCTATGCGCTGATCGTCTCGGTCAAGGACCCGGTCGCGCCCGGCGACCGCTTCACCCAGCCCTGAGCGCTTGCGCGCACATCGCGTCGCCCCCATGGACCGCGATGAGCTGAGCGCCTGGCTGCAGTTGCTGGAAACCCCCGGCCTGGGCCTGGCAAGCGTACGTCGCCTACTCGCCGGCCTGGGCAGCCCCCAGGCGGTGCTGGCGGCCGGGCCGCCGGCCTGGGGCGCATTAATCCGGCCCGAGTTGGTGCAGGCGCTGCAACAGCCACCGCCGCAGCTGCCTAAGTTGCTGGAGCGGACGCTGGACTGGCTGGCCGCCGACGCGCGCCGCAGCCTGCTCTGCCTGGGCGACGCCGACTATCCCCTGCCCCTGCTGAACAGCCCCGATCCGCCGTTGCTGCTCTATCTGCAGGGCCGGCGCGCGCTGCTGGGCAGCGACGCGGTGGCCGTGGTCGGCAGCCGCCACCCCTCGCACCAGGGCCGCGACAACGCCCTGCACTTCGCCGCGGCGCTGAGCGAGGCGGGTTACTGCATCGTCTCGGGCCTGGCCCTGGGCATTGACGGCGCCGCCCATGAGGGCGGGCTGAAGGGGCCGGGCAGCAGCATCGCGGTGCTGGGCACCGGACTGCATGAGATCTACCCGCGCCGCCACGAGGCCCTGGCCGAACGGCTCAGCGAGCAGGGCCTGCTGGTGAGCGAATACGCCCTGGGCATGCCGGCCCTGGCCGCCAACTTCCCGCGCCGCAACCGCATCATCGCCGGGCTCGCGCGCGGCTGCCTGGTGGTGGAGGCCGCGCTGCAATCGGGCTCGCTGATCACGGCACGCCTGGCCAGTGAGGCCGGCCGCGAGGTCTTTGCCATCCCCGGCTCGATCCACTCGCCGCTCAGCCAGGGCTGCCATGCGCTGTTGCGCCAGGGCGCGGCGCTGGTGGAGAACGCGCAGGAGGTGCTGGACGCGCTGGAGCCCAGCACCCGCCACCGCGCGGCGGCGACCCTGCCACCCCTGCCACCCCTGCCGACACCGCGCGCCGCCTTGGACGAGCCCGGCCTGGTGCTGGAGGCGATGGGCTATGACCCGGTGTCGCTGGATGCGCTGATGGCGCGCGGCGGCTGGAGCGCCGCCCAGCTGAGTGCCCTGCTGCTGGACCTCGAGCTCACCGGCGCGGTGGCACGCCTGCCGGGCGCCTTGTTCCAGCGCCGCGCACAGGCCTGAAAGTGGACCTGAACGCGGGCCTGAAATCTGGCCGGATGGCGCGCCGGAACGCCCAATTCAAGCCCGTTTTCAGCCCCCTTTGCGCGCCGGGGGCTTGGGAGCCCTGGGTTATAGTGCGCCCATGTTTGACGTCCTCGTCTACCTCTACGAAACCTATTGGCGCCCGGACGCTTGCCCGGACCACGCCCAGCTGACGCGCAAGTTGTCGGCCGTAGGCTTCGAGACCGACGAGATCCAGGAGGCGCTGTCCTGGCTGGATGGGCTGGCCCATGCGGCCGAGTCCTACCAGGGCGAACAGGGCGTCACGAGCATGCGCGTCTACTCGGTCGACGAGCTGGACCATCTGGGCGAGGCCTCGGTGGGCTTCATCAGCTTCCTGGCTTCGGCCGGTGTGCTGCCGCCGCCGATGCGCGAGATGGTGATCGACCGCGCGATGGCCATCCCCGGTGCGCCGATGGACCTGGAGGACCTGAAGATCATCGTGCTGATGGTGTTCTGGAGCCTGGGCGAGGAGCCCGATGCGCTGATCCTGGACGAACTCTTCGTCGCCCCCGAAGACCGCCTCATTCACTAGCCCGCCGGGCGATCAATTCACCAGGCGGCTCGGATCCACGTCCAGCTTGGCGAGCGCATTGCGCGTGGCGCGCACCGTCAGGGCCTCGTCCTGAGCCGGCAGCAGCAGACCGGCCTGCAGGAAGGCCGCCAGGCGATTCAGCTGGAACAGCACACCACGCCCCTTGGGCGAGACGAACAGCGTGAGGCCGTGGCGCACGCCGCGCCAGGCCAGCTGCACCGCCTCGTTGCGGCCTCGGTAGTCCAGCATGTACCAGCCGCCCACCTGCAACTCATGGGCCCAGGCCAGCATCGCCGGCGTGGGCATGGAACCTCCCTCGGCCACCACTTCCAGATCTTCGGTCTCATGGCTGGAGAGATCGCGCACCAGCGACTCGTTGAGCTCGCCCTCGCCCTCGGGCAGCATGGCCTCCAGTGCCTCTAGCTGACCCATCAGATCGTCCAGACGCTCGCGCGGTATCGCCGCGGTCTTGGCGGTGAAGGCGGCGGCCAGGGCATTGTTGAGGGCGCGGATGTGCTGATCCTGCTTGTCGCTGCCGAGGCCCGCATGGCTCATGCCATCGCGCAGGGTCTTGAGCAGCGGCGGCAGGCGGCGTATCACCTCGGCCCGCTCCTCGCGCGACACCTTGGCGCTGGCCGACCAGATCAGGTCCGCGGCCGCGCGCTTCATCAGCTTGGTGTTCTCGGACTGCGGCCCGTTGCGCACCCCGCTGACGGCCAGCACATCGGCCCAGACCTGGAACAGGAATTCGCGCACGCCATCTTGCACCGGCACCTCGTTGAGCATCTTGCGCAGCTCGATGGTGTACTGGATCGCCATGGTCTCGCGCTGCTCGACCTGCTGCGCCAGCGAGACACCCTTCACCGAGGCCTGGTTCTCCTGCTCGAAGTAATGTGCGAGGAATTTCTCGAACTCGGTCAGCACGGTCTGGAACACGCGCCGGCCGGTGTCGGGGTAGGCCTCGACCACCTGCACCACGCGCTTGATCTCGCGCTCCAGCGCATCGCCCACATCGCCCTGCGCGGCATTGAAGCCCATCACGCAGGCGCCCATGCGGTCGATCAGGCGGCGCGCCGGGTGGTCGGTGGTGGCGAAGAAATCGGGTTCGGAAACGGCCACGCGCAGCACCGGCATCTGCAGGCGTGCAAACCAGACGCGCACCGAGGCCGGAATGCGCTCCTCGGTGAGGATGCTCTGGAACAGCAGGGCCACCACCTCGATGGTGGCGCGCTCGGCCGGCGTGTCGGCCGCCTGTTTGAGCACCTGCTTGAAGGCCTGGTTGCGCGCCTTCAGGTCGTCCAGCACCTGCGGTGCGGTGGCCTTGGCGCTCTCGGCCGGCATGGGGCGGCGTTGCAGCGCGTCCTGCGCATGGTTGATGGCGGCGCTGAGGCGGGCCGACACCGTCACCATTGCGGGCGCCGGCATCGGCGCGCTGGCGCTGCGGGGCGCGCCCGCGCTCGCGGCGCTCACCGCGGCGGCGGCACGCGGCAGCATGTCCGGCACATTGCGCGCCAGCACGCGCTGCAGCTGCGCCAGCACCTCCTCGGCCTGGGTGGCGGACTGGCTGCGTACCGCCGCGGCCTGCGCCGGCGGCGCGGGCCCGCGACCGCCGGGAGCCGTGTGGGCGTAAGCATTGCCGGGGCCGCTGGCACCGAAACCCGAGCCCGGCCCTTCACCGGCCGCACCGCGGGTGCGGCGTATGAAGGGCCGCAGGTCCACCTCGGGCATGACCTGCTGGGTCACCAGCCAGCGATTCGTCTCGTGATAGGCCTCGCTGAGCAGCAGGCCCAGTTCCTCATGCAGACAGGGCTGCAGCAGCTGCCATTCCGAAGGGCCCAGGCCGGCGCGCAGCCAGGCCTCCAGCACCACGCGCGAAATCACTTGTGCACGCAGCAGATCATGCGGCGGCAGGTCCTCGCTGTGTTCCAGCGCCTGCATGCGGGTGCGCAGGTCGGTGTACTCCCAGGACGCCTTGTCCATCATCGCCAGCACCAGGCGTGAGCCGGTGATCTCGCGTTCGATGGTGAGGTCGTCCACCAGGCTGAGCGCCTGTGCGCCGGTGTTCGTGGGCATGCTGCCGATGCCGCCCGCCCCGCCCTTGGGCTCGGCCACGCCATAGACCGCGGCGTGGCGCAGGCCGCTGACAAAACCGCTCTGCCAGGCCGGCCCCTGGCGCTGCCAGGCATTCACCGCATCGCGGCGCACCACCTGCAGGGCGTACTCCGCGGGCTGCAGCAGCAGGTGCTGGGCCGCCTCGCCGACCGCCTTGGCGACATGCGCCGCGCCGCGCACAAGGGCGTCCAGATAGACGCGCCGCGCTTGCGTAGCCAGGGCTTTGGAACGGGCGTCGGCGGTCGGGGTCATTGAGTCAGGAAAGTGGCGGGAGTTCTCTGCGGATCACTCTACACCAGCGCCCCGGCGTTCGGGTCGTCCGGATCTTCCTTGTTGAGCGGCACCTTCACCAGATCCTCGCGCTTGACGCCCAGCCACATCGCGATGGCGGCGGCCACGAACACCGACGAATAGATGCCGAACAGGATGCCGATGGTCAGCGCCACCGCGAAATAGTGCAGGGTCTGGCCGCCGAAGATCAGCATCGACAACACCATCAGCTGGGTGCAACCGTGGGTGATGATGGTGCGGCTCATGGTCGAGGTGATGGCGTGATCGATCACCTCATGGGTGGTGAGCTTGCGGTATTTGCGGAAGGCCTCGCGCACCCGGTCGAAGATCACCACCGACTCGTTCACCGAATAGCCCAGCACCGCCAGCACCGCCGCCAGCACCGGCAGCGAGAACTCCCATTGGAAGAAGGCAAAGAAGCCCAGGATGATGACCACGTCGTGCAGGTTGGCGATGATGCCGGCCAGCGCGAACTTCCACTCGAAGCGGAAGGCCAGGTAGATCATGATGCCCACCACGGTCACGGCCAGGGCCTTGGCCGCATCGGCGGCCAGCTCGGCGCCCACCGAGGGGCCCACCACCTCGCTGCGCGAGAGCTTCACCGGCTCGGCGCCATCGGCCTTGGCGCAGATCTGCTTGCTGACGGTCTCGCCCTGTTCGGTGACACCCTGGCGTTGCGAGATGCTGCCGCCCTCGACCTTGCAGAGTTCACCAAAGACGCGGTCCACCAGCACATCCTGCTTGATGTCGCCGCGCAGCGGCAGGCGGATCAGCACGTCGCGCGAGGTGCCGAAGTTCTGCACCTGCACCTCGCCAAAACCGAGCGACTCGATGTGCTCGCGGGTCTTGAGGATCTCGGCCGGATGCGAGTACTCGACCTCGACCACCGCGCCGCCGGTGAACTCGATGGAGAAGTGCAGGCCGCGCGTGATCAGGAAGAACACGGCAGCGGCAAAGGTCAGGAAGGAGATCGCGTTGAAGACCAACGCGTGCTTCATGAACGGGATGTCCCGCTTGATACGGAAGAGTTCCATGATTCGCTTTCTTAGGCCTGCGGTGCGTCCGTGGTGCCGGGCTCAGCGGCAGGCTTCCACACCTGCCCGATCGACACCGACTTGAGCTTCTTCTTGCCGCCGTACCAGAGGTTGACCAGGGCGCGCGAGAACATCACCGAGGAGAACATGGAGGTCAGGATGCCCAGGCAATGCACCACGGCAAAGCCCTTCACCGGGCCCGAACCGAAGGCCAGCAGGGCGATGCCGGCGATCAGCGTGGTGACGTTGGAGTCCAGGATGGTCGCGAAGGCGCGCTCATAGCCGGCATTGATGGCCACCTGGGGCGAGGCACCACCGCGCAACTCCTCGCGCACGCGCTCGTTGATCAGCACGTTCGAATCGATCGCCATGCCCAGCACCAGCGCAATGGCGGCAATGCCCGGCAGCGAGAGCGTGGCCTGCAGCATCGACAGCACCGCCACCAGCAGCAGCAGGTTGAAACCCAGCGCCAGCGTCGAGAACACGCCGAACAGCATGTAGTACAGGCACATGAACAGCGCCACCGCGGCAAAGCCCCAGATCACGCTGTGGATGCCCTTGTCAATGTTTTCCTTGCCCAGGCTGGGGCCGATGGTGCGCTCTTCGATGATGGTCATGGGCGCTGCCAGCGAGCCGGCGCGCAGCAGCAGGGCCGTGTCGGCCGCTTCCTGCGTGGTCATCGCGCCCGAGATCTGGAAGCGGTTGCCCAGCTCACCGCGGATCGACGGCGCTGTCAGCACCTCGCCCTTGCCCTTCTCGAACAGGATGATGGCCATGCGCTTGCCGATGTTCTCGCGCGAGACGTCCTTGATGATGCGCGCGCCCTTGGCATCCACCGTCAGATGCACGGCGGGCTGCTGGTGCTCGTCGAAGCCGGGCTGGGCATCGCTCAGGTTGTCGCCGGTCAGCACCACCTGGCGCTTCACGATCAGCGGCGCGCCGCCGCGCTCGGTGAAGCGCTCGGTGCCGAAGGGCACGGGGGCGCTGCCCACCGCGGCCGCCTGGGCCTCGGTGCTGTCATCCACCATGCGCAGCTCCAGCGTCGCGGTGCGGCCGATGATGTCCTTGGCTTTGGCGGTGTCCTGCACGCCGGGCAGCTGCACCACCACGCGGTCCAGGCCCTGTTGCTGGATCACCGGCTCAGACACGGCCAGCTCGTTCACGCGGTTGTGCAGGGTGGTGATGTTCTGGCGCAGTGCAGCCTCCTGCACCGCCACCATCGCCTTGGGCTTGAGCGCGCCCGAAAGCTGCAGCTCGCTGCCCGCGCCCAGCGGGGTCCACTCCACGTCGGCCAGCTGCTCGCGCAGCAGCACGGCCGCCTTGTCGCGCAGCTCGGCCTCTCGGAAGTTGACGATCACGCTATTGCCGTCGCGGCTGATGCCGGCATGGCGGATGCCCTTGTCGCGCAAGAGCGTGCGCAGATCACCGGTGAGGGCCTCGGCCTTCTTGGTGAGCGCGGCCTTCATGTCCACCTGCATCAGGAAGTGCACGCCGCCGCGCAGGTCCAGGCCCAGGTACATCGGGAAGGCATGCAGGCTCGCCAGCCACTTGGGCGAACGCGACACCAGGTTCAGCGCCACGATATAGGTGGGCTCGGCCGGGTCGGCGTTGAGCGCCTTGCTGATCGCGTCCTTGGCCTTAATCTGCACATCGGGGTCGGTGAAGCGGGCGCGCACCGAGTTGCCCTCCAACTGCACGAAGTCCGGCTGGATGCCGGCATCCTTGAGCGCCTGCTCGATGCGGCTGCTCAGCGCGGCGTCCACCTTGACGGTGACCTTGGCGCTGGAGACCTGCACGGCCGGGGCCTCGCCGAACAGATTCGGCAGGGTGTAGACCAATCCGATCAGCAGCGCGACCAGCAGCAGCGCGTACTTCCACAACGGATAACGATTCATGAGGGCATCCTCGGGAGGCCGATGGGCGCACCAGGCTGGTACGCCTCTGAATAAAGCCCGGCACCATGTCTGGCATGGGCCGGGCTGGGAGAATTCAATTCAACAAGAGGCCCGCAAGCGGCGGGCCGGCCGGTCTTACTTGACCGTGCCCTTGGGCAGCACCTGCACCACGGCCGAGCGCTGCACCTGCAGTTCCACGCCGTTGGCCACTTCCAGGCTGACGATGGTCTCGCCCAGCTTGCTGACCTTGCCCAGCAGACCGCCGGAGGTGACGATCTCGTCGCCCTTGGCCAGCGCGTCGATCATGGCCTTGTGCTCCTTCTGACGCTTCATCTGCGGACGAATCATCACGAAGTACAGCACCACGAACATCAGCACCAGGGGCAGCATGCCACCCAGCTGGCTCATCAGGTCGCCACCGGCCGCGGCAGCCGGGGCCGCTTGCGCATATGCATTCGAAATAAACACGTCGATATCCCTTTGGACTAGGTCCGCCCGGACTGATACGGGCGGAAGAACCGCGGATTGTAAGTGAGGCGGCGATTGCCGCACCCGCGATCCAAGCTGGGGTTGACAAGCTCTCTTTCAAGAAATATTCTACAAATATATTAACTCGCTTTCAAAGGCTGCCTCATGAGCGCTGTCAACCTGCCCCGCTGGACCGGTGTGTTCCCCGCCGTCACCACCAAGTTCACCGCCAACGAAGAGCTCGACATCGCCGAGATGGAGCGCCACTTCGAGTTCCAGATCGCCAACGGCGTGGACGGCCTGGTGACCGGCGGTTCGCTGGGCGAGGCCAGCACCCTGACGCTGGAAGAAAAGCTGGAAGTGGCCGCCACCGCCCTGCGCGTGGCCCGCGGCCGGGTGCCGGTGCTGGCCAATGTGTCCGAGACCAGCACGCGCCAGGCGCTCAAGTATGTGGAAGGCTGTGCCAAGCTGGGCGTGCAGGGGCTGATGCTGATGCCGGCCGTGCTCTACCCGGCCGATACCCGCGAGGCCATGGCCAATGTGCGCACCGTGGCCAATGCCGCCGCCCTGCCCACCATGGTCTACAACAACCCGGTGTCCTACCGCGTCGATCTGAAGCCCGAGGACTTTGCCGAGCTGGCCGACTGCCAATGGCTGGTGGCGATCAAGGAGTCCACCGACAACATCCGCCGCATCACCGACCTGCGCAATGTGGTGGGCAGCCGCTACCAGCTCTTCATCGGCGTGGACGACCTCAGCTTCGAAGGCCTGGTGCTGGGCTGCGACGGCCTGCTGGCCGGCCTGTGCGACGCCTTCCCGGCCGAGACCGTGGCCATGTACAAGCTGATCCGTGCCAAGCGCTACGACGAGGCGCTCAAGCTCTACCAATGGTTCATGCCGCTGCTGCACCTGGATGTCTCCGCCAAGCTGGTGCAGAACATCAAGCTGGCCGAGGCCATGGCCGGCGTGGGCAACGAGCATGTGCGCCGCCCGCGTCTGCCCCTGGTGGGCGCCGAGCGCGAGCGCGTGCAGGCCATCATCCAGCGCGGCCTGGACACCCGCCCGGACCTGCACGCCCTGTTCTGAGCGCCAGCTTGCGCGTTTGCCCGCAGCGGGGCCGGGCCCCGCTGCTGCGATGATCGCGGCATGAACGCCAAAGCCGTCCCCAAGAAAGCCCCCGCCGCCAAGGCCCCCAGCAAAGCCGCCAGCAAGGTCGCCACCAGGCCGGCCGTGAAATCCGACGACATGGCCCCCGAAGCCGACAAGCGCCGCTATGCCGACCAGGCCTACGACGCCATCGAATCGATGATCGCCACCCTGGTGCTGAAGCCGGGCGCGCCCATCGTCGAGGCGGACCTGATCGAGCGCACCGGCCTGGGCCGCACGCCCACGCGCGAGGCCTTGATGCGCCTGGTGGCGAACGGCCTGATCGTGCAGCTGCCGCGGCGCGGCCTGCTGGTGAGCGACATCCTGCTGGCCGAGCATCTCGATCTGCTGGAAGCGCGCCGTGCGCTGGAGCGCCTGATCGCCACCAGCTCGGCGCGCCGCGCCACGCCGCCGCAGCGCGAGGCCCTGGTGCAATGCGCGCAGGACATGCTGGACGCCGCCAAGCGCGGCGATCTGGCCGCCTATATGCAGGCCGACCAGGCGCTGGACCGCGTCAACCACGCGGCCTGCCGCAACCCCTTCGCGGTGGCCGCGGTGATCCCGATGGTGATCCAGTGCCGGCGCTTCTGGTACGCCTATCAGCACCAGGGCGACATCGGCGAAGGTGCGCGCTGCCACCTGCTGCTGGCGCGCGCCATCGCGGCCGGCAAGGGCGAGGAGGCCGCGGCCGCCAGCGACGCCCTGCTGGACTATCTGCGCCAGTTCGCGCAGCAAGTGATTGAATGAGTGATTGAGTAGCAAGAGACCATGAGCCCTGCCCTGCCCACCCGCATCATCGATTCCCATACCGGCGGCGAGCCCACGCGCACCGTCGTCTCCGGCGGGCCCGAGCTGGGCCGGGGCAGCATGGCCGAGCGGCTGCAGCGCTTCAAGAACGATCACGACGCCTGGCGCAGCGCCCTCGTCAACGAGCCGCGCGGCTCGGATGTGATGGTGGGTGCGCTGTTGTGCGAGCCTGAGCTGCCCGACAGCGCGGCCGGCGTGATCTTCTTCAACAACGTCGGCTACCTCGGCATGTGCGGCCATGGCAGCATCGGCCTGATCGCCACGCTGGCCTACCTGGGCCGCATCAAGCCCGGCGTGCACAAGATCGAGACCCCGGTGGGTCGCATCAGTGCCGAGTTGCACGCCGACGGCCGCGTCAGCATCGCCAATGTGCCGGCCTATCGCCTGGCCAAGCGCGTGCCGGTCGAGCTGGGCGGGCGGGTCTTCCATGGCGACGTGGCCTGGGGCGGCAACTGGTTCTTCCTGTGCGAGGACCATGGCCTCGAGCTGACCCTGGCACATGCCGAGCGTCTCACCGAATTTTCCTGGGCCATGCGCCAGGCCCTCACGGCCCAGGGCATCGGTGGCGCCGATGGCGCCGAGATCGACCACATCGAGCTGATCGGCCCCGCCCTGCAGGCCGGCCACCAGGGCCGCAGCTTCGTGCTGTGCCCCGGCAAGGCCTACGACCGCTCGCCCTGCGGCACCGGCACCAGCGCCAAGGTGGCCTGCCTCGCGGCCGACGGCAAGCTGGCACCGGGCGCGCTGTGGCAGCAGGAAAGCGTGATCGGCAGCGTGTTCGAGGCCTCTTATCAAGTTTCCCAGCAGGCCGGCACTGAGGGTCAGGTCTTGCCGACGATCACCGGCCGTGCCCATGTAAACCTGGACGCGACCCTGGTGTTCCAGCCCGGCGACCCGTTCGCCTGGGGCATCACGCAGCGGTGAGATCGGCAGACGTCCTCATCGTCGGCGGTGGCATCGTCGGCGCCGCCTGCGCACGCGAATACGCGCGCCAGGGCTTGAGCGTGGCGGTGGTCGAGCGCGCCGCGCTGGGCGGCGGCGCCACTGCCGCATCCATGGGCCATCTGCTGGTGGTCGACGCCGAGGATGGCGGCGACGCCAGCGAGTTCCAGCTCTCGCAGCGCTCGCTGCGGCTGTGGCAGGACTGGCTGGACGAATCGCCGGCCCATGCCGAGCTGGCCGAGCATGAGCGCTGCGGCACGCTGTGGATCGCCGCCGACGCCGAGGAGCTCGCCCTGGCCGAGCGCAAGTGCGCCTGGCTCACGGCGCGGGGCCTGCCCGCCGAACTGCTCGACGCCGCCGCGCTGGCGCGCCTGGAGCCCCTGCTGCGACCGGGCCTGGCCGGCGCCCTGCGCGTCGCGGGCGATGCGCGCGTCTACCCGCCCAAGGTGGCGGCCGCCTGGCTGCAGCAGGCCAAGGCGCAGCTGATACGCGGCGAGGTCACGGCCATCGAGGGCGCGAGCCTGCGCCTGGCCGACGGCCGCACGCTGTGGGGCGCCATGGTGGTGCTGTGCGCGGGTCTGGCCAGCCAGCGCTTTCTGCCGGCCGCCTGCCTGTTGCCCAAGAAGGGCCAGTTGGCCATCACCCAGCGCGCGCCCGCGGCGGTAAGCCATCAGCTGGTGGAGCTGGGCTATATCAAGAAGGCGCATCTGGCGCACGAGGACACGGTGTCCTTCAATGTGCAGCCGCGCCCCGGCGGCCAGCTGCTGATCGGCTCCTCGCGCCAGGTCGGCCGCAGCGATGCGCCGCTGGACCTGGCGATGCTGCGCCGCATGCTGCAATGCGCGGCCGGCTATCTGCCCGGCCTGCCCGAGCTGAGCCTGTTGCGCTGCTGGAGCGGCATCCGGCCGGCCAGCGCCGATGGTCAGCCGCTCATCGGCGCGCATCCCGAGCTGGCACGCGTGTGGCTGGCCACCGGGCACGAGGGCCTGGGCATCACCACCTCGCTGGCCAGCGCCGAGTTGCTGGCCGATCTGAGCCTGGGCCGCACGCCACAGCTGATCCCGGCACCCTATGCCCCAGCGAGGTTCGTCGCATGAAGATCATCATCAACGGTATCGAGGCCGAGGTACCCGCAGGTGTGACGGTGGCCGCCGCGCTGGCGCATGCCGGCCATGGGGCCACGCGCCGCTCGCTCAGCGGCCAGCCGCGCCAGGCTTTTTGCGGCATGGGCGTCTGCCAGGAATGCCGCGTGCGCATCGATGGCCAGCCCGAGCGCCTCGCCTGCATGAGCCTGGCGGTCGAGGGCATGCAGGTGGATACCCTGGCATGACCAAGTATCTGCAGGCCGATGCCATCGTGGTGGGCGCCGGGCCGGCCGGCATCGCGGCCGTGAGCCGCCTGCTGGCGGCCGGGCGCAGCGTGATCTGGGTCGACAACCAGCCGCGCCCGGGCGGCCAGATCTGGCGCGGTGCCGCCCTGCCCCAGGTCGATGCGCTGCGCCAGCACCCCCGGCTCAGCATGCTGCCCGGCCATGCGGTGGTGGCGGCCGAGAGCCCGCACGAGCTGCTGCTGCACGACGCGGCCGGCCAGCAAACGCTGCGCGTGCGCGCACCGCAGCTGCTGCTGGCGCTGGGCGCGCGCGAGCGCATGCTGCCCTTCCCCGGCTGGACCCTGCCCGGCGTGCATGGCGCGGGCGGCCTGCAAGCCCTGGTGAAGGGCGGTTGGCCGATCGCCGGCCGGCGCGTGCTGCTGGCCGGTTCGGGCCCGCTGCTGCTGGCCAGCGCCGCCAGCTTGCGCGCCGCCGGCGCCCGGCTGCTGGGCATCTACGAGCAGGCGCCGCGCGGCGCGCTGGCCCGCTTTGCCGCCGGTCTGCCGCTGGGCAAGATGGCGCAGGCCCTGGGCCTGGGCTGGCGCTTGCGCGGCCTGCCCTACGCCCCGGGCTGCTGGCCGCTGCGCGCGCTGGGCGAGGACAAGCTCGAGGCCGTGCTGCTGACGAATGGCCAGCGCGAATGGGCCGAGCCCTGCGACGCGCTGGGCGTGGGCTTCGGCCTCCTGCCCAATACCGAGCTGGCGGAGCTGCTGGGCTGCGCCCTGCAGGACGGCGCCATCGCCGTGGACGCAAAGCTGCAGACCTCGCTGCCGGGGGTGTTCGCTGCCGGCGAATGCACCGGTATCGGCGGCGTGGACAAGGCCAGCCTGGAGGGCGCCATGGCGGCCACGGCAATGCTGGGCCAGGGGCTCAAGCCCTATGCGCGTCGCCATGCCGGCCAGCTCGCCTTTGCACGACGGCTCGCCAGCGGCTTCGCGCTGCGCCCCGAGCTGCTGCAACTGGCCGATGCCAAGACCCTGATCTGCCGCTGCGAGGACGTCAGCCTGGGCGCCCTCAAGGCCTGGCCGCAATGGCGCGACGCCAAGCTGCAGACGCGCTGCGGCATGGGCGCCTGCCAGGGCCGCATCTGCGGGCCCATCACGCAGACCCTGCTGGGCTGGCCCGAGGCCAGTGGCGGGCGGGGCACGCGCGCGCCGCTGCAACCCGTGCCGCTGCGCTGCCTGATGGATGACTGACCGGGACGACTGAAGCCACGGTGCCATCTGTCATGGCCCACCGCGCCGGGCGGGCCATGGCTCCTTCGGGCGATGTGAGCGGGCACCGCATTGCCGAGACTGCATGCACCGACGCCAAGGTGGCGTCAGCCTCAAGGAGTCCCCATGCACAAGCCCGCCCGTTTCGACATGTACGCCACGATCCACCGTGCGCTGCGCCACTTCATGACCGACACGCTGACGCAGATCGGCCGCCTGGACGCCAGCGACAGCGTGGCCAGCCGCGCCGCGCTGGACCAGCTCGACACCCTGCTCTACCTCTGCCGCCAGCACCTGGAGCACGAGAACCGCTTCGTACACCCCGCCATCGAGGCGCGCAGCCCGGGCGGCTCACAGCGCATTGCCGGCGAGCATGAGGACCATCTGGAAGCCATCGCCGCGCTGGAGGCCGAGGCCCTGGCGGTACGCCAGGCCCCCAGCCCCACCGCAGATCTGCGTCTGTACCGCCATCTGGCCCTGTTCGTGGCCGACAACTTCGAGCACATGCAGATCGAGGAGACGCGCCACAACGAGCTGCTGTGGCAGGGCTATGACGACGCCGAGCTGGTGCAGATCCACGAGCGGATCCTGGCCTCGCTGGACCCGGCCGAGCGCGGCATCGTGCTGCGCTGGATGACGCAGGCCTTGCCGCGCAGCGAGCGCGCCGCCCTCTATGCCGAGCTGCGCAAGCAGATGCCGGGCGAGGTGTTCAGCGCGGTGCTGGAAGGCGCCAAGCCCTGGCTGGGCGCGCAGGACTGGGCCGCGCTGGTGGCCGATCTGGACCAGCGCGAAGCGCTGCTCGCCTGATCAGCCCTGCTTCTTGGCCGCGCCCAGATAGGTCTCGATGACACGCGGGTCGTTGGCCAGCTCGCTGGCCGGCCCCTCGAGGCCGATCTCGCCGGTCTCCAGCACATAGGCGTAATCGGCCACCTCGAGCGCGGCGCGGGCGTTCTGCTCGATCAGCAGGATGCTCACGCCGGTATCGCGCAGGCGCGCGACGATGCGGAAGATCTCCTTCACGATCAGCGGCGCCAGGCCCAGGCTGGGTTCGTCCAGCATCAGCACCTTGGGCCTGGCCATCAGGGCGCGGCCCACCGCCAGCATCTGGCGCTCGCCGCCGGACAGCGTGCCCGAGAGCTGCTCGCGACGCTCCTTCAGGCGCGGGAACAGGGCGTAAACCTTCTCCAGCTCCTCGCGCCAGTCGCGCTGGCCCAGGCGCATCGGGCGGTAGCCGCCGAGCACCAGGTTGTCCTCCACGCTCATGGTGGTGAAGAGCTCGCGCTTCTCGGGCACCAGGGCCAGGCCGCGCATGACGCGCTCTTCCAGGCTCAGGGCGCTGATGTCCTGGTCATCCAGCAAGACCTGACCCCGGGCGGGCAGCACGCCCATCAGCGCGTTCAGCGTGGTGCTCTTGCCGGCGCCGTTGGGGCCGATCACCGTCACCACGCTGCCCTCGGGCAGCAGCAGGTTCAGGCCCGTCAAGACCTCGGCGCGGCCGTAGCCGGCATGCAGGTCGCGTACTGTCAGCAGTTCGTTTGCCATGGTGTTGTCAGTGCTCGGTTCCCAGGTAGGCGGCGCGCACCTCGGGGCTGGCCTGCACCTCCTCGGGGGTGCCCTCGATCAGCTTGGTGCCGAACTCCATCACCACGATGCGGTCGGTCAGTCCCATCACGAATTCCATGTCGTGCTCCACCAGCAGAATGCTCAGGCCCTCGGCCTTGAGCTGGCGCAGCACCTCGGCCAGGGCCTGCTTCTCCTTGTGGCGCAGGCCGGCCGCGGGTTCGTCCAGCAGCAGCAGGGCGGGGTCAGTGCAGAGCGCGCGCGCGATCTCCATCAGGCGCTGCGGGCCCAGGGCCAGATTGCCGGCCAGCTCGTGCATCTGGCCTTGCATGCCGATGCGCTGGAGCTGCTTCTCGGCCTCGGCGAACAAGCAGCGCTCCTCGGCGCGGTCCAGCCGCAGCATGGCGCGCAGGGTGCCGCTGCTGCTGCGCAGATAGCCACCCAGCGCGACGTTCTCCAGCACCGTCATGTCGGCAATCATCTTCACATGCTGGAAGGTCCGCGACATGCCGCGCTCGGCAATGCGGCGAGAGTTCAAACCGCCCACCGGCAGGCCGCGGAAGTTGACCTTGCCGCTGGTCAGGCTCAGCACGCCTGAGACCAGGTTGAAGGTGGTGGACTTGCCGGCGCCGTTGGGGCCGATCAGGCCGATGATCTCGCCGGCACGGATCTTGAAGCTGACGTCGTTGACCGCAACCAGGCCGCCGAACTGTTTGCGCACCTTGTCCACCTCGAGCAGCAGTTCGCCGGGCTCGGGCTTGTCGCGCGCCGGCAGGGGCGCGGCGCCATCCCAGTCGTGCGCGCGGCGGCGTGCCGGCAGCCAGCGCGCCGTCAGGCCTTGGAAAAAGGGCCACAAGCCCTTGGGCGCGTACTTGAGCATCAGCACCAGCAGCACGCCCAGCACGATGACCTCGAAGTTGCCATTGCTGCCCAACAGGCGCGGCAGCAATTCCTTCAGCTGGTCTTCCAGGATCTTCAGCACCCCTGAGCCGACGAAGGCGCCCCAGACCGTGCCGACACCGCCCACCACCGCCATGAAAAGGTACTCGATGCCCATCTTCAGCGCGAAGGGGCTGGGATTCACGGTGCGCTGGAAATGCGCGAACAGCCAGCCCGAGACCGAGGCCAGCATGGCCGCGATGACGAAGATCACGACCTTGTAGCGGAAGGTGGAAACGCCCATGGCCTCGGCCATCACGGTGCCGCCGTTGAGCGCGCGGATGGCGCGGCCGGGCCGCGAGTCGAGCAGGTTCTTCACGCCCCAGGCGCCCGCCAGCGCAAAGATCCACACCAGGTAGTAGAGCGCGCGGCCATCCTGCAGGCTGAGGCCGAACAGGTTCAGGGCCGGCAGGCCCAGGATGCCGTCGTACTTGCCGAGGAACTCGGTGTTGGCGATCAGGTAGTTGAGGCTCAGCGCCCAGGCGATGGTGGCCAGCGGCAGGTAATGGCCCGACATGCGCAGCGTCAGCCAGGCCAGCAGCAGCGCGATCAGCACCGTGCAGGCCAGACCGGCGAACAGGGCCAGCCAGGGCGAGATGCCATAACGCGTGGACAGCAGGGCCGTGGTGTAGGCCCCCACGCCCACGAAAGCGGCCTGCCCGAAGGAGGTGAGCCCGCCCACGCCGGTGAGCAGCACCAGGCCCAGGGCCACGAGGGCGAACATGCCGATGTAGTTGAGCTGGGTGATCCAGAACTCGGGCACCGGCAGCACCGGCAGCATGAACAGCACCAGCAGGCCCAGTGCGGGAAGAAGTTTGCGCGATTGCATGGCGATCAATGCTCTTCGGTATGCGGGTCGCGCAGGCTGCGCCAGAGCAGCACCGGCAGGATGGAGGTGAAGACGATCACTTCCTTGAAGGCGCTGGCCCAAAAGGAGCTGAAGGACTCCAGCAGGCCCACCAGCACCGCACCCAGCGCGGCGCCGGGATAGCTGGAGAGGCCGGCGAACACGGCGGCGACGAAGCCCTTCAGGCCGATCAGGAAGCCGCTGTCGTAGAAGATCGTCGTGGTGGGGCTGATCAGCAGCCCGGAGAGCGCGCCAATGAAGGCCGCCATGGTGAAGGACAGCCGCCCCGCCGCGGTGCTGGAGATGCCCATCAGGCGCGCCCCCAATCGGTTCACCGCGGTGGCGCGCAGCGCCTTGCCATAGAGGCTGCGCTCGAAGAACAGCCACAGCATCAGGATCAGCGCGATCGAGGCCAGGATGATGATGAGGGTCTGGCCCGAGAGCATCAGCGGGCCGGCGTTGAAGCTGGCATCCCAGAAGCTCGGATTGCGCGAACCCTCGGCACCGAAGAACACCAGGCCCAGGCCGGTGAGCGCAAAGTGCACGCCCACCGAGACGATCAGCAACACCAGCACCGAGGCATCCGCCAGCGACTGGTAGGCCAGGCGGTAGACCAGGCCGCCCATGGGCGTGACGATGGCCAGGGTCAGCAGCGCCTGCAGCACCAGGGGCAGTTTTTGCGGTGCCGCCCAGAGCGCCAGCAGGCCGATCAACAGCGCCGGTGCGGCCGACTTGAGCGCCGCCGCCGCGGCACGCGGCAGGGCCTGCCCGGCACGCCAGCCGGCTGCCAGATCCATCAGCGCCACCAGGGCGCCCATCGCGATCAGGAAATGCACGGTCAGCGGGGTCTGGCCCAGTTGCAGACCCGCCATGGTGAGCGCCCCGAAAGCGACGAATTCGCCCTGCGGGATGAAGATCACGCGGGTGACCGCGAACACCAGCACGGTAGCCAGCGCCAGCAAGGCGTAAATGGCCCCGTTGGTCACGCCATCCAGCATCAGGATGCTTGCTATCGAGAAGTCCATGAGCCCACTCTAAACAAAATGCCTCCAAGCACCCCTGGTACAGGGCCGCATTGACAAAGCGCAAATTTCCCAGCCGACCGGTCGGTCGAAATTGATTTGGGGTAAACGCCAGCAGACTACCCCAGGGCGGGGCCCGGTTCTGACGCGAGGCTGACGGCCGGCAAATGTCGCCCGGCCGGCCTATGTCCGACTGACTCGCTCAGGCTTGTGGCGCGAGTCACACGACTAGACTGTGCCGATGCCCGACAAGACCCCCTCCCTTCAGATCGATGGCGCACTGGCGCGCATCACCCTCAGACGCAGCCATGTGGCCAACCGCCTCGAACTGCAGGACCTGCAGGCCCTCGGCGCGCAGCTGCGCGAGGTGAATGCGAACGCCGCCGTGCGCGTGCTGCTGCTGCAGGCCGAGGGCAAGCATTTCTGCAGCGGATTCAATATCGACGCTATGGAAGCAGTTCCAGGCGTGGATGCCGGCGCTCTGTTCGAGGCCCTCACCAACGCCTGGGAGAACGCCCGGCCGGTAACGGTGGTGGCAATCCAGGGCGGGGTCTACGGCGGCGCCACCGACCTGGCCCTGGCCTGCGACTTCCGCCTGGGCGTGCCCAGCTGCGAGATGTTCGTGCCGGCCGCGCGCTTGGGCCTGCACTTCTACCGCGGCGGCTTGGAGCGTTACGTGAATCGCCTCGGCGTGGGCGTGGCCAAACGCGTGCTGCTGGCCTGCGAAACCCTGGATGCCCGAGCCATGAGGGACTGTGGCTTTCTGGACCAGCTCTTGCCCGACCGCAGCGCCCTGCAGGCCGCGGCCGAGGAACTTTGCACGCGCCTGGCCGGCTATGCGCCGCTGGCCCTGGCGGCCATGAAGCAGCACTTGAACGCGATCGCCAGCGGCCGGCTGGACGTCGCCCAACTGCGCTCCGACATCGCCGTTTCCAACGCCTCGCAGGACCTTGCCGAGGGCGTGCGCGCCTGGCAGGAAAAACGCGCACCACAGTTCCGTGGGTTTTGACCAACCGGATTGCCCCCAATCATGGGGAGCCGGCAATGGTGGAAAATAGAGGTTTGGACGTGTGCGTGGCCCAGATAGAGGAAAATCGGGGCTGACGCCAACCGTCTGGCATCAATACTCTCACTCTACTCAGGACCAGCGTGGCCAAGGACAGTACCAAAACCACCATCGAAGCCGATGGTTTGCGCTACCGATCAAAAGCACCCGGCTCGCCCTTTGCGGCGACCTCTTCCTTCGGCGCGGCCACCATGTCGTGCTTCCTCTGCGGCAAGCACCGCCCGCGCGCGATGCTCAAGTCCAAGAAGCTGCTGGGCAAGTCGCAGCCCGTCTGCGCCCCGTCTTGCAAGGAACTGGAAGAGCAGCTGAGCAAGAAGCCCTGAGGAGCGGGAGCCCTCTCAGCTCTGCCTGAAGCAGCGCCCGCAAACCGCACGGTAGCGGGCGTTGCCGCCAATCTCCACCTGCGCGCCTTCGGTGATCTTGCGGTTGTTGGCATCCACCCGCATATTCATCGTCGCCTTGCGACCGCAGTCGCAAATCGTCTTCATCTCATCCATCTCGTCCGCCAGGGCCAGCAACGTGGCCGATCCGGGGAACAGCTCGCCCTGGAAATCGGTGCGCAGCCCATAGCAGATAGCCGGCAGATTGCGCAGGTGCGCGATCTCGTGCAAGGCCCAGACCTGGGCCTTGGTGAGGAACTGCGCCTCGTCCACCAGGATGCAGGCAATGCCCGGCTGCTCGCCCAGCAGAGCCTGGAAATCCGTCGCCGCATCGAACACCTCCGCATGGCGCTGTGGCCCCAGGCGTGAGGTAACCACGCCATGCCCATAGCGATCGTCGACCTGGGCGGTGAAGATGCGCACGCTGTGGCCACGCTCCTCGTAGTTGTGCGCCACCTGTAGCAAGGCGGTGGACTTGCCGGCATTCATGGCGGCATAGCGGAAAAACAGTTTGGCCATCTTGGATTCGGTGCGTGGAATGAGTGCGCCGGTTCAGCCGGCCTTCTTGCGCGCAGCGCCCGCCGGGCGCTGCACAAAGGCCTGGCGCGCCTGCAGTTGCTGCTCGAACTGGCGCGCGATATTGCCGCAGACCAGATCGCAGAGCGCATAGACCGAGGGGTCCGCGATGCGATAGAAGACGCTGGTGCCGCGTCCCTCGCGGCTGACGAAGCCCTGCTTGGTGAGCAGGTTCAGGTGGCGCGACACGTTCGCGGCCGTGCACTCGCAGGCCGTCGCCAGGTCGCCCACATTGCGTTCGCCGCCGCGCAGCAGGTTGAGGATGCGCAAGCGCGTGGGCTCGGACAGCACCTGAAAGTAGCTGGCCACCTGGTCCAGTGCCTCGGGGGGCAGGTCTTGCATGGAACGCTTGCTCGGCTCGTGGAAAAAGCCGCCATGATGCCTGATGCCGCGCTCAGGCGGCGTCACCGCCTCTTGCTGCCCTGGCCAAACTCCATTGTGAGAGCGGCATGTCGGGTGTCAGTGCGAGCACCTGACGTGTTGGTGCAGCCCCGGACCAGTCAGCGCCATGGACCCAGGCCTTGCGGTTGAGCTGGTAGTCGGTTGGCGCCAGCAGCGCCTTGATCGCCGCATGCCCGGCTGCGCGAGCAGGCTGCGTGCACATCCAGTTGAAGAACTGCCTGGCGGCGACCGGCGCCGCCACGCTGGAGCCGCTCATGCGCACCAGGCCGCCCGATTCGACCGCCGCCCCGCACAGCCCGTCCGCAGCGCCCGATGCATCGGCACTGGCCAGGGCATCCACGTCGCGCCGCCACGGCCCCCTGGGGTCACCGCCGCGCGAGCCGTAGTCCGCCGGTTGACCGTCCACCAGGCGACTCGCGCCGACCACCAGGCAATGCCGCCCGGTGGCGATGCCGTTGAGCGTGCCGCCCACCGACGCATTGCTCTCGTCGATGTCCTCCAGACGCGACTGCATGACGTCGCCGCTGGCATTGGTGGGTTGGTCGCCCTGCACCCAGGCGAGCCAGTCCAGCGCCTGCTTACCTTCGTTCACGAGTTGGACGCGCCAACGACCCGGCAGGCCGCTCCCGCGTGGCCCCTCGCTTGGCGCCAGGGCGATCAGGCCGCGCGCGCGCACAGCGGCGCAACGCGCTTGCACGAAGATGGCCGCCAAGGGTCGGCCATCGCGCATCAACAGGCTGGCCTGCCCCGGCCTGACCGGCGCGGATTCCTGACCATCGGGCGCGCGCAGCCGCAGACTCGGCCCGGCCTCATGCTCGCTCGGCTCGGGCAGTTCCGGCCACCAGAACTCGAGAAAGCTGTCGGTGCTGTCTCCCGGCATGCTGCGCCAATGCAGGGTCGTGCTAGCCCCCGCGGCCAATTGGCCACCCGCATTGAAGGCCTGGCGGGCACCGTTGCCGGCTGCAATCACGATATTCAGCGCACGCTCGCCAGGCTGGCTGAGCAGCTCGTCCATGGCCTGCTCCAGCAGCGAACGGCCGTCGTGCGGTCCGGCCTGCACGCCGACGCTGAGATTGACCATCAGGCATCCAGCCGGGTCGCTGTTGGCCAGTGCATAGCGCAGGCCATCAAGGATGTAGACCGCCGGCCCGCCACAGGTGCCATCCTGTGCCTGCGCATCGGGAATGGACACATAGACCAGCGCGGCTGCACTTGCACTGTCGGCCTGCAGCGGCTTGGCACTGTCCTGGTAGGCCAGAGTCTCGGGCAGCCCGGCGGCGCAATCGAGCACGAAGCTGCCATGGTCGCTGACGGGCAAGGGCTGAGACCCCATGCCGAAATGGCCGAGCCTCCGATAGAGCTCGGCTTCGCTATGGCGGCCGCGCTCGGCCAGCAGCTCATCGATCTGTCGCGCCCGCAGCTCGCGCCCATAGGCGGCAAACCCCGGGCGCTGCCAGGCGCCCGCCACGCTGCCATGACCCTGATCCCAGAAAGCGGCGATGCGGGTATGCCTGGCGTCGTCGCCCGCGTGCGCCTGACGGAAATTGGCGTGCAAAAAGGCGCCGCCGCCCTTGTCGATCACGGCCACGGTGTGCCGCGTCCGGGCCGCTGACGCGGACGGTCCCGTGTGGCGCTCCTTGGTGGGTCCGGCGGCGATGGGCAGCGACATCTCGAAGGCCTCAATGCGTTGGCCCAGTTCCTCGCTGAGCGCCTCGACCTGTTTGATGGGCACCCACAGGCATGCAAACTTGCTGCTAGCTTCTGGTGTATGGCTAAAGACGCCCAGCCCATCAAACCCCGCCCAGGAGGTTTCGGGGCACCGCTTCACCAGCAAGGGCAGCAGCCCCTCGCCCCCGGCCAGGGCGGCGTGGCCGCGGAAGCCGGTGCAAATGCTCCAGCACGCGTAGGGATCGAAGCCCGGCACCAGCCAGGCCTCCACACTTGGCTCACTCCAGCACGCCGGCTGCGGCGTCTGCATCATGGCCATTCCTTGCGGGCCAGGGCAAAGATCTCCGCCAGCATTGGCAGGCAGAAGGGCTGAGGGATCGCGTCGTCCAGATAGCATCCCACACCCAGGCCCGGACCTTCCGCCGGATCAAATCCGCCCTGCCCACCCGGCGCGCCGGCAGCCAGGGCGAAGCGGCGCGGCTGTCGCTGCCCGCCCGCCACCTCACCCATGCCCGCCAGCAAGTAATCGGCGACAGCATCGCCAAGCAAGCGCCCGGCCACCAGATCAATCGGAAAGTGCACGCCCGCAATGACGCGGTTCTCAGAGATTCGGCCAGCCAGGCGGCGCAGATAAGCAGCACCTTGGTGGCCCTCGAAACCCGGCACCAGCGCGCTGAACAGCCGCGCCATCACATGCGACTCGGCGGCGTGCCCGGCCGGCAGCGTGGCGTGCTGGGGCACCTCGATGACGGGCTGGATGGCGGCCGAATACTCGTGCGGGCGCGGGCAGGCCAGCGCATGTTTGAAGCTCATCACCACCGCATAGGTCAGCGCCAATGCGGCGTCGATCAACTCGATGCTGCGCTTGTGCCGCCCCGGTTGCAGCCCCACCACCGAAGCGAAGAACGGCCATGGTGCCTGGGTCTGCGCAATGATCTCGTTGAGGCGCGGTTCACGCCGTGGCGTCTGCGCCTCGACCAGTGGCAGTTGAGCCAGGAAATAGTCCGCCCCGGGGCGGGTCAGCGAGGCGATCAGGCCCGCTGGACAACTCAGCCTGGCCTCCCCCGTCTTGCCATCGCAGCCAAAACGCACCGAGCCCAGCAGCTCAAAGGTCAGCAGGGCGGTCCGCGGTTGATCCCCCCAGCGCAGCAGCGCGGCGGGCTGATCCAGGGCGGGCATGTCGGGAGGGCCGCCCCGGTCATCCGGGCCGCCCATGGCGTCCAGTCCACCGCCCTGTAGCAACGCCAGCCGGGTCTCCACCAGCGCACTGCTGATCATGGGGTCTTCGCCGGGCCCGCCCGCCGCTGCCACGGCCTGCGCCTGGCTGAACGAGTAGCCGGGAGCGTGCGCAAAGCGCCGCGAGAATGAGGTCTGTTTCGGAAACGAAAGCTCGACGGTCGTGGCCATGCTTCACCTTCAGACGATGGCAGCAAGCGTTGCATCGGTGACGCCATCGCGGCCACCGCGCCCCATTCAATGCTCCGGCAGACCCGCTTCGCGCAGTGCCTGCGCATAGCCGTCCGCATGCGCCGCATGGCGCCCCGCGTAGCGTTGCCTGAATTCATGCAGGCTGTAGCTGGGATTCAGCTTGAGCAGGCGCTGCACGGACTGGCGCGCCTCCGGCAGCTGGCCCGCAAACACCTGCGCAATCGCCAGCGCCCGATAGATCGGATAGTGGTTGCCCCGCGCGCGGATGGATCGCTGGGCAAGTTGCATGCACTCGTGCAAGCGCCCGGCCGCCAGCATCGCATTCGCGGCGAAGGCGTCGTAGTAGTAGGCCCAGGGGTCCAGCGGTGAGAGCGACAGGGCCACGGCAGCAGCTTCGGCCGCGCGCTGGCCTTGGTCCTGGTAGCTGAGCAAGGCCGACTTGAACAGCCAGGCCAGGGCCTCGCTGGGATTCTGCTGTAGGGCAGCCTCGTAGCGCAGCTGCGCGGTCTCGAGCTCGCCGCGCAGAAAGCCTTCGACCAGGCCGTCCATGGCAAGGCTGAGGGCGTGCTCGGGCTGCGCATGCAGTGCCGCCTGCGTGGCCGCATGCGCGGCCTCATAACCCTCGTCGGCATGCATCCAACCCTGTGCAACGCTCATCACATGCCACTTGGCCAACCAGGCCAGCGGTTCGGCCGCCTGCGGATGCAAGGCATGCACATACTCCAGCAACACCCGCGCCTGCCGAAATGTGGGCGGCGACAGTTTGTGCAGCTGAGTTATCCCGGCCAGCAGCAAGCTGTAGTCCTGCACGCTATCCCAGTTGGGTAGCTGGGCCGCACGCAAGGCGCCGGACACCACCAAGGCATTGATGTCCTCGACGACGCGCCCAACCACCTCGGTGTCGCCGCGCAGCAGGTCGCCGATGTCACAAGAAAGCCGCTCGGCCCAGATGGCACGCCCGCTGGCCACCTCAAAGAACTGCAGCTCCAGAAACAGGCGTTGCCCCATGCCCACGCTGCACTGTCCCCTCAACAGGTAGGACGCGCCAAGTTGGGCGCCGATCTCGGCGACACCTTGCTGGCGATTCCTGAACGCGGCGCTGGAAAGCCTGGTGATGATGCGCAGATGGCTGGAGCGCGACAGCCCCGTGATCACGGCATCGGCGAACAGATCCCCCGCCACCGCGAATTGCGGCCCGCCACCCTGCACCCGCAGGGGCAACACGGCAATGCAGGGCAGGAGTCCTGGGCCAGCGCGCTCGGCGGGAAGGCCGGGCGCATCGTCCAACACCCGGAAGACATGGCAAGGGTCCAGCCCCACGCGCAGACTGGCTTCGCCCTGGTCCTCCAATTCCGCATCCAGGCGGGCGCTCACACCATCGCAGGCCTGGGCAGACAACCATAGGCCGCCCGCCTCGGCCAGCGAGGCCAGCCGGCGTGCCACCAACAGCTCGCTGGCATCGGCATCCAGACTTTCCGGCACGGGGTGGGCGTGCAGCCCAAAACGCAACGCGATGTCGCCGGGCTGGCCACTCATGGGCAGCAGGCCTTGGCGCAGCTTGCGCGCCAAGCTCAACATTGCAAGCGGCGGGCCGTCGCGGATCACGATGCAGTCCGGCGCTTCGCTCGCCACACTGAAGCCAGGCTGGCCGCCCACGGCCTCGTGGACCTGCTCGCGCACCTGGCGCCACATCACATGGGTACGCAGGGGCGGGGCATCGTGCCCGGCGTCGGCCAGTATCGCCAGGCTGCTCATCGCGTGCTGCGATGCGCCGGCGTCCAGTGCATGCGACTCAGAGTAGCCTGTCACCACAGCACCCCCTTGCTGGAGGCGATTGTGCGGGATACGCCCGAACCACAGCAAGCCGCACCGGTGCTTTTTAGACACGGCCTAAATCCTGGCCCGCAACATGCTTGTGGTTTATCGCGGACCCCCGGGCAAGCGAGATGGCGCTGTCACAAGCGGAGCGCCTAATATGAGCCGAGAGGGAAGCAAGCGACCATCAACCGGGGCCGGCCGCACACAAGGCGGAACGGGCTCGAACCAGACAGCCACCACAATGAGCAAAGACACCTACACCAGCGTCAGCGAAGACGGCCTGCGCTATGAGTCGAAGTTGGGGGGATCACCGTTTCTGGGCAGCGGCCACACCCGCTCCTGTTTCAAGTGCGGCAAGCACCGCCCGCCCACCAGCTTGCAGTCCAAGCGCATCCTGGGCCGCACCGAGGTGGTCTGCAAACCCGGTTGCGCCACGGGCAAATAGCGCGCAGCAACGACGACGCGGCCACGGTCGCGGCCCAGCTCAATGGGATGAGATTTGCCAGGGCTGGTGCGGCATGGGCACAATGCCGCCTTTCCTGCTCACAAAGCCGCCAGCCGGCGCCATCCATGTCGTCTCCCAATCCGCAGCCCGCCGCGCCGGTCGATCAGAGCCCGGCCGCCTGCGCTGCCCAGCTCAAGCAACTGTTCCCTGCCTTGTTCAGCGGCGGCGCCAAGCCGCTGAAGCTGCGCATCCAAGCCGACATCCAGGAGCGGGCGCCCGGCGTCTTCACCAAGCAGATGCTGTCGGCCTTTTTGCGCCGCTATACCGGTGGCACCGGCTACCTGATCGCGCTCAGCAAGGCCCAGCATCGTTTTGACCTCGATGGCCAGCCGGCCGGTGAGCTGAGCCAGGAACACCGCGATGCGGCCGTGCAGGAGCTGGCGCGCCGCCGCAATCTGACCGAGACACGCCGCGCCGAGGAAGAGCAGCAGCAGCGCCAGCGCGCCCAGCTCCTGCATGATTTCTCGCGCACCACGCTGACGCCGGCCAACTTCTGTGCCCTCAAGGGCATTGCCCTGGAGGCGCTGGAACCCCTGCTGGAGCAGGCGCGTGAGGAAGAGCAGGCTCGCCGCGCGGCGCCGCCGCCGGCGCGCCGGCCGGACCCGCGCGGCCAGCGCCCGGGCGGCCCCTCGGGCCGTGATGATCGCTATGGCCGGCCGGCACCGCGCCGGGCCGATCAGCGCCCGCCCAAGGCCAAGCCCGAGGCGCAGTAACTCAGCGCTGGGTCCAGATCACCCCGGCCACGATCAGCACCATGCCGATCACCGACACCGGGCCGGGGAACTCCGCAAACAAGGGCATGGCCATCAGGGCCGCCAGCACGGGGGCCAGCGCGCCACCCGTGGCCGCTCGCTGCGCGCCCAGGCGCGCGATCGCGTAGGAGTAGCACAGGGTGGACGCCAGCCCCACGCCGAGGCCCTGGATGGCACCGTGCAGCAGCATGTCGTGCCCCGACATGCTCAGCAGGCCCAGCGGCGGATGCAGCAGCAACCAGGGTGCCAGCAGCAGCAGCGACACGCAGGAGATCAGCGCAGCCGCTTCGACGGGCGCCAGCTGAGCGTGGCGCAGCGCCAGCGTGTAGTTGGCCCACATCAGGCTGCCCAGCAGGAACAGGGCATAGCCCTGGGCGAGATCCCCTTGGCCGTGATTGAAGGCCAGCAAGCAGGCCACGCCCGCGGCAATCATGGCCAGCGGCGCTGGCTTGGACAACGCGGCCCGACCAACGCGCAGGGCGTTGAGCAGCGCTACGAACAGGGGAATGGTGCCGGGGATCAGGGTGCTGCCGTCCAGCACCGGCGCATGCCTCATGCCCCAGCCGGCGATCAAGAAGTAGGGCAGCCCGGCGCCGGCCACAATGCTCAGCCAGGCCGACCACGGCAGAGCGGCAAAGCGGCGCCGGCGCGTCCACAGCACCGGCGCGAACACCAGGCCGGCCGGCAGGAAACGCACCAACGCCAGTTCGGCCGGCGCCAGCTGCGCGCGCGCACCGGCGCGTAGCGAGACAAAGAAGCCGGCCCAGATCAGCACCGTGATGCCCAGGGCGATCCAGCCCGCGGTATCGCGGCGCTCGCGACCAAAGCTGGCACTCATGCCGGCGGTGGCGGGGATGGGGCGGGGAATTATCTGCATGTGCGCCTAGGGTTACTACCAGCACGCATTTTCTCGAGCAAGCTCGAGCCGAATCGCCCAGCTTTTCCCCATCGCCGCTTCATCTGCGCCCGAATTCACCAATGACTGCGAGAATCAGGCGTTTTTCCTCCAAGGAGCCCCGCTGTGGATCGCATCGATGTGCAAATGCTCGAGTTGTTGCAGGCCGAAGGGCGGCTCAGCATCGCCGAGTTGGCCGAGCGCGTGGCGCTCTCGCCCACGCCCTGCGCGCGGCGACTCAAGCGCCTGGAGGAGGGCGGCTACATCGCCGGCTACCGCGCCGTGCTGGACCGCCAGCGTCTGCAGCTCGCCACCACCGTGTTCGTGAACGTGCGCCTGATGCACCATCGCGAGGACGCGGTGCGCCTGTTCGAGGCGGCCATGCAGGCGATGAGCGAGGTGGTGGCCTGCCATGTGGTGTCGGGTGCACATGACTATCTGCTTGAGGTCGTGGTGCGCGACCTGCCCGACTACGAACAGAGCGTACGCAAGCTGCAAGCCCATCCCATGGTGCAGGACATCACCAGCAATTTCGCCATCCGCAGCGTCAAGAGCGGCGCACCGCTGCCGCTCAAATCGCTGTGAGTCGCGCCCTCTGCCCGCGCTGCGAGCGCCCGCTGCGCGCATGCCTGTGCGAACTGGTGCAGCCGGTGTCGAATCAGGTGCAGGTGCTGATCCTGCAGCACCCCTCGGAGCAGCGACAGGCCAAGGGCACGGCGCGCCTGCTGTCGCTGTCCTTGCAGCATTGCGAGCTGCGCGTGGGCGAGCAGTTCGCGCCCGATCCAGATACAGACGGGCGCTACAGCCTGCTGCTGTACCCGAGCAGCCCCGCCGACCCCATATTGCCCGCTACCCCGGCACCGGACTTCGCGCGGCTGACCCAGCTGGCGCAACTGCGCCTGATCGTGCTGGACGGTACCTGGCGCAAGAGCCGCAGGCTGCTCTATCAAAACCCCTGGTTGCAGGCCTTGCCACGGCTGCCGCTACAGAACCTGCCAGCACCGGCTTACAGCATCCGGCGCGCGCATGCCGAGCATCAGCTCTCCACGCTGGAAGCCGTGGCCTGTGCCCTCCAGCAACTCGAGGGCAGGCCGGCGCACTGGCAGCCGCTTTGGCAGAGCTTTGAGACCTTCATCGCGCGCGAACTGGAACGGCAGCGCCAATGAGCGCTACAGTCCGCGATCGAAAAATGCTTGGCAACCGAACCACATGCGCGCATTGATCAGCCCCCGCAGCACCGACGTGCGTGCCTGGGTCACGCCCGAAGACCTGAACGTGGCGCCCGAGTTGCTCGGCAAGCCGCTGGCCACGCCGGCCAAGCGGGCGCTGGCGATGCTCATCGACCTGCTGCTGATCTCGCTGACATCCAATCTTGGCAATATCTGGTGGCTATGTGCCACCGGCGTCGGTGGCTTGCTTTGGCTGCGCCGCAAGCCCGAGAAGCCACGCCGGATCGGCTGGGCCATCGTCGCCGTGATGCTGGCGCTGGGGGCGCAGCAGACTTGGCAAGACCTGACCCGCGAACCGCGCGCCGCCCGACCGCATGCGGCTGCGGAGTCGGCGAGCACGGGTGACGAGGCAGACAGCAAGGACCGGCGCATCGCCGAACTGGAAGCCAAGCTCGCCAAGGAACGCGCCAAGCAGCCGCTGGACTTGCGCGGCCAGATCAAGCACTGGATCGATGAAATCGGGCTCAGCTACGGCTGGGCCTTGCTGTACTTCACATTGCTGCCGGTGGCCTGGCCCGGCCAGACGGCTGGCAAGCGCCTGCTCGGATTGCGCGTGGTCGAGTTGACCGGCAAACCGCTGACGCTGATGACCTGCTTCAAGCGCTACGGCGGCTACGCCGCCGGCATGGCCACCGGCTTCATGGGTTTTGTGCAGATCTTCTGGGACAGCAACTGCCAGACCATCGAAGACAAGACGGCCCACACCGTGGTGATCGATCTGCGCAATCCCGCGCGCCTGGCGGTGCATGAGCCCGCCAAGGATGAGGTTACGAGCGCCTGAAACGAAAAAGCCGCTAGGAGCTAGCGGCTTTTGACTTGGTTGCGGGGGCAGGATTTGAACCTACGACCTTTGGGTTATGAGCCCAACGAGCTACCAGACTGCTCCACCCCGCGACTGATCTGAACAAAAAAACCGCCCGACTGGTGAGCGGCTCTTGCTGAACCGAAGTTCTTGTATTTGGTTGCGGGGGCAGGATTTGAACCTACGACCTTTGGGTTATGAGCCCAACGAGCTACCAGACTGCTCCACCCCGCGACTGAAGCTAGCAGTATAGCGCACTATTGCGAGTTCCGTCAGATGCCGGCGGCCTCGAGCGAAGAAAGAAAGCGCGGCGCGTCCTGGAAACCAATCACGCGCACGCCCTGCAGTTCCTCGCCGGCGGGACTGAAGAAGATGGTGCCCGGCGGGCCGAAGAGCTTGAAGCGCTTGAGCAGTTCGCGATCCGCCGACGAATTGGCCGTGACATCGGCCTTCAAGAGCACCGCATTGGCAAGGCGTTGCTGCACCGCGGGTTCGCTGAAGGTGAAGCGCTCCATCTCCTTGCAGGACTTACACCAGTCGGCATAGAAATCCAGCATCACCGGCTTGCCGGCGGTCTTAAGGATCTGGTCCAGCTCGGCCACATCGCGAACAAGCTTGAACGGCAACTCGGCCGATGCGCCCGCGGCAAGCGGGCCCGAACCGCTCTTGAGCGGCGACGCCTGCGCCAGGCTCACGCCACTCAGCGGCTTGAACGGATCGGTACCTCCCGCGGCGGCCCCGACCCATTGCAGCAGGCCAAAGGCCAGCGCCGCGAACGCGAGAGTCTTGCGCAGCCAAGCACGCGGACCGGCACTGACATGCCAGGGCTTGAACAGGCCCAGGGCCAGCGAGCTGCCGACCAGCAGGCCACCCACCAGGGCTTGGTGAAGGGCATCGGGCAGGATGGGCTGCACGGTCCAGAGCGCCACCGCCAACAGCAACATGCCGAAGAAATGTTTCACGCCGTCCATCCAGGGGCCCGCGCGCGGCAGCAAGGTGCCCGCCGACAGCCCCAGCAGCAGCAGCGGCACGCTCATGCCGTTGGCCATCGCGTAAAGGGCCGAACCGCCCAGCACCACGTCCTGACTCTTGCTGAGGTAGAGCAAGGCGCTGGCGAGCACGCCCGTGACGCAAGGGCTCACCAGAATCGCCGACACCGCCCCCATCAGGAACACCGCCACGAAGCGACCGCCCTCGAGCTTTTGCGTGGTGTCGTTGAGCTTGTTGGCAAAACGGCTGGGCAGTTGCAGCTCGTAGGCGCCGAACATCGACAGCGCGAACAGCACCAGCGCCAGGCCGAAGACGATCAGTACCGGCGTGGACTGGAAATAGGCCGCCAAGCCCTCCCCTGCCAAGCCTGCCGCGATGCCCAGGGCGGTATAGACCAAGGCCATGCCTTGGGAGTACGCCAGCGCCAGTGCGAAACCACGGCCGCGCGAGACCTGCCCGCCGCCGCCCACGATGATGGAGGCGAGGATGGGCACCATGGGCAATACGCAGGGCGTCAGCGACAGGCCGACGCCGCCAATGAAGAACAGGCCCACCACAAGCCAGAAACGGCCGGACTGCAGCACCTCGTCGAGGCGGCTGGCCGGCTTGTCACCCCAACCGGCCAGCGTCGACTTGGCCCCCGTGCCTACGGCAGGCGACAGCCCGCCGCTTTCGTCAGCAGCCCCAAAGCTGCCAAAGCCTTCGGCCGCAGGCAGCAGGCTCGCCGAGCCATCGCCACCGAACTGCTTGAGCTTCAACGCGACGGGGCGTGTCATCGGCGGGTAGCACAGGCCCTTGTCGGCGCAACCCTGGCCGGTCACGCGCAGCTCAAGACTTGGCGCCCCCTGCTCGATCGCCACGCGCACCTTGAGGCCATCGCGGTAGACCTCCACTTCCTTCTGGAAGGTCTCGTCGTACTTCTTCTTGCCATCGGGAATGCTCACGGCGCCCAGTTGCCCGACGCCCTGCAGTTCGAACTTGAACTGGTCGCGGTACATGTAATACCCGGGCGCAATGACGAAGCTGACTTCGGCACTGCGTTCATCCAGTGTGCGCACCGCCAGCTTGAAGGCTTGTTCGGGCTCGAGGAAATCATCGGCATGCGCGGCAATACCGGATGCCAGGCCGAGCAGCACGAAGAAAAATAGGCGACGCAGGATGGACATGGAGATCAGCAGGATGTGAGCTCGAACACGGGCCTACGGCATGCCCGCTCGAGCGAAGCGCGCAGCTTAGCGCCATTCAAGAGCGGCTGCCTTAGGTCTTACGGCAGACCTTGCTGCAGACGAAAAAAAGGCCAGCTGGTGCTGGCCTTTCTCGATGCGCGATGCAGAAGAATTTATTCTGCAGCGGCTTCCACGGTGGCTTCGGCCACTTCGGGGCGATCCACCAGCTCGACAAAAGCCATCGGAGCGTTATCGCCGACGCGGAAACCCATCTTCAGGATGCGGGTGTAGCCGCCCGGACGGGTGTTGTAACGCGGGCCCAGTTCGTTGAACAGCTTGGTGACGATCTCGCGGTCGCGCAGGCGGGCAAATGCCAGACGGCGGTTCGCCACGGTAGCCACCTTGGCCAGCGTGATGAGAGGCTCGACGACGCGACGCAGTTCCTTGGCCTTGGGGACCGTGGTCTTGATGGCTTCGTGACGCAGCAGCGACACAGCCATATTGCGCAGCATGGCGGCGCGGTGCTCGCTGGTACGGTTGAGCTTACGGAGTCCGTTACGGTGACGCATGGTGCTGTCCTTTCAATAAATAATCGCCGGCAGCCGTATCAGGTACTGCCGGGTGCACCGGCTGGGGTTGGTCAGCGCCCCAGCCACTTTCAAAACTTCTTATTAACGCTTGTCCAAGCCTTGCGGCGGCCAGTTTTCCAGGCGGGCGCCCAGCGTCAGGCCACGCGAAGCCAGCACTTCCTTGATTTCGTTGAGCGACTTGCGACCCAGATTCGGGGTCTTCAGCAGCTCGGTCTCGGTACGCTGGATCAGGTCGCCGATGTAGTAGATGTTTTCGGCCTTCAGGCAATTGGCCGAACGCACCGTCAGCTCGAGCTCGTCGACCGGGCGCAGCAGGATCGGATCGAAGCTGCTGGAACGCTGGGCCGGCTGGTCGAAGGCGTCGACCAGGTCGGTGCCTTGCAACTGTGCGAACACCGCCAGCTGTTCAACCAGGATCTTGGCCGAAGCACGGATCGCTTCCTCGGGCGAGATGGCGCCGTTGGTTTCGATTTCCATGACCAGCTTGTCCAGATCGGTACGCTGCTCAACGCGGGCGTTTTCGACGGCGTAGCTGACGCGACGCACGGGCGAGAACGAAGCGTCCAGGACGATGCGGCCAATGCTCTTGGTCGGCTCGTCGCCATAACGGCGCATCGTGCCGGGCACATAGCCGCGGCCCTTCTCGACCTTGATCTGCATGTCCAGCTTGCCGCCTTGCGACAGATGGGCGATCACGTGGTCCGGATTGATGATCTCGACGTCGTGCGGAGTCTGGATGTCGGCTGCCGTCACCGGGCCTTCACCTTCCTTGCGCAGGACCAGGGTCACTTCCTCACGGTTGTGCAGACGGAACACCACACCCTTGAGGTTGAGCATGATGTGAACGACATCTTCTTGCACGCCATCGATGGCCGAGTACTCGTGGAGCACCCCAGCGATCGTGACTTCCGTCGGCGCATAACCCACCATCGAGGACAGCAGCACACGGCGCAGGGCATTGCCCAGGGTGTGGCCATAGCCGCGTTCGAACGGCTCCAGGGTGACCTTGGCGCGGTGACCGCCCAGAGGCTCCACATTGATGGATTTGGGTTTGAGCAGATTGGTTTGCATGAGGTCTTTCTTTCAATACCCTCGGTTCGTTACACCGATAAGGCTGATGGACCAACCGGGTGCAGGCCAGCAATAGCCAGACCCGGACGAGGAACAGCCGAGCAGGCCCCTCAGGAGCCGCTCGGCAGACACGGGTCGATTAGCGCGAGTACAACTCAACGATCAGCGATTCGTTGATTTCGGCACCGAATTCATCACGGTCCGGAGCCTTCTTGAACACGCCTTCCAGCTTGGTGCCGTCCACGGCAACCCAGGCCGGCAAGCCGATGGAATCAGCCAGCTTGAATGCGTCGATGATGCGCAGCTGCTTCTTGGCCTTTTCACGCACGGCGACCACGTCACCGGCCTTGACCAGGTAGGAAGCGATGTTCACGACTTCACCGTTCACGGTGATGCCCTTGTGCGAGACCAGCTGACGTGCTTCAGCACGCGTCGAGCCGAAGCCCATGCGATAGACCACGTTGTCCAGGCGCGATTCCAGCAGGGTCAACAGGTTCACGCCGGTCGAGCCCTTGCGGCGCTCGGCCTCGGCGAAGTAGCGGCGGAACTGACGCTCCAGCACGCCATACATGCGCTTGACCTTCTGCTTTTCACGCAGTTGCAGACCGAAATCCGAGGTGCGCTGGCCGGAAGTGCGACCATGTTGACCAGGCTTGGAATCAAACTTGGCCTTGTCGCTGATGGCGCGGCGGGCGCTCTTCAGGAACAGGTCGGTGCCTTCACGGCGGGAAAGTTTGGCCTTGGGGCCGAGATAACGTGCCACTTTGCGTGTCCTTGTTCAATCTGACGCAGGTCTGCCGCTGGAAGCAGCTGAACTTGCGCGAGTCCGGCCAGTGTTTTTCTAGGCTCGAACGGTGGTCTTAGGAGGCTTGCGAGACATCCGGGGGATGCGTCATGGGCCTCAGCAAAACAGCCGGCGCGGCACTTGCGTGCCCGCCGGCGCGGGGGTCAAAACCGCGATTATCGCACTAAAGACGAGTCTTAGATACGACGACGCTTCTGCGGACGGCAGCCGTTGTGCGGCACCGGCGTCACGTCGGAAATCGAGTTGATGCGAATGCCGAGCGCAGCCAGGGCACGAACCGACGATTCACGGCCTGGGCCGGGGCCCTTGATCTTGACGTCGAGGTTCTTGATACCTTGTTCTTGAGCAGCGCGGCCCGCCACCTCAGCAGCCACCTGGGCAGCGAAGGGCGTCGACTTGCGCGAACCCTTGAAACCCTGACCACCCGACGAAGCCCAGGACAGGGCGCCGCCTTGACGGTCGGTGATGGTGATGATGGTGTTGTTGAACGAAGCGTGGACGTGCGCAATGCCGTCGGCAACGTTCTTGCGAACCTTCTTGCGAACGCGCTGGGCAGCCGAGTTATTGGGTGCTTTTGCCATGATGAGCTTTCTTCAGTGGGGCCGCGCGTTACTTCTTGCCGGTAGCGGCGGACTTACGCGGACCCTTGCGGGTACGGGCGTTCGTACGCGTACGCTGACCGCGCATCGGCAGGCCACGGCGGTGACGGAAGCCGCGGTAGCAGCCCAGATCCATCAGACGCTTGATGTTGATCGACATCTCACGGCGCAGATCGCCTTCGATGGTCATGCGGCCCACTTCGTCACGGATCTTTTCCAGATCAGCGTCGGTGAGGTCCTTGACCTTCTTGTCGAACGGAATGCCGCAAGTGGTGCAGATCTTCTGTGCGGTCGTACGGCCAATGCCGTAGATCGAAGTCAGACCGATCTCAGTGTGCTTTTGCGGCGGAATGTTGATACCAGCAATACGTGCCATGTGCGTCCTCTAATTCGCTCGTGTCGTGCAGCAATCAGCCTTGGCGCTGCTTGTGGCGCGGATCGGTACAGATCACACGCACCACGCCCTTGCGACGGATGATCTTGCAATTGCGGCACATCTTCTTGACGGATGCCGAAACTTTCATGGTCTGCTCCTTGACCTACTCATTAACGCTCAAACAGCGTGCCCGGGGAAACCTTAGCTCACTTCGCCCGGAACACGATGCGAGCACGACTCAAATCGTACGGCGTCAGTTCTACCGTCACTTTGTCACCAGGCAGGATGCGTATGTAGTGCATACGCATCTTGCCGGAGATGTGACCGAGAACGACATGACCGTTCTCCAACTTCACTCGAAACGTAGCGTTGGGGAGGTTCTCCAGAATCTCACCCTGCATCTGTATGACGTCGTCTTTCGCCATGCCTACGCTTCTTGCTCTGTTGGTCTAATTCACCTTCAGGTCGGCCTTTCAGCCAGCCTTGAAATTTGCCTTCTTCAGCAGCGACTCGTACTGCTGACTCATCACGTAAGACTGAACCTGGGCCCAGAAGTCCATGGTGACCACGACGATGATCAACAGGGACGTGCCACCGAAGTAGAACGGAACGTTGTACTTCAGCGTCAGGAACTCAGGCAGCAGGCACACACCAGTGATGTAGATGGCGCCAGCCATGGTCAAACGCGACAGGATCTTGTCGATGTGCTTGGCAGTCTGCTCACCGGGACGAATCCCGGGGATGAAGGCGCCGCTCTTCTTCAGGTTGTCTGCGGTCTCACGGCTGTTGAACACCAGCGCCGTGTAGAAGAAGCAGAAGAACACGATCGCAGCAGCGTAGAGCAGCACGTAGATCGGCTGACCCGGACGCAGCATGTCAGCGATGTCCTTCAACCAGCGCATGCTGTCACCCGTGGCAAACCAGCTCACCAGCGTGGTCGGCAACAGGATGATCGACGATGCGAAGATCGGCGGAATCACACCCGACATGTTCAGCTTGAGCGGCAGGTGCGAAGACTGCCCACCGTAAACCTTGTTGCCCACCTGGCGCTTGGCGTAGTTAACCAAGATCTTGCGCTGACCGCGCTCGACAAACACCACCAGATAAGTCACGGCCACGATGATGGCAGCCACGATGAGGAAGGACACAGGGCCCATCGCACCGGTACGCACCAACTCCAGCAAGCCACCAATCGCGCCAGGCAGACCCGCGGCGATACCGCCGAAGATCAGGATCGAGATCCCGTTGCCCAGACCACGCTCAGTGATCTGCTCGCCCAACCACATCAGGAACATCGTGCCGGCCACCAGGCTCGTCACCGCGGTGAGGCGGAAGCCAAAACCAGGCGCAATCACCAAGCCAGGCGAGCTTTCCAGCGCGAGCGCAATGCTCAGCGATTGGAAAATGGCCAAGCCCAGCGTGCCGTAACGCGTGTACTGCGTGATCTTGCGACGCCCTGCTTCGCCTTCCTTCTTCAGCGACTCCAGCTGCGGCAGCACATACGTCATCAGCTGGATGACGATGGAAGCCGAGATGTAGGGCGTGATGCCCAGCGCGAAGACGGTGAAGCGCGACAGCGCACCGCCCGAGAACATGTTGAACAGGCTCAGGATGCCACCCTCCTGACCCTTGAAGAACTGCTGCAGCTGCGCCGGATCGATACCGGGCACGGGGATATGCGCCCCGAGTCGGTACACCACCAGCGCCAGCAGCAGGAACACAAGCCGGCGACGCAAGTCGCCGAACTTGCCGCTCTTGGCCAGTTGGTTTGCGTTGGTAGCCACTCGCCTGATCCCTTGCCGCCTTAGGCGACCGAGCCGCCAGCGGCTTCGATGGCAGCCTTGGCACCGGCCGTCGCAGCCACGCCCTTGAGCGCGACCTTGCGGCTGATGGCGCCGGACAGGATGACCTTGACGTTCTTGGCCAGCTCGGGCACGAGACCCACAGCCTTGAGCGTCAGCACGTCGATTTCATCACCGGCCAGGCCTTGCAGATCGCTCAGCGTGATTTCGGCATTGAAGGGACGAGCCAGCGACTTGAAGCCACGCTTCGGCAGACGACGCTGCAGAGGCATTTGGCCGCCTTCGAAGCCGACCTTGTGGTAGCCACCGGCGCGCGACTTTTGACCCTTGTGGCCACGGCCGGCAGTCTTGCCCAGACCCGAGCCAATGCCACGGCCCACGCGACGCTTGGCGTGCTTGGCGCCAGCGGCAGGCTTGATGGTATTGAGTTGCATCTTGTTGTCCTTAGTCCGTGACGTGCTTAGAGCACTTGCACGAGGTAGGCGATCTTGTTGATCATGCCGCGAACCGCAGGCGTGTCTTCCAACACGCTGGTGCTGTTCATCTTGCGCAGGCCGAGACCAGCCACGGTGGCGCGATGCGAGGCACGCGTACCGATGGGGCTGCGAACCAGCTTGACCGTCAGAGTTTTCTTGTCAGACATGTGTCTCTCCAGTGCAGCGATCAGCCGACGATGTCTTCGACCGACTTGCCGCGCTTGGCTGCCACTTCGGCGGCCGTGGTGGAGCGCTTGAGGGCGTCCAGGGTGGCGCGAACCATGTTGTACGGGTTGGTCGAACCGTGGCTCTTGGTCACGATATCGGTCACGCCCATCACTTCGAACACAGCGCGCATCGGGCCGCCAGCGATCACGCCGGTACCGACCTTGGCCGGGATCATCATCACACGTGCAGCACCGTGCTCGCCGTTCACGCTGTGGTGAATGGTGCCGTTGCGCAGGTTGATCTTGACCATATTGCGGCGTGCCGACTCCATGGCCTTCTGCACGGCGACCGGAACTTCCTTCGCCTTGCCCTTGCCCATGCCGATACGGCCGTCGCCGTCACCCACCACCGTCAGTGCCGCGAAAGACAGCGTACGGCCGCCCTTCACCACCTTGGTGACGCGGTTGACCGCGATCATCTTTTCCTTCAGGCCGTCGTCATTGCCTTCAGTCTGCGCACGTGCTTGAAACTTTGCCATTTCGAATTCCTTTATGCGTCAGAACTGCAGGCCGGCTTCGCGAGCAGCTTCGGCCAGAGCCTTGACACGACCGTGGTAGGCAAAGCCCGCGCGGTCGAAAGCCACCTTCTCGATGCCAGCAGCCTTCGCCTTTTCGGCGATACGCTTGCCGATCAGGGTCGCAGCGGCGACGTTGCCACCCTTGCCATCCGCGCCCAGCTGAGCGCGGACTTCCTTCTCGGCAGTCGAGGCGCTGGCCAGCACTTGGGAACCGTCGTCGGAGATGACGCTGGCGTAGATGTGCAGGTTGGAGCGGAACACCGTCAGGCGAGCCACACGTTGCACGGCGATACGTGCACGGGTTTGACGCGAGCGACGGATGCGCTGTTCTTTTTTGGTCAACATGGCGCTGCTCCTTACTTCTTCTTGGTCTCTTTGAGGGAGACCTTCTCGTCGGAATAGCGGATGCCCTTGCCCTTATAAGGCTCGGGAGGTCGGATCGCGCGAACTTCAGCAGCGATCTGGCCCACCACTTGGCGGTCCGCACCCTTGATCAGGATTTCGGTCTGGGTCGGGCACTCAACCTTGATGCCAGCCGGCATGTCCTTCACCACGGGGTGAGAGAAACCGATTTGCAGGTTCAGCTTCTGACCTTGAGCCTGGGCACGATAGCCCACGCCGACCAGGTTCAGCTTGCGCTCGAAGCCCTTGCTCACACCGCTGACCATATTGGCCACCAGGGCGCGCATCGTGCCGCTCAGCGCATCGGCATCGGCCGACTCGTTCACCGGAGTGAAGGTCAGCTTGCCAGCGTCGTTCTTCACGCTCACCAGAGCATTGGCCGGACGAACCAGCGTGCCCAGGGAGCCCTTCACGCTGATCTGCTCAGCGGTGATCGTCACGTCCACACCTTGCGGGACGGCGACCGGCATTTTTCCTACGCGGGACATTGTCTGTCTCTCCTTGCGCTTAGGCGACGTAGCAGAGCACTTCGCCGCCGATACCGGCTTGACGTGCCTTGCGGTCAGTCATCACACCCTTCGGCGTGGTGACAATCGCCACACCCAGGCCATTCATGACCTGAGGAATATCGTGGCGGCCCTTGTAGATGCGCAGGCCGGGACGGCTCACGCGCTCGATGCGCTCGATCACCGGACGGCCGGCGTAATACTTCAGCGCGATCTCCAGCTCCGGGCGGGCTGCGTCGCCGCGCACCGCGAAACCGTCGATATAGCCTTCGTCCTTCAGGACCTTGGCGATCGCAACCTTCAGCTTCGAGGAAGGCATCACGACACTGACCTTCTCAACGCTCTGGGCGTTGCGAATGCGGGTCAGCATATCGGCGATAGGATCACTCATGCTCATACGAAATCTCCTAAACCTGCCGATTACCAGCTGGCCTTGACGACACCGGGGATGTCGCCCTTGAAGGCCAGCTCACGAATCTTGTTACGGGCCAGGCCGAACTTGCGGAAGGTACCGCGCGGACGACCGGTCAACTCGCAGCGGTTACGCAGGCGAGTCGGGTATGCATTGCGGGGCAGCTTCTGCAGCTCGAGGCGAGCGGCGTAACGCTCTTCATCCGACTTCTTGGCGTCGTTGATGATGGCCTTCAGGTCCGCGTACTTCTTGGCAAACTTGGCGACGAGTTGTTCGCGCTTCAGTTCACGTTGTTTGATCGAAGTTTTAGCCACAGATCACCTCAGTTCTTGAACGGGAAGCGGAAGGCGCCGAGCAGGGCCTTGGCTTCATCATCCGTCTTGGCAGTCGTCGTGATGCTGATGTTCAGACCACGCAGAGCATCCACCTTGTCGTATTCGATTTCGGGGAAGATGATCTGTTCTTTGACGCCGATGTTGTAGTTGCCGCGACCGTCAAACGAACGACCCGAGATACCGCGGAAGTCACGAACGCGCGGCAGCGCGATCGTCACGAAACGATCCAGGAATTCGTACATCTGAACGCCACGCAGGGTGACCATGCAGCCGATAGGCACGCCGTCACGAATCTTGAAGCCGGCGATAGCCTTCTTCGACTTCGTGATCACGGGCTTCTGGCCGGCAATCTTGGTCAGGTCGCTCACGGCGTGGTCCATGACCTTCTTGTCGGCGACCGCCTCGCTCACACCCATATTGAGCGTGATCTTGGTGATGCGCGGCACTTCCATGATCGACTTGTAGCCAAACTTCTCAACGAGGCCTGGCACAACTTTTTCGCGATAAAACGCTTGCAAACGAGCCATGTCGGACCTCTTAAGCCTTGATCTCTTCGCCGGTCGACTTGTAAACGCGCACCTTCTTGCCGTCGGCGAGGAGCTTGATGCCCACGCGATCGGCCTTGCCGGATGCAGCGTTGAAAATCGCCACGTTGGATTGATGGATGGGCATCGTCTTGTCGACCACGCCGCCGGTGGTGCCCTTCATGGGGTTGGGCTTGACGTGCTTTTTGACGATATTGACGCCGTCCACCACGAGGTGTGCGTCATCGACACGCTGCGACACAGTGCCGCGCTTGCCCTTATCGCGGCCGGTCAACACGATGACCTCGTCGCCTTTACGAATCTTGTTCATGGCAATACCTTTGACTTGACGATGCTTAGAGCACCTCAGGTGCCAGCGACACGATCTTCATGAAGCGCTCGGTACGCAGTTCACGCGTCACGGGGCCAAAGATACGGGTGCCGATCGGCTCCAGCTTGGCGTTCAGCAGCACGGCGGCATTGCCGTCGAACTTGACCAAAGAGCCGTCTTGGCGACGCACGCCCTTGGCAGTGCGCACGACCACAGCACTGTAGACCTCGCCCTTTTTGACGCGGCCACGCGGCGCAGCTTCTTTGATGCTGACCTTGATGATGTCGCCAATGCCGGCATAACGACGCTTGGACCCGCCAAGCACCTTGATGCACATGACGGACTTGGCGCCAGTGTTGTCCGCGACGTCAAGTCGCGATTGCATTTGAATCATGTCTGTCCCCAACTTTTCCCGTATCCACCGATGCGACCATTCGCAGCGAATTCAACGGTCAGTCTTGGGCCCGTAGCCCGTTCGCTTCCCGCTTGGCTGTTCAGCCTTCGCTTGAAGCGCCCGGTGGTTGAGGGCGAACCCGAGGCCATAACGCACCACAAGATGCGCCTGACGTTCGGCGAAGCATTGGATTGTGCACTAGATGGCTTCCGCATGTCAAGCGGTGCCGCACAAATACTAGAGGCGCCGCCTCAGCCGAGATGGCGCCCGTCGACGGCAGCGCTCAGGCGGCCTTGGCTTGCGCCAGCATGGTGCCGGCGTCGCTGACCTCGAACTTGCCGGGGCCTTCGATATTGAGCGTCTTTACCACGCCGTCCACCACCAACATGGAGTAGCGCTGCGAGCGCAGGCCCATGCCCTTGGCCGTCAGGTCCAGCGTCAAGCCCGTCGCCTTGGTGAAGTCCGCACTGCCGTCGGCCATCATGCGCACCTTGCCGGCGGTCTTCTGGTCGCGGCCCCAGGCGCCCATCACGAACGCGTCGTTGACCGAGATGCACCAGATCTCATCGACGCCGGCGGCGCGCAGCGCCTCGGCCTGCTGGACATAGCCCGGCACATGCTGAGCCGAACAGGTAGGGGTGTAGGCGCCAGGCAGTGCAAAGATGGCAATCTTCTTGCCGGCCGTCAGGGTATCGATCTCGAAGGTGTTGGGGCCCAAGGAGCAGCCGTTGCCTTCAACTTCCATGAATTCCTGCAGCTTGCCCGAGGGCAGGCGGTCACCAATCTTCAACATGTCTCGCTCCTTCTGTATGAACGACGCCCAGCACATCCACCAGGGACATGGCTGGGCGCCAATGAAAAACGGCCGGACGCCAGTATTCCAGCGTTCCGACCGTTTGTGTGAGCCGCGGCGTTGAAAACCCCGCGACGCACAGGCACAAGGCCTGCTTAGACTGCTTCTGCCTTTTCGACCAGGCGGGTCACGACCCAGCTCTTGGTCTTGGACAGGGGGCGGCCTTCAGCGATCTCGACCACGTCACCCATCTTGTACTCGCCCTTTTCGTCGTGGGCGTGGTACTTGCGGGAACGGGCCACGATCTTGCCGTAGAGCTCGTGCTTGGCGCGACGCTCCACCAGGACCGTGACGGTCTTGGCGCGCTTGTCGCTCACCACGCGACCAACCAGGGTGCGCGTGTTCTTTTCTTGAGCTTGCGTCATTACACGGCTCCCTTCTTCTTCTCGGCCAAGACGGTCTTGACGCGAGCGATGTCGCGACGGGTCTTGCCCAGCACCGAGTGATTCGTCAGCTGTTGGGTCGCCTTTTGCATGCGCAGGCCGAAATGGGCCTTGAGCAGGTCGGTCACTTCCTTTTCCAAGGCAGCGACGTCCTTGCCACGCAGTTCAGATGCTTTCATGGTGTTCTCCAATCAGGCGCCGACCATGCGCGCGACAAAGGTGCAACGCAGGGGCAGCTTTGCAGCAGCCAGCGTGAACGCTTCGCGAGCCAGGGCTTCCGGCACACCGTTGATCTCATAGAGCACCTTGCCAGGCTGAATTTCAGCGACGTAGTACTCAGGGTTGCCCTTGCCGTTACCCATCCGGACTTCGGCAGGCTTTTGCGAGATCGGCTTGTCCGGGAAGATGCGGATGAAGATACGACCGCCGCGCTTGATATGGCGCGAAATCGCACGACGTGCAGCTTCGATCTGGCGAGCCGTCAGGCGGCCGCGCTCGGTGGCCTTCAGGCCGAAGTCACCGAAGGACACGGCAGCACCACGGGTGGCAACACCAGTGTTACGACCCTTTTGCTCTTTGCGGTATTTGCGACGAGCAGGTTGCAGCATGCTTATTCTCCTTTGGCCTCACCGGCAGCGGGGGCCTTGCGGACCACACGCTTTGCGGCGGGCTTGGCTGCGTCGCCAGCGGCGGCGTCAGCGGGCTTATCTGCACCATCACGCGGGCCACGGTCGCTGCCGGGACGGCCACGGCCGCTCGGAGCACCCGGACGGGCGTTACGACGAGGACGACGGTCGTCTTCAGCGCCCGGAGGCGTGTTGATCACCGGTGCCTCACCATTGGCAAGGCGGTCACCGCGGTAGACCCACACCTTCACACCGATCACGCCGTACGTCGTCTTGGCTTCGGAGAAGCCGTAGTCGATGTCAGCCTTCAGGGTGTGCAGAGGCACGCGGCCTTCGCGATACCACTCGGTACGAGCGATTTCAATGCCGTTCAGACGGCCGGCGGACATGATCTTGATGCCCTGGGCGCCCAGACGCATCGCGTTCTGCATCGCACGCTTCATGGCGCGGCGGAACATGATGCGCTTTTCCAGCTGCTGGGTGATCGAGTCGGCGATCAGTTGAGCATCGATTTCAGGCTTGCGCACTTCTTCGATGTTCACTGCCACCGGCACGCCCAGACGCTTGGTCAGCTCGGCTTTCAGGTTTTCGATGTCCTCGCCCTTCTTGCCGATCACCACGCCCGGACGTGCCGAGAAGATGGTGATGCGGGCGTTCTTCGCGGGGCGTTCAATCAGAATGCGCGACACGGCAGCATTCTTCAGCTTGGCCTTCAGGTATTCGCGAACGCGCAGATCTTCGGCCAGCATGGTGGCGAAGTTCTGGTTCGACGCATACCAGCGCGAAGCCCAGTTACGGGTGACGGGCAGGCGGAAGCCGGTCGGATGTATTTTCTGTCCCATAGTCTTCCTTCAGCCTTCAGTTGCCGACCGACACGAAGATGTGGCACGTGGGCTTGCTGATGCGGTTGCCACGGCCTTTGGCGCGGGCGGAGAAACGCTTCAGCGTGGCACCTTGTTCCACATAGATCGAGGTGACCTTCAGTTCATCAATGTCAGCGCCGTCGTTGTGCTCGGCGTTGGCGATGGCGCTTTCCAGTGCCTTCTTGATGATCAGGGCCGCCTTCTTCTGGGTGAATTCCAGGATGTTCAGCGCATGGTCCACCTTCTTGCCGCGGATCAGGTCCGCCACCAGGCGGCCCTTGTCACACGAGAGGCGAACGCCACGAACGATTGCTTTGGTTTCCATCGTTGGCATCCTTACTTCTTCCCGGCCTTCTTGTCGGCCGGATGGCCTTTGAAGGTACGGGTCAGTGCGAATTCACCCAGCTTGTGGCCAACCATCTGGTCAGACACATAGACCGGCACGTGCTGCTTGCCGTTGTGCACAGCGATCGTCAGACCGATGAACTCGGGCAGGATCGTCGAGCGGCGCGACCAGGTCTTGATGGGCTTCTTGTCCTTGTTGGCAACTGCCTTGTCGACCTTGGCCAACAGGTGAGCGTCAACGAACGGGCCCTTCTTCAGTGAACGAGTCATGGCCTACCCCTTACTTCTTGCGACGCGAAACGATGAACGTCTGCGTGCGCTTGTTGTTACGAGTGCGGTAGCCCTTCGTGAGGGTGTTCCACGGCGACACAGGGGCTTGACCCTCACCGGTACGGCCTTCACCACCACCGTGCGGGTGGTCCACCGGGTTCATGGCGGTACCACGAACGGTCGGGCGGATACCCTTCCAACGGATCGCGCCGGCCTTGCCGTACTGGCGCAGGCTGTGCTCTTCGTTGCTCACCTCGCCAATCGTGGCGCGGCAGTCGATGTGGATCTTGCGCACTTCACCCGAGCGCATGCGCACTTGAGCGTAGGTGCCTTCACGCGCCATCAGCACGGCAGAAGTGCCGGCCGAGCGAGCGATCTGGGCGCCCTTGCCAGGCAGCATCTCGATGCAGTGGATCGTCGAACCCACCGGGATGTTGCGAATCGGCAGCGTGTTGCCGGCCTTGATCGGGGCTTCCGCGCCGCTCAAGATCGTCGAACCCACTTCCAGACCACGCGGAGCGATGATGTAGCGACGCTCGCCGTCGGCATAGCACACCAGCGCGATGTGGGCCGTACGGTTGGGGTCGTACTCGATACGCTCGACCTTGGCCGGGATCGCGTCCTTGTTGCGACGGAAGTCCACCACGCGGTAGTGGTGCTTGTGACCACCGCCCTTGTGGCGAATCGTGATGTGACCGTTGTTGTTACGGCCAGAATTTTGCTTTTGGGGTTCCAGCAGCGAAGCTTCTGGAGCGCCCTTGTGCAGGTGCTTGTGCACCACCTTCACCACGGCACGGCGGCCAGGCGAGGTCGGCTTGACTTTAACGACGGCCATTACGCAGCCTCCCCGGAGAAGTTGAGCTCTTGGCCCGCCTTCAGAGCGACATACGCCTTCTTGACGTGGTCGCGACGGCCGGCACGGCCGCCGAAGCGCTTGGCCTTGCCCTTCACGTTCACCACGTTCACCGACTCAACTTCGACCTTGAACATCAGTTCAACGGCGGCCTTGATTTCGGGCTTGGTAGCGTCGCGCAGGACCTTGAACAACACTTGGTTGTGCTTCTCAGCAACCGCCGTGGCCTTTTCGGACACGATGGGAGCCAGCAGCACCGAGGCCAGACGGCCTTCAGAATATTTCACGGCGCTCATGCCAGCATCTCCTTGAGTTGCTCCACTGCGGCCTTGGTGACCAGCACTTTCTTGTAGTGCACCAGGGACAGCGGGTCGGCGTAGCGCGGCTCAACAACCAGCACATTGGCCAGGTTGCGCGAAGCCAGCGCCAGGTTGTCGTCCACGACGTCCGAGATCAGCAGCACCGAGTCCAGGCCCATGGCCTTGAACTTGGCAGCCAGCAGCTTGGTCTTGGGGGCTTCGATCGCGATCGAATCCACCACGGCCAGGCGACCTTCGCGAGCCAACTGCGAGAGGATGGCGGCCATACCGGCGCGGTACATCTTCTTGTTCAGCTTGTGCGAGAAGTTCTCGTCGGGCATGTTCGGGAAGATCCGACCGCCCCCACGCCACAGCGGCGACGAAGTCATACCGGCACGTGCGCGGCCCGTGCCCTTTTGGCGGAACGGCTTCTTCGTCGAGTGATGAACTTGTTCGCGGTCCTTCTGGGCGCGGGTGCCTTGACGGGCGTTGGCCTGGAAGGCCACGACCACCTGGTGCACCAGGGCTTCGTTGTAATCGCGAGCAAACACGGTATCAGGAGCGTCCACCTTGGAGGTGGCCTGACCTTGCTCATTCAGGAGCTCGAGCTGCATCAGTTGGCCCCTTTCTTGAGCTTGACCTTGACAGCGGGACGCACGACCACGTGGCCGTTCTTGGCGCCCGGCACCGCACCGCGGACCAGCAGCAGTTGACGAGCTTCGTCAACGCGCACGATGTCCAGGTTTTGGATCGTCTTCGTCACGTCGCCCAGGTGACCCGACATCTTCTTGCCGGGAAACACGCGACCAGGATCTTGCGCCATCGAGATCGAGCCAGGCACGTTGTGCGAACGGCTATTACCGTGCGACGCGCGCTGCGAACTGAAGTTGTGACGCTTGATGGTGCCTTCGAAGCCCTTACCGATGGAAGTGCCCTGCACATCGACCAGTTGACCCGCAGCGAACAGGGTCACGGGCACTTGCGCGCCGGCCTTGTACTCAGCAGCCACATCGGCGGCAACACGGAATTCCTTCAGGACTTCACCAGCCTCGACACCCGCCTTGGCGAGGTGGCCAGCTTCCGGCTTGGTGACGCGCGATGCCTTGCGCGTACCGAACGCCACTTGAATGGCGCTGTAGCCGTCGGTCTCTTCGGTCTTGACCTGGGTCACGCGGTTGTTGGACACGTCCAGCACCGTCACAGGGATGGCGTCGCCATCGTCCGTGAAGATGCGCATCATGCCCACCTTGCGGCCCAGCAATCCGAGACGATTGCTTAGACTCATGGTTTTTCTCCAGCCCTCTTCGGCCTACGCCTCGAGAGCCATTTACACACACCCGACATCGATTGGTCGGGCTGACCAAGTGCACCATCGACTACCGGCCCGCATTTGCATGCAAGCCCGTTTTGATGATGCGCCGAAACCGCGCAAGCAAATGCTTACGCGGAAAAGCTGGCGAGTATAGCGTGAACCCTAGCTTGACCGCAAGCGCCGTCATCGCCGGGTCACGAAAAAGGGGCAATCTTACGATCGCCCCTTCTCTCGCCTCCTAAGGCGGCAAGCCGCCTCAGTCAGTGATTGCTGCGTTTTACTGCAGCTTGATTTCGACGTCGACGCCGGCCGGCAGGTCGAGCTTCATCAGAGCGTCGACGGTCTTGTCGGTGGGGTCAACGATGTCCATCAGACGTTGGTGCGTACGGATTTCGAACTGGTCGCGCGAGGTCTTGTTGACGTGCGGCGAACGCAGAATGTCGAAACGCTCGAAGCGCGTCGGCAGGGGCACGGGGCCCTTGACGATGGCGCCGGTACGCTTGGCGGTCTCAACGATTTCCAGAGCCGATTGGTCGATCAGCTTGTAATCGAAGGCCTTCAGACGGATGCGGATCTTTTGCTTTTGCATGACGATTCCTTCAAAGAACGTGTGGCGCGACGCTTGGGTCTATGCCACGTTTGGTGTGAGCCCGGCGCGCAAGCACGCCGGGCCGGTCACGCAAAAGACTTACTCGAGGATGGTGGCAACCACACCCGAGCCGACGGTACGGCCACCTTCGCGGATAGCGAAGCGCAGACCGGTTTCCATGGCGATCGGAGCGATCAGCTTCACGGTGATGCCGACGTTGTCGCCGGGCATGACCATTTCCTTGTCCTTCGGCAGCTCCACGGCACCGGTCACGTCCGTCGTGCGGAAGTAGAACTGGGGACGGTAGTTGTTGAAGAACGGGGTGTGACGACCGCCCTCTTCCTTCGACAGCACGTAGATCTCGGCCGTGAAGTGGGTGTGGGGCTTGATCGAGCCGGGCTTGGCCAGCACTTGGCCGCGCTCGACGTCTTCACGCTTGGTGCCGCGCAGCAGGATACCGACGTTGTCGCCGGCTTGACCTTGGTCCAGCAGCTTGCGGAACATTTCCACGCCAGTCACGGTGGTCTTCTGCACGTCGCGGATACCGACGATTTCGATTTCTTCGCCGACCTTGATGATGCCGCGCTCGACGCGACCGGTCACCACGGTGCCACGGCCCGAGATCGAGAACACGTCTTCCACCGGCAGCAGGAAGGTGCCGTCAACGGCGCGGTCCGGCTGGGGGATGTAGGTGTCCAGCGCATCGGCCAGGCGCATGATGGCTTGCTCGCCCAGGTCGCCCGTGTCGCCTTCCAGCGCCAGCTTGGCCGAACCCTTGATGATGGGGGTGTCGTCGCCGGGGAAGTCGTACTTGGACAGCAGCTCGCGCACTTCCATTTCCACCAGTTCCAGCAGCTCGGCGTCATCCACCATGTCGCACTTGTTCAGGAACACGATGATGTACTTCACGCCCACTTGGCGAGCCAACAGGATGTGCTCGCGGGTCTGGGGCATCGGGCCGTCAGCGGCCGAGCACACCAGGATCGCGCCGTCCATCTGAGCCGCGCCGGTGATCATGTTCTTCACATAGTCAGCGTGGCCAGGGCAGTCCACGTGAGCGTAGTGGCGGTTGGCCGTTTCGTACTCGACGTGGGCGGTGTTGATGGTGATGCCGCGGGCCTTTTCTTCAGGGGCCGCATCGATCTGATCGTAAGCCTTGGCTTCGCCGCCAAACTTCTTCGACAGCACGGTGGCGATCGCAGCAGTCAGCGTGGTCTTGCCGTGGTCAACGTGACCAATCGTGCCCACGTTCACGTGGGGCTTGGTACGTTCGAATTTACCTTTTGCCATTTCAATTCTCCAGAAAAGAGCATCCGCCAGTCTGTTGGTTTAGCGTTTCCGCAGTGCCCTGATGCCCCGGCGACTGGCAACCGGGAGAGCCTCTGCGAAGACGATTCTTGAAATCAAGCAGCCGGGGCATGCGCCCCGGCTTGGGATCACTTGCCGCGGGCAGTGATGATGGCGTCGGCCACGTTCTTAGGAGCTTCGGCGTAGTGCTTGAACTCCATCGTGTACGTCGCACGGCCTTGCGTGGCCGAACGCAGCGTGGTCGAGTAGCCGAACATTTCGGACAGGGGCACTTCGGCCTTGATGATCTTGCCGCCGCCGACCATGTCGTCCATGCCCTGCACCATGCCGCGACGGCTGGAAAGATCGCCCATCACCGTACCAGCGTAGTCTTCCGGCGTCTCGACTTCCACGGCCATCATCGGCTCCAGGATCACCGGCGAAGCCTTGCGGCAGCCGTCCTTGAAGCCCATCGAAGCGGCCATCTTGAAGGCGTTTTCGTTCGAGTCAACTTCATGGTAGGAACCGAAGGTCAGCGTGACCTTCACGTCCACCACGGGGTAGCCCGCCAGCACGCCGTTCGGCAGGCTGTCGATCACACCCTTTTCCACCGCGGGAATGAACTCGCGAGGCACCACACCACCCTTGATGGCGTCGACGAACTCGAAGCCTTTGCCCGGCTCTTGCGGCTCGACGGTCAGCACGACGTGGCCGTACTGGCCCTTACCGCCCGACTGACGCACGAACTTGCCTTCCACGTCGGTGGCGGTCTTGCGAATGGTTTCGCGATAGGCCACTTGCGGCTTGCCGACGTTGGCTTCCACGCCGAATTCGCGCTTCATGCGGTCGACAATGATTTCCAGGTGCAGCTCGCCCATGCCCGAGATGATGGTCTGGCCCGACTCTTCGTCGGTACGCAGACGGAAGGACGGATCTTCCTTGGCCAGACGGCCCAGGGCGATACCCATCTTCTCCTGGTCGGCCTTGGTCTTGGGCTCGACGGCCTGCGAAATCACCGGCTCGGGGAACACCATCTTTTCCAGCGTGATGATGGCTTCGGGATCGCACAGGGTTTCGCCCGTTGTCACGTCCTTCAGGCCCACGCAGGCCGCGATGTCACCGGCCAGAATTTCCGAGATTTCTTCACGCTGGTTGGCGTGCATCTGCAGAATACGGCCGATACGCTCCTTCTTGGCACGGATCGGGTTGTAGACCGAGTCGCCCGACTTCAGCACGCCCGAGTAGACGCGCACGAAGGTCAGCTGACCGACATACGGGTCGGTCATTAGCTTGAAGGCCAAGGCCGAGAACTTCGCTTCGTCGGAAGCGTCGCGCGAGGCCGGCTGGTCGTCTTCATCCGTGCCAGGCACGGGAGGCACGTCCACCGGCGAGGGCAGGAAGTCGATCACGCCGTCCAGCATGCGCTGCACGCCCTTGTTCTTGAAGGCGGTGCCGCAGAACATCGGCTGGATTTCAGCAGCCAGCGTACGCACACGGATACCTTGCATGATTTCAGCTTCGCTGAGCTCACCGGTTTCCAGGTACTGGTTCATCATGTCTTCGCTCGACTCGGCAGCCGCTTCAACCAGGTTGTCGCGCCACTTCTGCGCGTCAGCCTGCAACTCGGCAGGGATGTCGCGGTAGTCGAACTTCATGCCCTGGGAAGCCTCATCCCAGTAGATCGCCTTCATCTTGATCAGGTCGACGACGCCCTTGAAGTTGTCTTCAGCGCCGATGGGGATCACGACGGGCACCGGATTGGCCTTCAGGCGCAGACGCATCTGGTCATAGACCTTGAAGAAGTTGGCGCCGGTGCGGTCCATCTTGTTCACGAAGGCCAGACGAGGCACCTTGTACTTGTTGGCCTGGCGCCAGACGGTTTCCGACTGGGGCTGCACGCCACCCACGGCGCAATAGACCATGCAAGCACCGTCCAGCACGCGCATCGAACGCTCGACTTCAATCGTGAAGTCCACGTGCCCAGGGGTGTCGATGATGTTGAAGCGATGCTCCGGATAGGACATGTCCATACCCTTCCAGAAGCAGGTGGTCGCAGCCGACGTGATGGTGATACCACGCTCCTGCTCTTGCTCCATCCAGTCCATGGTGGCAGCGCCGTCGTGCACTTCACCGATCTTGTGGTTCACGCCCGTGTAAAACAGGATACGTTCGGTCGTGGTGGTCTTGCCAGCATCGATGTGCGCAGAGATACCGATATTGCGGTAGCGCTCGATGGGGGTCTTGCGGGCCATGATGTGACTCCAAATGCATTGAGCCGCCAACGGGTTGGTAAAAACCCGAGGCGGCTGGAACGGTGTAGTTTAGAAGCGGAAGTGCGAGAAGGCCTTGTTGGCTTCTGCCATGCGGTGCACTTCGTCACGCTTCTTCATCGCGCCGCCGCGGCCTTCGGAGGCCTCCAGCAGTTCGTTGGCGAGGCGCTGTGCCATCGACTTCTCGCCGCGCTTGCGGGCCGATTCCTTCAGCCAACGCATGGCCAGAGCCATACGGCGGACGGGGCGAACTTCCACGGGAACTTGGTAGTTCGCACCGCCAACGCGGCGTGACTTCACTTCGACCATGGGCTTCACGTTGTTCAAGGCGACGATGAACACTTCCAGCGGATCCTTGCCGACCTTCTTCTCGATTTGCTCGAGAGCGCCATAAATGATGCGCTCGGCGACGGCCTTCTTGCCGGACTCCATCACAACATTCATGAACTTGGACAGATCAACATTGCCGAACTTGGGATCAGGCAGGATCTCGCGCTTGGGTACTTCGCGACGACGTGGCATGGGATTCTTCCTCTTGCTTCAGTTTGGCTCGGGGCTTAAGCCCGTCACCGTTGAACGACCACCAACCTCAGGGGTCATCCACTTACTCGGCTGCTACCGCTCTACTGAGCCAGCACAAACCGCTAAATATCCGACGACAGCCTAGACGATGCTAGTGCCGCGCCATGACAAACTCTTGATGCTTACTTCTTCGGGCGCTTGGCGCCGTACTTGGAACGCGATTGCTTGCGATCCTTCACCCCCTGCAGGTCCAAGGAACCGCGCACGATGTGGTAACGCACACCGGGCAAGTCCTTGACACGGCCGCCGCGCACGAGCACGACGCTGTGCTCTTGCAGGTTGTGGCCTTCACCGCCGATGTACGAGATCACCTCGAAACCGTTGGTCAGGCGCACCTTGGCAACCTTACGAAGCGCCGAGTTCGGCTTCTTCGGGGTCGTGGTGTACACGCGGGTGCAAACGCCGCGGCGCTGCGGGCAGTCCTGCATCGCCGGCGACTTGGATTTCGTGACCTCGACCTGACGGCCGTGGCGCACGAGCTGATTGATGGTTGGCATAAGTAACTTGTTCCCGTTTGAAGTCACAGTCTTCGATGGACTGACCACGACGGCCAGCAACCCTGCCACGCAACATCTGACGAAAAGCCAAAAGCGCACGACACCATGCAGCCGCATGACGCTGTGCGCAAACTTTCCGGACGCTGATGCCTAGGCGCAGCAAGGCCCATTGAAGAGCCCGCGATTGTAGATCACAAGCGGGCGCATGCACAAGTGGCGTGCCGGCCGCCCCGGCGGACGCTATGCTCCCAGCCTGTGCCCTGCCAGAGATTCCACCGTGTCAAGCTCGCCCCTGCCCCAAAAAGCCGTCATCGACACCCAGGTTGTGATGGATTGGCTGGTTTTTGGCGAGCCCTCGGTGCTGCCGCTGGCACAGGCGCTGCGAGCCGGCAGCCTGCGCTGGATTGGCAGTCCGCCGATGCGCGCCGAGTTGCTGCATGTGCTGGGGAGAGGTATTGCTGCCAGCCGGCGGCCCGATATCCAAAGCATTGAGGCGGCCTTCGAGCAATGGTGCTCGCCTGTCCATGAGCCCTCGCCACCCGCGGTACGCCTGATGTGCCGCGACCCAGACGATCAAATGTTCATCGATCTGGCGATTGCTCAACATTGCGCCTGGCTGATTTCGCGCGACCGCGCCGTGCTCGCACTGGCGAAGCGTGCGCGCGCTTTCGGTCTGAGCATCCTCACGCCACAGGCTTGGCTCAAGAGCCAGCCAAGCGCGACAGACAGCACGGCACCGCTCGAATTCAGCCCGTGAAAGGTAAGCCGGATGGTCAGCATCACGCGCACCATGGCCGGGCAACCGAGTTTGCCGGGTCTTGAGCCCGCTGAGACGGGGCTGTTTCGGCCTGAAGTCATCAACAGCTGGCGTGGCGAGCCGGAAGGCTACACATTGTTTCTGGCCCTCTTTCCCCGGCCCGAGGATGCGCGGCAGATCGCTCGAGCGGCCGCTGCGCTGCGCAGCCGACATGGACTGACTAGCGCTTGTTTGCCAGCCGAGCGCTTGCACGTCACGCTGCACGCCGTTGCAAGGTTCCGGGAGTTAATCCCTCAAGCGCCCATCGACGCCGCCCGCGCTGCCGCGGCACGCGTCAGCTGCACGTCACTGCCCATCGTCTTCGACCACGCGATGAGCTTTCCGCCAAGCAAAGCCTTCGTGTTTCGCTGCGATGCCAGCAGCGCCGCTGGCATCGCGCGACTGAGGCAGTTGCTCGCACTCGAACTGCGCCGTTTCGGACTTCGGCCCGATGCGTCCAGCACGCCTCACATGACGATGCTCTACCAGCCCGGATTCGTAGCTAAACACAGCATTGCGCCCATCGACTGGATCGCGACACGCTATGCCCTGATCCTCAGCCATAAAGGGATTACCCATCACCAATGGCTCGGCGAATGGGCGATGCCGCTCGCCGCCTCATAAGCCACCGAGGCCCGATCCGGCATGAAAAAAGGGCTGCCGAATCGGCAGCCCTTCTAGGCGTAAAGCCCGCGCTGACTTGATCAGTCGGCGCTGCGATCGCTCGCGTCGTCCACGGCGGCCAACTGCGCTGCAGCCATTTCCTCGGCTTCCTGCATGGCGATGGCGCGGCGCTCGGCGTCGTCCATCTCTTCCTTGACGCGGCGAGCATCGTGGAAGGCCATGCCGGTACCGGCCGGGATCAGACGGCCGACGATGACGTTTTCCTTCAGGCCGCGCAGCTCGTCGCGCTTGCCCATGATGGCAGCCTCGGTCAGCACGCGGGTGGTTTCCTGGAAGGAAGCCGCCGAGATGAAGGAGTCGGTCGACAGCGAAGCCTTGGTGATACCCAGCAGCACGTCGGCATGGGTGGCAATCATCTTGCCTTCCTTGCGCAGACGGTCGTTGGTGTCCAGCAGCTCCGAGCGTTCCACCTGCTCGTTAACGATGTAGTTCGAGTCGCCCGAGTTCGTGATCTGCACGCGACGCAGCATCTGGCGAACGATCACCTCGATGTGCTTGTCGTTGATCTTCACGCCCTGCAAGCGATACACGTCCTGCACTTCGTCGACGATGTAGCGAGCCAGCTCTTCGATACCCAGCAGGCGCAGGATGTCTTGCGGATCGGCCGGGCCGTCCACAATCAGCTCACCGCGGTTGACCACCTGGCCTTCGTGCACCAGGATGTTCTTTTCCTTGGGCACCAGCTCTTCGTGCTTGTTGCCGTCCGGATCGGTGATCTCCAAGCGCACCTTGCCCTTGGTTTCCTTGCCGAAGGAGACCGTACCGGTCTGCTCGGCCAGCACGCCGGCATCCTTGGGCGAGCGGGCTTCGAAAAGCTCGGCCACACGCGGCAGACCGCCGGTAATGTCTCGAGTCTTCTGGCCTTCCACCGGGATACGCGCCAGCACTTCACCAGGCGCGAGGTCTTGGCCGTCGCGGATTTGGATCAGCGAGCCGACCTGGAAGCCGATCGTCACCGAGTGGTCGGTGCCGGGGATCTTCACCTCGTTGCCATTGGCGTCCAGCAGCTTGACCTGCGGACGCACCACCTTGGCGGCGCCACGACGCTTCGGATCGATCACCACCAGCGTGGACAGACCGGTCACCTCGTCAACCTGCTTGGCCACGGTGACGCCCTCTTCCACATTCTCGAACTTCGCCTGACCGGCGAATTCCGTGATGATGGGTCGGGTCAGCGGATCCCAGTTCGCCAAGATCAGGCCAGCCTTGATGGTCTGGTCGGCCTTGATGTTGAGGATCGCGCCGTACGGCACCTTGTGGCGCTCGCGCTCGCGGCCATGCTGGTCGCTGATGATGATTTCGCCGGAACGCGAAATCACCACCAGTTCGCCCTTGCCGTTGGTGACGTAGCGCATCGTGGCATTGAAGCCGATGATGCCGTCCGACTTGGCTTCGACGCTGGAGGCCACCGCTGCACGCGAAGCCGCACCACCGATGTGGAAGGTACGCATGGTCAGCTGGGTACCCGGCTCACCGATCGACTGTGCGGCAATCACGCCCACGGCCTCGCCGGTGTTGACCAGGCCGCCGCGGCCCAGATCGCGGCCATAGCACTTGGCGCAGAGGCCGAAGCGCGTGGCGCAGGTCAGCGGCGTGCGGACCTTGACCTCGTCCACGCCGGCTTGTTCCAGCATGTCCAGGTTGTCTTCGTCCAGCATATGACCGGCCGGCAGCAGCAGGCCTTGCGTCTCGGGGTGCAGCACATCGATGGCTGCCACGCGGCCGAGGATGCGGTCGCGCAGCGATTCGATCACTTCACCACCCTCGACCAGGGCGCGCATCGCGATGCCGTTGTCGGTGCCGCAATCGGCTTCGGTCACGACCAGATCCTGGGTCACGTCCACCAGTCGACGCGTCAGGTAACCCGAGTTCGCGGTCTTCAACGCCGTATCCGCCAGGCCCTTACGAGCACCGTGGGTGGAGATGAAGTACTGCAACACGTTCAGGCCTTCGCGGAAGTTCGCCGTGATCGGCGTCTCGATGATCGAGCCATCCGGCTTGGCCATCAGGCCCCGCATACCAGCCAGCTGGCGAATCTGGGCCGCAGAACCGCGGGCACCCGAGTCGGCCATCATGTAGATGGAGTTGAAGGATTCCTGATCCACTTCCTTGCCGTTGCGGTCGATGGTCTTCTGCTTGGACAGCTGGGTCATCATGACCTTGCCGACTTCGTCGCCGGTCTTGCCCCAGATGTCCACCACCTTGTTGTAGCGCTCGCCGGCGGTCACCAGGCCCGAGACGTACTGCTGCTCGATTTCCTTGACTTCCTTTTCGGCACGCTCGATCAGCTGCACCTTCTCCTTGGGCACCAACATGTCGTCGATGGCGATGGAGATGCCCGCGCGCGTGGCCAGCTTGAAACCGGATTGCAGCAGCTTGTCTGCCAGCACCACGGTTTCCTTCAGGCCGCACTTGCGGAACGAGGTGTTGATCAGGCGCGAGATTTCCTTCTTCTTCAGCGCCTTATTGATGTTCGAGAACGGCAGGCCCTTGGGCAGGATCTCGCTCAACAGGGCACGGCCGACGGTGGTGTCCACCAGCTTGGTCTCGGGCACCCATTCACCGTCCGCACCCTTGCTGAACTCGGTCAGGCGCACGGCGATCTTGGCGGTGATCTCGACCACGCCGTTCTCCAGCGCGCGCAGCATTTCGCTGACGTCGGAGAACACCAGGCCTTCGCCCTTGGCGTTGATGCGATCGCGGGTGGCGTAGTACAGGCCCAGCACCACGTCTTGCGACGGCACGATGGAGGGCTCGCCCGAAGCCGGGAACAGCACGTTGTTGGAGGCCAGCATCAGCGTGCGGGCTTCCATCTGTGCTTCGATCGACAGCGGCACGTGGACGGCCATCTGGTCACCGTCGAAGTCGGCGTTGAAGGCCGCACAAACCAGCGGATGCAGCTGGATGGCCTTGCCTTCGATCAGCACCGGCTCGAACGCCTGGATGCCCAGACGGTGCAGCGTCGGCGCGCGGTTCAGCAGAACCGGATGCTCCTTGATGACCTCTTCCAGGATGTCCCAGACCACCGGCGTGCCGGATTCGACTTCCTTCTTCGCGGCCTTGATGGTGGTGGCGATACCCATCGCCTCCAGGCGCGAGAAGATGAAGGGCTTGAACAGCTCCAGCGCCATCAGCTTGGGCAGACCGCACTGATGCAGCTTCAGCGTCGGGCCCACGGTAATCACCGAACGACCGGAATAGTCGACGCGCTTGCCCAGCAAGTTCTGACGGAAGCGACCGCTCTTGCCCTTGATCATGTCGGCCAGCGACTTGAGGGCACGCTTGTTCGCGCCGGTCATGGCCTTGCCACGACGGCCGTTGTCCAGCAGCGAGTCCACGGCTTCCTGCAGCATGCGCTTTTCGTTGCGCACGATGATCTCAGGGGCCTTCAGCTCGAGCAGACGGGCCAGGCGGTTGTTGCGGTTGATGACGCGGCGATACAGATCGTTCAGATCCGAGGTCGCGAAGCGGCCGCCGTCCAGCGGCACCAGCGGACGCAGGTCCGGCGGCAGCACGGGCAGCACATCCAGCACCATCCAGTTCGGCTTGATGCCGGACTTCTTGAAGGCTTCCATGACCTTCAGGCGCTTGGAGTTCTTCTTGACCTTGAGCTCGGAGCCGGTCATGTCGTTGCGGAGCTTGTCGATCTCGACGTCGAGATCCATGTCTTCCAGCAACTTCTTGACGCCTTCCGCACCCATCAGCGCGATGAACTCGTCACCGTACTCGACGCGCTTGGCGTCGTAGTCGTCCTCGCTCATGATGCTGAACTTCTTCAGCGGGGTCATGCCGGGGTCGACGACCACATAGGCTTCGAAGTACAGCACGCGCTCGATGTCGCGCAGCGTCATGTCGAGCACCAGGCCCAGACGCGAGGGCAGCGACTTCAGGAACCAGATATGGGCGCAGGGCGCGGCCAGGTCGATGTGACCCATGCGGTCGCGACGCACCTTGGTCTGGGTGACTTCAACGCCGCACTTCTCGCAGATCACGCCGCGGTGCTTCAGGCGCTTGTACTTGCCGCACAGGCACTCGTAGTCCTTGATCGGGCCGAAGATCTTGGCGCAGAACAGGCCATCACGCTCGGGCTTGAAAGTCCGGTAGTTGATGGTCTCGGGCTTCTTCACCTCACCGAAAGACCACGAACGGATCTTCTCGGGCGAGGCCAGCCCGATCTTGATCGCGTCGAAGTGCTCGTCGGGCGTGAATTGCTTGAACAGGTCCAGCAAACCTTTCATGTGTTTCTCCTGTTCCTATGCTTAGTTGCGCTCGAGCTCGATGTCGATGCCGAGCGAACGAATTTCCTTCACCAGCACGTTGAACGACTCCGGCATGCCGGCATCGATCGCGTGCTCACCCTTGACGATGTTCTCGTAGACCTTGGTACGGCCGTTCACGTCGTCGGACTTGACGGTCAGCATTTCCTGCAGCACGTAGGACGCGCCATAGGCTTCCAGGGCCCACACTTCCATCTCACCGAAGCGCTGGCCACCGAACTGCGCCTTACCACCCAGCGGCTGCTGCGTGACGAGCGAGTACGGGCCGGTCGAACGGGCGTGCATCTTGTCGTCCACCAAGTGGTGCAGCTTCAGCACGTGCATGTAGCCGATGGTGGTCGGGCGCTCGAACTGCTCGCCGGTGCGGCCGTCATACAGGAAGGCCTGCGTGCGCGTCGGGGTCAGGCCCTTCTTCGCCGCGATGTCGTCCGGGTAGGCCAACTTCAGCATGCCGCGGATTTCTTCTTCCTTGGCACCGTCGAACACCGGCGTCGCGAAGGGCACGCCGTTCGACAGGTTCTGCGCCATTTCGACGATTTCCTTGTCGCTCAGTTCGTCCAGGCTCTCGGCCTTGCCGCCGCTCTGGTTGTACAGCTCGTCGAAGAACTTGCGCAGCTCGGCAACGGCCGAGTGTTGCTGCAGCATGTCGCCGATGCGCAGACCGATGCCCTTGCCGGCCCAGCCCAGGTGGACTTCCAGCACCTGACCCACGTTCATCCGCGAGGGCACGCCCAGCGGATTCAGCACGATGTCGGCAGGCGTACCGTCGGCCATATAGGGCATGTCTTCGATCGGGGTGATCTTGGACACGACACCCTTGTTGCCGTGGCGGCCGGCCATCTTGTCGCCAGGCTGCAGGCGGCGCTTCACGGCCAGGTAGACCTTGACCATCTTCAGCACGCCGGCCGGCAGCTCGTCGCCCTGCGTCAGCTTCTTGCGCTTTTCTTCAAACGCCAGGTCGAAACTGTGGCGGGTCTGCTCCAGCGAGTTCTTGATCGATTCCAGCTGGTTGGCGACCTCGTCCTCGGCCGGACGGATGTCGAACCAATGGAACTTCTCAACGCCGGCCAGATAGGCCTTGTCGATGACCGTGCCCTTGGCGATCTTCTGCGGGCCGCCGTTGGCCACGCGGCCGTTCAGCAGCTTCTCGATACGGTCGAACGCGTCGGCCTCGACGATGCGCAGCTGGTCGTTCAGGTCCAGGCGGAAGCGCTTCAGCTCGTCGTCGATGATCTGCTGGGCGCGCTTGTCACGCTGGATGCCTTCGCGGGTGAAGACCTGCACATCGATCACGGTACCGTTGGTGCCCTGATCCACGCGCAACGACGTGTCCTTCACGTCGGAAGCCTTCTCGCCGAAGATGGCGCGCAGCAGCTTCTCTTCCGGCGTCAGCGTGGTCTCGCCCTTGGGCGTGACCTTGCCCACCAGCACGTCGCCAGGGTTCACCTCGGCGCCGATGTAGACGATGCCCGATTCGTCCAGGCGCGCCAGTTGCTGCTCGCTCAGGTTCGGGATGTCACGGGTGATTTCTTCGCTGCCCAGCTTGGTGTCACGGGCCATCACCACCAGTTCCTCGATATGGATCGAGGTGTAGCGGTCTTCGGCCACCACGCGTTCGGAGATCAGGATCGAGTCTTCGAAGTTGTAGCCGTTCCAGGGCATGAAGGCGACCAGCATGTTCTGGCCCAGGGCGAGCTCGCCGATGTCCGTCGATGCACCGTCAGCAATGATGTCCTCCGCAGCCACCTTGTCGCCACGGCGCACGATCGGGCGCTGATGGATGTTGGTGTTCTGGTTGGAACGCTGGTACTTGATCAGGTTGTAGATGTCGACACCGACTTCGCCAGCCACGGTCTCATCATCGTTCACGCGGATCACGATGCGGTTCGTGTCCACGTAGTCGACGATACCGCCGCGGCGTGCGGCCACCACGGTGCCCGAGTCCTTGGCGGCGACGCGCTCGACGCCCGTACCGACCAGGGCCTTCTCAGGGCGCAGCACCGGCACGGCCTGACGCTGCATATTGGCGCCCATCAATGCGCGGTTCGCATCGTCGTGCTCCAGGAAGGGCACGAGCGAGGCAGCCACCGAGACGATCTGCGTCGGCGCCACGTCCATGTACTGGATGCGCTCGGGCGAGGTCAGCACCGATTCGCCGTTTTCACGCGCAGACACCAGCTCGTCGGTCAGCTCGCCAGCGGCGTTCAGCGTCGCGTTCGCCTGGGCGATCACGTACTTGCCTTCTTCGATGGCCGAGAGATAGTCGATCTGGGTCGTCACCTTGCCATCGACGACGCGACGGTAAGGCGTTTCCAGGAAGCCGTACTCGTTGAGCTGAGCGAACAGCGCCAGCGAGTTGATCAGACCGATGTTCGGGCCTTCCGGCGTTTCGATCGGGCAGACGCGGCCGTAATGGGTGGGGTGCACGTCGCGGACTTCGAAGCCGGCACGCTCGCGGGTCAGACCACCCGGGCCCAGGGCGGAAACACGACGCTTGTGCGTGATTTCCGACAGGGGGTTGGTCTGGTCCATGAACTGCGACAGCTGCGAGGCACCGAAGAACTCCTTCAGAGCCGCAGAGATCGGCTTGGAGTTGATCAGGTCGTGCGGCATCAGGGCCTCGGTCTCGGCCTGGCCCAGACGCTCCTTCACGGCCTTCTCGATACGCGCCAGGCCCGAGCGGTACTGGTTCTCGGCCAGTTCGCCCACGCAACGCACGCGGCGGTTGCCCAGGTGGTCGATGTCATCGACTTCGCCACGGCCATTGCGCAGCTCCACCAGGATCTTGACGACGTCGAGGATGTCCTCGTTCGACAAGGTCATGGCGCCTTCCGGCGTGTCGCGGCCCACACGGGCGTTGAACTTCATGCGGCCCACGCGCGAGAGGTCGTAGGTGTCTTCGCTGTAGAACAGGCGGTTGAACAGCGCTTCCACCGCGTCTTCCGTCGGCGGCTCGCCGGGGCGCATCATGCGGTAGATCGCGACGCGTGCAGCCAGTTGGCTGTCGGTCTCGTCCGAGGCCAGGGTCTGGCTGATGTAGGCACCCTCGTCCAGCTCGTTCGTGTAGAGCGCCTGGATTTCCTTGATGCCGGCGCTGCGCAGCTTCTTCAGCAGCGCTTCGGTCAGCTCTTCGTTGGCCTTGGCGATGATCTCGCCGGTGTCGCCGTCGACCATGTTCTTGGCCAGCACGCGGCCGAGCAGGAAGTCTTCGGGCACGGTCACATGCTGCGTGCCGGATTGCTCCAGCTGGCGCACGTGGCGGGCGGTGATGCGCTTGTCCTTCTCGACGATGACGGCACCGCTCTTGTCGGTGATGTCAAAGCGGGCCACTTCGCCCTTCAGGCGGTCGGCCACGAATTCCATCTGCGCACCGGAGTCCATCAGACGGAAATTGTCGAACACGAAGAAATGGGCCAGGATCTGCTCGGGGTTCAGGCCAATGGCCTTGAGCAGGATGGTGACCGGCATCTTGCGGCGACGGTCGACGCGGAAGTACAGGATGTCCTTCGGGTCGAACTCATAGTCCAGCCAGGAGCCGCGGTAGGGAATGATGCGGGCCGAGAACAGCAGCTTGCCGGACGAGTGGGTCTTGCCCTTGTCGTGCTCAAAGAACACGCCGGGCGAGCGATGCAGCTGACTGACGATGACACGCTCGGTGCCATTGACGATGAAGGAACCGTAATCGGTCATCAGGGGCACTTCGCCCATGTAGACCTCTTGTTCCTTGATTTCCTTGACCGTCTTGGCCTGCGGGCTCTCACGGTCGTAAATGATCATCTGCAGCTTGGCGCGCACGGCCGCTGCATAGGTCAAGCCGCGTTGCTGGCACTCACGGGTGTCGAACGGGGGCTTGGCGATATTGAATTCGAGGAACTTCATTTCCACGAAACCGTTGTGCGAAACAATCGGGAACGCGGAAAGGAACGCTGCTTGCAGGCCTTCGGGCTTGCGCTTGGCAGGGGGGACGTCTTTTTGCAGGAAGGCGACGTACGAGTCCTTCTGCATGGTGAGCAAATAGGGAACGTTGAGAACGCTCTCACGCTTGCCGAAGCTCTTGCGGATTCGCTTGCGCTCGGTATAGCTATAGGGGGTTGCTTGCGCCATAAACACTCCGTGTCGAGAGCCCACCCCTGGCCGTGGGACGGGCTTCGTCGGCGACTGGCTTCTCGAGTATTGCGCTCGATGCTTGGTGGTTGGCCACTACCAACCGCTGGCGGACAACCCTGGCATTGCACCAAGGCCCGACCAAACCGGCTCTCTGCAGTCGGATCAGAGAACACTTGAAAGAACCGCGCATCATACCGCACGCGATCCTTTCAGCTGTCCTCAAGAGTGTTTACCCTTGAAACGACTAAAGGGGAGGCCCGCAGGACCACCCCTTTAGCGCAGTGGAGCCGGGCGGCTTGCGCCACCCCGCTCCCCAAGGTCTTACTTGAGTTCGACCTTGGCGCCGGCTTCTTCCAGCTTCTTCTTGGCGGCTTCGGCGTCGGCCTTGGCCACAGCTTCCTTGACAGCCTTGGGAGCGCCGTCGACCAGGTCCTTGGCTTCCTTCAGACCCAGGCCGGTGATTTCGCGCACGGCCTTGATCACGCCAACCTTGTTCGCGCCGGCTTCCAGCAGCACGACGTTGAACTCGGTCTTCTCTTCAGCAGCAGCAGCGCCACCGCCAGCAGCGCCGCCAGCGGCGGGAGCAGCCATCGAAGCGGCGGACACGCCGAACTTCTCTTCAATTGCCTTGACCAGATCGTTCAGTTCCAGAACGGTCATGCTGTCCAGAGCGGCCAGGAATGCGTCTTTATCGAATGCCATGATAGTTTCCTAATAACAGATAGATTGCAGGGGACGTAGCGTCTTAAGCAGCAGCTTCGGCCGGGGCTTCGGCAGTAGCGCCGCCGCCCTTTTGCTGAGCCAGGGCAGCCAGCACGGCGGCGGTGCGTTGCACCGGCGACATGAGCAGGCCAGCCACTTGGGACAGCAGCACTTCCTTGCTGGGGATGGATGCCAGGGCCTTGATGCCGTTGACGTCCAGAGCCTTGCCGCTATAAGCGCCGCCCTTGATGACGAGCTTGTCGTTGGTCTTGGCGAAGTCAGCGATGACCTTCGCGGCAGCGACCGCGTCCTCGGAAAAACCGTAGATCAGCGGGCCGACCATGCTCTCCGAAGCAGCTTCGAACGAAGTGCCGGCGACAGCACGACGTGCCAGGGTGTTCTTCAGCACGTGAAGATACACACCTTGGGCACGCGCAGTGACGCGCAGCTTGTTCAAGGCTTCAACGGTGAGGCCACGGTACTCGGCCAGCGCCAGCGTCTGCGACTTGGCGGCTTGCGCTGCCACTTCGGAGACGACGGTTGCCTTCTCGTTGCGATTGAGACTCAAGGTCTACTCCTCACAAAAACGTGTCTTTGGCCTCGCGGCCTCCGACACACCGGGATTCAGCGACCTTCTGTCAGGAAGCATTCCTTACAGCGGGACCGCCATCTGCGCTGGACGGAAGCTGAGCTTCCGATTAAGCCTTGCCCCCAGTACATCAGGGGCGCATCTCCAGCGGTCTTGGATGACGCGCCGCCGGCCGAAACCAGCAGCGCCCCACCAATTCATCAGCACGGCGCCAGACTAGCGCCGTGCCTCATCTGAATCGCTTAGGCCGAAGCCTGAGCGTTGATCGAAGCGATGTCCACGCGAGCGCCGACGCCCATGGTGGACGACACGGCGACCTTGCGCAGGTAGACACCCTTGCTCGACGCCGGCTTGGCCTTGTTCAGGGCCTCGATCAGCGCGCGCAGATTGCCTTCCAACTTGTCGGTGTCGAACGAACGACGGCCGATGGTGCCGTGGATGATGCCGGCCTTGTCAACGCGGAACTGGACTTGGCCAGCCTTGGCGTTCTTGACGGCGGTAGCGACGTCCGGGGTCACGGTGCCAACCTTGGGGTTAGGCATCAGGCCACGCGGGCCCAGGATCTGACCCAGGGTACCGACGATACGCATCGTGTCGGGCGAGGCGATGACCACGTCGAAAGGCATGTCGCCAGCCTTGACGCGCTCGGCCAGGTCTTCCATGCCAACCACGTCGGCGCCGGCGGCCTTGGCTTCTTCAGCCTTGGCGCCTTGAGCGAACACGGCCACGCGCTTGGTCTTGCCGGTGCCGTGCGGCATCACGACGGCGCCACGCACCACTTGGTCCGACTTCTTGGCATCGATGCCCAGTTGCACGGCCACGTCGATGGATTCGTCAAACTTGGCGGTAGCCAGTTCCTTGACCAGGCCCAGGGCGTCGGTCAGGGGGTACAGCTTGGTGGTCTCGACCTTGCCTTGCAGAGCTTTTTGCTTCTTGGTCAGCTTAGCCATGTCACACACCCTCCACGATGATGCCCATCGAACGGGCGGAACCAGCGATGGTGCGAACGGCGGCGTCCATGTCGGCGGCCGTCAGATCCTTCTGCTTGGTCTTGGCGATCTCTTCCAGCTGGGCGCGGGTCAGCTTGCCGACCTTGTCCAGATGGGGGCGCTGCGAGCCCTTTTCGATCTTGGCAGCCTTCTTGATCAGCACGGTCGCCGGGGGCGACTTGATCACGAAGGTGAAGCTCTTGTCTGCGAAGGCGGTGATCACCACCGGCAGCTTCAGGCCCGGCTCATAGCTCTGCGTCTGGGCGTTGAACGCCTTGCAGAATTCCATGATGTTCAGACCACGCTGACCCAGCGCGGGACCGACCGGAGGCGAAGGATTTGCCTTGCCAGCCGGAATTTGCAGCTTGATAAAGCCGACAATTTTCTTGGCCATGATTTCTCCTGACAGCGCCACGGCGGCCTCGCCGCAACGCCTGAGTGCTAGCGCAAGGGGCTAGAGGCTCACGCCCCGTACCTTTGCTCCTCTTGTCCGCATCTCGTTGCGGACTGACTACGAGTGAGATGCCCGCCGCTTGCGCAGCGAGCGAGCCTCACCAGGCCCTTAAACCTTCTCGACCTGCGCGAAGTCCAGCTCCACCGGCGTGGCACGTCCGAAGATCGTGACCGAGACGCGCACCTTGGACTTGTCGTAATTGACTTCCTCGATAGCGCCATTGAAGTCGGTGAACGGGCCTTCCTTGACGCGCACGATCTCGCCCACCGTCCACTCGACCTTGGGCCGGGGCTTCTCGATGCCTTCTTGCATCTGGTTGACGATCTTCATCACCTCGGCTTCCGAGATCGGGGCCGGGCGATTCTTCGCGCCACCAACAAAGCCGGTCACCTTGGAGGTGTGCTTGACCAAGTGCCAGGTGTCGTCTTCCATCACCATCTCCACCAGCACATAGCCGGGGAAGAAGCGACGCTCGGTGACCGCCTTCTTGCCGTTCTTCAACTCCACGACCTCTTCGGTCGGAACCAGGATGCGGCCAAACTTGTCCTGCATGCCGGCACGATCGATGCGCTCGCGCAGATTGCGCTCGACAGCCTTTTCCATGCCTGAATAGGCATGCACCACATACCAGCGCTTGGGCAGGCCAGCAGGCACAGCCGCTTCGGTCGCAACGACGTTCAGTTCTTCGCTCATCGGGAATCCTTTAGCGCTTCCAGCCCAGAATCAGGTCGATCAGGACCCATTCCAGCGTCTTGTCGGTCAGCCAGAGGAACAAGGCCATGACCACCACGAAGGCGAACACATAGCCGGTCATCTGGGTCGCTTCCTTGCGTGTGGGCCACACCACCTTGCGCACTTCGCGCAGGGAGTCGCGACCGTAGGCCACCAGCGACTTGCCGGACTCGGAGGTGAAGAAAGCGCCCGCAGCGGCCGCCAGCAGCACCAGCAGCGCCGCCCACTGCGCGATCGGGCCTTGCTTGGCCAGCGCATAGAACGCCACCAGACCACCAATCAGCAGCAGCACAGCACCCGCCAGCTTGGCCTTGTCGGCGCTGCTGGTGACTGTTTCGACTTGAGGATTCGACATTGAACTAACTTTCAAGCCCGCCTGAGCGGACTCGGCACGCATACGGAATGAATTGACCCAACAGCAGCAAAGCCCGCCGGGACCAAATCCCGCGGGCTTGCTTTGACCACTATACCAGCGTCAGGTCAGTGACTGCTGGCAGGGGCAGAGGGTCTCGAACCCCCAACCTTCGGTTTTGGAGACCGACGCTCTGCCAATTGAGCTATGCCCCTGTGGTCTTTCAGACTTTACTCGAGGATGGTGGCAACCACACCCGAGCCGACGGTACGGCCACCTTCGCGGATAGCGAAGCGCAGACCGGTTTCCATGGCGATCGGAGCGATCAG